>Ga0256832_1002183_pt1 | contig 13381 bp, 14 predicted proteins | sample 134614metaG_FD_190534 | JGI IMG/M metagenome (GOLD analysis project Ga0256832, IMG submission 190534) | Hydrothermal vent microbial communities from Lau Basin, Pacific Ocean - 134-614 | ecosystem: Environmental > Aquatic > Marine > Hydrothermal vents | place: Pacific Ocean: Lau Basin | collected... | reverse complement strand
AACATGCCTTCTTTAGATTTATCAAGTGAAATTAACCATGAGCTGTCCATATCTGAAAATGCAGAGATATATTTAGATTCTGACCTAGCTATACCGAGTAGAACAACTTGGACTTATGAGTTAAAATAATTAGCTAAGTAAACATTGTTAGGAATAGGTTTTCCTTGGTAATATTTAGATTTATAAAAGCAGGTAAAAGATGAAAAAGTTTATAAAGATCTATCTTATTGTTGCACTTGTCTCTTCTGCTTTGATATTTTTCATAACTGGAAGTTTTGGTTTAGCCGACTATGAGCTTGAACAGTTAGTAGAACATAAAGAGAGATATAAGAGCGTTATAGAGACGATAAAGAGTGCTAAAAGAGATAAAAATAACAATCTTTATCTCTGTTTGACTATGACAAAAGCACCTTAAAACACTACAAAAGAGTATCAGCTTAAAGTTCCTTTGAGTGCCTATGAGAATTATGATGCTTCATCTTTTCGTAAGTGGTATTATGAAAAGAACATCTCTGTAGAGGCAAAAGAACAAGGCTTTATCGAAAGTCATCAAGAAGGGTACACTGTCTCTTTTCCAGAAAGTGCACTCATTGAAGGATGCAACTTTAGTCATGGGCTGTCAATCATAAACATCAGCAAAGAGAACCCACCATTTAAAAAACCAGCTGGTAACAGTGTGAATGATTATCCAGCTCATTTAAATATAAAGACATCAACAAAAGATATACTATACTATCCCTTGGAGATAAAACAGCGTTATGTGAATGCTAAGAATTTTTTTCTCTATGCTACTCAAAAAGATTTCATAGGAACATCGTGGAGTGATGAGAAATCAAACTATCTTATCATTGAAGTAAGAGGGGATAGATATTATTCCCCTAACAAAGCACTCCAATGGAGTAAACCTTTAGCTATTATATTCGATATACTTACTGCACCATTGCAGATACTAGTATCAATTTTTTTGTTTGGTAGAATGATGATTAATGGAGTGGGTTGTTAATAATGAATTAGTTAGCATAAAATTTCCTTAAAATTTTTATGATATAATAAAAAACAATATAAAAGAATAGGAGTTAACAGTGAAACAGTATTTATCTATATTGGTAATATCAAGTTTACTTTTTATAGGATGTGGAAGTGATGGAAGTACACCTTCTGAAAACAATGGCTTAACCTCTACTCAGCACAATAGTATTCCAAATATATTTTTTAATGATCCCATAGTAAATAAAGTAAAAGAATTTAATGTTGCTACACTTCCTGCAAAATTAAACAATATCTCTAAAGATAATTATATAGAAGTTTATAAAAGAGTGCAACAGATTCAACTCTCTGGGTTTCCTAAGCTTGGTGATACATTTAGCTTAAATGCACGACACACAAACTCTTCAAAAGCATTACAAAAAAACAATAAAGTTGTCTATGAAAATAGATGGAGTCGAGAAGATGAATACAACTGTATAGAGAGTGGTTCTGTAACAAAGGAGGTTAGACTGATACCACGAGAGAATTTTGATGCTGATACCTATAAAGTAGGAGATAATACAGACTTTAGCTACAGTAACTGTGATATGAGGAATGTGCGATACAATGGTAAAGTGACCTATCATGTTAATGATTTTAAAAAATTTGATTATACTTTTGGTGCCATACCTTTAGGAGAATTCACCTCTAATTTTAATCATATGAGTAGAGAGACAGAAACTCAAAAAATAACTTTAGATGGTACTATTAAATTTAACTCATCGGCTCGTTATAAACCAAAACCTGATGGCTCTCTTACGTGGCTAGAGATGAAATATTCAACAGTTGGGGATTTTACAGTAACAGTTTATGATAAATACACTGGTGAGACTACAAAGTTAACCTATAATGGTGTATTAGAGAAGATAGATTATAATCATGAAGGTTCAAGCTCTTCCTCTTCAACAAGTGTCAATAATAATAGTTCACATTTTAGCTATAGAAAAACTTCAGATTATAGATTGTTCATTGAAAATGGTACTAAAGTAGCTACACTAAGAATGGTTGATAATATACCTGGTATGTTAAATAGTGATGGAAGCGTTGCTGTTAGAGCAGTAGGTGGAGACTATATTCATTTAAATATGTCTGAATTAAAGGTTGGATGGAATCAGGTATACCAAATACAATTAGCTGATGGAACAACTAAATATATCTTTGATAAAGATGCAGACTTGTTCCCAGAGGCAAGTGAAGTAGAGGGAACCCCAAAATATACACTTCCTCTTAGCAATGTAGGTTTAATGCAAGGAGTAGTTGTTATAGGATTTGATGCCTGTCCATACACAGTAGGGTTGCGTAAAAACCTAGAAGAGCTTGGTATTGAGTATAAGTATGTAAATACAAAAGCTAGTCAAGAGGAGCATAATATTCTAAATTGGTTTGGAATATATTCTGTACCATATATTGGAATAGATGGAGCCTATTTCGCTATTGGTGGGAGTAGTAAATATAAAAGCTACACAGCAGCAATATTAAGTTTATATGGACATGAGTCAGATGTAGAAGCTGTTAAGAGAGGACGCCAAGCAAGTGCTTCTATAAAGCTTAAAGGTTGGTTTGAAGAACTACAATCAAAACCAAAACATACAGCTTTAGCAGTAGCTGTCGATACACCATATCTTTATCAGGCATGGTGGGTATGGGGCTATAGTAGCAAAGAAAAAGCTCGTATCAATGCTTTACAAAAATGTGAAAAAGCTAGAAGTGAGCGTGTAAGTAAAGGTAAAAAGCCTGTATTATCTACTTGTAAAATTTACTCAATAGATGGGGTAAAACAGTAAAATATCAAGAGCTAACAATGAAATTTGAAAAGCAGATAGAAATTTTTAAGACTTTAGATTATGAGTTTGTAGATGGAGTAACCAAAGAGCTAATTCTTGATGATGTATATGAAATGACATGGGAAGAAGAGACTGAAAAGTACATTGAAGAGAACCCTTTTTTGATACTATACTATCTATTTGGATGGAGAAGTCCAGCTATAAAAAACTATAACTATTCAGACAAGTGTATTTATTTTGATTTAGAGTTTTTTGATACTAGCTTACAATACAAATGGTTTATGGAAAGAATGGGTGCAATTACTAATGGAGAAATACATTTCTCAGATATAACAATAGAAACCGATTTAAATGACGGAGAGTGGATTAACTTCAAAGTAAACAATATATCTAAGCGATGGAAAATAGGAAAAACAAGCCTAATAGTTTCAGATTTTGTTCAACATTTTTCATCTTTACATAAAGAGCTAGGAACTTCTGGTCAATACACTTATTATAGTGATGGTGGACAGCAGTGGGTAATAGATTATGCAAATGTTCTTGAACAAGAAAAGTTCAATAGAAAAACAGGCTTAAATCGAGAGTGGTTAGGAGAAGGTGGTCATTTTGTAAATCCTTCTAAGAACCATGATAGGTATTAAAAATTTAATAATCTTGAAAGTGGGGTAACTAAATGCTAGGATTTGAGATAAGTCATATTGCTACAGAGAACCTAAAATCCCAATATAAAGCACGGTTTACCCCTCATGCAACCAAAGAGGGTTACCTCTTTAGTCATGAAGATTATGGTGAGGGAGTCTTTTGTAGCAAAGAGCAGTATGGTTCACTTGTTGAAGAGTTTGAAGCCTTTATAAACAGTAGAAGTCATTTTATGTTTTGGTGGTTTATTTTGCTCATTGTGCTTGGTAGTACCATTGGCATAGTAGATATATTTTACTACAAGCTTAACTTTCTTCACTCTAAAATTTGGGATGGTTCATGGATAGGAAGTTACTTGATGCTCTTCCCGCTACTCTTTATTGTCCCACAAGGCTGGAGACTATACAAAAAGCCTTTAATCGTTCTTGGCTCCGATAGAGAGTTTGCAAGAAGTAAAAAACCAAGAGAAGAGATTATGAACAGACGAATAAAGGGGATGTCATGGACGATGCTAATTTTAGGTATAGGTGTTTCACTTTTGGGTATATATTTTGATTTGGAGGGTGGTAAGTACTCTCCATATTTTATCTATCTTGCTCTTGGTGTTTTGTTGATGAATCTCTACTTTGCATGGAGGAAATATAATATTTATAGAAAAGAGAATACGCTATAGATGATTATTAATATTTTTTAACAACTCTATTTTAGATAATTACTTTATGTTTTTTAATAAATTATCATATTTTAAAAGTCGATATAAAGTGATTTATTTTAGCACAAAGTAAGTTTTTTTACGATTATTAAACCTTTTTAATAAAATAAATATTTTATATTTAATATAATATATTTATTAAAAAAAAATAAAGGAATAGAAAATGTTATTAAAAATATTAGGTTTTCTTTTTGTTTTTCATACATTTCTTTTTGCGAATGGTTCTATGGTTGAAGATAGTATACAAGCAAATAGTGGAGAAGTCGTAAAAGCTCAAAGTCTTATAGAAAAAGAGGAAGTTGAAGTCTCATTTGGTAATGAAAGTATAGTATACATGTTTGTCCTCACTTCACTCTTAGGTACTTTTTTTCTTAAAGATGAATTGGCTGAATCTCTTTAGAAATAGTTGAAAATTATATCTTACTAATCTCTTCTTCAAAAAATTTAAAGAAGAGGTCTACTCCCAAAAAATCAATCATTTAAAATTTCATAAAATCAATTACTATCCATAGATATTTGAATTTCTACTGCTATAATAAAATCTTGAAAACCAAAATCATGGTTTTTCTAAAAAGGTTTGATAAATGAAAAAAGAAAAAATTAAAGATATAGGCTTTACTACGATTGTTTTACTTAGTATAGGAGGTATGTTTTTTATGTTTAACTCTTTAAATGCAGATACAGCACCTAAAGTCTATATAGATAAAGATGAGAGCATAGAAGAGAGTAAAGTAGACGAAGTCTCAATCTCCTCCGTTGTAGCAGTAGCAAAAAATAATGATAAGACGAAAGGATTAGTTTATATAGAAGGCTCAAATAAGAAGTATAGAGAACTACAAGAAGCTGTAGATGCTGCTACATCTGGAGCAACTTTACTTATGGAAGATGGTACATATAAAGCTGGTGTAAAATTAAATAAGAATATTACCATTAAAGCAGCCAATGGAGCAAAAAATGTATTGCTTACAGGAGAAAAATCTGTAGTGGGTTGGAAATATGATGAGAGTAAAAGGCTCTATTATGCTCCCTCTCCATGTATGAATATAGATGAGTTAGACGTACATGATAGAATGGTTATGGTAGAGAAAAATGGTAAAAAAGAAGAAAAAGAGCAACCATCTATAAAGATGAGTGGAGTACAAGCTCTGTTTATAAATGGAGAGGAAAAAAGTGCTTCACGATATCCAAATAGTGGATATCTTACGGTTAAAGATTCACCCTCAAAATCTAAATTTTCTTTAGAGAATTTCAATATGACAAATGCTGATATAATAGACTCTATAGCTCATGTACGAATGAGTCAATGGAGATTGGCTTCTAGGCGTGTAAAAAGCTACGAAGGTGGTTATCTTAATCTTGAATCGAAAGCTATATCTGATGGTAAAAATATTACCCCACAATTTAAAGTCTTTTTTACACAAGTACTAGGTGCAATAGATACAGATGATGAGTGGGCTTGGCATAAAAATAGAATTTATCTGAAGTCTAGTACAGAACCTAAAAATGTAACGGTAGCCTGTCGTGAGCATGGTATATATCTTGATGCTGGAGCTAAAAAAGTAACAATTAGTGGATTAAAAATTACTAAAATTAGGGGTAATGGTATTGATAAAAAAAATGATACACGAAAAAGTAAAGAGGATACGTTAATTGTAAAAAACAATACTATCTCCTATGTAAGTGGTTGGGGTATTGCTTTGCGAGATTTTTATAAAAGATATGAGCGTCTTCCTGCTGATACTGTTGTTAGAGGAAATAGTGTCCATCATGCAAGAACAGGAGGGATAAAAGTATTTGCAGATAATGCAATTATTGATAGTAATTATATTCATGATATAGGAGCCTCTACCCTTGATGATGATGTTTTATCATTTGGTGATGCACATATGTTAACGGGTATTTTTGTAATGAATAGTTCAGGTGCGAAGGTATTTAATAATAGAGTTGATAGGGTTGGTTACAATGGAATCTCTTTGTCCAACTCATGGTCTGGATGGTTATCTAATGGGGATAGAATTGTAGAAAACAATTATATTTCTAATGCACTGTTGGCATTAAATGATGGGGGATGTATCTATGCATACGTGAATAAAATGCATAATATAGAAAATTCTAAAAGAGCAGTAGAAAGAGATATTATCAGAAATAATATTATAGAAAACTGTACTGGTTCCTATGCTGCTACAAATGATGTTGATACAAGTTTTGCTTTAGGTGAGGGTATCTATTTAGACAATGACTCCTCTCATGTAGATGTGTATAACAATACCGTAATATCTGCGACAAAAAGTCTCTATATAAACCGTGGATTTGATATAAATGCAAAAGAGAATACTTTGATTTTACCTTATGATACAAGTATTTATTTGGGAGATATAAGGGGAGAAGGAGATAGAAAAAATGTATACATCGAAAATAATAATATTTTATCTAAAGAAAAGCTTACCTATAAAACGATTCATGATAAAGGACAAAAATACTTAACACGTTCTGATTCAAATACTATTCGAGTAGACAAGGGGACAGATGTTAAAATTAGAGATGGATATGGTTTAAAACCAAATGTTAGCTTTTCTCAATGGAAAGAAGATGGATACGATGTACATTCTCTAATTATCAAAGATAGTACGCTTCCTGTTGTTCTTATTAATCCATCTTCTACATATAAAGTATTTAGCCATCTTGAGGGGTGTAAAAAATTCGATAACAGCCCTCTGGGAAAATCATCTGCAACCGTAGATGCTTATGAGTCATTGGTTCTTTTTGGATGTACCAATAGACGAGCAGGAACCTATAGAAAATAATGCTCCTAACTCATCATCTAAAATCCACCAAACCCAAAATCCATAGCTTGAAAGTTGGGGTCGGTGTAGCCAAATTGACTGGCTGTTCCACGTAGCATGGTAATGTCCATTTTAGGGTCTATGCCTTGTGGACAGACTTCGGTACAGTTTCCACAGAGGGTACAGTCCCAGATGCCGTTACTTTGGATATTATCTACAATGGCTTGAATATTTCCTTCTCTTGGGTCGGCTGTGTAACGGTAGGCTCTTGTTAAGGCAAAAGGTCCTATAAAGTTAGGGTTAACTTCAAGTACAGGGCAAGAGGAGTAACATGAATCACATAAGATACAGTCGGTCTGTTTGGCTGTAAGTTGAACCTGCTGTTCATTTATGAGAGCTTCTTGTGGAGTTTGTAGCCATGCCGTAGCCGTTCTTAGTGTCTCTCTTACCTTTTGTTTGTTTACTTTTAGGTCACGTTGGACTTCATGGTAGGCTAGGGGTTCTACTAAGTCACCCTCTTGAATGCTATAAGAACAGGCTAAAACCTCTTTTCCATTGACTCTAACAGCACATGTCCCACAAACCCCTGAACGACAACTGGAGCTGAAGGTTAGGCTGTTGTCTTCACTGTTTTTAATGTGGTAGAGTGCTTTGAGTAGGGTGGAGCTTTTTAAAGGAATTTCATAACTTATTTGTTCATTGGTTCTTTGTATTTGTATGTTCATATTAATTTACCACCTTTACTAATTTACTTTGTAATACATTCTCTTCTATCCAGTAGAGAGCATCGGCTTTGAAAAATTTATCCTCTTCTTTTGGAAAAGCTGTTTTGTAGTGGGCTCCACGGCTTTCGTCTCGAACAAGGGCAGCATCGAGTAGAACTTCTCCCACTTCTAAGAGATTTTGAAACTGTAGAAAGTCCACTAAGTTTGTGTTGTTTTCTCTATTTTTGTCTCCTATACCCATGTCCTCAAGGTCGGCTTTTATGACTCTGAGTTCATTTAAAAAGTTGTTGAGTTGGGTATTGTCTCGGACTATTCCTGCTTTAGTGTAAAAGTCAACTCCTAGTTGGTTTTGAATGTCATAAAAGTTTTTTTCGTATGGGTACTCTTCAAATAGACCATCTATGTACTCTTGGTCTTGTTGTAGTTGGGTATTTTCTATTTCGGTGTGATGGCAATCACACCCTATGGCATTATTTCCTGCCAATCTTCCGAGGCTTATAATCTCTAAGAGGGAGTTTCCTCCTAATCTGTTAGCTCCGTGTATTTTAGCATTGCTACACTCACCCACGGCGTAACAGTTTTTTAATCCTGTCACTTCTAAGTTTTCATTAACATCTATTCCTCCCATGGTGTAGTGGGCTACAGGTTTAATGGGAATAAGTTCGGTAATAGGGTCTACACCTTCGTGTAGTCTACATAGGTGAACCTCTTGAGGCATAAGGTGTAGGAGCTTCTCTTCTCCTAAGTGTCGAATGTCTAAAAATACCTCTTCACCACTGTTTATCTGCTCAAATATAGCACGAGCCACCACATCACGTGGGAGCAGTTCATCTATAAAACGTTCACCTTTGGTGTTGACAAGGTATCCACCTTCTCCTCTAGCACTCTCACTAATAAGTGTAGAAGAGCTTTTCAGTGCTGTGGGGTGAAACTGTACAAACTCCATATTACTAATGGTTCCACCAGCACGAAGAACGGCTGCTATACCATCACCTGTAGCACCTTCTGAGTTGGTGGTAAAGTTTTTATATAAAGCTCCATATCCACCTGTGGCGATAATGGTTGCGTTGGCTTTTATCTCTTTGACTTCACCTGTGACAATGTCTAAAAAAGTTGCTCCTAAAACAACTTTTTCTTCAACGATGAGGTTAAGAAGTAGATGCTCCTCTAGCATCTCAATATTCTCTTTGAGGCAGTTATCGTAGAGGGTATGTAAAATTTTAAGACCTGTGTAGTCTTGGGCGTAACAAGCTCGTTTACTTGAAGCACCACCTAGTTGTCGTTGGGCTACTTTAGACTCTGAAGTTCTATCAAAGGGAACACCTAGCTTTTCTAACCACTCTATGCTAAAAGGTGCATCTTCACACATCTGCTTAACCATCTCTTCATTGCAAAGCCCATGAGCAGACTTAATGGTATCATCAATATGAGCTTGAATAGAGTCAGGGGTGACGTTTCCTAAAGCAGCATTCATCCCCCCCTGAGCCATAGAGGTTTGTGAAGCTGTTGGATAGCTTTTTCCTACTACCAAAACAGTTGAGCCTTGTTGTTTAGCTGAGAGTGCAGCAGAGAGTCCTGCCCCACCTGAACCGATTATGAGAATGTCTAACATTATTGCTCCATGAAGTCTTTTTAGAAAAAATACCTTATGTAAGCTTTAGTATAGTTTTTTTGATTGGGTTAATTTAGAAGTTGAGATGTTTAAGCAAAGTTTTAAGGGGCTAATAAATATAAGTCCCTTAAAATTATTATACTTCTTTTTCCAATGTTTTTGCAGCACTTCCTAAAGTTAACAGTGCAATTCCATCAAAGAAAAGACTGATTCCTACTAGAAAACCTACTAAAAACATAGAGCTTATGGGCCAACCAATAATAAAGTAGATACCAATAATCAATGAGAGTAACCCATTGAGCAATGATACCCACCACATTTTTGCTGGTTTTAGTTCAAATGCCAATGCACTTGAACTAAAAGCATCCATAAAAAAGTATATGGCAAATAAAATACCAAGTGTGGCAACAGCAGTAACAGGATTAATAATCATTAAAATACTTACCATAAGAAAAATAACAGTTTTCAGCCATCCTAGCCAATCTTTTTTATTGGTCTGCCATGTATGAAAACCTATCATAAATGCACTAAAGAGTAAAAACCATGCATAGATAACGGCTGTTGTCAAAGACATAATATAAGGGAAAACAATCCCTGCTAAACCAATTAGCAGAAATATTACTCCATATATTTTAGAATATTTACTAAATTTCTCTAATAAATCTTTATTGTTTGTCAATAGACTGTAACGTACCATAGTGGACTCCTTTTAAAGTGTTAAATCCATAATTCTTTTCGTTTTAGCAATGGTTTCATGGTCTAAAGCTCTGTCATTACCATCTACTTCTTTCATAATTTTTGCCATAGTAATAAGAAGTGCACCAGTAATTTCTGGTAGTTGAGCCTCTGTATCTTCTGATAAGCCATATTTCAATGGTGGAACAGTGGTTAAAAACTCTAAAATTGTCTCTACTGCTATCTCCTCTTCTAATTTTCTTAAACTAATGATTGTCTCTTGAAGCCCTTTTGTAATGGGTAAATCAGATGCCCAAATAACATCTCTTCCATTTAGATTTGCATTTCGTTCAGCTGCTATGAGTAAATCAACTAACTTAGCTTCTACAATATCTGTAATATGTTTTGCATGACCTTTTTTTATGTCTATTGAAGCTGCTTTTCTAAACAGTGCCTCCAATTTTGTAAATCCTACTACTGCCATTTTTTCCCTTTTTATTCTATTTTTCAATATCTTTAGTAGCATTTTGCTACTAAACAATCATTATTTATCTTTTGGTGAAAATACTTTTGATGTAAAGTCTTTTAATTTATTTTCTAAATTAGTAAAGAACCCTTTAACCTCTGCAGAAGTTGCATCTAACTTCAATGATGAAATTGCATCATCTAAAGCTTTGTATGTAATATCACTTGTACTTACATATCCAAGTTGTTTAGATATTTTCAATGCTTCTTGTGCAGCATCAAGATAGAGTTTTGCCGTTTTGGGGTCTTTTTCTGCAACTTCAGCTGCTGCAGCAATAAGTTCTGTTGCTTCTACTAGTGGAATAGGAATAATTTTTTCTGTTACCACTAAAGTATTGAGTGCTAAATCAAGAACAACCTTTGCCTCATCTATTTTATTGTCATGTATTAGCTTTGCTGTCTCTTTAAGTGCATTAGGATATGTTGCTAATGGAAGACTTACAACTGTAATATCAATTTCACTTTTTAGTGGTTCAAGTATGGCTTTTGCTGCTTGTAGTTTATCATCATCTAAAAGGTCTTTAGCATGTTTCACTGCTTCTTTAATCGCATTACTACTTGTAATAAGTTCATTTACAGCAATATGACTATCAACAGGTAAAAGTTTAGGTACATTTTTTGAGGCTAATGTAACTTCTAGTTTTCCTAAAGCTTTTTCAAGAGATTTAGAGGCTTTTTCTTGGTTACCTTTATAGAGTTCATTTAGTGCATTATGTGCATATTTTAGTGAGTCTACAGCCTCTTGTATAACTTTAACTTGATTTTCCATAGCATTTTTTCTTGCTTTACTAATCGCTGCATTGTTCACTTGCTTAACTGCTGTATTCTGTGGTGTTGCTTCTTTTGCAATAGAAGCTGTAACCAACAGAGATGCAGCTAATGACGAGAGAAATAATTTTTTCATTTTTTTAGTCCTTGTGAATAAAATTTATTTAGCCTATATGACTAAATGTGAAAGAATTATATCGTGACGGAGCAAGATAGTTTTGCTACCTGAGTAACAATTATGCTAAAAGATTAACTTTTTTAAGAAGTTTTTCTGCATCTAAAACTTGAATCTTTCTATTGACTATATCAATCATATTTTCATTTTTTAAATTTTTTAGATGTCTTTCCAATACATTCCTTACTGTACCTATAAGATTTGCAGTTTCCGTATGGGACAGTCCTTCAAGAATATTGAAACGAAATATATTACTGGGCTTAAAGTCTTGTAGAATAAGTTTTATAACTCTTTCAGCAGTAGGGTAGAGAGAGACATCAGTCAGCATCTCTTCTATATAACGCATTTGTTGTGCCATATATAGATAAAACTTTCGACTAAATTCAGGAGAATGATAAAGTAAATTACGTATAAACTCAATAGGGTACATAACAAGAGTACTCTCTTCTAGCACCTCATAACATACATCATGATCTTCTCCATCTAAAATGATAACTGTATCAAAGATATGATTGTTGCTGTATATATAGAGTGTTTGCTCTTTTCCATTTTCAATATTGAGTTGGTAACTTTTTATCTTTCCTTTTTTTACAACATAGACATAATCTTTTAATTTATCTGCGAAGTAGACATCATCACCTCTGTTTAATGTAACGATTTGTGCTTGAGTATTTATTCTATTTTGTAAGGAAGGTTCTAGATTTTCAAAAGGTAAGGGGAGGTCTACTATATTTTTCATTTAAAATCCTTTTTGTAAACTACTTGAAGTTAAAATAGTTAAAGACAATTATAGCAAAATATTATATATTTAATGTTGCGATAAGAAACACTCAAATTTAAATTTGGGTCTCTCCATGGCTATGGGTCTACAGTCTAGCAGTCTAGGGGGCAGGTGAACGTAATCGTAAGTAATCTCAAATTTAGAAATTGCACTTTGGATTTAAATTCGGGTCGGGGACCACCTAGAGGTAGTTCACGAACACATCTTAGAATAAAAATTCTCTTTATTATTGAATATATTTGCTTTATGTTTTTTCCAAAAGTCAGGATTGTATTTTTCCCATGCATGTACTCCAAATGGTATAGACTTATTATTTTGTTCAAAACAGTATTCAGGGTAACGTTCAAAGGCAAAAGAAAGCGAGTCTTCTATACTTGCTACTTTAAACTCTTTAACGAAAAAGTGTGCATATAATGCCCAAAAATAATCTTCTTGTTTTTTATAAAAATATTTAAAAATATTTGCATTATATTTAAAATTCAATTTAAATAGTACTGATAAAAGTAAAATAGTTTTAAGATTTCCTGATATTGGTAATACTCCATAATAATCTTGTTTTTTTGAAAGTTGAGTAGACTCTAATACCGAAAGGAATGTTTTTATTTTACGTAAAGATAATCCTCCATTACCTGAAAAATGAAATCGCATACCATGAAGGTCATTGTTAACCCAAGGTGCTCCAACATAGTCAAGATCTTTATTCATCCAATAATCTAGAGAGTTAGAAAAAATCAAAACATCTAACTGTACAATTAACATATATTCATAATCAGTAAATTTTTTATAAAATATTTTATTTAACATTAATCTATTATAGCTGTCAGTATTAATAAAGTATTTGTCTTTAAAAAAAACTACTCTATAGCCATACTCATTCCAGATATCAATAAATTCTTGATCTTTTAAAAATTTTTCAGGTGCAATAATAACCTTATCATAATTTTTTAAATTTTGAAGAGAAGATTTTATAGATAAATATTCATTTTCAGATAACTCTTTTTTATAAACAGGGGTAATAACGACCAAACGTTTATTTATCATTTGTAATCCTTTTATTTTTTATTTTTTGTATTATAAAATATTAAAGTGTTTTTAACGTGTATTTCTATCAATATATAAAAAAATATAATTAAAAAAAATATTAAGAAATATATGATATAAAGTGGAATTTTGCTT
>Ga0256832_1002182_pt1 | contig 13383 bp, 20 predicted proteins | sample 134614metaG_FD_190534 | JGI IMG/M metagenome (GOLD analysis project Ga0256832, IMG submission 190534) | Hydrothermal vent microbial communities from Lau Basin, Pacific Ocean - 134-614 | ecosystem: Environmental > Aquatic > Marine > Hydrothermal vents | place: Pacific Ocean: Lau Basin | collected... | reverse complement strand
CCAAGGCTTGCGCCTCCTCGTACACCCTCATGATGTCTAATTCGGTGTCGCTGTAGGAGTAATAGAGGGTCTGCCCGGCTTCCTCCTCGTATTCGTCTAGCTGGGTGCGCCCTGACCAATGAGTAACCTTGTACTCCGGGAACAAGGAGCGCAAAAGGAAATGATCATGTACCGGGTCATTCGATGTTACCGCTATCAGCGGAATCTTTGCTTGGACTGCTTCTCTGAGCATGATAGCCTCCTAGGAATTAAAAAGGCCCCCCATAGGGCGGGGGGCAACGGACGGGGCAGGGACGCCCCTTGGGAAGTCTTTACTGGTGTTTGGGGGAATCCGATTCATAGGTGATCTTGACCGGGAACAGTTCTTCCAATTCATGCAAACACATAAACTTACCATACGCTACCCCACCTTCGTAGGCTGGAATCCACCCGATATACTTCCCCGGCTTACCGGCCAGTTCCCGCATGACAATCTCCTTACCACATGGGATAGTGACTGTAATTGTGCTCATTCTGCCTCCGCCCACACATGCTTACGGCTATCGACCTTTCTTGATTTGCCCATGAAGTCAAACTTGACGGTAACGAAGTAGTCATTGGCCTCTACTACCTCGCCGGTGATCCCGCTATAGGGTCCTTCGACTGCGGTGACCATTTGCCCCGCATAAAAGGTGCGGGTCTCCGCTTCCGCCTGCTTGCGGTCGGTAGCTTCGCGGTCAGCAATATCCGCCTCAACTTTTTTAGCGAATCCTTCCGCAGTGGTGCGGTACTGCTTGTTGTTAGAGGGTGATTCTCCACCCCATCCGCCGGTGGGGGCTTTGTATCCGATACTCATTATTCACCCTCCTCAAGGCTATGAGAAACAAGATTGCCCTCATCATCGTAGGAATCAAACAGGTCCGACACATCTACCGGCTTACCAGACTGAACATTCGCATTCAGCTTTGCGATAGCTTCGGGTACCCCCGGAAGTTTCTCCGTGCGGGAGGTTCCGAACAGTTGGTTCAGGTACCATCCAGTTATCGGGTTCCAGTAAACATTGACCCTCTGCCGTGGGTCGGTGGCGTAATACCGCTTCCGGCTTGCTGAATAAGCAAGCTCCACCTTAACCTCCTTGATTCCCCATTCATTTTGCGGGGCTTGAATCTTGATGTGCATTCCGCGAACCTCCTAAGTTCGTTTTCGTGTTTCGATGGTTGTATTTTACCAATCTCGTTTTATTTGTCAAGGATTATTTTTTGATATTAAGTGCAAATCACTCGAACACTACCGCATAGAGAGTATTTCCCCGGTGGTATACATCCTTGCAGGGCCGCCCCCGGCTCCTCCAATACTCGTAACTCTTTATCGCGTCCTCACGATACTGTTTACGGGTCTTGTGAATTGAAATGGTCTGTCCCCTTGCGACCAGATAATCCCACATCATTGGTTCGGTATACTCTTTACCGTTCAGTATATACGCCATGACTAGACCCCACCTCCCCATGATCCGAGTTTCTTTTCAAGCTCTACCCGGCGGGCCATATCCTGCGCCATGACCTCCGCTTGGGATTGAATGAATCCCATGACTTTGGGATCACGGGTATCTACTCCGTGGGCCTTGGCTTGGGCAACCATACCCTTGAATGCGGTACGGAAAAAATTATGGTTCTTCGGTTGGTTCATTTTGAAACCTCCTCGTTTCATTAACCTATGCGTACATTATACCAAGCCAGAATTATTTGTCAACCCTTTTTTGATATTAAGTGCAAATGCTAAGGGCCGGGCTCAATCCTGTTATGGCTTTCGATGCACTCCCGGTAGTACTGAACCTGAGCATTCTTATCTTTGATGTACCGCAATACCTCCTGACTGTTCAAGCTCAGGTTTTCGTAATGCTTTGGGGTCAGGGCAACCCACGGAATACCATCACGATCTACCATAGCCACGGGTTCAACCGGGAGGGGAGTAACCGGACGGGCCTGTGGCGGCTCAGGGCACTGCACAGGGACCGTTATCAGCTTATCCCGGTATACCGTAGTGGTGAATAGAGAACAGCCCGTGAGGGGGCCTAGAATTAGCCCTACGGCAATAAGTCTAAGGGGTAGTCGTAGCATCCTGCACCTCGCGCCAATAGGCTTCCGTGGCTTTCTGGATTCGGGTAGTGATTAGGCCGGGTTTCCGCTTGATCAGCTTGCCTAGGTCATGATCTCCGAACAGGTTACGCAGACGGTTTACCCGTTGCTCTGCTTCCTGTCGTTTGCGGTCAAGCTCCCTCAGCCTCTCCACTGCGGCTTGTGTCTGTTCTTCCTGAATCTGCAAACGCGCTTCCGCTACCTGCAAGTTATCCCGCAGGACAGAAAGCTCCAACTCCAAGTCCTCTACCTGTGCGGATAGCCTACTGTTGAGGAACCACAATCCACCGATTGCCAACAGGCAACCCAGCAATAGGTAGAGAGTGATTGTCCTCACTGAGGAACCCCCCGGACATTCTCCCATGAACTGAACGCGAAATAGGCTACCAGATTAGCCCCGGCCAAGGAATACATGGGGGTAGCGAATTCAAGCATGGTCTCTGCTACTTCGGCCCCAACGGAGCGATGCACAGTCATGACCACAAATGGGTACAGCAGGCAGTACAGGAAGCTGATCCATGCGATCTTGCGGCGGTTCTTCCATCCATCTTTCAGGATGGTGCTTTGCAGGCTTGGCTCTTTGGTTTCCATGATTCACCTCAGATAGTCGTAAATGATCCCCTTGGATGTCAGGGCAAAATCCTGATTCCGGTTCGCCCCTTCCGCAAAGGATACATGCACCCAACCACTCCGGGGATCACCTACCACGGGATACTCCCTGATCAGTTGGTCGTACTCTAGGTTGTCCCGTATGTAGCGAAACAATTCATCATTGGGAACCCCCGGAATCTCAATATCGAATGCCCCTCCGGTAGGATGGGACTTGAGGGCGAAATACTGGGACCAGCTTGCCGGGGACTGGCGAAGCCGTTTCTTCCTGCACCACTTGGCATAAGCTGTCTTGCACAGGATTTTTTCCAACCTCTCCCCGCGATACCACGATTGAGGGCTGTACCCCCCGAAGTGATCCCTCAGGGGTTGGGCCACATGCAGGACCAGATTTTTTGCACCTAATATCACGCGCTCCGACTTGCTGGTGTTATCAAATCCGTATCGGGTCGCCAGTTGGGATCGCCATACCTCGTACCAGCGAAAGTTAGGGCAGGACGGGTGGACAAGATCGGTTGGGCTTGGGTAGGTCATTGGGTCTTACCTCGCTTCCCGTAGACATTCAGAGCGATGATGATGAACACTACCAGAGAAAACAGAATGATAATCATGTGGGCTAGGAATCGGACCACTTCGGGCTGGTAGGTCACGAACAGGATCACCGAGACCATATACATGAAGACCACGGTAAACCCAAGCAACGGCTTGTAGGACCGTCTCTCGTACTGTAACAGGTACAGGGACATGCTCCCCAACCCGAATGTGGTGGCTATCACCAGCCAGCGTGATACTTCCAAAATAACCTCCCATGATCCTTGCAGATAGTGGCCGACAAATATCCCTAATGCCGAAAACACTATCATTGCCTGCGGGACCGGAATCCTCTCTAGGTACCTCAATACAGGTTCAATCAATGCGCCTACCTCAAACCCGTGCTTGTGTACGGTGTGGCTTGCGTTACTCATTGCTGTTGTCCTCTGGTCGTGCCCCAATGCCCATGATGCGATTGATTTGATTGGTGGTGGCTTTGTGCTCGTACCAATCCGCCGTTTCGTGCTTACTTATTGTGGCCCGCAATTCTCTAACCTCACGCTCCAGTTCCAAAATTCTACCCCCATATAACCTGACTTTCTCCTCCAAGTCTACCGTATCCTCCTTGAGGGGATTTATCACCAGACTGACATACAAGGCCAATCCGAAGGATGCCAAAGCAGCGGCGATGTTCCACCCCAACTTCAACCCGTCTTTCTGCACCTCAATACCTGAATTGAACATCATCTACCCACCGCAACATATTTTTTGAAGGAAAGGAGTTTCTTGGATACCCACCCTCCGAAGGTACTTGGGTCTGCATGAGAAGCCATCGCCTCATCCCATACCTTCGCGGCAATATCCAACTTGTCTTGTTCCGTCAATCCGCCACCACTCAGGATAAGTGAACGCTCCCCGCGATCAGAGAACAGAATACGGGGGGATACTCGTGCGGTTATTCTGGCCGTATCGAAGTCTAACCCGGTGTTTACATCCGGGTACAGATTCCCATCCAGTACCGTGTCGTGGTCATAATTCGCGGGCACATAGGCCCACCCATTGATGAATCTCAGATCAGGCAGGGCGTAGACATCGTTTCCTAGATCATCGGTGTACCTGTAGGCACCACCGGACCTGTCAAAGGCCAGCAAGGCCCACTTGTTGCTGTTGTGATAATCGACCCACCGCGACCACAAATCAAAGACCGTAAAGGCTATCCTTGTGGGCGCAGTTGCAGGGTCATCCGGGGTGTAGATGCGATAGCCATTGGCATCCACGGAAAAGCTACTGGCCCCCACTACAGGGACTTCATAGATTCTCCGCTTGTCTCCATCGAAGAAAAGACTGGATGCCATTTCATAGCCTTACGCAGTGGTATATGACGGATCAGGCGTCGGGGTGATCGTTACCGTCTGGTTGGAAGCACCCATAACCACATTGTCATTGAAGTCGGGCTCGATAGCCCCCGGCTTGTTCCATGTCAGGACAAGCTCAATCGGGGTGTTCGGGGTATGCCCATCCACATTGTATGAACTGTATGCGATAACGATGCTGACCGCAGACGCAATGGTGATGTCCTTCTGCGGGGTTCCAGTCTCGTCCTGTAGGTAGGTCGGCGCACTGGCCCCGTAGGTGTCCTTGTGGATCAGCGAGAAGGTTCCGCCTTGTGCGATTGCAGGGGCCGCTACCGTCAGGGTGTAGATGATGGGCCATTGGCGGGTAACGCCGCTGGTATCGACCAGACGCAGATTGTTCCGCTGCGCAGAATTGTAGTTCAGTAGGTAGGACTGGACCGTGAAGACATCGCCAGAGAAGGTGGTCATCGGGGGCTGTTTATCCCCCCGGAAGGTAGCGCCCGTGCCGTCGCTGTTGATGTTCGTCGGCTGACGCCATAGGTAGTTGATCTTCTCGTGTACTTCCTCGTTGGTCTGGCCGTTGGCGTCGATGTAGCCATAGAACGAATACAGGGTACCGTTGACATCGCCATCATACAGGCCGTCAACATCGCTGTAGTACAGGATCGACGCATACCCGGCCCCGCCTAGGGTGGTGTCGTCGTGGTACGGAACACCCGTGCCCGGATCAGCGAGTTTCGGGTCAATCGCATTGTTGGCCGATACGGGATAGATTTCCGCGTACTCCAGAGAGTGCGACTCGTACACGATGGTCTTGCCTGCCTCGGCACATCGGGTATGCCAAGTCACTCCGTTACTGGCCCGCAGGTCGATGGAATTGTCCGCATCGTAGATCAGGACCAGTTGGTTTGCGTACCCGGTCATTACAAAATTGTTCGGCGGGTTCGCTTCCGGGTCACTGTCCGGCCAGTAGGTCATCTGGTCCGTGGCTGCGTGTAGGTTGCTGGTTGAGCGCAGCAGGGAGTAGATACGGGTGGCGGCTGCCGTTGCCGTGGGCCGAATCTCCAGTGCGGTATCCCGGATTGCGCTCAGGGTGGAATTGTCCTCGGGCTCCCATCCATTGATGGACGCGATGGACTTTGCACGAGGCTCGATAGAGGTAAAGGGACGGGGATAAATATCCAGATCGGAGGCATCCCACAGGTCGGTCATCCATGAGTTGAATACCAGACCTTGCACCCCATCCACGAAGCTCAGGCCACCAGCCTCTAGGAACTGGTAGGTCTTCTTCGTCGCGGTGATGTTGATGTCTGCCCCCGCAGATTCATCGGCAGGGGAACCGGATACCACGGTAAAATCGAGTTGGTTGGCTGCAACTGCGGTGATCGCCAGCACTACCCCTTCGTTAGCCGCATTGGCAGTGTGCGCAAGGTGGATTTCATCCCCCACTGCGATAGCCCGCTTGTTGAGTCCGGCAGTCAGATTGGATGCAGTAAAGTCAGTGGTGGTACTGGTGATCTGGCTGTTCGTTGCGCTAATCGCAATGTCCGTACCCTGAAAATCCACCAAGTTCAATTGAACATTGGTGCCGAGGGACAGGCTCGCCTTGGATGTAATCTTTGCCATTGTGGGGTTCTCCTAGTCAGATATAGCTGGGGTCTGGGCTTACCGTGGCCGGTAAAACTTGGTTTTGGTCATCCAAAACTACCTTTATCGGCTCGATTATATAGCCACCTAAAGTAATCCGTATGGTGGCTTCCCTGTTGTCTGGGGTGTAATTGAACACGAAGTCCCCATCTGTAATGTTGTCCTCGTAGCCTAGGGTATAAGCTCCTCGAACCACCCTCGCCTCTGCCCCAGAAGGAATCCCCGTAATGGTCTTCGTGCGTGTTGTTACGAATACCACAGTCCCGCCAGCGGAAGCATAGGTGGATAGATTCGATGAGTTCAGATTGCTAATAGTCAAGGTGCCTGATGTGCCAGCCCAGTACACATCTATCCCGGACCCGTCCGATACGAGAGAATCAACGGATATAGTCCCAGTAACAGTCGCCGGGATATATAGGGCATATCGACCAGAAAACTCCTTGAACTGGATATTGCGCAGGGTGATTATGTTGTCAAGTTCAAGGGCATAGGTTCCCTTTGGGTTGCTGATGGTGCTATCTACAATGTCTATAGCCCCCGTAATCATGGCATCATCAAAGAATGTCATCCCAGAAAACGACATATTCGATGTGAGTGTGATCACCCCAGCCCCGCTAATAGTTGAGTTGGTTACGGTTATGGTTCCGTTCGTATTTGGGGATGTCCAGTACCACTCACTCAACCCCTGTACCACCATATTGTTTAGGGTCACTGAACTGGATGCACTAAGGTTGAAGTTAATGCCGCTCCGGTTGGGTGCTTGATGGAATAGGTAATCCTTGGTACTCACATTCCACGGGGCAGGGAATTCAATGATCTTGCCTTCATCCTGAAACACCAGATCAATGACGCCATCCCCTATCTCTATGGGTACTTGAACAAGTATATCCTGCCCCTGTAGAAGATTGGGCCTGTAGTAGGACCCATCTTGATACTCAAGCAAAGTAGAGAATGAAGCCTTCTTAGTCGCTGAACCGCTGATGATCGTGCTTTTTCGGTATCGGTATATCCGGTTAAATGCCAGATAGCACACAATAGACCTGCTACGCTCACCAAACCCAATCTTTGTAATGGCGGCCAAATTAACAGACCCTACCGAGGCAAATGGCGTGGCATTCGGGTCTATGATGTAGGTGAACTGCATTGCAAAGTTCAAAATCTTATTGTCTGCACTATCTATGTTGAATGCCTTGTAGTTTCCTGCGGCATCCATCAGATAGATAAACCTTCCTTGTGTGCCGATACCTATAGTGGGCTGGTACTTTGGCTTAACCGGGTACACATCCACGGCTAAAAGGTCCGTTGATAAATCGACCGCTGCCGACAAGGTAACCTCACATGCCGTATATTGCAGGCCCTTTACCCCCTTAACGCTCGGGGCTTTTTGTACCGGAATGAATCCTATATCACCCGCTGCGGCGGTGATCAGGCCGGGGGCAACCACATTTATCCCGTCTAGGGTGGTCAGGGATGAGTTCCCTAGGGTGGACCCGTTTACCATGTCATCCGTGGCTAGTTCGATAATGTCAAAATCGTTATAACACACAGGATCAGACAGGTCTGACCCATCATCGAATACCTCGAATTGAATCATCCCCGCCGCTGTATGCTGGGACACCCCTAAAACCGTGGGAACATTATTAGGGTCCGTGATGGTATTGGCATGGATAACCAAGGCCATGCCGGTTGTTTCGTCATTGATATACCGCTTACCGAAATTCTCAATACTGGCCCCACCTACCCCAGACGGGTTAAGAACTGCAAAGTGCAAGTTACCCTTAATAGACCCGGCTGGCTTGTAATACGCATATTCCGTATAGGCGGCTGTAGCAGCATCTATGAGTGTATCTGCCGCAGATATTGGGCTAGTTTGTCGGGCTCCCCGAATGCAATACATAGAAGATTGGTATGCGTCAGAATCGCTCGAAGATGTAGTTGGGGGGGTCTCACCCGCTTGAGCAAACTTGTAGCAGACTAGCACCTCGTTCTTGAGTTGGCCTTGGTATACGGAAGTCCAACCAGTAGGCAGGGCTAGGTTGGTTCCCGTGGTGCTGTCCTTGGCGGCTATCCAGATAAGCAAATCACCCGGCGCATAGTCAGGCAACTCGCCCGTATGCGACGCCACATTAGCATCGTCCGATGCGTAGGTGTAGTCATGGATGTATGCCATTCTATAATCCGGTTATGCGGTATAACTCAACCGCCAGATAAATCACTACCTGACGCCATAGACGAACCTTGTCCGCCTTCATGGCCTCAAGAAAAATTCGATTCGATTCCTTCCACCCTTTCCCTGATTCCGTCACCAGATAATCATGGACCACGGATGCCCGGTTATACCGGCCCACCTTTGGGACCAGCCACCGCCCATACCACGGAACAGAAGCATAATCCGTAAGAAAGCCACGAGGGACAATAATAAGCTCCCCCGTGGCTGTTCGGTAGTGCAGGTCGTTCAGTAGCTCAAACTTCCCATCGGGTCTGGCTATTGTTCGCAAATGGTTCAGAAACATTAGGGCTCTATCCTCTGCACCTTGTCAGGCTTGTTGATGGGCATCCTGATTCGAGTCCGTTTCGTAGCCGGTCTGCGACACGACACTACATAGCGTTTCAATCCGTGGCAGTACCCTTTACCGTACTTGCGCTTACACATCCGGTAAGCGCGTTGAACTACTGCACAGTAAAGGTTATTGCGTTTGGGGGGAACTGGACTGCAAACGCTTTCGGGTCGGAGGGTGCCGAAGAAATACCGTCACTCGAAATAGCAGTCATCACGCACGAATGGTCTCCCCGTGGGAACAGCCCCGATGGGGCGGTCCAACTGGTCGTATCCCCGCCGGTAATGTCCTGCACGATGGTATCCCCGTCGCACCTCAGTTGGTACCCGGACAGGTCGGTTGCCGGATTCAGAGGGGTATTGTCCGTGAACTCCGTGGGCGGGGTCCATTGGAATACCGGGTTCGCAGGCAGGTCCGCCAGAGAGATCAGGGGGAACACCATCAGCATGATAATCAGCAGTCGTTTCATTGTTTCGCTCCTCAATAGGTATAAGTGGCTCTGTCATCCCAGACTTTGTTGTAGCTCGCGTCACCTTGAGCCCATCTGCTAACGGTATCTCCCTCACCATTAACAATCTGCACAAATCGTATTTTCCAGACTGGATCAGCCGTGGGGGAACCTGCTTTAGCCCATCCCTCGTACCAATGATCATCGTCCACAAAATCTACTAGGCGGTCATCATCAACCATACGGTCCTCTGCCCTCGGGGCGCATGTACCCTGAATTCCTAGTGTTACAACTTCAACAGCCTGCGATGGTAACCCCACCGCTAGGCGTCCGTCCACAACTTCTAAGGCTGGTGTTTCATCCGTGGTTGTAAGCTCCGTGTTCCCTGTAACCTCCATGACGGTAGAAGCATCCGGCCCCACTCCGACAAGCCCCTCTCCGTGGAACTCAATGATTCCTTCTTCGTCGGTAATCGTGATCTGGGTCATGGCGTAGTGATGTTGGGTATAACCTTGGCCTTGCCATAGATGATCTTGTAGGTCTTCACCCCGGAATCAAGGAACAGGTCAAATACCCCTGTTTCCCATGTGTAAGCCAGATTATCCGTCTTCGTGATGTTGAAGGTTATCGTCCCATCTGCCCCGCCAAGTACAAGCCCTGAGTTCTCAGTCAGGCTTACATGGACCGTTGCCGGGTCATCCGGGTCAACGATGTCCATCTTTGCGGTCCATCCAGTATTATCAATGGGCTGCCCGTTGGCATCCTTGAAGGTGATAACCGGGTCAAAGGTCGCCCCCTTTTCAATCTCAAGATCGACATTCAGGGCCTTGGCTTTTACCACATACTCTGACATGGGTTACCCCTTGCTGTTACGCACAATGTTCCGCAGGGTGAGGATGTTCCTGTCATGCTTGGAGCAGCAGGAATTCGCATACTCAATAGACCAGTCCTCAACAGACTTGGCTTCTGACTCGAATTTGAAGTGTCGCTTGTCCTTGTCGTATCCGATCAGGGTACACCCCTTCATCTGCATATACGCGGCTAGGCCAAGTTCTTTAATCTGTAGAATCACCATCATCGGTACCCGTGAAAATCTCTGCCCCAAGGGTAACCCCTCCTAATCTACGGTGCTATGGATTTGATATTAAGTGCAATTGTTATGCGTAGGACTCAACAAGAACCGGGTACCAGCTAGACCCACCGTTCTGGGTGTAGAAGTCAATGATGGTGGTACTATTTGCGGTCCCTGATGGTTGTACGGCTCCCGATTCCGGGGTCTTTACCGATGCAGGGTGCGATAGGGTATGCCCCCCCGTAGCATCCTGCACAAATAGGATACGAACCTTCCGGCTGTTACCGGCCCCAATGGTGCTGGTGTTCGTAAACGCATAGGACAGATTCCCGGTAAGCAGTACGGTAAAGTCGGCAGCCGATGACACATCAAAGTTAGCGGTTGACCCGTTATCAACCGTCCTCCGTGCTTGAGTCCCAAGTTCGCGCCATGTAGACCCATCCCACATTACATAGGTTTTTGTGTCTTCCATGCGCACGGAAAACCCAACAGGCGGGGCCACGAAATACCAGTTATCCGCCCCACTGAGGGCTATGGCCAATTCATTCTCGTGCCCAACGAAGTTATTTGCCGTACCTGTATCCGCCACAATGACCATATCCCATGCAGCATGAGACCCGACTGAATCAGCAAGCACCTTTTTAGCCTCGCCATAAAGCAAGGCCCGGATGATCTCCAGAGTTCTATTGTTGGCTGGACCCCAGTTGTTATCTCCAACTGCCCAGTCTCCAGAAATACCTATATTGCCATCAGTAACCGACATGCTTATCTCCCGTAATCAGCGCCGTAATTGTACCCGTACCCGGCAAAATACGCCATCTGCTCCCGCCTGAATAGGGACTCCAGATTCAAGGCTGTATCTGTTGTTACCAAAACAATCCAAAGTTGCGGGTCGTTGGTACCATGATCAAGCAATTCCTGTTCCTTGGTGTAGATATACGAGGACCCTGTGAAGTTGAGTACCTGATGGATAAGCGTAACCTTATCCGCCTCATATATCCGCAGGGTGTACTCGACATTATCATCTATCGGCAGGGCCAAAGATGAACTTTGGAGTACCGCTGTATCAAAGTAGTCCCGCCTTCTGTGATTCCATGCAACGGTAAGCTGCCCATAAATAGGATCAGCCGCGCTCGGATAATACTTGCCGGTCAATAGGAATCGTCCGGGGGCAATCGGCCTCTTAATCCGGTCTGATTCCTGTACTGAATCCACATGCGAGACATTATCCAACCCAAGTGCCGACGCCGCATTGTACGGGTCTAGCTTCACATGCAGGGGGGAATCCGCCTCCGGTATTCCCGACTCAGAAAGAATGGGCTCATACTCGGATAGGAAATAGACCGGCTCCCCGCTGAAATGCTCAATGGGTACGGTATCGAATATGCCGCGCTGAACATTATCAAGGCCGTATACCCCGCCCCCTAGGTCCGTGATGCCGGTAAACCCAATCCATTCCGTGCCGACCAAGGCATACCGCTCAAGCGTCGTAGCATTCTCCGTGGAAGTGAGGGTAACATCCGGGTCTAGTTCCGCATCTGGATATGTAATGGTGAATGCGTGGGTGTTGTCCTCCGTATCCGTCTCCTTAGGGACCCCGTTGGCAAGGGTACTCGTTGGGGTTATCCCTGCGTCGTTATAGGCTAGGCTATATGCTGTCCCCTGATTGGGCGATAGGTAGGTATCGAATCCGCTCAGATCATGGGCTGCGGTCACAATGACAAAATGATTGAACTGGTCCGCTAGGGGCAAGCCTTCGGTATCCGATAGCCGGTACACCAGATGGATCGGTAATTCCTTGTAGATCGCATCCGTTACCTCGGCTAGGGTCTGATAGGTGCTTGGGTCCTGCCATGCGCTACCCTCCGTTGAATTATAGGCCGTGGTGACATTGGCATAGCCCACCTCAAGGAGGGTGACTGTAATCCGGTTGTTGCGTACATCCTGATAATCTATGTCAACAACCCGGAAATACCCATCCGTAATACCGTGGGAGGGTAGCTGCACATGCACAATATCTGCCACACGAGTTGACGCAAGAATCCTGTTGGTCTCCAGTTTCAGGGTCGTCAGTGGGCTCGCAGCAAGGGACAATTCCCGGTTTACCACGATATTGGCCACCGCGTCTGAACAAATCGAAGGGTAGTTCAATTGCTTTGTGACGAACCTACCTCCGCGCTCAATATACCCCCCTATATCCTGTGCGCTAATCGTCTTTGCACTATATCCGTGGGTTCGTGCGGTGTAGGTCAGTTTTACCTCGTTGGGCAGATCAGCCCGCGATGGTGTTTTGGCGGATATGACCCGGTGCAGATTGTCCTCGGTAACAAGCACCTCATTTCCAGTGATGTCTTCCTGCCTAACAAGTTTCAGGTTCAGGCGTCCGTCTAACGGATCAACAAACATGATCCCTCCCATGATATTCAACAGGGGTTTGATCATGTTCTTTAGAGACTTCTCCCGTGCAAACATTGGACTAATAAGGATTCCTTCATCCCATAGAATTTGCTGGGCATCCGTGAGGGATTGGGTATTCACTTCGTCCCCTGATAGGCCCCCCAAATCACTGGACAGCAACAACTCCTGTACCACCCATGCCGGATTTACATCCACCCCATCTGTTATGGGTGCGTGGGGATAAATATCTGCGAACCCAGTATTGGCTAGGATAACGGACACACTGCGGACTTGCTTGGAAGTTCCGACATAGAAGCTCCCGAAAGTCCGGTTCTTGCTGGTGAATACAAGTCGGGCAACCTTGTTGTACTTGACCCGAGTATTGCCCATCACGGTAATGATCTGCGGGGCCAGTGATTCAACATACCCTAGGTGTGGGTTGTTCACCCCGTCCCAGAAGGTTACCGCCCCAACAAGACCACCCCCGGATTTTGTGCCCCCGTACAGGTCAGGCTTGTCGATGGTCAAGGTATCCCCTGAGCCCAGACCCCACGAGGGGGAACCCAATATTCCGTTATTGCTTACCATCGGGTCTTCCCCGAAATAGATATTCCTTATCCTCATGTTGGGGAACGAATACGCTACCCCGATA
>Ga0256832_1002181_pt1 | contig 13385 bp, 12 predicted proteins | sample 134614metaG_FD_190534 | JGI IMG/M metagenome (GOLD analysis project Ga0256832, IMG submission 190534) | Hydrothermal vent microbial communities from Lau Basin, Pacific Ocean - 134-614 | ecosystem: Environmental > Aquatic > Marine > Hydrothermal vents | place: Pacific Ocean: Lau Basin | collected... | reverse complement strand
ATCGCCTCGTTGGTGTAGGCGGGCCAGGCAAGGCGCAGCATGGTGGGCCAGATGATGCGGCGAAAGCGCTTCCAGCCCGAAAGGCCGTAGGCATCGGCGGCCTCGATCTCGCCCTTCGGGATCGATTTCAGCGCCCCGAAGAAGATCTCGCCCGAATAGGCGGCGGTGTTGAGGATCAGAACGATCAGCGCCCCGAGCCAGGCGCGGGTGAGCCAGCCGGTTTCCACGGTGATTTCGGTGAATCCGAGGGGGATGTTGAAGCCCATCTTCGGCAGGAGGACGAAGGCCTCGTAGAAGAGGAAGAACTGGATGAACAGCGGCGAGCCGCGAAAGACGAAGACGAACAGCTCGGAAGGCTTCCTGATCCACCAGCGCCGCGATGCCTTGCCAAGGCCGAGGGCGGTGGCGAGAAAGAAGCCGAAGAACAGCGCCAAGACGGCGAAATAGATATTCCACAACAGCCCCGAGCCGATCAGCACGAATTGCTGGCAGAGATCGAAATCCGAGCGCGGCAGCAGGCGCTCGCCGATGCCGATCGCGCGCAGCCCGTAGGCATGGAGCGTTTCCCAGCATGTCATGACATGGCCCCGCCGCTTTGCCCGCCAAGCGTGGCCTGGCCCCGGGTGAGGCGCTTCATCAGCCGATCGAGCGCGATCTGGCTCACCTTGGTGAAAGCGAGGTAAAAGACCAGAAGCGCGAGGAAATACCACAGCCGCCAATCGGGATGGGGATAGGCGAAGGCCTGCGTCTTCATGCCGCCGAGCTCCTTGGCGTAATAGACGATATCGCGGATGCCGAGGAGGAAAAGGAGCGGCGTGGCCTTGATCAGGATCATCCACAGATTGCCGAGCCCCGGCAGCGCATAGACCCACATCTGCGGCACGAGGATGCGCCAGAAGGCCTGGCGGCGGCTCATGCCGTAGGCTTCGGCGGTTTCCATCTGCGCGCGCGGCACGGCGCGCATGGCGCCAAACAGCACATTGCCCGCGAATGCGCCGAAGACGATGGCGAAGGTGAAGACGGCGAGCGAGAAGCTGTAGGCATCATGCACCCATTGCGGCGCCGAGGAGAGCGGCATCTTTGCCGCCGGGCAGACGACGAAATCATTGCCCTGATAGACGGGCCCCTGCCAGTCGGGGCAGAGGATCTTGTGGCGGATCCACTCGATCGCCTGATCGAGCGCGATCACGAAGAACAGGAAGAAGGCGATATCGGGCACGCCCCGCACCACCGCCATGTAGCCCTTACCGAGCCAGCGGAGCGGGGCGAGGCGGGCGCGCGCGGCCATGGCGGCGAGAAAGCCGAACAGGAGCGCCACCGGCGCGGTGACCGCGAGCAGCAGCAGCACGGTGCCGAACGAGCGGTAGAAGGCCAGATGCTTGCCCGTGGTCAGGTAGCAGGCCAGCCATTGCGTGCCCTCGAGGCTCTGGGGATCGGTGCAGAAGGAAAACATGGGATGGGACTGTCCGGGAGGCCGGCCCCAGGGGTAGGGGCCGGCCGGTTGCCGATCTGGCTCAGAAGCTGTTGGCGTCTTCGCCGAACCACTTCTTGGTGAGCTTTCTGAGGCTGCCGTCCTCCTTCATCGAGGAGATGGCGGCGTTGAACTTCTCCTTCAGCTCGGTATCGGATTCGCGCAGGCCCATGCCGACGCCCCCGCCGATTGCTACGTCATCGCCCACGAAGACGAATTCGCCGTTCGATTCCGCCACGATCGGGGCGAGATAGGATTTGTCGGCCAGCACCGCATCGGCCTCGCCGTTCTTCACCGCGGCCACCGTTTCATCGGCGGTGGCGAATTCGACCACCGTCGCGCCGGACTGGGCGACGTAATTGGCCTGGATGGTGCCCGTCTGCGCGGCGATCACGCCGTTTTTCACGTCCACATCCTTGGAAAGCGCCATGTAGGCGGAGGGATCGGGCGGCAGATAGGGCTGGGTGAAATCGATCACCTCGTCACGCTCGGGCGTGATCGACATGCCGGCGATGATGGTATCGTAATTGCCGCTCACCAGGTTGGGGATGATCGAATCCCAGTCATTGGTGACCCAGGTGCAGGTGAGATTGGCGCGCTTGCAAAGCTCGTCGCCCAGCTCGCGCTCGAAGCCGTCGACCTCGCCCGCGTCATTGATGAAATTGTAGGGCGGGTAGGCGCCTTCGGTGCCCATGCGGATGGTTTCTCCGCCGATGGCGAAGCTTGCGGAAAAGGCAAGCGCCGCGGTGGCTAGCAGGATTTTCTTCATGGTTTTCTCCCTCTGGTTGGTCTTTCTGGTTGGTGCCTGTTGTGGTCAGGCCGCCACGCTCGCACTCAGGAACTGGCGCAGGCGTTCGGTTTCGGGGTGTTTGAAGATCTTTTCGGGCGGGCCCTCTTCGCTGATCTTCCCCTCATGCAGGAATACCACATGATCGGAAACATCGGCGGCGAGGCGCATGTCATGGGTGACCAGGAGCATGGTGCGCCCCTCGGCGGCGAGATCCTTGATCACCTTCACCACCTCCTGTTCGAGCTCGGGATCGAGCGCGGAGGTGGGCTCGTCGAAGAGAAGCGCGCGCGGGCGCATGCAAAGGGCGCGGGCGATGGCGGCGCGCTGTTGCTGGCCGCCCGAAAGCTGGGCCGGGTAGGCATCGCATTTGTCGCCGATGCCGACCTTGGCAAGGAGCGCCCGGGCGCGTTCTTCCACCTCGGCGGGATCCTCCTTCAGCACCGTGACAGGCGCTTCCATCACGTTTTGCAGGATCGTCATGTGGGCCCAGAGATTGAACTGCTGGAACACCATGGAAAGATTGGTGCGGATGCGGATCACCTGATGGCGGTCGGCGGGATGGCGGTTCATGCCCTCGCCCTGCCATATCACGGGCTCGCCCTCGAAGATGATATCGCCCTGCTGGCTGTTTTCCAGGAGGTTGGCGCAGCGCAGCAGGGTGGATTTGCCCGAGCCCGAGGAGCCGATCAGCGAAACCACATCGCCCTTCCTGGCCGTGACATCCACCCCCTTCAGCACTTCGAGATCGCCGAAGCGCTTGTGCAGGTTGCGGACTTCCAGAACGGGGGGGTGGGCTTCGGACACGGGTGGCGGCTCGCTGTTGTTTTCGTCGGCGGTTTCGTCAGCTACAGAGTAGGGCGGAAAACCACGCGGATTGCAATGGGAGAAACGCCCTTTGTGCCGCGGGAACGTCAGGGAAGGCGCGCCTGCACGCGCTGGCGGGCGATGGCGCTGTCGCGATCGTTGATGCCCAGAAGATTGGCCAGAAGGCGCAGGAGGTTGTTTTCGGCATTGTCGCGGGTGCCGTCGGCGAGCACCACTTCCCAGAGCGCCTCCACCACCGCGAGGCGCTCCTCATGGGGCACTGCCGCCTTGATGGCGCGGGTGAAGCGCACGGTATCGGGGGCTTCGGCCTCGAGCCGCTCGGCATCGGATCTGAGCCGCGCCGCCTCTTCGCGCGAGAGGCCGTAGCGGCGCGCGAGAATATGCTCGATACTGGCGATCTCGGCGGGCGCGTAATCGCCGTCAGCACGCGCGATGCGCACCATGAGGGCCGCAAGCGCGAGGCGGGAATCCGGGGCGGAAAGCGGCCGGGGGCGGGGGGCTGTCAGGCTTTTGAGGAGCTTTGCGAACATGGGGAATCCTTACCCCGCGGGCCAATGAATGCCAAGGGTGATGCGGGGGTGATGCGAGGCTCATGCGGGGGCTCTGCCCCCGCGCCCCCGGAGTATTTCCACCAAGATGAAAGGGGGCGGGATCAGCCTTCGTAACCTTCGACGATCACCAGATCGGCGAGGCTGACGGGATCGCGCAGCTTCTTCGCGCCCTGGTATTCGGGGCTCTCGTAGCAGGCGCGCGCGGCCTCGTAATCGGGGAATTCGATCACCACCGTGCGCGGGCGGGCCTCGCCTTCGGCGATCTGCTGGCGGCCGCCGCGCACGAGGAAGCGGGCGCCATATTTCGCGAATGCCTCGCCATTGGCGGCGCGGTATTTCTCATAGGCTTCGGGGTCATCGATGGTCACGTGGCCGACCCAGTATCCTTTTGGCATGGCATTCTCCTAGACAAGGCGCGAGGTTTCGATCGCGGCGCGGATGAAATCGCGAAACAGCGGGTGCGGATCGAAGGGCTTGGATTTAAGCTCCGGGTGGAACTGCACCCCGATGAACCAGGGGTGATCCTGCCACTCGACGATCTCGGGCAGGCGGCCATCGGGCGACATGCCCGAGAAGATCAGCCCCTTTTCCTCCAGCTGATCGCGGTATTTCGTATCCACCTCGTAGCGGTGGCGGTGGCGCTCCTCGATCTCGGTTGCGCCGTAGATTTCGGCCACTTTCGAGCCTTCCTTCAGCACCGCCGTGTAGGCGCCAAGGCGCATGGTGCCGCCCTTGTCGTCATCGGCCCTGCGCTTCACCGTCCTGTTGCCCTGCACCCATTCCTTGAGGTGATAGACGACCGGCTCGAAGCGCCTGCGCCCCGCCTCGTGATCGAATTCCTCGCTGCCGGCGGCCGCGATTCCGGCCACGTTGCGCGCCGCCTCGATCACCGCCATCTGCATGCCGAGGCAGATGCCGAGATAGGGGATCTTCTTTTCGCGCGCATAACGGGCGGCGCGGATCTTGCCCTCGGTGCCGCGCTCGCCGAAGCCGCCGGGCACCAGGATGGCGTGGAACCCTTCGAGATGGGGCGCGGGATCCTCGCTTTCGAACAGTTCCGAATCCACCCATTCCACCTTCACCTTCACCCGGTTGGCGATGCCGCCGTGGGTGAGGGCCTCCTTGATGGATTTGTAGGCGTCTTCAAGGCGGGTGTATTTGCCCACGATCGCCACCTTCACCTCGCCTTCGGGGTGCTCGATGCGTTCGGCCACGTCTTCCCAGCGGGTGAGATCCGGCTTTGGCGCGGGCGAGATGGCGAAGGCATCGAGGATCGCCTGATCGAGCCCCTCGCGGTGGAGCGCGAGCGGGGCTTCGTAGATCGAATTCAGATCATAGGCGGGGATCACGTTATCGGGGCGGACATTGCAGAAGAGGGCGATCTTCTCGCGCTCCTTCTGCGGGATCGGATGTTCGGATCGGCAGACGAGCACATCGGGCGCGATGCCGATGGTGCGCAGCTCCTTCACGCTGTGCTGGGTGGGTTTTGTCTTGAGTTCGCCCGCGGCGGCCAGATAGGGGATCAGCGTGAGGTGCATGAACAGGCACTGCCCGCGCGGCTTTTCCTGGCTGAACTGGCGGATCGCCTCGAAGAAGGGGAGCGCCTCGATATCGCCCACCGTGCCGCCGATCTCGCAGAGCATGAAATCCACCTCATCCTCGCCGATGCGGATGAAATCCTTGATTTCATTGGTAACATGCGGGATCACCTGGATCGTCTTGCCGAGGTAATCTCCCCGCCGCTCCTTCTCGAGCACGTTCGAGTAGATGCGCCCGGAGGAGACGCTGTCGGTGGCGCGCGCCGCCACCCCGGTGAAGCGTTCGTAATGGCCGAGATCGAGATCGGTTTCGGCGCCGTCATCGGTGACGAACACCTCGCCGTGCTCGAAGGGGCTCATGGTGCCGGGATCGACATTGAGGTAAGGATCAAGCTTTCTCAGCCGCACCGAAAAGCCACGCGCCTGCAGGAGCGCGCCGAGGGCCGCCGAGGTGAGCCCCTTGCCAAGGCTCGATACAACGCCGCCGGTGATGAAAATGAACCGTGCCATGTGGTTGGCTTCCCCCGTGGTTGATGTGCTGCGATTGCATTTCTGCCGCTCGACGGGCCCGCAAACTGGCGCGGCACCACGGGATTAAACCCATAACGGATTCGCGCGCCCTTCGCAAGGAGACCGCAAGATGATGTTGTGAAAAAAGCCGGTGATGGCAGTTGTTGTGGCTTGTGGCGGTGTGGCTCGTGGGCCGTTTTGCGGCCCCGAGCGCTAGTTGCCCCCGGCCGGGGGCGGGGGCGTGGCCGGCACCGCGGGCGGGATGGCGGGCACCGCTGGGGCTGCCGCGCCCGCATCGCTGCCGCCGGCAGAGGGGGGCAGAAGGGAATCGCCAGCCGGGCCCGGGATCGGAGGGGCGGGCGCCTCGCTCGCGGGGGCGGTGCTTGCCGGGGGCGTTTCCTCGCCGAGGCGATCGAGCACCGATTGCTCGGCCGATTTGCGCGCTGCCATGACAGTCATCGTGAGCGAGGTGATGAAGAAGGCGATCGCCAGGATCCAGGTGAGCTTGGCGAGCGCGGAGGCCGCCGCGCGCCCGCTCATCACGCCGCCGCCGCCGCCACCGCCGCCAAGGCCGAGTCCGCCCCCTTCGGAGCGTTGCAGCAGCACGATGCCGATCAGGGAGACGGCGAGGATGAGATGTATGACGAGGATGACGTTTTCCATGAGGCGATCCGTAATTTCCTGATGGGCCTATCTAGGCCCTTGGCGGCAGGGCCGCAAGTGGTTTTGCGCATGGCGAAGGGATGGGCGAAGGGATGGGCGCAGGGAGTGGCCCAGGGAGGCGATGGGGCGAAATTAGTGGTTTCGCGCCGGCCGGGCGGCGGCTATACCCCGATCTGATTTCATGAAACGGGACGGATCGGGGAAATCGCATGGCCAATGTCGTTGTCGTCGGCGCTCAATGGGGCGATGAGGGAAAGGGCAAGATCGTGGACTGGCTCTCGGAGCGCGCCGATGTGATCGTGCGCTTCCAGGGCGGGCACAATGCCGGCCACACGCTGGTGATCGACGGCGAGGTCTACAAGCTGCACGCTCTGCCCTCGGGCGTGGTGCGCGGCGGCAAGCTCTCTGTGATCGGCAACGGGGTGGTGCTCGATCCCTGGCATCTTCTGGAGGAGATCGAGACTCTGCGGGGGCAGGGTGTGGCGATCACGCCCGAAACGCTGATGATTGCCGAAAACACGCCCCTGATCCTGCCCTTTCACGGCGAGCTTGACCGCGCCCGGGAGGCGCAGGCGCGCGCGGGCAAGATCGGCACCACCGGGCGCGGCATCGGCCCGGCTTATGAAGACAAGGTCGGCCGTCGGGTGATCCGGGTGGCCGATCTCGGGGATGCGCGCACGCTGGAGCTTCGGGTGGATCGCGCGCTGGTGCATCACAACGCGCTGCGCAAGGGGCTCGGGCTCGGCCCGATCGACCGCGCCGGGCTCATCGCGGCGCTTCAGGAGATCGCGCCGGAGATCCTGAAATATGCGGCGCCCGCCTGGAAGGTGCTGAACGAAAATAGAAAAAGCGGAAGGCGCATCCTTTTCGAAGGGGCGCAGGGGGCGCTTCTCGATATCGATTTCGGCACCTATCCTTACGTTACGTCCTCCAACGTGATCGCCGGGCAGGCGGCCACCGGCAGCGGCATCGGCCCCGGCGCGATCGATTTCGTGCTCGGGATCGTCAAGGCATATACCACGCGGGTGGGCGAGGGGCCTTTTCCCACCGAGCTTCACGACGGTGACGGCCAGCGCCTCGGCGAGCGGGGGCATGAATTCGGCACCACCACCGGGCGCAAGCGGCGCTGCGGGTGGTTCGATGCGGTGCTGGTGCGCCAGAGCTGCGCCATCAGCGGCGTGAACGGCATCGCGCTCACCAAGCTCGACGTGCTCGACGGCTTCGAACGGCTGAAGATCTGCGTGGGCTACGAGCTTGACGGCGAGCGGCTCGATCACCTGCCCACCGCGGCCGATCAGCAGGCGCGCTGCACCCCCGTCTATGAGGAAATGGAGGGTTGGCACGAAAGCACCGAGGGCGCGCGGCGCTGGGCCGATCTGCCGGCGGCGGCGATCAAATATGTGCGCCGGGTGGAGGAGCTGATCGAATGCCCGGTGGCGATGCTCTCCACCAGCCCCGAGCGCGAGGATACGATTCTCGTCACCGATCCTTTCGCCGATTGAGGGGCTCATGGCGCTTTCCTGGAAAACCCGCCGCCGGCTGGCCATCTTCATCCTGCTGGTGGCGCTGCCGGCCTATATCATCCTTGCGGTCAATATCGTGGCGCTGTTTGGCGCGCGCCCGCCGTTTCTGATCGAGCTGGCGGTCTATGTCGGGCTCGGGATCGTCTGGATCCTGCCGCTGAAGAAGATCTTCCTCGGGGTGGGGCAGGCCGAGCCCCCCGAGGAAAGGCAGGCGCGCAGCGGCGGAAACAGTCGCGGCCGAGAGGATTGAATGGAAAAAGGGCGGGGGGGCCCCCGCCCTGCTGCCGTTTCTTTCTGATCCTGCAAATGCCGGCAATTGCCGACGATCGGGGAAGGCCTATTCGCCGGCGATGCGGGAATCGGGGCGGAAGCGGGTATTCTCGGCGATCACGAACACGCCGCGCGAAACCCGGACGATGCGCCCCTCGCGCTGAAGCTGGCCAAACATGCGCAGCTTTTCCTCACGGGTGAGCAGCGCGCCCGCTTCATGGCCCGCGAGGCAGGCCATCAGCTCGGGGCGGGTGAATTGCGCCTGCCCTTCCACGAGGCAGATATAGGCGGCGGCGGCCTCGAGAAGATCGGCCGGATCATCGCCCACCCCCATCTCGGCGGCGAATTCCGAGAAGGCGGCATCGACCTTGCGGGCGGGTGCGAGATCCGCCTCTTCCGGCATCTCCGGGGCTTCCTTGACCGCAAGATTGCCCTTGCCGCCCCGGCGCGGGCGGACGGGACGGACGGGCCGAACGGGCGCCTTTTCGGCGATCTCGGCCGCATCCTTCACGTCATCGATGCGCTGCTCCGATACCAGCACAAGCGGGGCCTGGCGCGCGGGGCGCGATGAGCCCTTGCGCTTCTTCTTCGGACGGGCAGGGCGCTTGGGCCGCGCCGGCGTGATCACCTTCGCCAGATCCTCGCGATAGGGATCGGCTTCGTCCTCCTTCTTTGCGTTCTTCTCGCCCGAGCGCCCGCCGCGCATCAGGCGATCGGCAACGGTGGCCGCCACGGCGGCGCGCAGATGCGAGATCGCGGAGCGGCGGCGCGAGCCCTCGGGGGCGTCGAACTGCTGGTTGGTTTCATCGAGGATGCGCTCGGCCTCCTCGTCCACCTCTTCGTTCTCGAGAAGCGTGCGGCGGATATGATCGCGCCCTGCATACGCCGTATCGGCCTCCTCCTCGGCTTCCTCCTCCTCCAGCTCGGCCATCAGATCGGCCTCATCCTCGGGCGAGATATCCTCATCCTCGAGGCTGCGGCGGATCGAGCGGATCACATCTTCTCCGCGCCTTGTTTCCTGTGTGAAGACATTTTCTTCCAGGCTTCCGATGTCGTCGGCTTCCTCGAGCGCCACATCCTCGTAAAGGGCTTGGATCTCTTCCTCGATCGCCTCTTCATCAGGATGGCCGGCACCGGCGGCTTCAGCCGTTTTCTCTTCAACGGCATCTTCCGTGTGGTCATCCGCGCTGGCCTCCTGAACCGAGGCCAGCGCTTCATCCAGAATCAGGATATCGGCGCTCTCGGTCTCGTCGGCTTCAAAGGATTCCGCATCGACCGAGGCCTGCGGGCCTTCTTCCGATCCCTCGACCTCATCGCCGGTTTCGGCCTCTCCGACGACGCTGCCAAAGAATCTGTCGAGCGCCGCGCCTTTCGTGAGGGACGTGGTTTCATCATCCACAGCATCGGCCGTGGCTTCCTCTTCGCCGTTTTCCGCAAGTTCCGACAGAACGAGGATCTCGCTTTCGTCCTCATCCGTGCCTTCTTCGCCCGTGCCTTCCGGCCCGGCAAATTCATCTTCACCGTCCTCCATGAGGGCAGCTTGGGCTGCGGAAACGGGCGCCGTTTCCTCTTCCGGCTCTTGCAGTTCCGATGCGCTCTTCGCGAAGGAATCTTCATCCGCGGCGGCGAGCGCGGTTTCGAGGTCCGCAAGCTCCATCGCCAGATCGTCATCCTCGGCTTCGTCCTCAACCGCATCCCGCAGATCGAGATCAATCCTTTCCCCGAACGCCTCTTCGTCCGTTTCCGCTGCGACATCCCCGGCAATATCTTCGTCTTCGGCCTCTTCGGCGGCATCTTCTGCGCTGAATGCCTCTTCACGCTCTTCGGGCTCTTCGGGCTCTTCGGCTTCGATTTCGGCTTCCGCTTCCGGGAGGGGGGCGATCTCCGCCTCGGCCTCTTCCTCCATTTCCGCTTCGGCTACCGACTCACGTTCGGCCTTAACCTCAGCCTCAGCCTCAGCCACGGCTTCTTCGGTTCTGGCTTCCGCCTCAGCCGGTGCTGCCGCATCCTCAATATCTTCTGCCGGCTCTTCTTCCGCAGCGGCAGCCGGCGCGATCTCCTCGGCCTCGACAACGGCAGGCTCGCCACCGGCGGGGATGATAGTCCCGTCACTTCCGGCGCGGGCGCGGGAAACGACCTCCCGGATGCGCTTCAGCTTCTCGGCAACGCTTTCGCCGCCCTCGCCACCTTCATCCTCACCGGCCGGGAAAAGGGCCGTTTCATCGGCCTCGCCGGCGGCAATGGCCGTATCCGCCGCTTCCCTCGGGGGGGCTGTGGGTGCCGGCTGGGCCTGCTCGGATGGCACGGGCGCGGAAGGGGCGGCTACGGGGGCGGCAGCCGGTGCGGCGGCAATCCCGGCGGCCGGGGCCTCGGGATGGGCGCGCAGCACCACGTTCGTATCGTTCTCGATGCGCGCTTCCACGCGGGTGCGGATTTCCTTTTCCGCAATGCGGGCAAGCATCTCGGTATCGGGCTGGGGGGGCTCGGCGCCGAAATAGCGATCCTCGGCCGCGAGATCGCGGAAATACTCGGCGATGGCCTTCATCGTCTCGAAAGAATCCTCGAATCCCTCGAGCGTGCATGAAAATGTCCCGTATGAAACGGTGAGTATCTTACTCGCACCTACCATGGGCTTGCTCGCTTTCGTTTTCTTACAGCAATTCTGCTTTCAGCATAGAATGGTTCCCAATTGAGAACAAAACATGGAAACCAAAGGGATTATTTCATGACAATATTGTGGCGGGGATTGTGGCGGCGCGCGCGGGCCGCCATAAACCGCTCATGGCACCAGATATTGTCAGATCCGCCAGTGCAGTAACCCTCCTTGGTGGGGGAAAGGTCGATCCGCGGGATCTGGAGGAGGCGCTCGGGCATGCGCCCACCCTCGTCGCGGCGGACGGCGGCGCCAATCTGGCCGCCGAAATGGGGCACCGCCCCGTGGCGGTGATCGGCGACATGGATTCGATTGATTCGCAAATCCTGGCCGCCATCCCCGCGCGCCGGCGTCACCGCATCAGCGAGCAGGAAACGACCGATTTCGACAAGGCCCTCCGCGCGATTTCCGCGCCTCTGGTGCTCGGCCTCGGCTTCACGGGCGCGCGCATCGATCATGAGCTTGCCGCCTTCCACAGCCTTCTCGCCCATCCCGCGCGCCGCTGCATCCTGATCGGCGAGGAGGATGTGATCTTCCTCCTGCCCGCCGCGCTGTGCCTCGATCTGCCGGAAGGCGCGCGCCTTTCCCTCTATCCGCTTGCGCCTTCGCGGATCACCGGGCGCGGGCTTGTCTGGCCGCTCGAGGCGCTCGCGCTTGCCGCGGGGCTGCGCATCGGCACCTCGAACGCGGTGCGCGAAGGGCCGGTGGAGATCTCCAGCGATCGCCCGGGGGCGCTGGTGCTCCTTGAGCGCCGGCATCTGGAGGCGGCGATGGAGGGGCTCCTTGGCGCCACCCTGCACTCTCCCCCTCCCTGACGCCCGGCCCGGAAATCTCAGCAGTTAGGAATGTTGACGGCGAGCCCGCCGAGCGAGGTTTCCTTGTATTTCTCGCTCATGTCCGCGCCCGTCTGGCGCATGGTTTCGATGGCGCTGTCAAGCGGCACGAAATGGGTGCCGTCGCCCCGAAGCGCGAGCGAAGCGGCGGCCACCGCCTTGATCGCGCCCATGCCGTTGCGCTCGATGCAGGGCACCTGCACGAGGCCGGCCACGGGATCGCAGGTCATGCCGAGGTGATGCTCGAGCGCGATCTCGGCGGCGTTCTCGATCTGTTCGGGGCTGCCGCCCATCACCGCGCAAAAGCCCGCCGCCGCCATCGCCGAGGCGCTGCCGATCTCGGCCTGACACCCGCATTCCGCCCCCGAGATCGAGGCATTGTGCTTGATCAGCCCGCCGATGGCGGCGGCGGTCAGGAGGAAATCGGGGATGAGCGCGGCGCGCGCCGCGGGCACGTGATCGAGCCAGTAGCGGATGGTGGCCGGCACCACGCCCGCGGCGCCGTTGGTGGGGGCCGTCACCACCTGCCCGCCGGCGGCGTTTTCTTCGTTCACCGCCATCGCATGGGCGATCAGCCAGTCATTGGCGAGATGAGGCGCGCAGAGGTTGTTGCCGGCCTCGGCGAGAAGGGCCCGGTGCAGCGCCCCCGCGCGCCGCTTCACGCCAAGCCCCCCCGGCAGCACGCCCTCCGCCGCGAGCCCGCGCCTGATGCAGGCATCCATCGCTTCCCAGATCCGCGCAAGGCCCCGCTCGAGCGCGGCGGCATCCATGTGCTTCAGCTCGTTGGCCCGCTTCATCGCCGCGATGCTCCGGCCGCTCTCGCGCGCCATCGCCAGCATTTCCGCCGCCGTTTCAAACGGGTAGGGATGGCGGCTCTGTTCGCGGGTGGGCTCGGGGGGCGGGTTGGAGAGCTCTTCCTCCGTCAGCACGAAGCCGCCGCCGATCGAATAATAGGTTTCGCGCTGGATCACATCGCCCTGGGCATCGGTGGCCATCAGGATCATGCCGTTCGGGTGGCCCTCGAGCGGGCGATCGTAATCAAACAGGAGATCGCGGCCGGGATCGAAACGCAATTCGCCAAGCCCCGGCGGCGCGATCCGCCCCGTTTCCCGGATCGCGGCAAGCGCGGCCTCCGCCCTTTCGGCCTCGAAGCGCTCGGGCGTGAAGCCCGCAAGGCCGAGGATGGTGGCGCGGTCCGTGCCGTGCCCCACCCCCGTGAAGGCAAGCGAGCCGTGGAGCGAGGCCCTGAGCCCCGCGATTCCGAAAGGGCTTTCGCGCAGCTTCTCCAGAAACCGCCCCGCGGCGACCATCGGCCCCATGGTATGCGAGGAGGAAGGCCCGATCCCGATCTTGAAAATGTCGAACACGCTCAGAAACATGCGCCTTTTCCTCTCTTGCGCCATACGCCTCGCCACGCCCGCCGCCCCGGCGCTTTCACGAAAGCGACCCTCCCGCGCGCGCGCGCGCCGAGCCTCAGGGGGCGAGGGCGGCGATGATGCGCGCCCAGGAGCGTATCCCCTTGTGAAAGCTCGAAAGATCGTATTTCTCGTTGGGGCTGTGGATATTGTCGTCATCCTTGCCGAAGCCGGTGAGCAGCGCATCCATCCCGAGGATCTCGCGGAAATGGCCGGCAATCGGGATCGAGCCGCCGCAGCCCACGAAGGCCGCCTCGCGCGGCCATTCCTGCGAGAGCGCAGCGCGGGCCTTCTCGAAGGCCGGGTTTTCGGTGCGCATCACGGCAGCGGGCGAGGCGCCGTG
>Ga0256832_1002180_pt1 | contig 13386 bp, 10 predicted proteins | sample 134614metaG_FD_190534 | JGI IMG/M metagenome (GOLD analysis project Ga0256832, IMG submission 190534) | Hydrothermal vent microbial communities from Lau Basin, Pacific Ocean - 134-614 | ecosystem: Environmental > Aquatic > Marine > Hydrothermal vents | place: Pacific Ocean: Lau Basin | collected... | reverse complement strand
GTGGTCATGCCCCCCTCCAACGGCCTCGGGGGCGACGCCTTCGCCCTGGTCCACGACGGCGACCGTCTATGGGGGTTGAACGCCTCGGGGAAGAGCCCCGCCGCTCTCGACCCGGCCCCGTTCCTCGAAAAAAAGCACCTACCCCGCTTTGGTTGGGCCCCGGTCACCGTCCCCGGGGTGGTCTCGGGCTGGGGGGCTTTGCACGCGCGCTGGGGGCGGCTTCCCTGGGAAAAGGTCCTCGGCCCGGCGATCCGCCTGGCCGAGGAGGGCTTCCCTGTCAGCCCCGAGGTCGCGCGCGCCTGGCGACAGGCGGAAAGGGTGTACCTGGGGCTAAAAGGCCCCGAGTTCGAGGCCTTCAAGGCCACCTTCTTCCCCGAGGGCCGGGCGCCCCGGGCCGGGGAGGTCTATAAAAGCCCGGCCCACGCCGCCACCCTGCGCCGCCTGGCCGAGGCCGGCTGGGAGGATTTTTACCGAGGGGAACTGGCCCGGCAGATCGCGGGGTTTGCCGCCGAGACCGACGGTCTTCTCCGGGAGGCCGACCTCGCCGACCACCAGGTGCTCTGGGTGGAGCCGATCTTCACCGACTACCGCGGGGCCCGGGTCTACGAGCTGCCCCCGAACGGCCAGGGGGTGGCGGCCTTGATCGCGCTCAACATCCTCGAGCACTTCGACCTCGCGGAGCTCCCCCTCGAGGCCCGGGTGCACCTCGGGGCCGAGGCCATGAAGCGGGCCTTCGGCCTGGCCTTTGCGGCGGTAGCCGACCCCGCCCACGCGGCGAGCGTCGAGTCGCTGCTCGATAAGGCCCTCGGCCGCCGCCTGGCAGGGGAGATCGGCGAGGCCCCGGGCGACTGGCCCGAGCCCGCCCTTTTCCCCGGGGGCACGGTCTACCTCGCCGCCGCCGACGAGCGCTTTGGCGTGAGCCTGATCCAGTCCAACTACATGGGCTTTGGCGCCGGCGTACTGGTGCCTGGGACCGGGATCGCCCTCCACAACCGGGGCAAAAACTTCAGCCTAGCCCCCGGCCACCCCAACGTCCTGGCGCCTGTAAAGAGGCCCTACCACACCATCATCCCCGGCTACCTCGAACTTCCGGACGGCACCCACGGCCCTTTTGGGGTGATGGGGGGCTTCATGCAACCCCAGGGCCACGTGCAGGTGGTGCACCAGCTCGTGGACCTTGACCAAAACCCGCAAGGCGCCCTGGACGCACCCCGCTGGCAGCTTGTTTTTGGAGAGGAGGCGCTCTATTTGGAAAGCAGCTTCCCTCGCCCCGTGGCCGTGGCGCTTGCTGATCGCGGCCACCGGGTCCGCATGGCCGCCGAATATAGCTTCTTCGGCCGCGGGCAGGTCATCCTCCGGCGCGAAGGGGTGCTCGTCGCCGGCAGCGAGCCCCGCGCCGACGGGCTGGCCCTTGCCTTTTAGCTTTGCTATACTCGATCCGGCCGCGGGCCGGGATGGCGGAACTGGTAGACGCGGCAGACTCAAAATCTGCTGGGCGATGAGCCCGTGCGGGTTCGAGTCCCGCTCCCGGCACCAAAGGGGCGCTTTTTGGGCGCCCTTTTTGTTGACCCACCGGGTGGCCTGTCGTAAGCTCGAAGTTAGCGGCGCTTGGCCGCAGGAGGCGAAACGATGAACATCATTCAGCTGCTTTTGCTCCTCATCTACGTGGGCATCGCCATCGGGCTCGTCTGGGCGGTGATCCTGCAGGAGCCCAAGACCGGCGGCGGCGACATCTTTGGCGGCGGCGCCACCGACCTCTTTGCCGCCCGCGGGCTGACCGGCGGGCTCTACCGCATCACCATCTATCTAGGCCTTGGCTTCATGTTCCTGGCGCTTTTGATCGGCGCCTGGCAGCTCTAGCCGCGTAGGTTTTCAGGGGCCGCTTTCATCAGGGAGCGGCCCTTTTTGCATTGACGGCGGCCACCGCCTTAGGTAGGCTAGATGCAACGCCCGGGTGCGAGCCAAAAGACCGAAGCATCTCGTTCCTCTGGGCGTTGTGACTAGGAGGAGGTAACCGTATGAGAAAAGCGATTTGGGTATTGGCCGCTGTCGTCTTTGCCTCGCTCAGCCTGGCCCAGACCTTCGTCTGGCCCTCGAAGTGGACCACCGCCAAGCCCGGGGAGGCCAAGCGCGGGGGGACCTTCGTCGAGGCCACGATCAGCGACTTCCGCACCATGAACCCCTTCATCACCGCCGAGGCCACCAACATCCCCGACCTCTTGAATCCCTACGGGCTGGTGATGCGGGACCCCACCACCGGCGAGTGGATCCCCTACATGGCCACCTCCTGGGAGGTGAGCAAGGACAAGACCGAGATCGTCTTCCACATCCGCAAGGGCATGAAGTGGTCGGACGGCAAGCCGATCACCGCCGAAGACTGGGTCACCAGCTACAAGATCATCATGGACCCGGACGTGGGTTCCAACAGCCGCGACTCCTTCATCATCGCCGGCAAGCCGGTGGTGGTGGAGAAGATCGACGATTACACGCTGAAGTTCACCTACCCGAAGCCCGACGCCGAAGCCTTTAACGTCGCTGCCTTCGTGCCCTGGCCGGCCCACGTCTTCGGCCCGGTCTACGCCGAGAAGGGGGCCGCGGGCATCAAGGGCATGTGGGGCCTCTCCGAGGATCCCAAGAACATCGTCAGCGGCGGTCCTTTCGTGGTCGAGTCCTACCGCCAGGGTGAGCGCCTGGTCCTGAAGCGGAACCCGTACTGGGGTGAGTGGAACAAGGACGAGGCCGGCACCCCGCTGCCCTACATCGAGCGCCACCAGGTGAACATCGTTCCCGACGTGAACGCTGAGCTCGCCGCTTTCCTGGTGGGCAAGATTGATTACATGAACCCCTCCACGGTCGAGCAGATCGCCCAGATTAAAAAGGCGATCAAGGCCGGGAACCTCGACGCCACCCTGAAGGTCAACGCTTCGCCCATCGCCTCCAGCCAGTTCGTGGTCTTCAACTGGAACAAGAAGTCCGACCCCTTCAAGGAGAAGCTCTTCCGCTCGGACAAGTTCCGCAAGGCGATGAGCCACCTGATGAACCGGAAGGCCATCGTGGACGTGGTCTACGGGGGCCTCGGCACGCCTACCTACGGCTCGGTCTATCCGGTGCTGACGCAGTGGATCAACCCCAACGCGCCCAAGTACCCCTACGACCCCGAGAAGGCCAAAAAGCTCCTCGCCGAGCTCGGCTTCACCAAGAAGGACAAGGACGGCTACCTGGTGGACAGCAAGGGCCACCGCATCGAGTTCAACCTCTCCACCAACGCCGGCAACGCCCAGCGCGAGCAGATCGCCAAGATCTTCGTGGACGAGGCCAAGAAGGTGGGCGTGAAGATCAACTTCCGTCCCATTGACTTCAACACCCTGGTCGGCCAGTTGCTCGCCAAGGGCGACGACCGGCCTTTCGACGCCATCATCATCGGCCTTACCGGTGGCGGGCTGGACTGGCCCTTTGGCTCCAACGTTGTGCCGTGTAAGGGCAACCTGCACCTTTGGAACCGGGCCAACACCTGCCTGGATCCGCGCGAGACCCTGATGGAGCACTACTACTACAAGGGCCGCACCACCCTCGACTTCAAGGAGCGGGTGAAGATCGGCTACCGCATGCAGGAGATCGAGGGCGACCTGCAGCCCCTGGTCTACATCGCCGGCCCCAACTACCACGTGGCCTGGAATAACCGCCTCGGCGGCTTCCACCCCGACAAGATCATCTCCTCGATCTGGGGGGCCTACGAGCGGCCGCTGCTCTTCGTCAAGAAGTAGCCCAAAAGGCGCCCCGGGAAAAGCCCCGGGGCGCTTTTCTTTTCCTTTGACCCGGTGTAAACTCAGGCTGCCCCCGGGGCTGGCCCGGGGTATTCGTGGAGCGCTGACGTGACGACGTATCTCATCCGCCGTATCCTCTACGTGATTCCCACCTTCCTGGGCGCCACGTTCCTGGCCTTCATGATTCTCCAGGCCATGCCCGGGGATTTCTTGACCCAGCTTTCCCTGGATCCCAAGATTCGACCCGAGACCATCGAGCACATGCGCCACCTCTTCGGGCTGGATAAGCCCGTGCTGGTGCAGTACCTGATCTGGCTTAAGAACCTCTTTAACGGCGACCTCGGTTACTCCTTCATGTACCAGCAGCCGGTGCTCGAGGTGATCCTTCCGCGGATCGAGAACTCGCTGATCCTGGTGGGGTTGGGAGTGCTCTTCTTGTACCTGATCGGCATCCCGGTGGGGATTTACCAGGCGGTGCGGCCCTACACCCTCGGCGATTACGTGATCAGCTTCCTCGCCTACTTCGGGATCGCCATCCCCAACTTCTTCTTCATGCTGATCTTGATCTTCGTACTGGTGAAGATCAAGTTCGCCACCGGAAGCACCCCCTTTCCCATCGGCGGCATGACCAGCCAGGGGTTCGAGCAGTTTAGCGCCTGGAAGAAGTTTTTGGACATCCTATGGCACGCGGCGCTGCCGGCCTTCGTGGTGGTCACCGCGGACATGTCGAGCCTCACCCGGGTGATGCGGGGGCTGATGCTGGAGGTGTTGGGCCAGGACTTCATCCGCACCGCCCGCGCCAAGGGGCTTCCCGAGCGCGTGGTGCTCTATAAGCACGCCCTCAGGAACGCGATCATCCCCGTGATCGCCACCATCGGCGGGCTGTTGCCGGGGCTGATCGGCGGGGCGGGCCTCGTGGAGGTGGTCTCCGGCTGGCCGGGGATGACGCCTTTGTTGCTCGACGCCTTGAATCGCCAGGACCTCTACGTTAACGCCGGGATCATCGCCCTTTCGACCTTCTTGTTGATCATCGGCAACATCATCGGCGACGTGTTGCTCGCCCTTGTGGATCCGAGGATCCGCTATGGCTGAAGCGCGTGCGGAACAACCCATGATGAAGTCGGCCCGGCGGCTGGCCTGGGAGCAGTTCAAAAAGCACCGGCTGGCCCTGATCGGGGGCGGCATTCTGCTGGTGCTCTACTTCATGGCCGCCTTCGCCGGCTTCTTTAGCGTCTACGACCCCAACTTCTACACCCTCTCGCCGAGCTTCCGCTACGCGCCGCCGACGCCGATCCACATCCGCGATCCCGAGACCGGCCGCCTGACCCGTCCCTTCGTCTACGGCATCAAGAAGGAGCTCGACCTCGACACCTTTCTGGAGAAGTACACCGAGGACCGCTCGAAGAAGTACCCGATCTATTTCTTCGTGCGCACGCCGGATCAGCCCTACACGATCTTCAAGCTCTTCAAAAGCAACATTCGCTTCATCGGGCTGGGGGCAAAGGCGACCCAGGAGGGGGCGCGGCTCTACCTTATCGGCTCGGACAACTTCGGCCGCGACCTTTGGAGCCGGCTCGTCTACGGCGGCCAGGTCTCGCTCACCATCGGCATCCTGGCGGTGCTCCTGGCATTGGTGATCGGCCTCGTTATGGGCGGGCTCTCGGGGTTTTACCAGGGCACGCGGATGCGCCTCAGCCTGCCGCTCTTACGCCGGGAGAGCTGGCTGGTGGAGGGTGGCGGGGCGCTGCGAAGGGCGTTGAAGGCGCTCTGGGTGGTGCTTATCAGCCTGGCCTGGGTGGGGCTTGCGGCCGGGCTCGCCTATGGGCTCTGGACGCTTATCCGCGCTGCTGAGGGGCTGGACCTCGGTACCCTGCTTGTGGCCTTGCTGCTGCTCTTCGGTATCGCCGGCAGCCTGGCGGCGGCCATCTACTACCCGGTGCGGCTCGACCCCGACGACATGGTGATGCGCCTCGTCGAGATCATGGCGGCGATCCCGGGGCTCTTCCTGTTGATCACGCTGCGCAGCATCTTCCCCGCCAACATTGACCCCTTGATGACCTTTTACATCGTGGTGGCGGTGCTCAGCCTGATCGGCTGGGGGGGACTCGCGCGCACCATCCGGGGCATGGTGCTCTCCTTACGGGAGATGGACTACGTCACCGCCGCCCGGGCGATCGGGGTGAGCAACTGGATGATCATCCTGCGCCATATCCTGCCGGCGACGGCGAGCTACACCATCGTCTATGCCTCGATTGCCATCCCGAGCTTCATCCTGGCCGAGTCCGGGCTTTCCTTCATCGGGTTTGGCATCACCGAGCCCTACACCTCCTGGGGCCTTTTATTGAAGGCGGCCCAGGACGGGGGCTTTGCCTCCTTCGCCGACCGGCCCTGGGTGCTGGCGCCGGGGGTGGCCATCTTTCTCGCGGTGCTGACCTGGAACTTCGTCGGCGATGGCTTGCGGGACGCGCTCGATCCGCGCCGCAGGCGCTAGGTAGGGTATAACCATAGGGGAGATTCGATGGACGCGAACCGGCTTTTAGAAGTTGACAACCTAAAGGTCCACTTCTTCACCGACGAGGGCGTGGTGAAGGCGGTGGACGGCGTTTCCTTTCACATTGACAAGGGGGAGACCCTGGCGGTGGTGGGCGAGTCGGGGTCGGGCAAGTCGGTGACCTCGCTCTCGATCATGCGCCTGATCCCGAGCCCCCCGGGGAAGATCGTGGACGGGGCCATCCGCTTTCGGGGCAAGGACGGGGTGGAGAAGAACCTGGTCGAGCTCCCGGAGGCGGAGATGCGCAAGATCCGGGGCAACGACATTGCCATGATCTTCCAGGAGCCCATGACCAGCCTGAACCCGGTCTACACCGTCGGCGACCAGATCGCCGAGGCGATCATGCTGCACCAGGGTAAGACCAAAAAGGAGGCCCTGGAGATGGCCGCCGAGATGCTGGAGCTGGTCGGCATCCCGGAGCCCAAAAAGCGGCTTTCCAACTACCCCCACCAGATGTCCGGCGGCATGCGCCAGCGGGTGATGATCGCCATGGCGCTCTCCTGCAACCCCAGCCTTTTGATCGCCGACGAGCCCACCACGGCGCTCGACGTCACCATCCAGGCGCAGATCCTGGAGCTGATGAAACAGCTCCAGGAGGAGATTGGCATGAGCGTGCTCTTCATCACCCACAACCTCGGGGTGGTGGCCGAGATCGCCGACCGGGTGGTGGTGATGTACGCCGGCCGGGCGGTGGAGGAGGCCGACGTGGTGCCCACCTTCAAGGAGCCCCTGCACCCCTACACCATGGGGCTTTTGAACTCGGTGCCCAGGGTGGACCGGGCGGCCGAGCAACAGGAGCGCTTGGAGGCCATCCCCGGCAACGTCCCCAACCCGCTTTTCCTGCCCCCGGGCTGCGCCTTCCATCCCCGCTGCCGTTGGTTTGAGGCCGGCCGCTGCGACGCCGAGGTGCCGCCCTTGGAGGACGCCGGCGACGGTCACATGGTGCGCTGCTTCCGCTGGCGGGAGATTCAGGAGGAGCTGCGATGAGCGACGTCCTCTTACGGGTCGAGAACCTGAAGACCTGGTTCCCCATCAAGGGCGGGGTGCTCTCCCGCACCGTGGGCCACGTCAAGGCAGTCAACGACGTTAGCTTTGACGTGAAAAAGGGCGAGGTGCTGGGGCTGGTGGGGGAGTCGGGCTCGGGGAAGACCACCGTGGGCCGCACCGTCCTGCGCCTGATCGAGCCCACCGACGGCAACGTCTTCTTCGAGGACGTGAACATCGCCAAGCTCCCCAAGGGGGCCATGCGCCCCTTCCGCCGGCGGATGCAGATCATCTTCCAGGACCCCTTCGCCTCGCTGAACCCGCGGATGACCGTGGGCGACATCATCGGTGAGCCGCTCGTCATCCACAAGCTGGTCAAGTCCCCGAAGGAGCGGGTGGAGCGGGTCGCCGAGCTCTTGAAGATGGTGGGGCTCTCCCCGGACCACATGCGCCGCTACCCCCATGAGTTCTCCGGCGGGCAGCGCCAGCGCATCGGCATCGCCCGGGCGCTGGCGGTGAACCCCGACTTCATCGTCGCCGACGAGCCGGTCTCGGCGCTCGACGTCTCCATTCAGGCGCAGGTGGTCAACCTCCTCCAGGACCTCAAGGAGGAGCTGGGGCTGACGCTGCTCTTCATTGCCCATGACCTGGCGGTGGTCGAGTACATCTCCGACCGGGTGGCGGTCATGTACCTCGGCAAGCTGATGGAGCTGGCCCCGGCCAAGGAGCTCTACGAGAATCCGCAGCACCCCTACACCGAGGCGCTGCTCTCGGCGGTGCCGATCCCCGACCCCACCATCAAGCGGGAGCGGATCGTGCTCGAGGGGGACATCCCGAGCCCCATCAACCCGCCCTCGGGCTGCGTCTTCCGCACCCGCTGCCGTTACGCCATTCCGGAGTGCGCCGAGACCGTCCCCGAGCTCCGCGAGGTCAGCCCCGGCCACTTCAAGGCCTGCATCCGCGACGACATCTTTTAGCCGATCTTTTCGCGCATAGGGGATGCCCCGCGGGGCACCCCTTGCCTTTGCTAGCATGGGGCATGCGCAAAGGACTTGTTCTTTTACCCTTCATTCTTTTTCTGATTTCGCTGGCAAAGGGCACCGAGATCACGCTCTACGAGAACTTCGCCGAGGTGGCGCGGCCGGTGGCGCTCGAGGGGGGCGTCTTCGCCTGGCGGCCGAGTGAACGGCTTTCCGGGACCCTGGTCGGGGACCTGGTCTGGCTCTCCGGGGCCCGGGAGCGGCTTCGGGTATGGCGGGGAAGCGAGCTCTTGATTTACGCCAAGGGCGAGGAGGCGCGGCTCCACTACCTGACCCGGGGGCTCACGGGGCGGCTTGGCTACCGGCTGCACCTGGACTCAGGGGCGTTCGCTGCCTGGCTAAGGGTGGAAAACGGCCTTGATGAGCCCGTGGAGGCCGAGGGGCTGACCTTCGTCGCCGGGGAGGTGCCGCTTGAGGAGGCAGCTCCCCGTGTGGAGGCGTTGGCGCTCGCCAAGCGGGTGCAGAAAGAGGCCCCGGCCTTCACCTTTCAGGGGGGGCTCGGGGGCGTTTTCCGCTACCGGCTCGACCGGCCCGTGACCCTGTACCCGGACCGCACCGAGCTGCCCTTCTTCCGCGGCGTCGTGAAGCCAAAGCTCATCTGGCGCTATGGGGGCGGGTTCGTTCGCGCGTCGCGCCTTCGCCTTTTCCGGCTCTACCGGTTTTCGGCCCCCCTTAACCTCAGCCCGGGGACCGTGGATGTCTTCGCCGCGGGGACCTTCATCGGCCGGAGCCGTATCGCGCGCACCTACAAGGGGCGGCCCGCGGAGGTGGGGCTCGGGGTTGCCGAGCGGGCCCGGGTGGAGCGCCGGGTCGAGGTGCTAGAGGAGTCCCAGGACCGCCGCCGTTACCGGGTTACGACCCGGGTGACCAATGAGGGCGACGAGTCCGCCCGGGTGGAGATCGAGGAGCGCTTCAACGGCAAGGGATTGAACCTCGTCCTGCCCGAGGGCGAGCGGGTGCCGATGGGCTACCGGATTCACTTCGACCTGGCCCCGGGGGCCAGCCACGCCTATACGTTTGAGGCCACCCTCGTGCTCCGGTAGGTATAGCATCGAGGATCGTGAAGCGCCGACCGCTTTCCTACACGCTCAAGCTCGCCCTGGCCTCGCTGGGGGTGGTGTTCGGTGACATCGGCACCAGCCCCTTATACGCGGTGCGCGAGTCCCTTTCCCCGCGCCACGGCGTGGGCCACGGCCCCGAGGCCGTGCTCGGCGTGCTCTCCTTGATCTTCTGGTCACTCATCATCGTGATCTCGGTCAAGTACCTGATCTTCGTGATGAAGGCCGACAACCACGGCGAGGGCGGCATCATGGCGCTCACGGCGCTGGTGATGCCGCAGGAGGAAAACGGCGCCAGCCCCGGCCGCGACTGGCGGTTTTGGGCGATGGTGATCGGCATCTTCGGGGCAGCGCTGCTCTATGGCGACGGCATGATCACCCCGGCGATCTCGGTGTTGAGCGCGGTGGAGGGGCTTCGCGTGGCCTCGCCGGGGCTTTCCGATTACGTGCTCCCGATCACCGCGCTGATCTTGATCGGGCTCTTTTCCCTGCAGCCCCGGGGCACCGGGGGCGTGGGGCGGCTCTTTGGCCCGGTGATGCTGGTGTGGTTTTTCGTTTTGGCGCTGATGGGCGTTACCCAGATCGCCAAGAACCCCGGCGTCTTCGCGGCGCTCTGGCCCGGGCATGCCCTTGGGTTTCTCCTCAGCCACGGGGTGGTGGGGTTTTTGGTGCTGGGGTCGGTCTTCCTGGTGGTCACCGGGGGCGAGGCGCTCTACGCCGATCTCGGCCACTTCGGCCGGGCGCCGATCCGCATCGCCTGGTTCCTTTACGTGCTGCCGGCGTTGCTTCTCAACTATTTCGGCCAGGGAGCGCTGATCCTGCGCGATCCGGCGGCGGTGGAGAACCCCTTTTTCCTGATGGCGCCGGGCTGGGCCGCCTACCCGCTGGTCTTCTTGGCGGCCACCGCCACCGTAATCGCCTCCCAGGCGGTGATCTCGGGCTCGTTCTCGCTCACCCGGCAGGCCATCCAGCTGGGGTTCTTGCCCCGGATGCGGGTGGTGCAGACCTCAAGCGAGGAGCGCGGCCAGGTCTACGTGCCCTTCGTCAACTGGACATTGATGGTCTTCACCCTGGCGCTGGTCTTTGGCTTTAAGAGCTCCTCGAACCTCGCCGGGGCCTACGGCGTCGGGGTCTCGACCGATATGGTCTTCACCACCCTGCTCTTCAGCCTGATCGCCTACCAGCTCTGGAAGTGGCCGGGCTATAAGGTGCTGCCCATGTTCCTGGGGTTCATCGTCGTGGACCTGGCCTTTTGGGGCGCGAACATCGTCAAGGTGCCCCAGGGGGGCTGGGTGCCGCTGGTGGTGGCCAGCGTCGTCTACCTCCTGATGAGCACCTGGAAGTTCGGCCGCGAGATCCTGCACCGCACGCTGCAAAAGCTCAGCCTCTCCCTGGAGGACCTGGTCACCCGGCTCAAGGACAAGGCCTACCCCCGCATCGCCGGCACCGCGGTCTACCTGAGCGCCGACCCCAAGCGGGCCCCGGACGTGCTGCTCGCCCAGCTCGAGCACTACGGCGTGGTCCACGAGCGGGTGGTGATCCTCACCGTGCGCACCTCGGAGCGGCCCCGGGTGGAGGAGGAAAAGCGCGTCTTTTTGCAGCCCCTGGGGGAGGGGGTGGAGCGGTTGATCGTGAGCTACGGCTTCATGGAGACCCCGAACCTGACGCGGGACCTTTCCACCTACGCCGGGCTCGACCTCATGCCCTTTGACGTCAGCTTCTTTCTCGGGCGCGAGCTGGTGGTGCCCACGGGCCGGTTCATGCCCCGCTGGCGCGAGGTGCTCTTCGCCTTGATGCGGCGGAACGCCGAGAGCCCGGTGATCTACTTCCACCTGCCGCCCGAGCGCACGCTCGAGATCGGCGTCTTCGCCCGCATCTGACCCGCCGGTCAGTATCATGGGGGCGTGCCGGCCTTCGTCTATCCCCTGATCGCGGTCACCTTCTGGGGGCTGAACTTCGTCCTCTTAAAGCTCCTCGTGGGGGTGATGCCACCCCACCTGATGAACACCCTGCGCACCCTGGTGGCGGCGGCCGCTTTCCTCGTGCTTTTCTTCCGGGCCGGGGCGCCGAGGATCCCCTGGCGGGACGCCCGCTACGTGCTCGGCTTCGGCCTAGTTGGCAACGCGCTTTTTCAGTGGTTCTTGATGGAGGGGGTGTTGCGCACCCCGGCCTCGGTGGCGGCGGTGGCCAACGCCACCAACCCCGCCTGGCTGGCGCTCGTCGCCTATTTTTGGCTGGGGGAGCGGCTGGCGCTTTCCGGCTATCTCGGCATCGCCCTGGCTTTTTTGGGCGTTGCCCTGTTGGGCCTTGGCGGGGGCGGCGGGGCGCTCGGGGTAGGGGTGGTGATGCTGACCCTGGCCTCGCTTGCCTGGGCGATTTACTCGGTCTCGGCCAGGACGGTGGGGGCCCGCTACCCCCTCCTAAGCTGGATGGCCCTTGGCTATGTCGGGGGGATGCTGCCCTACTGGCTTTGGAACCTGCCGCTGGTGCTCGTCTTTAGCTACCGCGCCGTGCCTGGCTGGGCCTTCCTCGGGCTCGCTGCGAGCGGGCTTTTGGCCAACGTCGCCGCCTACCTGGCCTGGATGCGGGGCGTGCAGCTTTTGGGCGCTGCCCGGGCGGGGGTGTGGCAGAACCTGGCGCCCATCCTGGGGGCGCTCGGAGGGTTTGTTTTCCTCCACGAGCGGCTGCCCTGGACGGCGCTGCTTGGCGCCTTCCTGGTCCTTTTAGGGGTTTATTTGACCCAGCGCGCCCGGACCGTCTAGCCCTCAGGCCAGAGCCAGGGCCCCGCGGGGTTCTTGGCGGCGTGGACCTCGACAGCCAGCGCCTCGCCGGCCTCGGCCAGGGCGGCGAGGCGGCCGGGCTCGAGCATGGCCTCGTAAAACCGGCGCGCCCCCTTCTCCCGGGCCCAGGCGACGAACTCGGTGAGGGCCTTGAGCCCGGCCTCGCCAAAGGCCCCGCCGAGGGCGGGGTAGCTAAAGAGAGGCTCCTTTAGCCCCTCGACAAAGACGGCGTAGGCGAGCCGGGCGCGGTTGCCCTGCCAGTCGCCGACCAGGGTGATGGCGATGCCAGGCCAGTGCGCGTCCTTGAGCGCGGCCTTGAGCTCCTTGAGGGTGGTTTCCGGCTGGGCGGGCAGGCCGACGAGCTTCATGCCCTGATTATGGCACTGACCCCCGGCCCTGGGCCGGGGGTCGTCTGCCGCGTTGTGCCCTACTTATTCAGGATCTCGAGGGCCTTTTGCAGGATGGCGTCCTGCTTGAGGTCAATCAGCGCCTGACCGGGCACGTCGGAGGTGGGCCGGGGTGGGATCTCCTCGCTGAAGGAGAAGGTACCGTCCTCCTTGACCTTGGCCTTCACGCGCTTGACCTCGTTCCCCTCGACGTCGCGGACGATGAGCTCCACCTCACCGCCGGCGGGGGCGCCGAGGCCATCGAAGGCCAGGGGCTCGGGGAAGCGGGTGTCCCTGACGATCACGTCCGGGGTGATGCCCTTCTTGTGGATGGAGCGCTTTTTCGGCGTCAGCCACTCGAAGGTGACGAGGGTCAGCTCGCCGCCGTTGGCGAGCGTGAAGACGTTTTGGCCGACACCCTTGCCAAAGGTCTTTTCGCCGATGATCTTGGCCCGGCCGTAGTCCTTGAGGGCGCCGGAGACGATCTCCGAGGCCGAGGCCGAGTTTCCGTTCACCAGCACCACCATCGGCCCTTTCCAGAGCGTGGCCGGGGAGGCCTCGCAGAACGGCCGCGTGCGCTCGCGGGATCGGGTGAAGACGATCACCCCGTGGTCGAGGAAGGCATCGGCGACCTGGCAGCCCTGGTCGAGCAGGCCGCCGCCATTGTCGCGCAGGTCGAGGACGAGCTTTTTGACGCCCTTGGCCTTGAGCTCCTCGATCGCTTTTTTCAGCTGTTCGATGACCTTGACGTTGAGGAAGGTCTCGATGGCCACGTAGCCCACGTCCTTGCCGATGGTGGCCTTGGAGACGGAGACGATCTCGA
>Ga0256832_1002179_pt1 | contig 13393 bp, 12 predicted proteins | sample 134614metaG_FD_190534 | JGI IMG/M metagenome (GOLD analysis project Ga0256832, IMG submission 190534) | Hydrothermal vent microbial communities from Lau Basin, Pacific Ocean - 134-614 | ecosystem: Environmental > Aquatic > Marine > Hydrothermal vents | place: Pacific Ocean: Lau Basin | collected... | reverse complement strand
TATTATTTTTGACCAAAAAAGTATTGATTGATGGGTTTTTAGTACGTCATTTTTTATACAATTATTTTTACGCAAAGAAAGAGAAGACCACAAAATGGTCTTCTCTTTTTTTTGTAGTGGTCTAGGTACTGTTATTTCTTATTGGTACTCATGTGGATAACGGAGTACAATGGGCAATAGTTAATCACCGCTGTCAGCAAAGCGATGGCGCCTACTACGATGGCAATAATTCCGGCTGTTCCGGTCAATACTCCGGAATAATAAAGATATCCTAGCACTAAGGCTAAAACAATTCTAATCATCTTGTCTGTTGAACCTACATTCTTTGTCATAATCAATTTTTTGTGGTTATTCACCAATTTAGAAAAATTCATGCTCATTGCTAAGCGCAGAAGCCATGATACAACAAAAGTAACAGAATCCCTACTCATCCTATCGTGACTTTTGTTACATTGGTACTTCCGAATTTATTCGGAAGAAGCAAATTTAGCCGCATTTTTATTTTTTTGTAACTGTTTAGGTGCTCCTATTTTAAGGCAAAAAATAGGCATTTTTGTGTATGTTGAAGCTACAATTTTTGAAGCGTAGCTGGGCTACGTGAGAAAATTTTAGCAAAAACAGGCGCAAAAAGGGCATTTTTTGACCAAAATAGTGGATACCTAAATAGTTACATTTTTTTTTAGTCAGCCAATGGGGCTAAAGCCCCTTATATTTTTGCTTTCTGTCCGTTGGTTAAAACCAACGGTAAAGTAAAACCAACGGTAAAGTAAAATCAACGGTAAAACAAGCCCAAATTGGCGCCGAATCTCGCTGGTACGTCCGAATTCATTCGGGAGTTGATAAGAGTTTTTCCCGGCCAAATAAATTTGGCTGCTACCATTTTCGCCTGCTTTAGCTTTTACTGTCTGCTTTAGCTTTTACCGCCTGCTTTAGCTGACAGACCAAAAGCCAAGCTAGAAACCGGCTTTAGCCGCATTTTTTTATACTTTTATCGGGCAACCAAGTAGGAGACAAAACCCGGCTACGCCATTACCGAATCACCACTATTTTTTGCGAAAGCACACCCGCATCCCCTACCAATTGAACCCAATAAACCCCATTTTTTAGCGAAGCAGCGTCTAATATGACCGTATGATGCCCGACCAAACCGGTTGGGGCAACCATCAAATCCTGAATATATTGCCCGGCAACATCATACAAAACCACCTTGCCGGCAAACAACTCCGCAAAATCCAAAGAAATAGTCGCTTGGGTACTTACAGGATTCGGAGAGACCGATATGTTGGCTGTTTTCAGGATAGGAGCTTGGGTCGAAGTAAGTATATTTTTCGTCTCAGTGCCATTGACAAACTCATATTTCAAACCCACCTTTTTCCAAATTACGGTGGACAATTCGATATGATTTACATCCCAATCATTAGCAATCGGAATCGTAAAATCCGTCGAAAAAGGAATATTGGCCGGTACCGTTCCTTGCGCCAAAAGCACCCCAAAGGCCTCGCCGGCCATATCATCTCTCAATACTTTTTCATGCACGGCATAAGTTCCACGCCCTGCTTGTTCATTGATGACTCCATTTTCAACGACATAGACATTCAGGTAGTATTCGCCTTCTGCTTGCACAAAAAACTTGGATTTTACCGTAAGGGATATTTGATTGTTATCAATGGTAATATTAGTAGGAATGGCATTGGCGGTAGGGAAAAAATCGGCATTTTGAAGCACACCCGTTTTAATCGCATTTCGGATGGTGACAGAAGTCCCCGCCTGATCCACATTATTCAGATAAAATCTAGGCTGACCATCCCCCGTAAGGTTGGCATCAATGCCTTGACTGGTGGCACTCTGCAAGTCTCCGCTAGGATGCTCCGCCCACAAAATAGCCTTCTCGTCATTATCTTGGATTAATTGCTCAAACAAATCCCAGCCCCAGCCTCCACAAGAAGGACACCAAGTGGCGGTTCTTTTGATGATTAGGCTGGATTGTATCTGCGGCACTTCTTGAGCTTTCGCAAAATAGCTAAAACCAATAGCTATGAATAGGAGTAGAATTTTTTTCATGATTATTATTTTTGTAAAAATTAGACTTCTGCTTTTTCAATCTATGCAAAAGTGTAACAAATATCGTCTTGCGACAAATTTAAAGAAATCACCATTCAATTAATAAGCGTAATCTGTCCCCTAGCCAACAAAACCAGCTTTTCTTGCTCAAATTGCTTCAATAATCTGGAAATCACCTCCCTAGAAGTAGCTAAATCTTTGGCTATTTCACTGTGAGAGATTTTGAGCACGGAACGGCCTACGGTGTCTGCCCGTTGTTTCAAATAACTCATCAACCGCTCATCCAAATGATGAAATACCACACCTTCAAAGGCTTGTATGAGTTCATTAAAGCGCATCCCAAAAGTCTCGAAGACAAAATGATACCAAGATGGAAATCTCTTATTCACATCATACAAGGAGTCAACGGACAAGGCAATAATCCCCGTTTTTTCCAAGGCTACCGCCTTTATCTCACTCCGCCCGGGTTTTAGAGAAGAAGCCAAGGTCATGGCACACGACTGACCCGGTTTGATATAATACAATAAAGCTTCTCGTACGTCATCATCTTCTCTAAAGACCTTTACCGAACCCGACACCACCAACGGAATCACCTTGATATACTGCCCAACATTCAGGATGACCGTCCCTTCAGGTACGTCCAAATATTGACTATTTTGAGCAATTGTCTCAATCAATTCAAATTGTTGAAAGACGGGAAAATTAGCCCGAAGCAACTGAATTTTAGCCGGTACGTCCATTAATTTAGTGAATCTAACAAGGTAATTTTGTTCCGGCCGATAGACAATATCGATTGTTTTTCTAACTTCTTAAGGAGACGGGAAACCGCTTCACGCGAAGCATTCAAATCTTGAGCAATCTCCTGATGGGTAGAATAAATCGTATTGGCACCGATGGCCTTGGACTTACGGGTCAGATAATTCATCAATCGCTCATCCATTTTCAGGAAAGCGATTTCATCAATCGTCTGAATCAGCTCCATCATCCGCATATCATAGGACTTCATGACAAAATTCTTCCAAGAATGATACTTCATCATCCATTCGTCCACAAACCGCATCGGAATGGCAATCAACTCCACATCTTCCACGACTTTAGTACGGACTTCACTCTTTTTGTGCATCATACAGCAAGAAAACGCCATCGAGCAAGAATCCCCCGCATGCAAGTAATAAAGAAAGATCTCATTACCATTTTCATCTTCCCGAAGTACTTTTAGCGTACCTTTATAGAGTAGCGGCACAAACTTCACATAAGAGCCGATTTCTTGCGTCACATCCCCCTTTTTAAACTTTTTCAGATTACCTTCTTGCATGATATTTTCCTGCAAAGGAATCTCTGCCAGTTGATGGTAGTGTTTATTTAAAATCTCCTGTATTTTTTCTTTTTTCAGCATGATTCCTATTATTTCGGCGGTAAATGTACAAAAAAATTGGGATTCGATGAGAATTATCATCTTTTTATCAAGCCTAGCGTTGAATCATCTATTTTTCTTGTAATCCTTTGGTGTTCAATGCCTTTGGCGTTCAATTTTCAATTTGCCCTTCGGGCGTTCATTGCCTTCGGCGTTCAAGGGGGACTATGCTCTTGGCTGCCTAGCCGTTAAGTTCAAGGAGCAAGATTTCTTTCTTGCCTTCCCGTTGCACCGTTACACTGTTACACCGTTATACCGTTATTTGCCTTTGGCGTTCAAGTAGCAAGATTTCTTTCCTACCTAGCCGTTATACCGCTAAACCGCTACACCGGTGTACCGAAAATAAGCCAAGAACCCACCGATTTTCAAAATCTACGACAAGACACAAGCCCCAAAGCCGTACAATTACAGCAAAAGCCAAACATATCAGATTTTCAAAATCTACGACATTCATCCAGAGCCAATGGCATACAGGGGAACAGTTTGGCTCACCAATCACTACGCTGCGCTCCGTGCTTAGCGATCCACGTCCCAAGCGAAGCTCAACCACGAAGTCCGTATCCACGATAGTAATCGGGACAAGCTCAACCAAGGAGCCAAAGACAAACGTCTCAACTTCTTCAACTAGCGAAGCTTGCGAGCGAATCAACTAGCGCAGCGAATCAACTTCTTCAACTTATAAAATATTCAGCAAAGAAGCCAAGAGCAAACCACTACCGAAGCCAAAGACCAAAAGCGCCACAGGCGCGCCCCAAAGACCAAAGACCAAAAGCAGCTTGCTGCGCCCAAAAGACCAAAGACCAAAAAAAAACAAAAAAAACTACCATCACAAAAAAAAAAGCCATATCTTTGCACTCCAAAATCGGCCCCGTAGCTCAACTGGATAGAGTACCTGACTACGGATCAGGAGGTTGCAGGTTCGAACCCTGCCGGGGTCACCAAAAAAGGAACACGAAGATAGCCGCAAGCATTTTTGTAATTCACACAGGACAAAAACAGTAGAAGATGTCTAGAATATGTCAACTGACAGGTAAAAAGCCAATCTCGGGAAACAACGTCTCGCACTCACATGCGAAGACTAAAAGACGTTTTATCCCGAATGTACACAAAAAACGTTTCTTCATCCCTGAAACAGGGCAATGGGTGACTATGAAAGTGTCCGGCAAAGCAATGAAAAACATTAATAAGCTCGGTGTTTATGCATATTTGCGTAAGCTGGAAAAGAAAGGTGTTGACACGGGCGTTAAACTGACTAAAGTAATCTCGTAATGGCTAAGAAATCAAAAGGAAATAGAATTCAGGTGATTCTTGAATGCACGGAACATAAAAATTCCGGTCAACCGGGTACATCTAGATATGTCACCCAAAAGAACAAAAAGAATACACCAGGCAGAATGGAGTTGAGAAAATACAACCCCATCCTTAGAAAGTACACTATTCACCGCGAAATCAAATAATCATGGCTAAAAAAGTATCTAAAAACGCCCGGATTGCTCAACGTGCCGCTAACGCAGGCTCCGGTAAAGAGCACGTCAAGGTCGTCAAATCAATCAAAGATCCTGTTACAGGAAAATATACCTACAAAGAAGTCATCCTACACAAGGATGAAGTAGATGACTTTTTTGCAAAAAAATAGTCCTACCCTACTCTTTTGTAAAAAAGGCTTTTCTTTCCGGAGAAAGGCCTTTTTTGGGTTGGTGAATTAGATTTTGCACGCCTCTTTCCTTTGCACTAATTCTTAAGAAAGCCATACATCCCCAAAACTTTTCTCCTCTTTTTTGTTGTCTTATTACAATCACAGAAACTATGAGCTTTTTCAAAAAATTCTTCTCTAAAAAGAAAAAAGAAGACCTGGATAAGGGGTTAGAAAAAACCAAAACAGGCATCTTCTCCAAAATTACCAAAGCCGTTGCCGGTAAATCTACCGTCGATGAAGCATTTTTGGATGATTTAGAAGAAATTTTGGTCGCTTCTGATGTCGGAGTAGATACCACCGTCAAAATCATTGACCGCTTGGAAGCTCGCGTCAAACAAGACAAATACATCAATACCGCCGAATTAAACACCATCCTAAAGGACGAAATCAACCGACTCCTTTCGGAAAACAATACCGAAGGACTCGAAGACTTTACCATCCCCGCCTTCACCAAACCCTATGTCATCCTAGTCGTCGGCGTAAATGGCGTAGGCAAAACCACCACCATAGGCAAACTCGCCCACCAATACCGCGAACAAGGACTCAAAGTCGTTCTGGGAGCAGCCGATACCTTCCGGGCCGCTGCCGTTGACCAACTCGGTATATGGGCCAAACGGGCAGATACCGACTTCTTTTCCAAAGGTATGTACACCGACCCCGCTGCCGTCGCCTTCGAAACGGTCAATTACGCCATCGAAAATGATATGGATGTAGCCATCATTGACACCGCCGGCAGACTGCACAACAAGATCAATTTAATGAAGGAATTGTCCAAAATCAAAAACTCCATCAACAAAAAAATGGACGGTGCCCCACACGAAGTCCTTTTGGTGCTAGATGCCACCACCGGCCAAAATGCCTTTGAGCAATGTGAAAAATTTAGTGAAGCCACCGATGTCACGGCCTTGGCTTTGACCAAATTAGACGGCACGGCCAAAGGCGGTGTAGCCATCGGCATCAGCGACCAATTCAAGATTCCTATCAAGTACATAGGCGTAGGAGAAGGCATGGATCATCTCCAAGTATTTAACAAAAAGGCCTTTGTGGATTCTCTTTTTGATTAGTTTTGCCAAGGAAATCTGCCTTTTGTCCGGGCTCTAGCCTCCGATTTTCGCATAAGCGCATCGAAAGTCCTAGCTACTTTTGAGCACTTATCCATTATCGTAACTATTTAGGTGCTCCTATATTTAAGGCAAAAAATAGGCATTTTTGTGTATGTTGACGTAGGGACACACAGCCGTGCGTCCTTACCCATTATATACATTTAAATGCCGTCCCCAAACTTAAGTTAAAATAATTATTAATAATTATCTGATTCTTAGTATCTTGCGCCCACTAACTACATCCATACTATCCCATTAAACAAAAAGTAACAACTCCGCACAAATCATTGGGGTTAAACATCCCTTTATCTCCATAGCATCCAAGCCGAGTAGCTACCACAAAAAAAAGCGACCCGTAAAAGGCCACTTTGAATGTTTTCACAACGGAATAATCCTTATTGTGATTAGCTTCAAGTGCAAACATATACCTTTTTTATCACATAAACAATAATACAATGAAAAAAATTCTTGGATTGGACTTAGGAACTAACTCTATTGGTTGGGCATTGGTGGATTTTGATTTAACCGATAAAAGTGGACAGATTAATGGGCTTGGCTCACGAATCATCCCGATGTCTCAAGACATCCTCGGTAAATTCGACTCCGGACAATCCCATTCTCAAACAGCAGAAAGAACTGGCTATCGAGGTGTACGCCGACTCTATCAACGAGATAATCTACGAAGGGAACGCTTACATCGAGTACTCAACATCTTAGGTTTTCTACCTGAACATTATAGGGATGAAATTGACTTTGTAAACAGGAAAGGACAGTTTAAAAAGGAAGTTAAGCTTAATTATCGCCAAAATAGCAAGGGTAAACACGAATTTATCTTCATGGATTCCTTCAATGAAATGGTCAATGAGTTTCAAAAAGCAGGGAAAAACATTAAAATCCCCTTTGACTGGACACTCTATTACTTGCGCAAAAAAGCACTTACTCAAAAAATCAGTTCGCAAGAATTGGCTTGGATAATCCTAAATTTTAACCAAAAAAGGGGATATTATCAGCTTCGTAGTGATGAAGCTATATCCGATGAAAATAAAAATGAAAAATTCTATGCCCTGAAAGTAGTTGACGTGAAAGCAACAGACCAGAAAAAAGGGGATGAAATTTGGTATCAGGTTATTTTAGATAAAAAGGACGAAGATGGAACACCCTGGATCTATCCTAGAAAAAGCAAAGAGCCTTTGGATGCTTGGATTGGAAAGGTAAGAGAATTTATCGTTACCGAGAAAACAGCTAAAGACGGATCGCTCAAAAGGTCTTTCCGCTCACCCAACGAAAACGATTGGGGTTTAGTCAAAAAGAAAACAGAGCAAGAAATTGAACAATCTCAAAAACACATCGGTGAATACATTTTTGACACTCTACTCCACTTACCCAATCAAAAAGTCAGGGGCAAACTCATCAAAACCATTGAACGAAAGTACTACAAAAAAGAACTCAAAGCTATTCTTGAAAAACAGCTTGAATTTCATCCAAAACTACGGGACAATGCCCTGTATCAAGCCTGCGTTGACGAACTATACCCAAGAAATGAAGCACACCAACGAAATATCAAAGACAGAGACTTTGTCTATTTATTCTTGGAGGACATTATTTTTTACCAACGCCCTTTGAAAAGTAAAAAATCCACTATCGCCGGCTGCCCTTTTGAATCCAAAAAATTCTTCAAAACCGAAATCAATAAGGAAACCGGACAAGAAGAAAATAAATGGCATGAAGTGCCCATAAAGGTCATCTCCAAATCCAACCCTTTATTCCAAGAATTTAGGCTTTGGCAATGGCTAAAAAACCTTTCTATCTATGAAAATGAGAAAAACATCAACGGAAAATTAAACCTAAATGTAAACATTACAGACAATCTACTAAAATCTGAAGACGATTGGGTAGATTTGTTTGATTTTCTCAACGCTCGCAAGGAAGTGGAACAAAAACATATCTTAAACTACTTCGTTTCCAAAAAACTCTTGGACAAAAAACAATTGGACAATTATCGATGGAACTACCCGGAAGACAACAAATATCCGTGTAATACAACTAGGAGTAGTTTCTTGTCTAGGTTGAAGAAAGTCCAAGATATTGACCCTGAGTCTTTTCTATCCAAAGATGTAGAAGCCCAACTTTGGCACATCATTTACTCTGTAAAAGATCCGGTAGAGTATGAAAAAGCCCTAGCCACTTTTGCGAAAGCGAAGAGCATTCATGTAGATTCTTTCGTTGAAAGCTTCAAAAAGTATCCGACATTCAAAGCGGAATATGGTGCTTTTTCTGAAAAAGCCATCAAAAAACTACTCCCACTAATGAGAACGGGAAAATATTGGATACCGGATAATATCCATGAAACCACCCAAAAACGTATTGATAAAATAATCACAGGGGAATACGATGAAAAAATCAGAACCCGTGTCCGTGAAAAAGCCATCCATTTAAACCGTCCGGAAGATTTTAAGGGTTTACCAATTTGGTTGGCTTCCTATGTCGTTTATGACCGGCATTCTGAAATTGGAGACATTCAGCATTGGAAAACACCGGATGACATCGATAAATATCTCCAATCATTTAGGCAACACAGCTTAAACAACCCCATAGTAGAACAGGTGGTCATGGAAACCTTACGAACCGTAAGAGATATTTGGAAACAATACGGACAAGGGGAAGAAGGCTTTTTTGACGAAATTCATGTCGAATTGGGCAGAGAAATGAAAAACCCACAAAAGGTCAGACAGAATATGGCCAAACGAAACCAAGAAAACCAAAACACCAATGAACGCATAAGGGCTCTTCTCCAAGAATTCACCGAAAATGGAGCTAACCCCCACTCTCCGAGCCATCAAGAAATACTTAAAATATACGAAGAAGGTGTGGTCGGCTCTAAACCCATGTCTGATACCATCGAAAAAATTAGAAAAAATAGAACTCCATCTAAAAGTGATATCCATAAATATAAACTTTGGCTTGAACAAGAATACATCTCTCCCTACTCGGGAAAACCGATACCCCTGAGCAAACTCTTTACCACAGCCTACGAAATTGAGCACATCATTCCTCAATCCAAATATTGGGATAATTCTTTAGGCAATAAAGTTATCTGCGAAACAGAACTAAACAAACTAAAAGGCAATCAAACAGCTTATGCGTTTATCAAAAAGTATGGTGGTCAAATCCATGATGGCATCCCCATCCTAAAACTGCATGAGTACGAAGCTCATTGCCAGAAATATTTTAAATCAAATCGTAGCAAACTTAAAAACTTACTCAGTGAAGATATTCCCGAAGGTTTTATTAACCGCCAAATGAACGATAGTCGTTACATCAGCAAACTAGTTATGGGTTTGCTTAGCAACATTGTCCGGGAAAAGGATGAGCAAGAAGCCACTTCCAAAAATCTCCTTCCGGTTGTGGGACGTTTGACATCCAAGCTTCGCAGAGATTGGGGCTTGGAGGATAAATGGAATGAACTTGTCCTGCCTCGCTTTAAGCGTATGAACGAATTGACAAAATCTGAAGACTATACCTACAAGAATAGCCAAGGCATTGAGATTCCAACTGTACCGGATGATTTGCTAAATAATTTCAGCAAAAAAAGGATTGACCACCGGCATCATGCCATGGATGCGCTTGTAATCGCTTGTTGTACACGGCAACATACACAATACCTGCATTCGCTAAACAATGAAAAGCTCAAGTTCAATTTGCAGCCCCTATTGATGGTCAAAAATGACAACGGACATTATACCAAATATTTTCAGTTACCTTGGAAATCCTTCCCCGTAGATGCCAAACACAATCTCGATAAAGTGGTCATCAGCTTTAAGCAAAACCTTAGAGTCATTAACAAAACCAACAACAAAACTTGGCAGTGGAAAAAGCAAAAAGATGGAAAGTACAAGAAGGAATTGGTTAGACAAACCAAAGGTGATAGTTGGGCAATTCGTAAACCTATGCACAAGGAGACCGTTTCCGGAAAAATAGGTTTTAAGGCCGGAAAAGGCAAAATTGCAACAGCTGTACGCACGTCCCTTTCGGAAATTAAAAACTTTAAACACCTTGAAAAAATTACAGACTCCGGCATTAAGAAAATTTTGAAAAACCATCTCAAAAACTACGGTGATGGCAAATCCAAAGAAGCATTCGATGCCGCTTTTTCGCCGGAAGGCATCCAAGATCTGAACAAAAATATCAAGCAACTAAACGATGGGAAAAATCACCAACCCATCTATAAAGTACGCCAGTACGAAGTCGGTAGTAAATTCCCTGTATCAGAAAATCCGGAAAGCCCGAAAAACAAAAAATATGTGGAAGCGGCCAAAGGAACCAACCTGTTTTTTGCCATCTACTGGGATGATAAAAAACAAAAACGCACCTTTGAAACCGTACCACTAAATGCTGTAATTGCACATCAAAAACTCGTGGCCAACTTACCGAAATCGGAAAGAACTCCTATTCCCGTAGATGCTCAAAAAGGAAAGTTTTTATTCGCTCTTTCTCCTAATGACTTGGTTTTTGTCCCTACGGATGAAGAATTGGAGAATCCTAGTTTGGTTGACTTTCAGAAACTTAGTAAAGAACAAATATCTCGTATATTTAAGGTTGTTAGTAGCACTGGAAATCGACTTTATGGAATTCCAAATTCAATTGCCAAACCAATTATGAATAAATTTGAATTTTCAAGTTTAAATAAGCTGGAATTTGACTTATCTAAAAGATCTATTAAACAATACTGTTGGAAACTCCAAATAAATAGACTTGGCAAAATTACCAATTATATGTCATGATTAAAAAAACCATATACATAGGCTCCCCCGCCTATTTACGCACTGAAAAGCAACAATTGCTCATCGAATATCCGGACGAAGACAAGGCGGATATTCGGCGAGCGATTGAAGATATTGGCGTTTTGATACTGGATCATTACCAAATCACCATTTCGCATACGTTGATTTCTAGGCTTTTGTCCAATAATGCCGCCATTATCACAACTAATGAAAAGCACATGCCCCAAGGATTGATACTTAATTTGGAAGGCAACCAAGTCCAACACGAGCGTTTTATGCAGCAAATTAGTGCCAGCCAACCGCTTAAAAAAAATCTTTGGCAACAGACCATTAAAGCAAAAATCACTAATCAAGCCATTTTACTCGGTAAACTAGGTGTACCCATTGATAAAATGAAGCTGTGGGCTTCCAAAGTAAGAGTCGGCGATCCGGATAATTACGAAGGCAGAGCCGCCGCCTATTACTGGCGCAATTTATTTGAAAGAGATATTGATGGTTTTACACGGGGGCGATACGATGCCGAACCTAATAATTTGCTCAATTATGGCTATGCTATCCTAAGAGCGACGGTAGCTAGATCCTTGGTAGCCAGTGGCTTATTACCCACACTTGGCATTCACCACCGGAACAAATACAATGCGTATTGCTTAGCTGATGACATCATGGAGCCTTATCGCCCTTTTGTTGATGAACTGGTTTTGGATATCATGGATGAATTTGATGATTGGTCTATTCTCACTAAGGAGATTAAAGCGGAACTATTGGCCATCCCGGCTATAGACATCGTCATTGATGGTAAAGGCAGTCCGCTGATGGTGGGCTTGCGCCGAACGACGGCCAGCCTTTTTAGATGCTTTGAAGGCAGTGCTCGCAAAATACTTTATCCGGTTATGGAATGATTTTTGACTAGATATATTGTATTAAAATGCAATATATGAGTCGTCTTTCAAACTTAAACCAATATCAAATCATGTGGGTAATTGTATTATTTGACCTGCCATCGGTCACCAAAAAGGAGAAGAAGGTTTACCACGATTTTAGAGAAAAGCTAAAAAACGATGGATTCCGGCTATTTCAATTCTCCATTTACCTTAGGCATTGTGCCAGTAAGGAAAATGCCAATGTGCACAAAAAGAGAATAAAAAACTGGCTTCCACCCCACGGGAAAGTGGCGGTTTTAACCATTACTGACCGGCAATTTGGGCTAATGGATTTGTTTTTCGGCCCCAAAAAAGTAGAAAATCCCAATGCCCCCAAGCAGTTAGAGCTCTTCTAGGATTAAAAAAACCGACCGGATTGCACCGGTCGGTTGGTTTTGGTACGGATTTTTCAATCCTATTTTCGGGCTTAACTATTTGGCAATCAATAAGATATAAGCACCTATGTTGTCATTAATATCCCAAAGATACCAAAATTGAAGCTAATCACAACTGTTTTGGCCTAATGCTTCCATGATGAGATGTTGTCATTAATATCCCAAAGATACCAAAATTGAAGCTAATCACAACAGAAGAACAAAGAAGCAGCCGAAGCCATCGGTTGTCATTAATATCCCAAAGATACCAAAATTGAAGCTAATCACAACAGTATGCCGGAATTCTCCCACTTCTTGAGGTTGTCATTAATATCCCAAAGATACCAAAATTGAAGCTAATCACAACAAGGATTGGATTTTGTCTGAAAAGGGAAAGGTTGTCATTAATATCCCAAAGATACCAAAATTGAAGCTAATCACAACAATAGAACTCTTTTGCCGTAAGGAATAGGAGTTGTCATTAATATCCCAAAGATACCAAAATTGAAGCTAATCACAACATACCCGATAGCTGCCTAATAACTTGCCGCGTTGTCATTAATATCCCAAAGATACCAAAATTGAAGCTAATCACAACAAGTAATACGTGCTTTTCGCTCCCATCTTGTTGTCATTAATATCCCAAAGATACCAAAATTGAAGCTAATCACAACTATCGGAAAATGGGAGAATATCCGTGTGGAGTTGTCATTAATATCCCAAAGATACCAAAATTGAAGCTAATCACAACAAGTCGCCCCTAGATTGATTTAAAAATTGGGTTGTCATTAATATCCCAAAGATACCAAAATTGAAGCTAATCACAACGCTAGACGGAAAATGGTTCACCGATATGGAGTTGTCATTAATATCCCAAAGATACCAAAATTGAAGCTAATCACAACAAATCGCCTTTGTAGTACTTCCGAAAAGCGTTGTCATTAATATCCCAAAGATACCAAAATTGAAGCTAATCACAACGTCTTTTTCAATCGGTATTTTCATAATCCAGTTGTCATTAATATCCCAAAGATACCAAAATTG
>Ga0256832_1002178_pt1 | contig 13395 bp, 7 predicted proteins | sample 134614metaG_FD_190534 | JGI IMG/M metagenome (GOLD analysis project Ga0256832, IMG submission 190534) | Hydrothermal vent microbial communities from Lau Basin, Pacific Ocean - 134-614 | ecosystem: Environmental > Aquatic > Marine > Hydrothermal vents | place: Pacific Ocean: Lau Basin | collected... | reverse complement strand
AATACCTTAGTGAATTCTTAGTGGCAACTTCGTGTCCTTAGTGGTTAGACATTACATTTTCCTTACCACTAAGAGCACTTTAGATAACACTAAGTTTACACTAAGAAACTCTACAAATTCTTGGCTTCAGACTGCTAAAATTTGGGTGAGAAAAAGTCCACACATAGACTAACATGTTATAAAAACTTCCTTTCGTCCACCCTGTTAGCGCTCGATAACGAGTTGATTATCAGCTAGTTGGATAAATTATTCTAGTTTATAATTAACCTTTATTCTAATCTTTTATGCTAAATCAGTTTGTTATTTATCGAAATGTAGGGGACAGAACCCGATTGCGCCCTTTCTAACGGGTAGCCGCCTGTAGGAGAGACCGCATTTTAAACACTCTTCGCAATGACCACAATAAAAGCACCTAACAGTTCATATTCCAAGTCAAATTTCATGGTCACATTATCTTTCGTTAGGCTAGCTTGCATCGTTCCACCATTTGAATCAAACACAAAAGGTTCGACTTTCATGTCTCTTTTGAAGTCTATAGACTTGCGCCCATAAGCCTTATACATGGCTTCTTTGGCTCCCCAGTAAAGATGAAGATATTCTAGCCGATTGCGATACCGAATAGCTGCTACTTCATAAAGATTTAGATATTTGTGAGCAATACGCTCAATTTTTAGGACTATTTTTTGGACATCTATACCGACCGGATTGGGGGAAGCACAGACTCCGGCCATATTATTGGAGTGAGACAAAGAAATCTCCCAATCTGCCCCAGACAAAAAGGGCTTCCCAAATTCATCTTTCAATACTTCTCCTCGTATTTCACGGCGTGAAAGTAAATGCAACAAATAACGGGCTGCCAACCACTCTAGCCGTCGATGACCCTTAATTTGGTCGAGATCAGCTTTTTCGAAAACTGACAAATCCAATCTGTCCATAAAGTAGGATTCCGGCTCGGTAATATCCCAAAGCCCCCACACTCCTTCCGGTCTTAAATTTTTCTTTAGTATTAGTGGCATGTTGCAAAGATAAGAATGTTTCGGAATTGATTAATCTAATCAGACATTCAGTCAGGCCTGCATACGAAGTTCCCCAAGATTAGGCATCTACAGCCATGGCGGCACCTACAATACCGGCAATATTTTTCATTTCCGCCGGACGAATCTCCGTCTTAATGGTCAATTGATCCTTGAAAGAATCAAATTTGCGGCTAATCCCACCACCAATCAAAAATAAGTCAGGGCTAAACAAGAGTTCTAAATGCTCCAAGTACTTATTCAGCCTTTTAGCCCATTTTTTCATGGAGAGATTTTCGGTTTCTTTTACTCTGGAAGAACAATACCTTTCGGCAATATCCCCTTTAAATTTTAGATGCCCAAATTCGGTATTTGGAATTAAGATACCATCTCTAAATAATGCCGAGCCAATACCGGTACCCAACGTAAGCAGCAACACCGTTCCTTTTTGTCCTTTGCCCCCACCAAATGCTCTTTCTGCCATACCCGCAGCATCTGCATCATTCACAGCACGTACTTTTAAGCCCACTCGCTTACCGAATACTTTTTGGATGTCTTTTCCTATCCACGCCTGATCCACGTTAGAAGCGGTGTAAACCACATTATTCTTGACTAAGCTTGGAAACCCAACACCGACATCCCCTTTCCAGTCAAAATGAGCCACGATTTTTGCGAAAGCTTCCACCACATCAGCGATAGGAGCCGGAGGCGCCCCCGTTTTGATTTTAAAACGTTCGCTTATCATTTCTCCTTTATCCAGGTCAACAATCCCACCTTTTACAGCAGAAGCGCCGACATCTATTCCAAGTACTTTGTGGCTCATATTTAGTCTATTTGTCAAAAAATATTGCAAAATAGATGGACTCCTTGAACCCACATCTATTTCGTTGGCAGTTGAATTAATCACTTCCGTAAGGAAGCGAAAGATACCGCTTTTGGGCTGAATTTCCAAAACCTGAGCCCAAGAAAATATCAGCAATTCCCCATCCGGAAAAATTTATATCACAAAAATCGCGTTTAGATGTTGTTTTGGGGAATGCTCTACCGACATAGCCTGCCCCGCCTCCATTTGACTGCCTTGATTAAGACAAAATTTGAAGGGGCTTACCCAAGATAAGCTGATTCGTCACTGGCTTCAAATTTCGCCTTACTCTGCGTTGCAAATTCCAACGGGACTCGCTATGCCTAACATTTCAGGAAGTTATGCGGAAAATTGCTAACAAAATGTAACTGTTTAGGTGTCCCAATTTTTAGGTAGAAAATAGGCACTTTTGTGAATGTTGAAGCTACAATTTTTGAAGCGTAGCTGGGCTACGTGAGAAAATTTTAGCAAAAACAGGCGTAAAAAGGGCATTTTCTAACAAAAATTAGCGGGTGGCTAAATAGTTACAACAAAATATAACTCCAAGCCTAGAGGGCTATCAATCAGTGCCAATCGACTAGTTAATCAAGTGAACTTTCATCCACACATCTTTTTCCGGCCGATCTCCTTTTTTCGTTTTCACGGCAGCAATCCGGTCGATGACATCTTCCCCTTTGACGACGTATCCAAAGACGGTATATTCTAAGTCCAGTTGTGGTGTTCCTCCTTTTTTCAAATAAGCTTTTCGTTGCCCCGGACTGTAGGTAAAGCCGCGTATAGCTTCGATACGATCCAGCATGGCATCCGTCACTTTCTTGCCTTGCACAATGTAAAATTGAGAGCCGGAAGAGCGTTTTTCAGGATTCATCGGGCCTCCCGTTCGGGCGGCAGCAATGGCTCCTTTGATATGCACCAAGTTCGGCGTAAATTCAGCAGGAATCGTATAACCCGGCCCGCCACTGCCGACATTCCGGCCGGTTTTGGAATTGGGATCCCCTCCTTGAATCATAAAACCGCCTATCACCCGGTGAAAAAGCAATCCATCATAAAAGCCTTCCTCCGCTAATTTTGAAAAATTATCCCGGTGCAATGGGGCTTCATCGGATAGTTTGATAAGCATATTCCCGTAAGGGGTCTGAATCTCTACCAAACAATCTTTGGGAGGTTTTATGACAACCCTTTGCTTGGTGGTTCTTACTTTTTTGCCTTTATAGGCTTTGAGCACCACATTATAATGACCCGATTTAATGAAATGGTGAGTAGGCTCTTTTTCTGTAGAAGTCTCCCCATCCCCAAAATCCCATTCATACCGATCTGCTTTTTGAGATTCGTTTGTAAAATGGACATCCACCGGAGCCGTATTATCCGCTATTTGGGTCTTAAACTGTGCAATCGGCTTAGAGCAAGATGCGACCAAAAGCAGTAATAGCATTCCAAAGGTAAATTGTTTCATACTTGTTTCTTGTATTTTTGTGTGCACCCTTTAAGTTTGTGATGCCTGAATTTTGTCAAAATAAGTGATGGCCATCAACTTTAAATAGTTTTCTTTCTCTTCTTCGCTTCCGCTAAACGGCTTGACTTCTGTCCAATGCGGCCACCCGTCTTCGTCATATTCGGCAAACTCAAAGAAGCCTTCGATACTCATCAATCTGCAAGTAGCGATATGCAATAAGTATTCCTTTTCCTCTTTCGAGAAATCATCGCGCAAGATACCCAGTTCCTGAATGCCAATCAACACCATGACTTGATTAAAGTCCGGTAGTTTTTTTAGGCCTAAAGTATCCTTCACAAAGTGCCTGATTCGCAGCCATTCAAAATCTAATTGCCAGTCTTCCATCGTATTTTTTGGAGTTCTATTTGAACCAAACGGCCGTTCGGCTAATCACCGAACGACCGTGGTCAGAATGATTCTATTGACCGATGTTTATTTTCCTAAGTTAAACCGAAGGGTCACACCGGAGCTAGTAGATACCGTCGGTGGACTTGCCGATGTTTTGGGCGTCGTCCGACGGTGATCAAAGTAAAACTGTAAGGTTAACCGTCTATTGATGTTATAATCTACCGTTGGAGACATCGAGAATGTGTTGGTTCCACGAATCGGGATGGTCACATTCTGATCCAACTGATGATTATAGGTCACATCATCTCTGATGGAAAAATTCATCTTAATTACCAAATTTTTGGCTTTATTATTACGGCTGCTTCCCCGCCTGCGGCCGGTTGCTTTTTTATCATTTTTCTTATCGACTTTCTTTTTCACTTTCCGTCTCTTCTTTTTCTTAAACAAGTTGATATTGACATTTTTGATGGTGTAGCCGAATCCAAAAGTGACGTCTGTTGTTTTGGTTTCAGCCAACTTATAGTCCACAAAGCTTAAGTCTAAGTTTCTTGCTTTGTTGTAAGAAAAATTCATACTCATGTCATTCTTCATACGCATATCCAGCCCAATCAACGGATTAAACTGCTCACGAATCGTAATATCCGGAATCTCAAACTGCGAATAATAACTGTAAGTATTTTCATTGAGTTTGGTTCGGTCATTCGGGTCATAATTTGTGGTCGTATTGTAGGAGTTGACCGTCATTTTGGACGTATAGCCGTGTCTCAAACTAAAGCTCTTAAACAAAGCTTTAAACATAGGAATCTTCGACAAACCGTTATAGGTCAGTTTCCAGTTGGGTCTGGGTACTGTTTTTAAGAAAGACAATTTTTGACTGTTTACATCCGTATTGGTGTAAGCCGACAAAAAGGCCGGAATTAAGACATCTTGTTGAAAGCGTCCGTATCCTTCTGCGTAGGCCGAATCAATGGCATGAATCGGAATTCCCCCCGGTGGTTCTCCAAAATTTTCGACATAAAGTCTTCTTGAGATCGTCTGTCGATTGTCTTCAAATTGATGAAATAAGCCCACGATATCCTTATGAAAAATGGTATTCGCATTATAAAAAGAAACCGAATAAGAGCCTACCTGCCTAGGCAAGGCATGCACAATATCCCGGATGCCATCCAAATTATTGGTATCCTTAAACATTTCTGTGCGATTCCTAGTAAAGTTCTTCGATGCATCCACATCAATCTTAAAATCTCGGAAAGGCTCTATCGTCACGGACGCATTAATATCTTGCGAATAATTTCGCGAAAGTGGTTGATTCAGCATGACATTATCTGTAATCCAGTTATGATTGGCTAGGTTGTCCAATTTGGCATCTGACGGCTGAAAACCGGTAATATAATCCCAACCCGGGGTAGCAAAATCTTTATCTTGGCCTAAGATTTTAGCTTTAGGTATAAAACCGGGCACCACCGAAGCATAGCGCTCCGTGTAAGTCACCCGTCCTTTTCTGACAGACAACAAAAGCCGGACGAGTCCTTTTTCGACAGCGGATGGTTCACGCTCTTTCTTTTTCTTCTTCTTGCCTTTTTTCGCCTTTTTAGATTTTTTGTTATTCTTGGCTTTTGGATTGTCTTTTCCTTTGCCCGGCTTTCTTCCTTTAGGGCCCCTAGCTTCCATAGAGGCGAGATTATCTTCGGACATATCCGGATTTGCTTCTTCTCCTCTTTTGCCCTTGCGGGAATCTCCGTCTTTCCCTCGTTTGCCCCGACCGGCACTTTTACCATCTTTGCCGTCCCGTCGTCCTCTAGCAGCCTTTCGGCTGCGTGAATTTCTGCGTGCACGAGAGCTTCGCCCACCCAAAGAAGAGTCAATCTTCTTCAGATATTTGGACTTGCGATACAGCTTAGTCAAGTTCAAGTCTCCGTTGATTTTCCGAACCTGCCCATTTTGAGCAATATTCCCCAAGTCGGCCACATTTAGAGCCGCCGCATTCCAATTGTAATCTCCACTCAAAGTCGCCTTGGCTTTGACCCAATCCATAAATGGAATGTGCTTAAACGGCAAATCATAAGTCAAGTTATAATTATGGCGATACTGCTTCATCCGCCCCCCCTGCCTGATATTTGTCCAGATGGAGTCTTTGATTTCTTGCGCCGGTAAAGGTCGATTTAAAGCATCAAAAGCATCCGGCTCATCAATGACCGTGTTGGTCTGAGCATTAAAAGTAAACTTCAAGGACTTGGTAAAATTCCAGTTCAAGGAATAGTTTCGATCCCAGACAAAGTTCTTATTGTAATACGTATTGAGCAAAGGGTCTTCACCTGCAAACCGATAAGTTGTCTTATTTAAAGAGCGATCCATCGAAGTGGATACACCAAACGAATTGGGCACCAAGTTAAAATTAAACTCCGATAGGAACTTCAGGTACTTATCCTTTTTGATAAGTTTTTTGAAGGGTCGGATGTACTTGGTCTTTGTCGAATATTGATAATCCAAAGCGCCCCGGTAGCGTTTTAAGTTATCACTCAAAATCAATGGATTATGCTTGTCCGTTTCCGAATAAGCATAGGTGGCGCTCAAGTTAGAAATATCCCAAGGCTTGGGTTTCTTTCCGTTGGTTTTATCTTTCCGAACATTGGTAAAGTTAAAACTCTTAATGGTTGTCACATCCTGTGCACGGTTTTTATCTTCTTTCGGAGTCGAAGAAGCAGCGATTTTCTCTTTTAGAGGAATATCCAAGTCATACGGGTCATACTGTGGATTCCTTATATTTTTGGAGTATTGGGCAAAAAATGGAATTTTGACCCCTGATTTTTCCGGAAGGAATTTACCTAGCTCAAAATTACCGGCCACATCATATTGAATAATTTGTTCCCGGCTTCTTTGCGCCAGCTTTTGATCAATGCCTCCATAACCGATGCTGGAATAATTTCCCGAAAGGGCAATACTACCAAAGTCCGCTAATTTCAAATCGACCCGCGCCAAACCGGCGATTCCACCACCTTCTTCCAAGCCACTCAGTCTCAATTCGTTGACCCAAATCTCCATGGTTTGAGGTTGATGGTCTTTATTTTTCACACCAATCATGATGGTTTTGACACGCCCGATATTAGGATTCCCGACGACGGTGACATGATTTTGTGGTTTATCCGGATCCGGGATGGTTAATGAATCCGAAGCACCTGATTGGATTTTCACTTTTTTCAAGAGCTCTAAAGGAAAATCAATAAAGTTTTCTTCCGGCCAAACTTCCGCTCGATAGGCGTTGGGGTCACTTAAATCCAGATTGTTTTTATCTGAAAATTTGAGTGGGACTTCATACTCATAATAGTTATTTGTAAAATCCTTACCCAAACGAATAAACACAAATTGGCTATCCGGCGTATTAAAATCAGACGTCTCTGCATGCACAAACAATTGCATTCGCTTGTACACCCGCATGTCCATATTGAGCGTTTTGAAAATGCCTTTTTCACTCTGTTTGCACAAATTTTCGATTTTCATCGAAAGCGAGTTTTCATTTTGCTGTGCGCCGACCGAAACGGTACCGATGATGTCTTCTCTTTTGACCCCCGGAGGCAATACATAATTAAATGGCAAACGGCTGCTGTTTTCTTCAATATTGACTTCGTTGACTTCAAATTGAGCATCCGGGCAAGTAATCCGCCCCCGGGAATATCTTCTCCACTGGTTACGCACCAATTCCAATGTCCCAAATCTAAAGACAATATCCTTGGGAAAACCATGTGCGACAATACGCATAAAACGAATCGAGCGAAAATCTTGGATACCACCGACCGCATGTTTAAATTGACTTAGTGGTACTTTGAAGTGATACCAGATATCTCCTGTACCGGGCACTGTAATGGACTCAGTTACATAGTTTTCTGATGTGGTATCTCTCAAACGACCACCAAAACCGGCATAAGCGACAGAAATATCATATTGATAGTAGGCCTCAGTCTCGTTCAAAGAGTTGTCCCGGTTCAAATCTTCCGTATTGGGATAGTTTGTTGAGCTTTCGATGTACTGCCCGCTGGTCGGTTTGGAGTTTCCTTCCAAGCCATTGTATCCCGTGTATTTGACCAAAGCACTTTCGGTAGATGGGTATTGGTCAGAGCGGAAAGAGACAAAGTTATCATTGGAAGGGTCGGCACTGATGATATTGGCGACATTGGTACCGGCATATTGCTGGACAAAATCAGCATACTTTGTCCGCTCATCATCATCATTGATACCATCTAAGCCGACATCTTGTTTTTCGCGCTCGTTATTGTCAAACGCATAGGTAATTTGCTGGGTTCTAGGGACTCGACTCCAAGCCGTTTCATCTGTTTGGACGCCATCGGTCAGCCCATTTTCAAAGAACATTCTGGAATCTCGAAGGATGTCTTCCGACATATTACCCAATTGGATAGAGATAAAGCCATCGTTATACTCTTCATGTGTGCCCAAATAAGGACTCATCATCCAAAAATCGATAAATTCAATATTGGCCGACTCAAAGTCACTATTTCGAATCGGTCTCATGATGCCGGCCCATCTGGTCTCGGGTTCTTTCAAGGTAACAAAGGAGCCATCGGTGTTGACACCGGCAGATATTTGCATGCCATTTTCAGAGACACCATTTGGCAAGTCATAATTGTAGGGCCCCCTTTTGTTAGGTTGGTAGTGAAGGTCTAGGGGATACAATCTGGAAATTTGGGTGGTCTGATCTAACTTCAGCTTAGGAAAAATATCCACTCTTTTGATCTCACGAGTATAAGGATCTTGGTTATCTCCATCACCCAAAGCGGTAAAATCCAAGCGATACCAGTTTAATAAGGCTCTGTTGACACCGGCGTTGATGTCATCGACCAATGCACTTTCTTTGATAATCTCCGTCCCCGAAGAATCTTTCATGCCCCTAGGTATCGAAGACAAAAACCAGTTGGTCGTCGGAGTCCTAAGGTCAATACTATTGGTACTTCCTTCAAAATCGTCAATATAGACTATTCCCTCCTTTTGGCCCTGATTAATGGCTTTGGAGTGACCCGGCTTTAGGGCTGCGACTTCTGCGGTAACCGATACCGAAGACTCTGCCTTTGTGGAAATCAAAGGTATTTTGTCCACCAAACGGGTTAGCCAAGGCGCTTTTTTGGTATAATCAAAATCCAATCCTAAGACCCGGTTGTTGATTGGGTCATCGCCTACATTTACTTTTTGGGTATAAGGCTTTTCATACAAGTGCATGTAGGTTGCCCCAATATTCATATTTTTGCTCAATTCATAGTCTGCTCTCAGGCCGACCATACTTTTTTGCTGAAAAGCACCAAAAGTATTTTCTTCAAAGGAGACATTGATTGGGGGTTGCCCGGGCTGCAAATAAGCATCATTTAGAATCCTAACCTTTCCGATATTGTAATCGACTTCATAATCTACACCTTCCGTCAATTGGACTCCGCCGGCTTGCACTCTGACCGAGTTTCTCGGCACATTAAAGGCGCCCAAAGAAATCTCGGACGAAGAGCCCGATGACTTGTATTTTCCTTTAATGGTGAATCGGTTTTTCTCAAAATATTCTCTTGCCCGGAATTGGGTCTGGTCATACAACTCTTTGAAGACATAAACACTATCCGACGGATTGACATCCACATGCAAGGTGTCTGCCAAATAAGAGCCAAAGGGTTCTAAAATAGGAAACATCACCCGTCCCGACTGCGCTGTGATAGTCAAACCGGGCACGAAGTCAAAAACCCCATCCGGACGATTATCGCCTTGCACATTCAGGTTGTCCAGATTAAACAAGCGAATCAATGGGACATTCTTTAAGGCAGAAGTCGGCAAAAAGCGTTTTTCCCCGCGTCCGGCATCATCGTAGTAAATGTCCAATTTAAAGTCTTCCTGCTCAATTTGAGAAGAGCCCAAGTAGTAAAAGTTTTTCATCATCAAATCCCAATACGGCAAATCTGTCCGTGCTGTAGAAGACTTCAACATTTTGACATAAAGTACTTTTAGGGAGTCACTCTGTGGGGTTTGGCCGCTTAATTCTCCGACGGTAAAAGTCCGGCCATTGTATTCATATTCGAAGGCCACCCCAACGACTTGGTCGGGTTGGACATTGATTTTTAGGGAGATGAAGCCCAATTGGGGATTCATATCGTATTCAGAAGGGCTTAGTTTTCGGGCTCTTACTTTTTCAAAGTCTTTTACTTGCTCAAAGTGATAGCCAAAAGTACCGTCTTGCATGGCACTGACCACTTTATCAATGGTTCTTGATTCGGGTTTGGCGAGCAAATTAGCATAAAGGTCATTGGCATTATTATCGGGTAATGCTCTTCCGGCAATGTCCAAATACTTGGGCGGCCCCGGATTGACGGTCACCAATTCTTTAGGTTCTCCCAAGTCGGCTAAAGCGACAATATCGCGGACTCCCCCATCGGTTTGGTTCCGGTCATTGGTCACCCAGACTTCCATTTTTAGGATTCGGAAAAGCGAGCGAATTTGGGGAAGATTAGAAAGAGCATCTTCAAAGGTCTCCCGATTGTAGTGGGTCAATAAGAAGTGCTTATTTTGGTCATACTTGTCGATGGGGATTTCAAACTCTTGGGTTTCAGCTCCGTTGTCGATTTGTAGATTTTGTCTTTGCGACTTTTGGTTGGCCAAGATGGTGGTCAATCTTAGGCGTCCGAATTGCAGTTCGGTTTTGATACCAAAAAGATTTTGCGTACCTTGGATTAGGTTACTCTTGAGGGGTAAGCTGACATTACCTGCTTCAATTTTTTTAAGGATTTCGTCTTCACTGAATAAATCCGAATTGTAATCAATCTTCATTTGGTTTTCAAAATCGAAGATGGCGTTGGTGTTGTAATTGGTGGTAAGCGTTAGTTTTTCACCAATTTTACCGGTCACGTTCATACGGATGTCCATTCCGAAGTCGAAGGCAGTTCTTTTTCTGGTGCGAACGGGCAAGATAGGATTGTCAACTTTGCTGTAATCAACCCCAAATCTCAGGTCAATATTCCCTTGCGGGCGAATATCCACGGTGCTTCCGCCAAATAAGCGATCAATCAAGCTTTTCTTGAAGTCAAACTTAGCAATAGGATCCAACCTTCCGGAAATACCATCCGAGCCGTCACTAATCCCGGCCAATTGCTTAAAGTAGCTTTTTTGCTGCTGCTCGCTCTTCCATTTCATATACTCATTAAAGGTCATATAACTAGGCGGACGATAATAATCATTGCCAATTTTTTCAGTAATGATGTACATGCCTGTTTCGGGGTCATATTCAACAGATTGGTCAACGACCGCAGGATCTTTTAAATCAATAACATTTCTTCCGGAGCCGGTTAGAAAGTTGCCGTAGCGGTCTTGCAGCGGGGGCAAAGTATCCGGCCTAACAAGGGAGCCATTCATGGACAATCCAAATCGAATATCTCCAAAGGAGAATAGATGAACCGGATGATATTCAAAATTAGACGCTGCCTGAGCCTCCATTCCAAAAATCCACAAAAAAGCAATGAGAATAATGCTTTGCTTCATAACTATCGGTATATTACATTGTAGGGATAATCCCTATTTTTAAGTAACTATTTAGCTTAGCCGCTAATTTTTGTTAGAAAATGCCTTTTGCGCCTGTTTTTGCAAAAATTTCTCACGTAGGGACGCCCAGCAGTGCGCCCCTACGTCAACATACACAAAAATGCCTATTTTCTACCTAAAAATGGGGGTATCTAAACAGTTACATTTTTTATTAAACCAAAGGAGCAGAGCTCCAATTCAAAAAAAAACTTCTAACTTGTAACGGCAAGAAGTCTCAAAAATCATTTTTCTTTCCGCTTTAACACTTGCTTTAGGCCATTTCTTTTAGCGCAAGCTTAATCAGCGTTTCCACGTTTTCTACTGTAGGCTCCTTTTTCAAAATGCGATTCAGGCTACGTTGAGCCGAAGACTTATTAAAACCCAAAGCCAACAAGGCAGATAACGCCTCATCTCTCATTGTATTGTTTGACAAAGTAACGGCAATAGGAGTTCCACCGGATTCTTTGGCCAACTTGTCCTTGATGTCCAAAATAATCCGTTTGGCGGTCTTCGTACCGATGCCCTTAATCTTGGTCAGAATAGCCAATTGCTCCCCGATAATCGCAGCTCTAATCTCATCCGGCGTCATCGCCGACAACATGACTTGCGCCGTATTGGCTCCCACCCCCGAGACCGAAATCAGATGCAAAAATAACGCTCTCTCCGCATCTTCCGCAAATCCATAAAGCGTCTGGGCGTCTTCACGCACCAATAAATACGTTAAAATCTTGCCTTTGTTAACCTTTTCTAGGGCGGCGTAGGTATGCAGACTGATATTCACACGATAGCCGATACCGCCGGCTTCAATGATGATGTAGGACGGAGATTTGAAGGTAATATCGCCTTTGATGTAGGTAATCATCTGTTCATTTTACGTAAAGGGATTCTGCCTTTCGGCAAAAGTTGGGCAAAGATAGTGTTTTTTTGGGGATGGTGTGGTTGCCGGGCACAGAGCTAATTCCCACAGAAAGCAAATTGGTATCCGTCCGCCCCCCTAGCCGGTAGAGACAAAATACCTATCTTTGCAGCATGAACAAATTAAAAAAATATTTTCCGGAATTGACCGCTACCCAGGAAGCCCAATTTGCTCAATTTATGCCCCTTTTCCAAGAGTGGAATGAGCAGATTAATATGGTTTCCCGCAAGGATATAGACAATTTGGAAGTCCGGCATGTTTTGCATTCGTTGGCCATTGCCAAGTTTATGCCGTTTGTGGCGGGGGCGACCATCTTGGACTTGGGTACCGGCGGGGGATTTCCGGGCATCCCTTTGGCCATTCTTTTTCCGGAAACGGAATTTGTACTGATAGATAGCCGGGGCAAGAAAATAATGGTGGTCAAGGAAATTGTTCGGAAGTTGGGGCTAAAAAATGTCCAAGCCATTCATGGGAGAGTCGAAGAGACGAAGGTAAAATGTGATTTTGTGGTGACCCGTGCGGTTGCCCGAATGGAGAAGCTGTTTAATTGGACAAGACGCCATCTAAAGAATAAACACCTGCATCCATATCCCAACGGTATCCTCGCCCTAAAAGGGGGAGATATTGCCGAAGAAATGAAAGAAGTCCCCGGCAAACCCTATTGGGAACAGGTGGATATTCAGGAATATTTTGATGAAGCCGAGTTTGAAGATAAGAAAGTTGTATATTTGCAACAATAATGAAAGGAACAAAGAAACAATTCTCGAAAGAAGCATTTAAATCTATGCGCCAAACGGGAGCGATTACAGCTACGTCCAAGTACTCTGTGGAGAAAATGCTGTCAGCCATCGACTTCAGCAAAGATTTGACCATTGTAGAGCTCGGAGTCGGCAACGGTGTCGTCACTCAACGGATTTTGCGTAAGCTTAATGACCGCTCTCGACTAATTGCCTTGGAAATTAACAAGACTTTTTATGACTTAGTCGAAGATAGATTGGCCAAAGACGACCCGCGAATCAGCCTGCATCAATACTCTGCATTTGATATTGATAATTTGTTGGATGATTTAGGGATTGGTCAGGTAGATTATTTTGTTTCGACCCTGCCCTTGACGATGTTTTCGAAAGAAGACAACACCAAGTTGATGACCAAGATGAAGCACTATCTACGCCCCGAAGGCAAATATGTGCAAATACTCTACAGCCCGATT
>Ga0256832_1002177_pt1 | contig 13397 bp, 11 predicted proteins | sample 134614metaG_FD_190534 | JGI IMG/M metagenome (GOLD analysis project Ga0256832, IMG submission 190534) | Hydrothermal vent microbial communities from Lau Basin, Pacific Ocean - 134-614 | ecosystem: Environmental > Aquatic > Marine > Hydrothermal vents | place: Pacific Ocean: Lau Basin | collected... | reverse complement strand
GATCGGCAAGAACGTGCATCTGTCTGGCGGCGTGGGCATCGGCGGCGTGCTGGAGCCTCTGCAGGCGGCGCCCACCATCATCGAGGACAATTGTTTCATTGGCGCCCGTTCCGAGATCGTGGAAGGCGTCATCGTGGAAAAGGGTTCCGTCATCTCCATGGGCGTGTACATCGGTCAGTCCACCCGTATCTACGACCGGGAGAAGGACGAGATCCTCTATGGCCGCGTGCCCGCCGGCTCCGTGGTGGTATCCGGCAACCTGCCCTCCAAGGACGGCAAATACAGCCTGTATTGCGCGGTGATCGTCAAGAAGGTGGATGAGAAGACCCTGGGCAAGGTGGGCATCAACGAACTGCTGCGGGACATTTGAATGGTAAAGCTGTACGGCATCCCCAACTGCGATACCATGAAGAAGGCCCGCGGGTGGCTGGCGGATCACGGCATCGACCATGAGTTTCACGACTACAAGAAACTCGGCGTCGATGAGGCCCGGCTGGATCAGTGGATGAAAAAGGCCGGCTGGGAAACCCTGCTCAATCGCCGCGGCATGATGTGGCGCAAACTCAGCCAGGAGCAGCGCGGCAACATCGACGAAGCCAGCGCCCGGAAACTGATGCTGGAGGTTCCCTCCATCATCAAGCGCCCCGTGCTGGAAACCGAAGACGGCCACCTGGAGGTCGGCTTTTCCGAAGACAGTTACAAGGAGCTGTTCCAACAATGAAAAAATTTCTTTCCCTGATCCTGCTTGCAGCCTTGTCCGGAACTGGTTTCGCGGAGGAGGAAAAGTGGTATGAATACGACCACCTGTATTTCCAGGTCGGCACCTATGTCCATTATTCCTCCAGCGACGAGCATGACGGACCCAACCTGTTCGGTGCCCTGGAAGCCCAGAAATCCAACGACTGGCTCTATGGCCTGGCCCTGTTCGACAATTCCTTTGGCCAGTTCTCCCAGTACCTGTATGGCGGCAAGAGCTGGTACTTCCCCGGTGACTGGCAGAATTTTCATTTCAAGCTCACCGCGGGCGTCATCCATGGCTACAAGGAACCCTGGGACGACAAGATTCCTTTCAACAGCTCCAGCGGCTGGGCGCCAGGGGTGATCCCCGGCTTCGGCTACAAGAAGAACGGTATTGGCGCGGACATCATTTTCCTTGGGAACTCCGCCCTGCTGTTCACCCTGGGCATGGATTTCTGATGTCCAACACCCTGGAGCTGGCGAAAGACCTCATCAGCCGTCCCTCGGTGACGCCGGAAGATGCCGGCTGCCAGCCCCTGATGATGGCGCGTCTTACCGCCCTGGGTTTCGACACCGAGCCCATGAACTTTGGCGACACCCGGAACTTCTGGGCCCGGCGCGGCAAGGAAGGCCCCCTGTTCTGCTTTGCCGGTCACACCGACGTGGTCCCCCCCGGCCCGGAAGACAGCTGGCACTCTCCCCCTTTCGAGCCGGCCATCCGCGGCGGCCTGCTCTACGGACGGGGCGCGGCGGATATGAAGGGCTCTCTGGCGGCCATGATCACCGCCACCGAAGCCTTTGTGCGCAAGCACCCCCACCATAAGGGTTCCATCGCCTATCTCATCACCAGCGACGAAGAAGGCCCGGCCACGCATGGCACGGTCAAGGTGGTGGAAACCCTGGAGAACCGGGGAGAGAAAATCGACTGGTGCCTGGTGGGCGAACCCTCATCCACCAACAGGCTGGCCGACGTGGTCAAGAACGGCCGCCGGGGCTCTCATGGCTGCCGGCTGCTGGTGAAGGGCGTGCAGGGCCATGTGGCCTATCCTCACCTGGCGAAGAATCCAGTACATGAAGCCATGCCCGCCCTGGCTGAACTGGTGGCCGAGGAATGGGACCGGGGCAATGAATTCTTCCCTCCCACCAGCTTTCAGATCTCCAACATCCACGCGGGCACCGGCGCCACCAATGTGATTCCCGGCACCCTGGAAGTGCAGTTCAACTTTCGTTTCTCCACGGAAACCACTCATCGGGAGCTGGAACGGCGGGTGGAAGAAATCCTGGACCGGCACGGCCTGGACTACGACATCGAGTGGACCCTTTCCGGCCCGCCCTTCCTCACCGCTGAGGGCGAGCTGCTGGACGCGGCGCAACAGGCCATCGAGGAAGTGATGGGATACCCAACTGAACTCTCCACCTCCGGCGGCACTTCCGACGGGCGCTTCATTGCTCCCACCGGCGCACAGGTGCTGGAGCTGGGCCCGCTCAACGCCACCATTCACAAGGTCAACGAGTGTGTGGGCGTGGAAGACCTGGACAACTTGTCCAGGATTTATTTTCGGCTCATGGAGTTGTTGTTGACCAAGGAATAACATCTGGCGCAAGTCTGAAATGCTTTTTCCAGGTTGAGTCATCTTTGCTGGGACTGCTTTGCTCCTGTATTTCTCTTACGGCCCATGGCGGTAAGTCACCCCAAAAATGGTATCACCCAGCCACTTCTTGAATGACGGGTTGTCGCTGAACTGCTTGAACAACTCCGTATGATCGGCCAGTAGCTCCAGAATGACCTTTTGCAGTGCCTTGTCGTGCTCGATACGGGCATTCTGCTTGTCCGAATGTTTCATGGCGTTCTGGTAGGCCGGGTCGGCGGCCACCTTGGCCGGGATCTCCTCAGCGATTACCTGCCGGATCTTGTCGGCATCCTTCCAGTCGATATTGCCGAACTGGTCGTTGAACGACCTGATGATGTTGCTGAGCTGGTCCAGCTCGGGTTCCGGCTTGAAACCGCCGCCGCCCGTGGGCACGGGCTCCAGCTCACCATTCTCATCCGCAAGCCCGATGCGCAGGCTGGACTGAACCTCCACCCGGTAGCTGTCCATGTCGATGGTCTCCAGGATCCCTTTGGAGAGGTCTTCCTCCTTGGGGGCCGGGAGCTTGGGAATGAGAAAGTTCAGAAAGATCGACAGCTTTTCCCAGTCGGCACTGGAGTACGGCAGGATCGACGCCAGAAAACCGTAGGTGCGCACGAAGGCCTTGGCCTTGCCCTTGAAATCCACCTGGCCATCTTCATCCAGTTCGGTGTTGTAAACAGCCACGCAAGCATCGAGGGTGGGATCGAGGCGGTCCCGGTCCTCTCCCTTCAAATATCGTCCTACCAGCTCATCGATCTGTTCCCGCGAATAGACCTGACAGGCGTCCAGATCTGCCTTGAGGTCGTGCAGCTTGTTGGGATCGGTCTCGTCACTGAGGATGGTGGTGCGGTAGTAGGGCTCGAAAGCATGCTGGATGGTTTCCGAATCGTTGTAGAAATCCAGGATAAAGGTATCGTGCTTCTGTGGATGGGCCCGGTTGAGGCGGGAGAGGGTCTGCACCGCCTTGATGCCCGACAGGGGCTTGTCCACATACATGGTGTGAAGCAACGGCTCGTCGTATCCGGTCTGAAATTTGTCGGCCACGATCAGGAAGCGGTACGGGTCGGTCCGCACCTTCTCAGGGATCAGATTGCTGGGAAAGCCGTTCAACGAAGCCTCGGTGACTTTCCCACCCCCGTACTCGTGCTCACCGGAAAAGGCCACGATGGCCCGATAGGGACTGCGGCGTTCCTTCAGGTAATCCTGAAAGGCGTGATAATACTGGATGGCCCGTTCGATACCATTGGTAATCACCATGGCCCGTGCCTTGCCGCCAATCTTGCCTCGCGCGATGACTTGCTCATGAAAATGGTCGATCATGATCTCCGCCTTCTGGCGGATGGCGTGCTCGTGGGATTCCACATACCGGCGCAGTTTCTTCTGCGCCTTGCGCACGTCGAACAGCGGATCATCCTCCACCTTCTTGGCCAGGCGGTAGTAGCTGGCCACCGGCGTGTAGTTCTGCAACACATCGAGGATGAAACCCTCCTCGATAGCCTGCTTCATGGTGTAGCTGTGGAAGGGCACGTGGCGGATGGTGCCGTCCGGCTGCGGGTCCGGCTCGCCGAAAATCTCCAAGGTCTTGTTCTTGGGCGTGGCGGTGAAGGCGAAGTAGCTGGCGTTCTTCACCATCTTGCGCCCTTCCATGATGCGGTTGATCTGGTCCTCCAGGGTTTCGTCGTCCTCGTCGTCCGGGTCCGTCTCCAGCACCTGGTTCATGGCGGCGGTTGCCTTGCCACCCTGGCTGGAGTGGGCTTCGTCGATGAGGATAGCGAATCGCTTGCCCCGGTGTGTATCCCCTATCTCGTCGAGGATGAAGGGAAACTTCTGCACCGTGGTGATGATGATCTTCTTGCCCTGATACAGAAAGATCTTGAGATCGCCGGAACGCTGGGCGTGGCCGACGATGGCCGAGACTTGGGCAAACTGTTTGATGGTGTCGCGGATCTGCTTGTCCAGCACCCGCCGGTCGGTCACCACAATCACTGAGTCGAACAGCGCCTCGTCCTGATGTTCCAGCCCCACCAACTGGTGGGCCAGCCAGGCGATGGAATTGCTCTTGCCGCTGCCGGCCGAATGCTGAATAAGGTAGCGTTTGCCCACGCCATTGACCCGCACATGCTCCAGTAGCTTACGCACCACGGCGAGCTGGTGATAACGGGGGAAGATCAGCTTGCGCGATTTGCGACCACTCCGTTCGTCCTTCTCCTCAACGATCTGGGCGTAATTCTCGATGATGTCAGTGAGGCTCCCCTTGGTGAGGATCTCCTTCCACAGATAGTCCGTTGCCAGCCCGGCCGGGTTGGGCGGGTTGCCCGCACCGTCGTTGTAGCCCTTGTTAAAGGGGAGGAACCAGGAGTGCTTGCCCTTGAGATGGGTACAGAAGCGCACCTCGTGGTCGTCCACCGCGAAATGCACCATGCAACGCCCGAACTGGAAGAGCAACTCCTTGGGATCGCGGTCGCGCTTGTACTGCTGCATAGCGTCTTCCACGGTCTGCTTGGTCAGCTTGTTCTTCAGCTCGAAGGTCGCTACCGGCAGGCCATTGATGAAGATCGCCATGTCCAGCGACAGCTGGATCTCATCACGAGAGTAGCGCAACTGGCGGGTGACGCTGAAACGATTGGCCTCGAAGCGTTCCACCGCCTTGCGATTGTTTGGAGACGGTGTACCGTAGAACAGGTCGATGTGGTGCGGCCCGTGCTTGACGCCCCGGCGCAGCACATCGATCACGCCGCGCCTGGCCACTTCGCCCTGGAGCCGGTGCAGGAACTGCGTGCGGCGCGGGCCAGCCACCTCGATACCCAGCTTGTCCAGCGTCTTCGGCTGGGTGGTGCGCAGGAAGGCTAGCAGATGGGCCAGATCCACCCCATGCTCGCGGTCGTAGTCCTCGGGATCGCCGGGTAGATAGCCCGCCTCGTCGATCAGCGAGCGAACAATCAGGGCTTCCAGGCCTTTCTCGGTGGTGTCGGTCGGATGCATCCTCAGTGACATCCCTCGAATGGTTTCACCCAACCCTTGTCCATAAGCACATCCACGGCCAAGTTGATCTGGCGTGGCGTAAACTGCCGCTTGCGTACACTCCAGGCATAGGTCTTCAGCTGCACATCTTCCCGGCTCTGCGGCGCCTCGTGCCTGATGACCCAATGCACCGTGGATAGGAGCTCCAGTCCGAAGGGGGATTCGAACCCCTCGACCAGATCGGTCACTTTGGCATAGTGGGCACGTGTCTCGGGGTGAGTGTCGAGAAAGCGCGATGCCTCCTCGACTGCGCCTGGTACCAACTGCAATGGCTTCTCCGGGGCATCACCCCCATCGGCATAGCCAGCGACAAAATGTCCTTCGATCTTGTTGAGCACATGCCGCAGGTTCTCGGCATAGGGGCCGTAGGGCGCCTTCTTGTAGCGAAGCCGCAGTGGCTCACCCGCCTCCTGCATGAAGTACATCAACTTGTGCAGCTCCAGCAGGGTGATGAAGGGGTCCAGTAAGCCGCGGAGGTAATGGTCCATCAACTCTACCAGCGCGGCGCGGCCCTTGGTCATCTCAGGTACTTCCCGGTTACGTGGCATCTTCTTTGGGTCAGGGGCACCCTTGGGCTCGAAGACAATGACACGAACGCCTTCCAATTCACCAAGCGCCTGCTCAATCTGAGCACGCACCTCGTGCCATTCCAGACCACCGAGGCCCGCGCCCAACGGCGGCAGAGCAATCGAACGGATTTGTTTTTCGTGAATAACGCGGACAAGATCCTGCAAACCAGCCTCGATATCTTCGATCCGACTCTTGCCGCGCCAGTGCCGTTTGGTGGGGAAGTTGATGATATACCGTGGATTGGTTAGTCCACCCAGCTCGTAAACAAACATGCGGCCCGGTTGGACTTCTTCTCTTTTACAAGCTTCCGCATAGGCCTTGAAATTCTCTGGAAAGGCCTTCTTGAATTGCAGGGCGATGCCACGGCCCATCACGCCCACACAGTTAACCGTGTTGACGATAGCCTCTGCATCTTCGGTGAGCAAGTTTCCAGTCTTGTATTCAATCATCGCCGCTCCCCTTAGTAATACCAATCCCGCCTGACCTCGACAGGCGGCTGGTGAGCCGCTCCAGCCAAGGCATGCACGACCTGGGTATAAATCGTTCTGTTCATTACACCGATCCGCTCGACCAGCTGCCAGGGAAAACTATGTTCAATCAGGAACTCGGCTTGCTTGCCTTCCTTCTTCCTTTGCCAATCCCTGGCCTGAATTGCGTCCCAATCCAACTCGTGTAATTGCGTGAGATTGTTCCTGTCCTCAAAATAGTAGGCCCCAGCGTTGGAGAGTGTGAAGGCCCAACGCCGACCGTTCTCATCCGCCCAAGCTACTGCTGCCGATAAGTCGGCCTCCAAGTGGATGATAGGAGTCTGCCCACCCCGATAACTCAGTTCCGGGTGGTTCGCCCGATGGATCAGGTACAACATAATCGACCGAGGGCAGAAGTAAAACGGCACACACTCGCCCACATACAGGCCTGGATGACTGGCTAATGTCAGCTCATTGAGCCGCCGTTGTTTGATATTGTTCATGCCGATCGTCGTGCCAGCGTGCCCTCGTCGGGCAATCTCGGCATCACACCACAGGCACCCGTCTGCGATGACCGAAGTCAGCCGATCCACATGCAGGATGTGATAGATCTTGGGGTTGGCCGGAACGGTCACATCGCAACCTCCAGGTTGTCCTGCGCTACCGCGTCACCGGTAATCACGCCTTCGCCTACGGCCTCTTCCAATTCATCGACTTCAGGTACTTCAACATCGCGCACGTCCAGCTTCCCGGTGACCACATCAGCGATCAGACGGGTGCGGTATTCCTGGGTGAGCTCGATTTCGCGCTGAGTACGGGTGATGGCGGTGCCTATCGAATTCGAGATGCGCTGAATGAAAGAAACGATGGCTTCTTGTTCATCAAGAGGTGGCAAGCCAATCTGAAAGTTCTTCACGAAACTGGAGGGCACGCGCTGTTGTCCAGCCGCACCCGTCATGTTTTGTGCACCCAACCAACGAAAAGTTTTTGTGGCTGTGACAAATCGCAGAAAAGCCCCGTGAATCTTCCGAGTGGGGCGCAGCACAAAAAGCTCGGTGGTTCCGAACCCGTACTCCGTTTCGAGTTCATATAGATAAGCGCCTTTCCCATTCTCAAAGCAGGGAGTTATTTTGGCAAGCACCACATCCCCACGCCGGAAATAGGTAAAACCTTCCCAGACCTCGGATAATTGACGCTTCTCGGAACAGTCAATTTCTCCCTCTTCGGATATACGCTCCATAGGCAGGAAACAGACTTGCTTGTCCACGGAAGGAGAATCACCCGTCTCGCTCTTGGAAGGGTTGAAGCGCACTACACGTTTTATTGGCAAGATCTGCCAGCCCGCCGGCACCTTGCCCAACCACGGCACGCCGGAGTCCTTGTATTCGGGATAGGGCTTGCCGGTGCGCACGTCGATGGCGCCGGTCACGGCCTGGTTGATGAGGGCCTGTTTCTGTTCCTTCAACAGATCGATCAATTGGCGCTTGGCGCGGATGAAGCGGTCGATCTGGGCGGTTTTCCAGTCGAGGAAGCTGGCGATTTGGGTTTGTTCTTCTATCGACGGATATGCAAATCGGATATTCCCAATGAAACCCCAGTCTGCCCGCGGCATCTTAGCGCCAAAGGTAGAGCTATTGATTATATCAATCATCTGTTTTGAGCGTAACTTGTACTCAAGAAAGTCCGGTAACAAACTGTTATCTGCTACGCGAAGTACAAGGAACTCTCCAACGCATACACCAGAAAAATGTGGTCTGGCGATTTTCGCCAGATAGGGACGAAGTTTCCCAAACAGGACATCACCCGACTGAAACCTCTTCACCAAGCTGTCAATAGTGACTTCGTGTTTAGGAAGTTGAATTCTTCCAGTCCAGCTTTCAACATTCTCAAGCGCGATACAAGCATCATCTGGATTCTTTTCAGAAGTCTGCCCATTAATGTTTCGGCACAGAAATTTAAGCCTGTGAACCTCCCATTCGGCTGGCACTTCGCCCAACCACGGCACCCCCGAATCCTTGCACCCCGGATAGGGCCTGAGCTTCATCACCCCACCTCCACCAGAATCTCGTCCAGCAGCCCTTCGGTTTCCTTCTCCAACGCCCGGATGTCGGCAGTAATCTCCTCCAGCGACCGCATGGGCGCGGGTTTGTAGAACTCTCGGGTGAAGCTGATTTCATAGCCGATCCGGGTCTTGGTCTCGTCGATCCAGGCGTCTGGCACATAGGGCAGGACTTCGCGCTGGAAAAATGCCTCGATGCCCCCTTCTTCCAGCAGGGGCACCTGCTCGCTGTCGCGCAGGCGGGTGTCGGGTTCGTATTGGACGACGGCGGGTTTCCCCTCACCCCCAGCCCCTTTACTCCGGGCATCCTGCCCTGCGCCCTTACGGGCCGCGCTTCGCGCGTTCAAATTCGTTCCCGACGAATTTGTCCCTGCGGGAGAGGGGAGCCTGGCCTCATATAGGCCGTGGAGGGGATCCGGTTCGACTTTGCCGGGTTTGTAGAGCTTTTTTATGACCGGCTGGGCGTTTTCGTCGGTCTCGGTCAGGTGTTCGCGCAGCAGCTTTCCCTTGTTGGCTGTCCAGCGCAGGCCCCATGCCTTGGCCAGGACACGAACCTGGTCGATGAAGGCGTTGTAGTCATACAAGTGTTCGGTACCCAATTCTTCGGCCACCTCTTGTATGAGCTCGGGCAGCTCGTATTCCTTGGCGCCCTCGCAGGCGAGGTGCAGGGCGTCGAGGCGCATGTCGGTCAATTCCACCCGCAGGCGCAGAGGACGTTCAACGATGATTTTCCAGTAGCCGAAGTGTTCGTTGGGCAGAATCTTGCTCTGTTCGGTCTCGCGCGGGTTCTTGATCAGATCGCAGATGCGCCGGATGTGTTCTTCACCCAGCCGGCCGTTCTTCTTGCCCAGGTTCTTGCGCAGCGGCTCGAACCAGGCGGTGGCGTCGATGAGCTGCACCTTGCCCTTGCGTTCGGGGGTCTTGCGGTTGGTGAGCAGCCAGATATAGGTGGCGATGCCGGTGTTGTAGAACAGGTTTTCGGGCAGGGAGACGATGGCTTCCAGCCAGTCGTTTTCGATGATCCAGCGGCGGATGTTGCTCTCGCCGGAGCCGGCATCGCCGGTAAACAGGGCCGAGCCGTTGTGCACCTCGGCGATGCGGCTGCCGAGCGGGGTGTCGTGCTTCATCTTGGCCAGCTTGTTGACCAGGAACATGAGCTGGCCGTCGCTGGAGCGGGTGATCATCTTGTATCCCGGGTCGCCGGCATGATCCACCACGAAACGCGGGTCGGTCATGCCCTCCTTGCCGCCCAGGCGCTCCAGGTCGGTCTTCCAGCTCTTGCCGTAGGGGGGATTGGAGAGCATGAAATCGAAGGTTTTTTCCGGGAAGGCGTCGGCGGAGAGGGTGGAGCCGTGCTTCATGTTGCCCGCCTCCATGCCCTCGCCCTTGAGCAGCAGATCGGCCTTGGTGATGGCGAAGGTTTCGGCGTTGATCTCCTGGCCGAAGAGGTGGATGGCCACTTCCTTGCCGTGCTCCTGGGCCAGTTGTTGCAGGCGCTCCTCGGCCAGGGTGAGCATGCCGCCGGTGCCGCAGGCGCCGTCATAGACCAGATAGGTGCCGGATTCGATCTGGTCGGCGATGGGCAGGAAGATGAGGTCGGCCATCAGGGTAACCACGTCGCGCGGGGTGAAGTGCTCGCCGGCCTCTTCATTGTTCTCTTCGTTGAATCGGCGGATCAACTCCTCGAAAATGGTGCCCATGGCGTGGTTGTCCAGGGCCGGCAGGCGCTCGGAGCCATCGGAGTTCAGCACCGGGTTGGGGCTGAGGTTGATGGTGGGGTCGAGGAACTTTTCGATCAGGTAGCCGAGGATGTCGGCCTCCACCAGGGTGTCAATCTGGTTGCGGAAGCGGAACTTGTCGAGGATCTCCTGCACATTGGGCGAAAAACCATCCAGGTACGCCTCGAAATCGGTCCGCAGCTGCTGGGCCTTGGTGCGCGCCTTGAGGTCGCGCAGCGTGAAGGGCGAGCTGTTGTAGAAGGCCTGTCCGGCGGCCTGGCACAAGGCGGCGTGCTGGTTGGCGATGCCGGCCTCGTCAAGCTGCTTTTTCATGGTCAGCACTGCCTGCTTGGTGGGTTCCAGCAGGGCATCGAGACGGCGGATCACAACCATGGGCAGGATCACATCGCGGTACTTTCCACGCACATAGATATCGCGCAGCACGTCATCGGCGATGCCCCAGATGAAGCTGACGATGCGGCTGTGGATATTGCCGTTCATGAAGGTTCCTTACTTGTTGAAGCTCATGGCAATCCAATACTGCCACCGCATCAAATGGGGCCGAAGCAATGCAATATCCGCCTCTCCGCCCCCTTCCTCAGCGACGAATACCACATCACCCCGGCGGCCAGCCCATGGGACGCCCGCCCAGCACATGCAGGTGAATGTGGAACACGGTCTGGCCAGCGCCCGCGTTGCAGTTGAATACAGTGCGATAGCCCGCGTCGGCAATGCCTTGCTGCTCCGCGACGGCTTTGGCCGCCAGGTGCATATTGCCGATAAGCTCCGCGTCTTGCGGCTGCAGGTCGTTCAGGGTGGCGATATGGCGACGGGGAATCACCAGCACATGGGTGGGCGCCTGGGGATTGAGATCCCTGAACACCAGCAAATCATCGTTTTCATAAACCACTTCCGCCGGTATCTCCCCGGCGGCGATCTTGCAGAATATACAGTCGGTCATGGTTGTTCCTCCATCAATTTCCCACCCGCCGCCGGCCGCTGAACGCATGGGCCAGGGTGCCGCCATCGACGTATTCCAGTTCGCCCCCCAGGGGCACGCCGTGGGCGATGCGCGTGGCGGAAATATTGCGCTCGGCCGCCATGTCGCCGATATACTGGGCCGTGGCTTCACCTTCCACCGTGGGGTTGGTGGCGAGAATCAGCTCTTTCACCAAACCTTCGGCCAGGATTTGGGCGAGCTGGTCAAGGCCAATCTCCCTCGGGCCTATGCCGTCCAGGGGGGAAAGCCTTCCGCCAAGCACGAAATAGCGTCCCCGGTAATCCGTGGCCTGCTCGATGGCCAGTACATCGGCAGGCGTTTCCACGATGCACAACTGGTCATCGTTGCGCTGATCATTGGCGCACAGGCCGCAGAGTTCGTCTTCGCTCAGGGTACGGCAACGGCGGCAATGACCGATATTGTCCACTGCCTGCTCCAGCACCCGGGACAGCCGCCGCCCGCCTTCCCTGTCCCGCTCCAGGATATGAAAGGCCATGCGCTGGGCCGTCTTGGGCCCCACGCCCGGCAGACAGCAGAAGCTGTCGATGAGCTGCTGCAGCAGACTGCCCGAGCCCATCAGAAAGGCAGTTTCATTCCCGGCGGCAGGGAAAGACCGGCAGTGAGGCCGCTCATCTGGTCACGGGTCTTTTCCTCGATGCGGTGCACGGCATCGTTGCAGGCCGCGGCCACCAGGTCTTCGAGCATCTCCTTGTCGTCTCCCATGAGGGAGTCATCGATCTCCACCCGGCGCACTTCATGCTTGCCGTTCATGGTGACCTTCACCAGGCCGCCGCCGGATTCACCGGTGATCTCCGCCCGGGCCAGTTCTTCCTGGGCCTTCTGCATGTCGGCCTGGATTTTCTGGGCCTGTTTCATCAGGTTGCCTAAACCACCTTTCATAATATCTCCTGATCGATCATTCTTTGTTCAATTTGACACTGTCCACCAGCAGCTCCCCATCAAAACCTTCTTCCAGGGCCTGAACCACGGGATCGTTCTGCATGGCCTTCACGGCTGCCGCCTGTTCATCCTGCCGCTTGCGCTCGGCCGCCTGGGCCGGCGTTTCCTCACCCCCTTCTTCCACTTCGATTCGCAGTTTCAGGGGCTGGCCGAGATGCTGTTCCAGGGCGTCATGAAGCTTTTTCTCCGCCATGCCGCCCGCCAAGGCGGCGCCCTCGGGGCGCAGCGCCAGCACCAGCTCACCGCCCTGCCAAGACTTGACCGTACAGTGGGCCGCCAGTTGAGAGGATATACCCCCTAGGCCGAGACGCGGCAGCAGCTGGTGCCAGTTCTCCAGATCAGTCTCTGCCCCTGGCGCGGGCTGCTTGGCTGCAGGCGGCGGAGACGGGATCTCCCGCGCCGGGGCAGACGGGCGCGCCGGTTTTGCCGGCCGTTCCGCTGGCGCCTTTTTCCTTGCCTGTGCAGGCCGGCCTTCTGCCGAAGTTTCTCCCTGATGAGGGCGGAAAGCCAGCATGCGCAGCATGACCATCTCGAAGCCGCTGCGCGGGTCCGGCGCCAGGGGAAGGTCCCGCTGCCCCCGCAGGGCGATTTCGTAGAACAGCTGCACGTCTTCCGGCGGCATCAGCTCCGCCAGTGCACGTATGGGCTGAAGATCGCCCCAGGTGGCCTCCGCCGCCTCTGGCGCTGCCTGGTACAGGGCAATGCGATGCAGCAGCAACAGCATGTCCTTGAGCAGGGCGGAGAAATCCGGGCTCTGCTCCGCGGCCTGGGCGATGGCCCGCACCAGGGCGGCCGCATCATTGTCCGTCACCAGGCGCAGCATTGCCGGCAGCCTGTCCTGGGCCACCACGCCCAGCATGGACTTGACCTCTTCTTCCCGCACCTTTCCGCCGCCAAAGGCGATGGCCTGGTCAAGAATACTCAGCCCGTCGCGCATGCTGCCGTCGGCCACCCGGGCCAAAAGATCCAGGGCCGCGGGCTCCCATTCCACCCCTTCGGCCCCCAGCACATGCTCGAACTGGCCACGAATCTGTTCCACGGGCAGACGCTTGAGATTCATCTGCAGGCAGCGGGAAAGCACCGTGACCGGCACCTTCTGGGGATCCGTGGTGGCGAGCAGGAATTTCACATGGGGCGGCGGCTCCTCCAGGGTCTTGAGGAGCGCGTTGAAACTGGAATTGGAGAACATGTGCACCTCGTCGATGAGATACACCTTGTAGCGGCCGCGTATGG
>Ga0256832_1002176_pt1 | contig 13398 bp, 10 predicted proteins | sample 134614metaG_FD_190534 | JGI IMG/M metagenome (GOLD analysis project Ga0256832, IMG submission 190534) | Hydrothermal vent microbial communities from Lau Basin, Pacific Ocean - 134-614 | ecosystem: Environmental > Aquatic > Marine > Hydrothermal vents | place: Pacific Ocean: Lau Basin | collected... | reverse complement strand
TCTGTTCGGAAAAGAAAATCTATCCTTTTAGATACTGTTTCAGCCGCTCGATCCCTTCGGCCATGTGCTCGATACTGCGGGTGTAGGCAAAACGCAGGTACTTTCGAGCCTCCCTCTCTCCGAAATCGATCCCCGGTGTCACGGCGATGTGCAGCCTCTGGAGCAACTCTTCGCTGAAAGCGACCGCGTCGTCACTATACGCCGAGACATTGCACCAGAGGTAAAAGGCTCCGTCGGGTTTGGCGTCGATCGTAAAAAGCTGCGAGAGTTCACCGTAGAGCCAATCCCGACGCTCGCGAAAGGTTTTGCGCACCCGATCCAAATGCGCGTAATCGAAGGCCTCCAGCGCCGCATACTGCGCCGGAGTCTGGGCGGCGATGTAGAGGTTTTGCGCGATGAGCTCCGCAGGGCGCACCAGCGCTTCGGGGAGGATCATCCACCCCAGGCGCAGGCCCGGCATGCAGAAATATTTGGAAAAGCCGTTGATGACGATCGCCTCGTCGCTGAACTCCAGGGCCGTACGGGCCCGCCCTTCATAGACCAGTCCGTGGTAGAGCTCGTCGGAGACGAAGGCGATCCCCCGTGCTTCGCAATGGCAAATCAGCGCCTCGAGGCGCTCGGCCCGGTAGAGGGTCCCCGTGGGATTGGAGGGGGAAGCGATGTGCAAAACGTCGAGCTTTGCCTCCCCCAGATCCTCGGGACGGAGCTGATAGTCGTTGTGGGGGCCGACGGGGAAGGTGAGGATCCGCGCATCCACCATCGCGGCGAAATTTTTGTAGCAGGGATAGGAGGGATCACTCAGCCCCAGCCGATCCCCGGGCCCCAGAAGCAACTCGTAAGCCACCATAAAAGCGAGGCTCGTCCCCGGAGTGATCAAAATCCGTCCGGGATCGATCTGCACCCCGTACTCCCGGCGGTAGTGGGCCGCGATCTTCTCCCGCAGGGCCCGAAGCCCCAGGCTCTCGGTGTAGGCGAAACGCTCCGCCTCCACAGCCTCCAGCAGCGCCTTTTTGACGCCGGGAGCGGGCGGCAGGTCCGGCTGGCCCACCTCGAAATGGATCGTATCTTCGTAGCGCTGGGCTTTGCGCACCAGTTCCATTACATAAAACGGGCTGATCTCTCTGACAGCTTTGTTGATCTTTTTCACGAAGGCCTCGTAGACTTTTTCAGCGATTGTAGTCCCGAAGAACGGCCTTGTCAAGAGATTTGTGTCAGTTGATCTCTTCTTCCTAGCAACCGAGCATCGGTACATCAGTCAGAAATTCCACTGCTTATCGGTGAGGTTTGACACGGTCAAACCTACGTCAATGTCCCAAAAATTCGTAGGTTTGGCCGTGCCAAACGCTTATGGATCCTTCATATCTCATCTTTGCAATTTTTAGGATTGTTCATCCTCTTACTCTCTCATAACAGCCAATCATCCGAAGCGATGTTCACGACGTTTGACACGATCAAAGCTACAATCGATTAGGCTTTGTAAGATGTCAGGTAATAATCCATAAATTTTAGAAGGACTGAAAAGAGATGCTGGCCCCGCAAAGGGCGGAAGTGTTGATCAGCAGTAGGTGGCGAGGGTGCCGTTTCGGACGGTTTCGTAACTCTCCTGGCCGACCAACTGCCGAACGATCTCCAGGGCGAAGCAGATCGCCGTACCGGGCCCCTGGGAGGTGATGACTTTGCCGTCGACGACGACCTTTTCGTCCACCCGGTCTTCGGGACGGATCTGCTCTTCGACGCTGGGGTAACAGGTGTAGCGCTTGCTGAGTACCCCGGCCACATGCAGGGCGTAGGGAGCCGCACACATCGCCGCGACCCATTTGCCCTGCGCGGCGAACTCTTTGAGCAGACGCTGGGCGGTGGGATCTTCGGCCAGGCGGTTGGTCCCGCCCCAGCCGCCCGGAAGCGCGATGATGTCGTACTCGTCCACGACGACCGTCGCCAGCGGGAGATCCGCTTGGACGGTGATGCCGTTGGCCCCGGTCACCAGATCGGTGGCGAACTCTCCGGGCAGATAGGCGCTGTGCACCTCCACCCCTCCGCGACGCAGAATGTCGATGATGCTAACGCCTTCGATCTCTTCGAAGCCCTCAGCCAAAGGTACCAATGCACGTGCCATACGATCCTCCTTGACAATGAAATTTATACGGAAGATTATAACGGAATTGGGAAAACAGAGATTTTGTTATTGGTCTATTGGTGTATTGGTTAGTGGGGACACCTACGAAGCATTCGCAGTTGAGAGAATCTTTGTCATTTGGTGGGGGCAGGCTTCAACCCTGCATTGCGGGATTTCAGTCCCGCCTCCATTTGCCTCAATGCGTTGCGAAGCAACACATAGCAAAATTTCTCATTTCTATTTTCTAATTTCACATACGAGAAGGTGAAATAAGAATCATTTCACCTTCTCGAGGTATTTCCCTTCCGTGGTGTCGACTTTGATTTTGTCGCCTTCTAAGATGTGAAAGGGAACCTGCACGACGGCGCCGCTCTCTAAAGTGGCGGGCTTTTTGCCGCCCTGGGAGTCGCCTTTGAAGTTGGGCGGAGTCTCCACCACTTCGAGAACGACGGTCTGAGGGATCTCCACGGTGATGGGCTTGCCGTTGTGGAAGAGGATATCCGCTTCCATCCCGTCGACCATAAAGTCGAAAACGTCGCCGACCTGCTCGTGGGTCAGGCCGATCTGATCGAATGTCGTCGTATCCATAAACTGCAGAAACTCTCCGTCGTCGTAGAGATACTGCATCTTTTTCTGCTCCAGGTTGGGCACCTCGAACTTGTCGCCGGCGTGAACCGTCTTTTCGATCACTTTGCCGGTGGAGAGGTTGCGGATCTTGATCCGGACGAACGCGGCGCCTTTGCCGGGTTTGACGTGCTGAAATTCGATCACTTTGAAAGGGTTGCCGTCGATCTCGAGGCGAACCCCTTTTTTGATATCACCCATGCCGATGGTTGCCATGGTCTACTCCTCGTACGTTTAGATGGAGCAGATTATATCGAAGAGAGGATAAGAGGAGGTACATCTGCTCTCCGGCGTGTGCCGGGCACGGGCCGGAGGGGTCAACGGGTGATGGAGATATCGCTGGGATCGTGATGCAGCGGGTTGTCGTCGTCGAGATCCATCCCCTTGGAGTTGTCCAAAAGCACCGGGACGAAGATCAGCGAGACGAAGACCGCCGCCACGGTCCCGGAGATCAGCGCGACACCGAGGCCGCCGAAGATCGGGTCGCTGGCCAGCAACGCCGAACCGAGGATGATCGCAATCGCCGTGAGCATAATCGGCTTGGCCCGGGTCGCGGAGGAGACGGCGATGGCCCGACGCTTGGGCATTCCCTTGGCCTCCATCAGCGATTTGGCGAAGTCGATCAGCAGCAGGGAGTTGCGTGAGCTTATCCCCATCAGGGCGATGAAGCCGATCAGCGAAGTCGCCGTCAGGAAGAAGGTATCCCGCGTCACCAGATCCGCCACCCAATGCCCGACGATGACGCCGATGATCGAGAGGAAACTTCCGATCAGAATGATCGTCGGCAGACTGTAGTTTTTGTAATAGATCACCAGGAGCAGGAAAATGAGGATCAACGCCCCGATGAAGGCACCTCCCAGATCCCGGAAAGTATCCAGCGTCACTTTCATCTCTCCGTCCCAACGCAGCAGAAACTTCTCCCCCGTCTTCGGATCGGTCAAATGCAAGTCAAACATATAGGTGGACATCCCGGGTTCTTTCTCGACCTTCCAGCCCTTTTTTCTGAAATAGTCGATCATCTTCTGGCGCGCTTCAAGCAGAGGATAGACCTGGGACTCTTCGTCCGTTTCGGCGGTGACGTTGATCATCCGATGCAAGTCTTTTTGCATAATGCTCGGTTTGGAATCCACCTCCTTGACCTGCACCACTTCACTGACGGGGACCATCATCCCCTTCCGGTTCATCAGGTTCAGCTCGTTGAGCTTCGTCATCAGCGCTTCTTTGCTTTTGTTGGGGAAAAGCTTCGTTTTCGGATCCAGCACCTCAAAGATCTGGATCTGATCCGGCTCGTTGGCGGAGTTTTTGTGCGCGACAGCCATCCCCTCGAAGGCCAGATAAATGATTTTGTTGACCTGCTCGACCGTAAGCCCGCTGCGGGCGATCTTCTCCTTGTCAGGGATCAGATCGAATTTTTTGTAGATGTCGTCCATCATGATATCCACGTCGACGACCTTGGGGGTCTTGTTGAGGATATTGGCGACTTCGACGGCCAGCTTACGGTCGCGTTTGAGATTGTGGCCGGTGACCTCAACGACGATGGAGGCCAGAGTCGGGGGGCCGGCGGGCTGCTCTACGAACTGGATCGTCGTACCGGGGACGAGACCTTCACACGCTTTTTTGACGACCGGACGCAGACGGTGGACCATCATATAGGAGGTCTCTTCCCTCTCGTGCTTGTCGGTGAGGTTGACGGCGATTTCGGCGACGTTTTCGCTGTTTTTCATCCCCGAGCCTTTGACGAGCCCCGCATAGTCGAGAGGAATCCCCATCCCCGCATATATCTCCATATTGAGGATCTGGGGTTCCTTCTTCAGTTGCTCGACGACGCATTTACTCACCTTGTACGTCTGTTCGATGGAGCTGCCCGTCGGCGTCGTGACGTAGACGGAGTATGTGTTGTCGCTCTTACCCGGCAGCATCTTGGCTTTGACGATCTTAAGGGGGATCATCGCGACGGACCCCAGCAGAGCGAGGATCGTCAGCAGAATCACCAGGGTCTTTTTGGATTTGCTCTCCAGGATGGCGTGAACGAAATTTTCGAACTTTTTCATCATTTCACTCCTTCCTGTCCGGCGTGCTTGCCGTGATGATGCTTGTGCTCAGGTTTTTTGAGCAGTTTGAGGCTCAAATAGGGGGTGAAGATGTAGGCAACGACCAAAGAGGCCACCAGCGCGACGGGGACGTTGAGAGGAATCGGCTTCATAAAGGAGCCCATCATCCCGCCGACAAAGAGCATCGGGATCATCGTCATGATGATCGCCAGCGTCGCGACGTTGGTCGGCGCGCCGATCTCATCGGTCGCTTCGACGAGGATCTCCTCCATGCTACGCTCGTCGACATCGTGGGAGTGCAAATGTCGGTGGATGTTTTCGATGACGATGATCGCCGCGTCCACGAGCAGGCCCAACGCCAACAGGAAAGCAAAGAGGGTGATCCGGTTGATCGTCTGCCCGGAGATCCAGGCGATGAAAAGCGTCACCGCCAGGATCGCCGGCACGGTCAGTGTGACGATGATCGCCTCCTTGAAGCCCAGGGCGAAGACCAGCATAATCGCAATAATCGCAATGGTGATGAGCAGGTGATCGACCAGCTCGTTGACGGCGTCGTTGGCGCGCTTGCCGTAGTTACGGGTCACGATGTAGCCGAAGCCCTGTTTACGCAGCTGATCCCGATACTCCTCCATCACCTTCAGGACATCGTTGGCGACGAAGACGGCGTTGGTCCCCGCCAGCTTGGAGACCGTGAGGGTGATCTGCTGCTTGATCGGCGAGAGTTTCTCTTTGGCCGCCTCTTCGGGGGTTTTGGCCTTTTTGAAACCGACGTAGGCGGTTTTGAAATTCTGGAAGTCGATCCCCCGCTCAACGCGTGCGACGTCCCGCAGATAGATCGGTGAGCCCATATACTGAGCCACGATGATGTTTTTGACGTCGTCGACGGTATCGATGGCATTCTTGACTCCGAAGATCAGCAGTTTTTTGTCTTTGGTGCGCCCTTTGACGTTGGGGACATCTACGGCGATGGATTGGATCGCTTTCATAATTTGCCCCATCGAGAGGTTGTACGCCGTCAACTTGCCCAAATCCACCTCGACGTTGAACTGCGGTTTGTGCGCCCCGACCAAGGTCGTTTTGGCGACGTTGTGCACGGCGTTGATCCGCTGCTGCAAGCGCCGGGCGATGGGAAAGAGTTTCTCGTAGTCGGCCTTTTGCCCCTCCAGGGGATAGAAAGCAAAGGTGAGGATGGGAATGTCGATGTCGATGTCGAAGGGTTTGACCAGCGGCTGCATCACCCCTTTGGGGAGATTGTCCATATTCTGCATCACTTTGTCGTAGAGCTTGAGGTTGGCATCTTCCCGACGCTCTCCGATCCTGTAGACGACGTTGACGATCCCGACGTCGTGCATCGCGATGCCGTAGATGTGCTTGATCCCTTTGATCTCGCGCAGCTTTCGCTCCAGCGGGTTGACGATGACGTTTTCGACCTCCTGCGGAGTCGCTCCGGGCATCGGGGCGATGACCGCCCCGCCCGAAATCGCGATCTGAGGATCCTCCTCACGGGGCATGACCTGCAACGAGATGAAGCCCAACAGCAGCAGTGAAATCCCCAGCACCGAAGTGAGGGGGTTTTTCAGAAAGCCCAGCGCCAGTTTCCCGGCGATATCTTTCGGTTTGTAGGAGATCATTTTTTACCGACCTCTTCGGGAATATAGACTTTGGCGTACATTCCGGGGAAGACGAAGGCGTCTTTCTTCTCGAAGCTGATTTTGACTTTGAATTTGTGGGTCATAGGATTCGAGGCCGGGATGATGGCGCTGATCGTCCCCTCGGTCTTGAACTTAACGGAGGGGATCTCTATTTTGACCTTTTTGCCGATGCGGACAAATTTAAGATTGCTTTCGCTGATCTCCACCAGCACTTTGAGATGCTTCAGATCGGTGATGACAAGTGCCGGCATCCCGGGGATCTGCATATCCCCCTCGTTGAGCCTCTTGGCGACGACGACGCCGTCGTTGGGAGCTTTGATCGTCAAGTATTTGTATTGATTGAGGACGGCCTCTTTCTGCGCTTCGGCCTGCTCCACCTGTTTTTTGGCGATTTCGACCATATCGCGCATATTTTTCGCCGCCAGTTCCAGCTGCTCCAGTTCAAATTTGGAAACCATATCCTTCTCGAAAAGACGCTTGTTCCGTGCAAGATTGAGCAGAACATTGTTGAGCTGATTTTGGTTCATTTGCAAAGCCAAGCGGGCCTGCGAAATCGCCAGGTTGACCTGTTTGACCGCCGCTTCGATCTCCTTGGAGTCGATCTCGTAGAGGATTTGCCCCTTCTTGACATGATCCCCTTCGCTGACGCGCATGTTTTTGATGAAGCCCATGAAGCGGCTGGTGATCATCTTTTGATTGTCGGAAATGACGGTACCGCTAAGCTGAAGCATTCCGGCAATCAGGGTTCCTGACGCCAACAGCGCCGCAAGCAGGATTTTTTTCATGAACGACCTCCCATGTCGAGTATTTTTTCGAGTTCGAAGACTTTTTCACTGTGCTTGTTGGCAACTTGCAGATATTCCAGCAAAACCTGCAACTCGATCGATTGCTTGATCAATACGTCGGTGATGGAGGCGAGGCCTTCTTTGTACTTCGCTTCATAGGTGCGGTAGATCTCCCGGGCCAATGCCAACTGTTTTCGCTCGCTGCGCAGATCGAATTCCAGCGAATCGATCGCCGTTTCGAGCTTGCGAACTTTCAGAGCGATTCCTTTTTTGGCCAATTCGACCTGGGTCGCCACTTTCATATGCCGCACGCGAGCCTTTTCCAGTTTGGCCTTGTCACTGCCGCCGTTAAAGATATTGAGTTTGAATTGCATCCCCACGGTATAGAAATCTTTCTTGGCAAAGTCGTTCCAGAGGTGATCGTCCGCACTGCCGTATTCGGCGAAAGCTCCGACCATCGGCAGGAAGTTGGCTTTTTCCGTGGCGATGGCGTGGCGGGCCACTTCGAGGCCCATCTTGGCTTTTTGGATATCGAGGCTCATCCGCTCGATGTCCGCCTGCGTCACTTTGGGAGCGTGGATCAGCAGATCGACTTTGCGAATCGAATCGACATCGGTGTCGAGGAGGAAGGAGAGAAACTGATAGGCCAGCGTGCGATTGAGCTTGGCCTGATTGAGCATACTGTCCACCTTCGCCAGACGCGCTTCGATTTCGAGCACATCGGTTTTCTTGGTGTAGCCCTCTTTTTTCATCTCAAGGATCGTCTTTTTGAGCTTGAGCATATTGCGACGGATTTTGCGAAGATTGGTGACGTAACGTTCGACCAAAGTGATATTGTAAAAGGCCTTTTTGACCTGAAAAATCTTTTCGTCACGCAGTTTGCGCGTATCAAGCTTGCTCATTTCGTAGAGCTTTTGGGTGATCTTTTTGTACTCGCTGAGTTTTCCGCCCGTATAGACCGGAACTTCGTAGTGGAATTTCGTCAGAAAGTGGTTACGTGCTCCCGGATAGTTCAAATCATGAGGCTTACGGTTCAGGATATCCCGACAGTATGCGGGAGGTGTCGGTCCCATACAGGGAAGGAAATCCGAAAATCCGAAATCCCCGAAATCCGCCTCACGGCTCTGGAGTTTGAAACCGAAAACATTTCCCGCATCGTTGGAACGCAGCGCTTGAATCGTGATCGACGCCGATCCCCAGTTTTTGCCCTCGACAGCCAATTCATCGTATTTTTTCATCACTTCGTCGTATCGAGAAACCCGGATCTCCAGGTTTTTTTTGTCCAGCATACCCAAAGCCTCTCTCATCGACAGATTTTTCAATCCGGCGGAGAGCGGCAGCAATCCGATCATCAACAGTGCAAAAGTGCGTAACATGGTCTACTCCTCGAAATTCTCGACAATTAACGTAGTATAGCAAAAAATATGAAGTGATAAATAGTTCACTAATAAAGCATTAATCGTTTGTGAATATTTCGGAAATTATATCGAAGATAGCTTATGGGTCACTTTGATTGAACTTATGATGAAAGAGGGAGGATTTTATGGAAGGCGGGTATCTTCCCCTCCCTTTTGTTAGAGTGAAACGGATTTGACGCTGATGCAGGCGGGCAATGCCGCCAGGCGATCGATGAGCTCTTTTTCCACCGTTCCGTCGACACGCACGACGGCCAATGCCTGGCCCGTCTTGTCCCGACCGAGACGGAAGTCGGCGATGTTGAGCCCAGCTTCGGCGATGAGTCGACCGACGTCGCCGATGACACCCGGTTCGTCATTGTTTTTGAAGAGGATCAGCCGTCCCTTGGGAACCAGATCCAGCGTATATCCGTCGATATCGACGATGCGCTGGAGGTTCTCTTCGAAGGCGGTACCGCTGATGCGGATCACCGTGCCGTTTTGTGCGGTCAGGCGAACCGTCACGAGATTTTTGAAGCCCGGAGCGTCGGGAATCGTCTCTTTGACGATTTCGATTTCACGCTCTTTGGCCACATACTCTGCGTTGACATAGTTGATGCTGTCCGCCAGAGATTCACTGAGCACTCCGACTGTCGCGAAGGTAGCGAGGGAGTCGACATACTCACCGATCGGCCCCTGAGCGGTGACGCGGATCGATTTGGGGCCGCTTTTGAGCACCTGGGCGCTCATATTGCCGATTTTTTGCACCAGTTCCAGGAAGGGCGCCACAAAATCGGGGAGTTCGTTCTCCCGAATCGGCAGGTTCAGTGCGTTGGGATAGGCGATTCCTTTGGCGGCCGCGATGGCATTTTCGCAAGCTTGTACGGCGATGTTGCGCTGTGATTCACGGGTATTGGCACCCAGATGCGGAGTGACGGTGATGTTGTTCAAATCCAGCAGAGGGTTGTCCGTCGCCGGCTCTTTCTCGAAGACGTCGATCCCCGCCATCGCGATCTTCCCGCTCTTGAGCCCCTCGTAGAGCGCCGCTTCATCGTAGAGACCTCCGCGGGCGCAGTTGATGAGGATCACCCCATCTTTCATCCTGGCGATCTCTTCCGAGCCGATCATTCCGACGGTCTCTTCGGTTTTGGGCGTATGGATCGTAATGATGTCGCAGGCGAGAATGTCGTCGAAATTCTCCGTATAGGCGATGTCGAGATCGGTCGCTTTGCGCGGATCGATGTAGGGGTCGTAGGCGATGACGTCCATCTCGAAGGCTTTGGCCCGTTTCCCGACCCGTGAACCGATGTTCCCGAAGCCGATGATCCCGAGCTTTTTGTCCTTGAGCTCAGTCCCGTACCAATCCTGCCGACGCCAGACGCGATCGAGCTTGAGATTGTTGTGGGCGTAGGGAAACTGCCGGACACAGGCGAGCATATGCGCCATCGTCATTTCGACCGCCGCGATGGTGTTGGCGGTGGGGACGTTCATGACGACGATGCCGAGCTTGGAACAGCCGGGGATATCGACGTTGTCCACCCCCACGCCGGCGCGGACGATCGCTTTGAGTTTTTTGGCCTGAGCCAGAAACTTCGCGTCGACGTCGGTGGAGCTACGGGTGATGGCCACATCGGCCAGGGGGATGTACTTTTCGAGCAGGACGTCTTTGGGTTCGTCCGCCGCGTTGATCATCTCCACCTCGGGATCGGAGGCGAGGATCTTCAATCCGCTCTCATGGATATGATCACAGACTACGATGGTGTATTGAGGCATCGAAACGTTGTCCTTCACTTTATTTCTGGAGTTGATCTTTGATCAGATCGCCCAGAGTCATGCTGCTGTCTTGCTCCTCGTTGAGGTGCTTGAGCGCTTCGCGCTCCTCCTGACGCTCGAGGCGGCGGACGGAGACACGGATCCGATCGTTGCGGGGATCGATGTGGGTGATGACCCCTTTGATCTCTTGACCGGGCTCGATCTCGTCGAATTTCAGCGGATGCAGATCTTCGGTGCGGATCAGGGCGTCGACGTTGTCGTCCAGAGCGATGAAGACACCGAAATCTTTCTTGTCTTTGACGGTTCCGGTGACGATGTCGCCGACTTTGTGGTTCTCGGCGAAGGTTTCGACGGGCGACTTCTCCAGCGCTTTGCGGCTGAGGCTGATTTTGCCGGCGTCGGTGTCGATCTTGATGATCTTCACTTCGACTTCGTCACCGACGTTGAAGAGATCTTTGGCGCGCTTGCTTTTGTCCCAGGAGGTCTCCTGATTGTGCAGCAGCCCCTCGACCCCGCCTTCGAGGCGAACGAAAGCGCCGAAATCGGTCAGGGAAGAGACGGTACCGGTCAGCACGTCGCCGACATGATGCTTGCGCGAAAACTCTTCCATCGGCTTGGGCAGAAGGTTTTTGAGGCTGACGCGCAGGCGGCGCTTCTCTTTGTCGATCTCGATCACTTCGACGTTGATCTCTTCACCCACTTCGAGGTAATCTTTGGGGTGCTTGACGTTCTTGTCCCAGGAGATTTCGGAGACATGCAAGAAGGCTTCAAGATCTTCACCCAGATCGACGAAGACACCGTAGGGCTCGATGTTGCTGACCACCGCTTCGACGGTATCACCCACTTCGATGATTTCGTCGATGTTGTTCCAGGGATCGGGGTTGGCCTCTTTGATCGAGAGGGAGAGATGACGCTTCTTCTTGTCGTAATCGAGCGCCACGACGTTGACTTCGTCGCCTTCCTGGAAATATTTGGAGGGGTTGACGGGTCCCTTGTGGGAGATTTGTGAGTAGTGGACCAGACCGTCTATTCCTCCGACGTCGACGAACATACCGTAACTGGTTATCTTTTTGACGATTCCTGTCACGGGCTCTTTGCTCTCGAGGAGCTTTTCGACGATCTCTTGGACACGGGCCTTGTCACGTTCGATGAGCTCTTTGCGGGAGATGACGACGGAGCCTTTCTCCTTGTCGACTTTGACGATGACCCCTTTGACCTTCTTGCCGATGGCGTCGGTTTTGGAGCTGAGATAGGAGAGCGTCCGGGGCATGAAAAACTCCAGCCCGTCGGCTTCGACGACGTAGCCGCCCTTGTTTTTCTTGGTGACGGTTCCTTCGACTACGTACTCCTGCTCTTCGTCGTACTCCTCGATGAATTCGTTCATCGCCTGGCGTTTTTTGGCCAGGTCGTAAGAGACCATCGGGCGCTCGCCCCTGCTGCCGGTGATGACGACGGGCAGAGTATCACCTTCTTTGAAAAGAAGATTCCCCTCTTCGTCACGGAGCTGATCCAGGTTGACGAACGCTTCGTTTTTCCGGCCGATGTCTACGACCGCCTGGTTCTCTTCTTCGTTGATTTTGACGATGGTGCCTTCGGTCAGATCCCCGCTGCCGCGAGCCTCTTTTTTGAAAGACTCCTCCAGCATCGCTTCAAAATCAACGTCCTCAATTTCGATGTCTTCGAACTTCATATACCAATCCTTACTTTTCGCATTTTGGCGATAATTATACCGGGAATAGTTTAAAGTCGGGGGAGAGTATCGTGTGTCCCCTGCTCTCTGTTAAGAAAAACGGGAAGAGGGGCAGTGTGATCCGCTCCGCGGATCGGCATTGGGGCATTGGGCATTTGCGCGCCTACGGCGCGACCATCGTGGAGGACTTCAGCCCTGCATTGCGGGAATGAATTCCCGCCTCCAAAAAAGCGTTGCCTTACAACGCTCTGCAAAATTCCTCATTTCTCATTATCGAGGCTATCCTTTCTCACAATGGCTTCGATCCGATCGATGACGTTTTGGACGATCCAGTCGGGGGTGGAAGCCCCGGCGCTGATCCCGCAGAGCTCCTTGCCTTTGAACCAAGCGGGATCGAGCTCTTTTTCATTTTCGATCAGATAGCTCTCATCGCAATAGTTTTTGCAGATGGAGTGGAGCTGTTTGGTGTTGGAGGAGTGCTTGCCCCCGATGACGATCATCACGTCGGCCTCTCTGGCCAGTTCGGCGGCTGCGTCCTGATTTTCGAAGGTGGCGTTGCAGATGGTGTTGAAGACCCGCACCTCTTTCGAGCGCAGCGTCAACGCCCCGACGATCTTGAGAAAGTCCTCCGGTTTGCGGGTCGTCTGGGCAACGACGGCCACTTTGGATTTGAGCGGAAGTTCGTCCAAATCTTCGGGATCGAGAACGACGAAAGCGTCGCGGGGATCCTCGGCATAACTGACGACCCCTTTGATCTCGGGATGGTTCCGGTCGCCGAAGATCACGATGCTGTAGCCTTCCCGGCTCATCTGTTCGACGATCTGTTGAGGAGTAGTGACATAAGGGCAGGTGGCGTTGACGATCTTTTTGCCCTCGGCTTTGAGCTTTTTGAGCTCGTTTTTCGGGATGCCGTGGGTTCGGATGACGATGGAATCGGTCTTCTCCGCCTCTTCGAAACTCTCGATCAGACCGATGTCGTACCGCTCTTTGAGCCGGGCGATTTCATCTTTGTTGTGGATCAACGGACCGTAGGTGGAGCTGCCTGGGTGCTCTTCGGCGATGCGGATCGCCCGCTTGACCCCGTAACAGAACCCGTAGGAGGAGGCGAGTTTGATCTTCATAGGGTGTGAACCTCCGTAATCTGTGAAAGGATGTCGAAAAAGTTCGGGAAGGAGGTGGCGACGCAATCGGTATCGACGATCTCCATCCCGCAGAGCAGTCCCGCGACGGCGAAACTCATCGCGATCCGGTGGTCACCGTGGCTGTCGATGACGGCGGAATGCAGCGTCCCCCCGTGCACCGCATACCCGTCG
>Ga0256832_1002175_pt1 | contig 13398 bp, 6 predicted proteins | sample 134614metaG_FD_190534 | JGI IMG/M metagenome (GOLD analysis project Ga0256832, IMG submission 190534) | Hydrothermal vent microbial communities from Lau Basin, Pacific Ocean - 134-614 | ecosystem: Environmental > Aquatic > Marine > Hydrothermal vents | place: Pacific Ocean: Lau Basin | collected... | reverse complement strand
CGCCGGGCGTCGGGCGGCGCGGCTTCTTTGCGGCTGGCGTCCAGGCGGCCGCGGTACTGAAGCTCGAGATCGGCGTTGTAACCGAAGAAATCGGGGGTGCAGACCGCCCCGTAGGCCTTGGCCACCGCCTGGGTTTCGTCGAAGAGATAGGGGAAGGGAAAATCGTACTCTTCGGCGACCTTCTTCATGTTCTCGAAGGAGTCTTCTTCGTAGAGCGAAGGGTCGTTGGACATGATGGCCACCGACTTGACCCCGTAGTCGAGCAGCTCGCGGGTGTCGCGCACCAGGCGGTCGCGGATCGCCTTCACATAGGGACAGTGGTTGCAGATGAACATCACAAGGGTGCCCTTCTCGCCCCGGCAGTCGTCGAGGGTCCAGATGCGGCCATCGACGCCCGGCAGGCTAAAGTCCACGGCCGGCTTGCCGAATTCACAGACAGGCGTCTGGAGTGAAACCATCGTGTGCCTCCTTGGGATTGCTGAAGTTGTGGTGCGCCCGGCTTCGGGCCGATCGAATCGATCAGTCTAGCAACGCGCCGGCGGAATAAAAAGTTGACAGAAACCGGGGGTGCTCCATAATGGCGCGGTTTACAGCGCCAATTTGATCTCAGATTGCGGGCGCTATAGAAGTGCGGCTAAAGCGAGATTCCGGCTCCGGCCAGAAACCCGTCTTTGCTGCGCAAGACGGGTTTTTTCGTTTCTACAGGGAAGCATCTACATGAGCGATTACATCTTCACCTCCGAATCGGTCTCCGAGGGTCATCCCGACAAGGTGGCCGATCAGATCTCCGACGCCATCCTCGACGCCATTCTCAAAGAAGCCCCCGACCCCCGCCACGCCCGGGTGGCCTGCGAAACCCTGGTCAAGACCGGGGCGGTGATCCTCGCCGGCGAGATCACCACCGATGCCTGGGTGGACTTCGAAGCCGTGGTGCGCGAGGTGGTCAGCGGCATCGGCTACGACAGCTCCGAAGTGGGCTTCGACGGCCACACCTGCGCGGTGATGTCGCTGATCGGCAAGCAATCCCCCGACATCGCCATGGGCGTGGACCGCGAAGCGCCGGAAAAACAGGGCGCCGGCGACCAGGGGATGATGTTCGGCTATGCCACCAACGAAACCGAGGTGCTGATGCCGGCGCCCATCCATTACGCCCACCGCCTGGTGCAGCGCCAGGCCCAGGTGCGCAAGGCCGGCGAACTGCCCTGGCTGCGTCCCGACGCCAAGAGCCAGGTGACCCTGCGCTACCGCGACGGCGCCATCGTGGGCGCCGACGCCATCGTGCTCTCCACCCAGCACGCCCCGGACATCGCCCAGAGCGATCTGCGCGAGGCGGTGATGGAAACCATCATCAAGCCGGTGATCCCCGGCGACTGGATCGGCCCCGACACCCGCATCCACATCAACCCCACCGGCAAATTCGAGATCGGCGGCCCCGTGGGCGACTGCGGCCTGACCGGACGCAAGATCATCGTCGATACCTATGGCGGCGCGGCCCGTCACGGCGGCGGCGCCTTCTCCGGCAAGGATCCCTCCAAAGTGGACCGCTCGGCCGCCTACGCCGGACGCTATGTGGCCAAGAACATCGTCGCCGCCGGTCTGGCCGACCGCTGCGAGATCCAGGTCTCCTACGCCATCGGCGTGGCCGAGCCCACTTCGGTGAGCATCGAAACCTTCGGCACCGCCAAGATCGACGAAGCCCGCATCGTCGAGCTGGTGAAGGAATTCTTCGATCTCACCCCCTGGGGCATCCAGCAGATGCTCGACCTGGTGCGGCCCATCTATCGCAAGACCGCGGCCTACGGCCACTTCGGCCGCGAAGAGCCGGAGTTCACCTGGGAGCGCACCGACCGGGCGGACGCCTTGCGCGAGGCCGCGGGGTTGTAAGGTTCAACACAGAGGACACAGAGAACGCAGAGATCACGGATCGACTCGATGACAGTTCACCCGCTGCGAACCCGCGATGGGGGAGGCGCCTTCGTCATTCGGCGCAGGTGCGCGCCTCCCAAGGAAGGTCTGAAAAATTCAGACCTTCCCCCGGCACAAGGATGTGCCGGCAAAATCGATCGCTGTAAGCGATTGATTTTGTAGCAAGCCGCAAACCGCGTTTGCGGCGCAGCGTGCTCTGATAAAGCCAGGGATGGCTTTTATCAGAGCTTCCCTAACAATTGAATTCTCTGTGCCCTCTGTGTTCTCTGTGGTTTTTTCAGTTACTGGGACAGTTGTTCCGTCGGGCTGAAGCCCGACCTACAAGCACTTTGACAGGATCTTGAAAAGCCCTTCCCTGGGCTTTTCAACCACGGAAGCGGAAAACGCGGTTTCCCGCTTCCTTCATTTTCAATGGCTTGCAGCCATTGAAAATGGCGGCACATCCCTGTGCCGCACACAGGCTGTCGAAAAACGACGTTTTTCAACAGCCTGCCAATCCGAGGAGCGCTGCAACCCCTTTGGGGCCAGGCTCGGACGTTGAAACAACGGCGCTCATTTTTTCTGAACGCAACTTTGGGAGAAATGACATGAACGCCGTCATCGAAGAAAAGAACGAATCCGTCATCGCCGATCCTTCCCTGGCCGACTGGGGCCGCAAGGAGATCGCCATCGCCGAGACCGAAATGCCCGGCTTGATGGCGCTGCGGGAGAAATACGGCGCCGAAAAACCCCTCCAGGGCGCGCGCATCGCCGGCTCCCTGCACATGACCATCCAGACCGCGGTGCTCATCGAGACCCTGGTGGCCCTGGGCGCCGAAGTGCGCTGGGCCTCGTGCAACATCTTCTCCACCCAGGACCACGCCGCCGCCGCCATCGCCGCGGAAGGCATCCCGGTATTCGCCTACAAGGGCGAAAGTCTCGAAGAATACTGGCAGTTCACCCACCGCATCATGGAATGGCACGACGGCGGCACCCCCAACATGATCCTCGATGACGGCGGCGACGCCACCCTGCTGCTCCATCTGGGCACCAAGGCCGAGACCGACCCCTCGGTGCTCGACAACCCTACCAGCGAGGAAGAAGAGGTGCTCTACGCCGCCATCAAGGCGCGCCTGGCCGAAAGCCCCAACTGGTACTCCAACATTCTCAAGAACATCAAGGGGGTCACCGAGGAGACCACCACCGGTGTCCACCGCCTCTATCAGATGGAAGAGCGCGGCGAGCTGGCCTTCCCCGCCATCAACGTCAACGACTCGGTGACCAAGTCCAAATTCGACAACCTCTACGGCTGCCGCGAATCGCTCCTCGACGGCATCAAGCGCGCCACCGACGTGATGATCGCCGGCAAGATCTGCGTGGTGCTGGGCTACGGCGACGTGGGCAAGGGCTGCGCCCAGTCCCTGCGCGGCATGGGCGCCACCGTCTGGGTGACCGAGATCGACCCCATCTGCGCACTCCAGGCGGCCATGGAAGGCTACCGGGTGGTGACCATGGAAGAGGCCGCGCCCCTGGGCGACATCTTCGTCACCGCCACCGGCAACTACCATGTGATCACCCACGACCACATGGTGCAGATGAAGGACGAGGCCATCGTCTGCAACATCGGCCACTTCGACAACGAGATCGACGTGGCCAGCCTGGAGCAGTACCAGTGGGAAGAGATCAAACCCCAGGTGGACCATGTGATCTTCCCCGACGGCAAGAAGATCATCCTCCTCGCCAAGGGGCGGCTGGTGAACCTGGGCTGCGCCACCGGCCATCCCAGCTTCGTGATGTCCAACAGCTTCACCAACCAGGTGCTGGCCCAGATGGAGCTGTTCAACCATCCCGAAAAATACGAAAAGAAGGTCTATGTGCTGCCCAAGAAGCTGGACGAAGAAGTGGCCCGGCTGCACCTGGACAAGATCGGCGTGCACCTGAGCCGGCTCACGCCGGAACAGGCCGAATACATCGGCGTGCCCATCGACGGCCCCTACAAGCCGGACCATTATCGGTACTGAGAACGCCCGGCCGGCCCTCTCCCTCTGCGGGAGAGGGCGATTTGGCTGGACAGAGCGCGCCGAAACCACCCCTCGTAGCTTGGGCAAAGCGAAGCGTGCCCAACAATACCTTGGGGCCAGCCACACCAGGCTCCCACCCAGTACAGGCGATCCACCATGAAACCCAGCTTCAGCTTCGAGCTGTTCCCGCCCAAGACCGAAAAGGGCATGGACAAGCTCAAAACCACGGTGGCCGAACTCAACGCCCTCGGCCCCGAATATTTCAGCGTCACCTACGGCGCCGGCGGCTCCACCCGCGAACGCACCTTTGCGGTGGTGGAATGGCTGTGCAGCCAGGGCATCGAAACCGCGCCCCATCTCTCGTGCATCGGCGCCGATCGTGACGAGATCGAGGCGATCCTGCAAAGCTATCTCGAGCTGGGCATCCGCCGCATCGTCGCCCTGCGCGGCGATCTGCCCTCGGGTGCCGGCGCCGGCGAGCCGGGCGAATTCAACTACGCCAACGAACTGGTCGCCTTCATCCACGAGCGTTTTCCCGGCCGGTTCCAGGTGGAGGTGGCCGCCTACCCCGAATTCCACCCCCAGGCGCCCGACGCCCGCACCGACCTGCGCAATTTCAAGCGCAAGGTGGAGGCCGGCGCCCAGGGCGCCATCACCCAATACTTCTACAACGCCGACGCCTACCGCCACTTTCTCGGCGACTGCCGGCTGCTGGGCATCGAGATCCCCATCGTGCCCGGAATCATGCCCATCACCAACTACACCAACCTGGCGCGCTTTTCCGACGCCTGCGGCGCCGAGATCCCCCGCTGGCTGCGCAAGCGCCTGGAAACCCTGGAAAACGATCCCCGGGCGCTGTTCGATTTCGGCGTGGAGGTGGTGACCGAGCTGTGCCGGCAGCTCATCGACCTGGGCGCGCCGAGCCTGCACTTCTACACCATGAACCAGGCGGCGGCGCCCAAGGCGATCTGCGCCAACCTGGGGCTGGGCGGTGCGCCGGCCGCGTAGCTGGCTCGACGCGCCCCTGGCGGCCGGCACCCAGGTGGAGCTGCCGGAGACGGTGCTGCGCCATCTACGCCAGGTGTTGCGTCTCAAGCCGGGCGACGAGGTGGTGCTCTTCAACGGCCGCGACGGCCGCGACTGGCAAGCGCGGCTGGTGGCCCTCGACCGGCGCCGCTGGGCCGCCGAGGTGCTGGCCGGTTCCGAGCCGGAACCCCCGCCGGCCCTGGCCTTCACCCTGGCCCTGGGAATCTCCCGTGGCGAACGCATGGACTGGACATTGCAAAAGGCGGTGGAGCTGGGCGCCACCGCCTTTCAGCCGCTGTTCACCGAACGCACCCAGGTGAAGCTCCCCGCCGAGCGCCTGGCGCGGCGCCTGACCCACTGGCAGGGGGTGATCCGCAGCGCCTGCGAACAGTCGGGCCGGCGCCGGCTGCCGACCCTGGCCGAGCCCCTGCCCCTGAGCCGCTGGCTTGAAAGCCCCCGCCCGGCGACCCTGCTCCTCGATCCGCGTGCCGACCGCACCCTGCCCCAACTCCAGACGCCCGACGGCGAACTGGCTTTTCTGATCGGCCCCGAAGGGGGCTTGTCACCGCGCGAACGCGAAGCGGCCCGGGCGGCCGGCTGCACCGGCGTGCGCCTGGGCCCGCGCATCCTGCGCACCGAAACCGCCCCCTTGGCCGCCCTGGCGGCCGCACAGGTGTTGTGGGGGGATTTTCGTTGAAGGAAAGCTTTTGTCAGGCGGTGACGGTTTCGGTTTCGGCCACCAGGCGCCCCAGCCGGTCGAGATCGGGAATCAGGGCCTCGGTCTCCTGGACCTGCACCTTGTAGAGCACCGGCCAGTCGTCGGGCCAGGGGCCGCGCGGCGCCACCTGGAGCACCTCTTCGTTGACGTTGACCATGCGCGGCATGCCGGTGGCGTCCACGCCCACGAAGGGGTGTTCGAGGCGTTCGTCGAAAACGTGGATCACGATGATCCGCTTGCGCCCGCGGCGGCGCCCGGCGGGCTGCTCACGCTCCACCCCCAGCAGCCGTTCCATGGAGATCAGCGGCAACCACAGATGCCGCCATTCGAAGTGCCCAAGCAGCCAGGCGGGATGCCCGGCCTCGGGCTGGCGCAGTTCACGATAGCCGAGGATCTCGATCACCGCCGCCGAGGGCAGCAACAAGGGCAGTTGCCGCTGGGGGATGAGCAGTCCTTGAATCTGCAACGGGGTGTGTTCTTCACTCATTGCAGGCGCTCTCCCAGCAGACCATAGATGTTTTCGAGCAGGTCATTCTCCTGATAAGGCTTGCCCAGATAGCGCTCCACCCCGATCTCGGCGGCCCGCTGGCGGTGCTTCTCGCCGGTGCGCGAGGTGATCATGATGATGGGGATGTCCTGCAGTTCCGGCGTATTGCGCATGTGGCGGGCCAGCTCGAAGCCGTCCATGCGCGGCATCTCGATGTCCAGGAGCATGATGTCGGGCTTTTTCTCCTGGAGCACGGTGATGGCGTCCACCCCGTCGCGGGCGGTGATCACCTGCATGTTGTGGCGTTCGAGCAGCCGGCTGGTGACCTTGCGCACGGTGATGGAGTCGTCCACCACCATCACGGTGATCCCCTTCTCCTCGGGCTGGGGCTCCGCCTCGGCGACCGATTGAGTCACAGCCGCAGAACGAATCAGCGCATGCATGTCCACCAACAGCGCGATCTGTCCGTCGGCCAGGATGGTGCCGCCGGTGAACCAACGCACCCCGGCCAGCTGGGCACCGATCGATTTGACCACCACTTGCTGGTTGCCTATCAAATGATCCACCTGGATCGCCATGCGCTGTTCGCCGGCCCGCGCCAGTAGCAGGGGAAGCCATTTGACGTTGTCGGGCACCACCGGCTCGGTCAGGCCCAACATCGAACCCATGTACCGCACCGGATAGAGCTGATCGCCGTAGTGGATGCCTTCGCTCTCTCCCCGATAGCAGGCGAGCAGATCGTCCCGCGCCACTCGAATGATCACTTCCGTCGCACCATGCGGGATGGCATAGACTTCGTCGGCCACCCGCACCAGCAGCGCTTCGGAGATGGCCAACGTGAACGGCAAGCGGATGGTGAAGGTGCTGCCTCGCCCTGGTTTGGAGTCGATCTCGAGCGTGCCTCCCAGTTGTTTGATCTCGCTCACCACCGCGTCCATGCCCACCCCGCGACCGGCCACCTGGGTCACTTCGCCCGCGGTGGTGAAACCAGGCTGGAGTATGAACTGGTAGAGGGTGCCTTCGTCGATCTCGGTGCCTGGCTCCAACAGGCCACTGGCCACCGCCTTGCGGCGGATGGCGCCCGCATCCAGGCCGGCTCCGTCGTCGCTGATGGTGAGCACCACGTCGCTGCCTTCCCGAACCATGGTGAGCTGCACCCGCCCCCGTTCGGGCTTGCCCAGGCGGCGGCGCTTTTCGGGAGGCTCGATGCCATGGGCCACGGCGTTGCGCAGCAGATGTTCCAGCGGCCCCACCATCCGGTTGAGAATGGTGCGGTCGATCTCGCCCTCCGCTCCGCGGACTTCGAGTTCGGCTTGCTTGCCCAGGGTCTGGGCGGTTTGCCGCACCACCCGTTGCAGGCGCGATGCTTGGCGCTTGAAGGGCACCATTCGACTGCGCAACAGCCCATCCTGAAGGTCGTTGGTGATCCTTTCCTGCTGCAACAGCAAAGTGTCGGCATCCCGGGTCTGTTCGCTGAGCGTCTCGCCGATGTTGGAGAGGTCGCTGATGGTTTCCGACAGCGCCCGCGAAAGCTGCTGAAGGGTCGAGTAGCGATCCATCTCGAGGGGATCGAAGTCCTCGTAGCGTTGATCTTCGAAATCGCGTTCGTGGCGCGAGCGGATCTGAGCTTCTGTTTCGAGTTCCAGGGCCCGGAGCTGACTCCGCAAGCGGGCGATGGTGGCGTTGAGTTCCTCGAGGTTTTGCTGCACCCGCACATTGTGACGTTCCAAGCGGGCGCGGTAGATGCTCACTTCCCCGGCATGGTTGACCAATTGATCGAGCAGTTCGGCGCGCACCCGCACCCGCTCGCCCTTGCCGGCTTGCTCCTCTTCGGCTTGAAGCGGCGGCGGTCGGCGTCGGGTCGGCTCGGGCGTTCCTCGCTGGGCGGGGAAAGGCACCACCGCATCGTCGTCCAGCGGGCTCTGTTGCTCGACCGCGAGTTCGGACTCGGTGAGTATCGAGCTGACATAGAGGGAAGAAGAATCTTGCTGCAGACTGGAGGCATCGAGCTGCAACGAGGAGCTTTCGATTTGCAAAAGGGATTCGGTGACGGCGGTGATTTCGGTGGTCCCGGCCTCCAGTTGGGAGAGATCCACCGGCTCCCCACGAGCAGCCGCTTCGATCATTTCCGTCAATCTGGCGGGATCGGGGAAACCGACCCCTTTTTGGAGCAACTCGATACTGGTTTCCAGGCGGTCGACGCCGTTGCGCACCAGAACGGCGAGGGTGTCGTCGGCTTCGATCCGCCCTTCGGCGAGCCCACGGAATACCGATTCGAGTGCGTGGGCCAGGTCACCCAGGGTGAACAGTCCGGCAAAGCGGGCATTGCCTTTGAGGGTATGCAGGCCCCGCATCATGGCGTCGATGTCGGCCCGGGACGTCATCTCCCGTTCCCAAGCCGGCAGGTGCTCCTCCAAGCGTTCTGTGATCTCCCCGGCTTCTTCGAGAAAGAGTTCCAGAAGCTCGGGATCGAGATCCTCCGGCAAGGGCTGGGGCTGCGCGGATTGGAGCGTGTCCGTGAAGCGCGAAGCGGGCAAAGTGGCCGATTCGGGATGTTGTTCGCTCTCCTCTTCCCATTCGTCGGCCAATAGGATCGATTCGGGCTCTTCTTCGAGGGGGACTTCTCGTTGCGTTTCCCCCTCCCCCGTCTCTGGCAACAACTGCTCCAGTTCCCGCGCCAAGGTCCGGGCGCGATCGACGGCATCGCTCAGATCGGGCAATCGGCCGTTGAGATGGAGATCGTCGAGGGCGTTTTCGAAGGTTTCCACCAACCCGCGGAGAGCATGACGGGTATCGTCGTCCACTGCGCCGTCGGTTTCCTGGAGTAGATCGAAGTAGAGTTCCAGGCCCTCTGCGAGGTCCCCCAGGGCGGCGAAACCCACGTTGCGGGCACCACCTTTGAGACCATGCAACGCCCGATGGATCGCATCCACCGCTTCGGCCTCGTCGCGATGGGCCAGCCAACGCTCGAATTCGCCATCGAGCGTTTCGAGCAAGCGGGCGGCCTCTTCCAAGTAGCTGTCCTTGAGGTCGGTTTCACCGTCCGACTCGCCCAGGTATTGGCTGTCGCTGGGTGCTTCGAGTTCTGAGATGACTTCCGGCAAGGTTTGGTCGGCGGCATGAATGTCGTCGCGCAATGCCCCCCAATCGGGCAGTTCGACGCCCGGCCGGTTGATGGCCGCCAACAGCGCGGTCATGGTGTCGATGAAACGCCGCATGAGCGCCTGCTCTTCCTGCCCCATGGGCTGATCGAGCTGTTGCAGATGGGTGCAATAGTGCTCCATTTCGGCGGACAGTTCGGCCAGGGGATTGAGCCCGGCCAGATGGGCGCTGCCGCGCAGGGTATGGATGGCCCGCACCACCTCGCTGGGTACGGGACAGGCTTCGGCGCAATCGGCGAGATGATTTTCCAAAGTTTCCAGATGATTGGCGGCCTCCACGCGAAACACTTGGTGAAGCGCGTCGGCCAATTCCAGAACCGGTGCCGGAGCGGCTTCGGGTTCGGCGCTTTCGGATAACGCTTCGGCCGTTGCGTCCGATGCGGCCTCCGTTTCTTCGGCCCAGGCGCCCTCGGCCAATTCGAATCCCCGCTGACGCAGGCTTTCAACGTCCACTGGCGCCGGTTCACCTTTGGCTTGAGCTTCGAGCAATACCGGCATGGCCGCCACCGCGCGATCGAGAAACGCCACCACCGGCGGCGTGGGCTCTACGGTGCCGTCCATGATTCGGTTGAGCAAATTCTCCACCGACCAGGCGAATTCGCCGATCACCATGGCGCCCACCATCCGACCACTCCCCTTGAGGGTGTGGAAGGAACGCCGAAAGATTTCGAGTGCGGTCTGGTCGGAGAAATCCTGACGCCAGCGGGGATATTGTTCTCCGATCACCTCCAATTCTTCCTGGGCCTCTTCCAAGAAGATGTCGGCGATTTCCGGGTCGATCTCGTCCATGGGGGTGATTCCCGCTCCGGCGGTTTCATCCCCTTCCGATGCCGCACCCTCGGCCGTCACTTCGTCGCTCGGATTCTCTTCGATCGCAGCCGAAGTCTCCGCCGGTTCTTCACCGACCGTCGCCGACTCGCTCTCATCGTCAGCCGCGGCCTCGGCGTCTTCCACTTCGCTGTCGTCCCCGTAGAGCGGCACGCCTTCGGGTTTGGCAGCCGACTCGCCGATGAACTCCGGCGGAATTTCCCCTTGGAATTCGCTTTCGTCGAGATGAAATTGCTCGAGCGCGGCGCGCGCTTGATCGAGAATGGCCTCGAGATTGCTGCGCCCATCGAGACGCGCTTCGAGGTAATAATCGAGCGCGGCGAAGAAATCCACCAAGGCGCCCCGCTGATGGGGATCGAGTTCCGAGTCGTCGGTCTGAAGACGTTGGAGTTCAGGCTCGGCATTGCGCAACAGAGCCGCCAATTCACTCAGCCCGGCGACATCGAAGATACCCCCCAGTTTGTGGACTTCTTGCGCCACTTCATCCAATCGATGGCGCTGCCCGGCATCGTGAAGATAGGTTTCCAGCCCCTCCTTGATGCGCGAAAACTCACTGAAGGCTTCACGCAGGACCGCTTCGTCGTACTCTTCTTGTTCGGTTTCCTCTTCCTCGACCGCCTGCGCCGCGGCCTGGGTGGGCATGCCCAGTACACGATCGGCCTGGACCAACACCGTGGCCAAGGCCATCAGTTGTTCGTCATCCGGCTGAAGAGCCCCGGCTGCCATTTCATCGAGCCGGGTGGCCACCTCGACCAGTTTTTCGCGCAAGACGCCTTTGCCAAGCATGCCCAACGTGTCGGCCACCCGGCGCAGGCGTTCTCCGAGCCCTTGCAAACGGTGGGTCTCTTCCCAGTCACCACGGATATAGAGATCGAGATTCTCCTGGACCACGCCCAACTCGCCGTGGAGTTCCTCGAAAACCGCGGCCAGGACTTCTTCATCGAGACCACCCCCTACCGGAGTTTGCTCCATGTGCTCGGGAAAGCTGTTGGCCAGATCGGCGGTGCGCTTCACCGACTGCACGATGGTGTCCCGGGAATGGGAGCGGGACACGAAATAGAGCATGTACTTGAGCAGCTCCATGGGGAAGTGGGTCATGGCGGCTTCTTCCCCTTCCGCCATGATCGTCTTGAATACCCGATCAAGGCGCCCGAAAAGCTGCTTGACGTGATCGTCGGCGGTGAATTCTCCTTCCTCGAGCGTGATCACGAGGGCTTCGGCGGCGTCCATGAGACGCCGCAGACGGCGGGTTCCCGCGGCGGCATTGATGGCGCGCACCACCTCCAGAACCTGGTGGAGGCCCTGGGCATCGCCGGTATGACGGTACCAGGCGAGCAGTCCCTTGTGATATTGATTGCGCAACCCTTGAACCAGCTCGGGGAGTTGAGGATTGCCGGAGCCGGGAATCACCGGTTCGCGTTCCACCAATCGATCGAGATTGGGCGCATAGAGAACGATTTCGGACGCCGGCGCCAGGCCACGGGCGGACCGCAGGTCATTGAGCACCGGCAACAACGCCAAGGGAATGTCGGGCTGGCCGGACTGCAGACGCTGTAGATAACCCGGCAATTGCACCAGCCCCAGCATCAAGGATTCGGCCAATCGCTGGCTTCCCTGCACGCGACCTTCGGATAGGGCCTTGGCCACTTCCTCCATCTCTTCCACCAGCATGGCGCCGCCGTGGACTTGGACCATCCGCAGGGTACCCAGCAGCTGGTGGATGTGCTCGCGGAAGCGGTCGATGCCTTCCCCCTGAAAACCGCCGTCGGCATAATTTTCGAGCGCTTGGCGGGCGAGCTGGATGGTTTCGTCCAGCCCCTCTTTCACCCAGCGCAGGGTGGCATAATCCGGCTTTTCCACTTCGTTCATGGCTTTCCCTCAGACGACCGGAGACCAGGGAACCCCCCGACGCTCGCTTCCGGCCCCGATCAATCCTCTTCAGGCAGCACGAAGCCAGCCACCGACTGACGCAACTGGTTGATCTTGCGCGCCAACTCGCCGATGGCTTCGGCGGTGTTCTGGGTGCCTTCGGTGGTCTGTTGGGTGATCTCCTGAATGACGCCCATGGTGTCGTCGAGCTGGCGGGCCTGGGCCGACTCGGCCTGGGCCGATTCGGCCAGGCGGGTGATGATCTCGGCGATCTCCTGGGACACTTTTTCGATCTCCTGGAGCGCCGCGCCGGCATCCTCGGCCAGCCCGGCGCCGGACACCACCTCTGAGGTACTGGCCTCCATGGAACTCACGGCTTCCTTGGTGTCGGCCTGAATGGTCTGCACCAGTGCCTCGATCTGTTTGGTGGCGTTGGCGGAGCGTTCGGCCAGGCGCTGCACCTCGTCGGCCACCACGGCGAAGCCGCGCCCCGCCTCCCCGGCCATGGCCGCCTGCATGGCGGCGTTGAGGGCCAGGATGTTGGTCTGGTCGGCGATGTCCTCGATCAGCTCCACGATGTTGCCGATCTCCTGTGAACTTTCGCCGAGCCGCTTGATCCGCTTGGAGGTCTCCTGGATCTGCTCGCGGATGTTGTCCATGCCGTGGATGGTGCGGCGCACCGCCTCGCCACCCTTGGCGGCGAGCTGCACCGATTTCTGGGCCACTTCGGCCGATTGGATGGCGGTGCCTTCCATTTCCACGAGGGCGTTGGTCATTTTGTCGATGGTCTGGCTGGCGCCGATGATCTCGTCACGCTGATGCTCGGCGGCCTCGGCCAACTGCATGATGTTGGCTTGGGTCTCCTGCGAAGATCGCGACACCTCCTCGGCGGTGTCGTTGATCGATTGAACCACCTCGCGCATGGCTTCGATGGCGTAGTTGATGGAATCGGCGATGGCGCCGGTGATGTCTTCGGTCACCGTGGCCTGAACCGACAGATCCCCATCGGCCAAGTCGCCCATCTCGTCGAGCAGTCGGCGGATCGCCTCTTGGTTACGCTGGTACTGGTCGGCAATGGCCTGTTCTTGTCGCTGAGCACGACGCAATAGCGCCACCCCCAAGGCCACCAACAAAACGGCCGTAAGGGCACCGAGAAGAGTGATCAGCAAGGGACCCACCGGAATCGGCCCCAGGTAGAAATCCCTGGCCTTCGTCTGATAGGCCTGGATCAATGCGCGCACGGCATCGGCCACTTTATCGGAAGCCTGAGAAAGCGCGCTCGGTACGTCCATGTCGGGCAGCACCTCACCCTTGTCCAAGGCCGCCTGTGCTTTTTCCACCAGACTCATTTCGCCGACGGCTTCCAAGGCCGGCAAAACGTCG
>Ga0256832_1002174_pt1 | contig 13399 bp, 15 predicted proteins | sample 134614metaG_FD_190534 | JGI IMG/M metagenome (GOLD analysis project Ga0256832, IMG submission 190534) | Hydrothermal vent microbial communities from Lau Basin, Pacific Ocean - 134-614 | ecosystem: Environmental > Aquatic > Marine > Hydrothermal vents | place: Pacific Ocean: Lau Basin | collected... | reverse complement strand
TGGGAAACGGACAGCTTGAGGTCAGCATCCCTCTCCAGCAGCGCTTTGAGAAGACTGGTCTTGCCTGCGCCTGAAGGCGCGGAAACGATAAACAGATTGCCTTGCATAATGGCTCCTATTCGATGTTCTGTACCTGTTCGCGCATCTGCTCGATGAGCACTTTCATTTCCACAGAGATGGCCGTGGTCTCGCTGTCTGCAGATTTTGAACCCAGGGTATTGGCCTCGCGATTCAATTCCTGCATAAGAAAATCCAGACGGCGGCCCACAGGCTCATCCCGCTGCAACACATCCTTCACTTCCCTGAGATGGGTGGCCAGACGATCCATTTCCTCATCGACGTCCAGACGCTGGGCCAGCAGGGCCATTTCCTGCTCCAGGCGCTGTTCATCCAGGCTGTCGCAGACCTCCGCCAGGCGCGAGCGCATACGTTCCCGTACGGACTCGATGACCACAGGCATGCGCTGGCGCGCCCTATCCACCTGTTCCTGCAACAGCTCGCAACGGGACTGAATGAGCGCCGCCAGGCGTGCGCCCTCCCGCTCCCGGGTGGCCAGGAGATCATCCAGAGTCTTCTCCAGCAAAGCCATGGCCTGCTCCTGCACCGGACTCAGATCCGCCGCTTTGGCGACGGTGACGCCGGGCCAGGACAGCACCTGCATGATATCAGGCTCCTGGAGTTCGGGCTGTTGGGTACGAATCTGGGCCAGGGTGCCGAGCACCTGGTCGAGCAGGGGCTGATTAATCTGCAGGGCTTCCACATTGGCCCCTGCGGCCCGGAAACGCAGGCCGCATTCCACCTTGCCCCGCCCCAGGCGCCGGGCCACGGCTTCGCGCACGGAGGCATCCAGCTGGCGAAAATCCTCGGGAAGGCGGGGCTGCACCTCCAGATAACGATGATTCACCGAGCGCAACTCCCACACCAGCTCGATGCCATCAGCGTTCTGACTTCCCCGGGCAAAAGCGGTCATACTTCGTATCATGGATCACATACTCCGGCAAATTGCTGCATAAATGAGTTTCTTTATGATACTTTGCTTTACTCTGGAACGCCCTTAATTAAAACTACCGGTCATGTCATCGGAAAAACGCGAGCCGCTGCCTTCAGGTACCCGGCTGGATTATTACAAGGTACACAAGCTCATCGGCAGTGGTGGGTTCAGCCTCATATACCTTGGCGAAGAGGATGACACTCATGACGAGGTAGCCATCAAGGAATACATGCCGAAGAAGTTCGGCAGCCGTGACCGGGAAGGCAGGCTCACTTTCGTCAATGACGAGGCCAGGGACAAATTCTACCGCGGCCTGCGCCTATTTTTCCTGGAGGCCAAAGCCCTCGCCATGCTGCGCCACCCGAACATCGTCAACGTGCGCAACTGTTTTCTGGACAATGATACAGCCTACCTGGTCATGGATTATCAGCCGGGCAAGAACCTGGGACGCTACATCAAGCGGCGCAAGGGCGGCCTCAGTACGCGTTTTCTGATGACCGTGTTTCCACCCCTGCTGGAAGCCCTGGAACTCATCCACAACGCCCAGCACCTGCACCTGGATATCAAGCCCGGCAATATCCATATCCGCCCCGGTGGCCGCCCTCTGCTCCTGGATTTCGGCGCTGTGTACCACCTGACCAGCGAAGGCAAGAAAAAAGCCCAGGTCATCACTCCTGGCTTTTCCCCCATCGAGCAGTACCGGGGCATCACCAAAGTGGGACCCTGGACGGACATCTACGCCATCGGCGCCAGCATGCGCACCTGCATCGAGGGCCGTCCCCCACCGACGGCTACCGAGCGCCATGCCAAGGACACCATGGTTCCCGCCGTGGAAGCTTTTGGCAAACACTATCCCCGGCATATTCTGGAAGCAATCGACAGCGCCATGGAAGTGGATCCGCAGAAACGCATCCAGTCCGCCGCCCTGCTGCTCAAGGCCCTGAACCGCGACCCCTCCCGTCAGAGGAGAACAGGCTGATGGAACTGGCACGCATCTCTCTGCAGGGCGACCGTCCCAACAACCAGGACCGTTGCGGCATATTCAACAAGGAAGGCAGTTGCCTCATGGTATTGGCAGACGGACTGGGCGGTCACCCCAAGGGAGAGGTTGCCGCGCAGATCGTGCTCAATGTCTGCGGGCAACTGTTTGCCCGTACACCGGTACCCGTGACGGCTCCCCGGCTGTTCTTTCACCATTGTGTCAATCGGGCTCATGAGTACATCACCCAGTACGGGCAGAACCAGAAGCCTGCAGTAGCGCCCCGCACCACCGTTGTCATGGCCTTGTTGCAGGAAGGACAATGCCATTGGAGCTATGCCGGAGACAGCCGCTTTTACATGCTGCGGGACGGCCAGGTCTATCTGCAGTCCACGGATCACAGCATTGCCCAGCGCGATGCCAATGGCGCCCTCACCAGCAATCGCGCCCTTACCCGCTGTGTGGGGGGGCTGCGCAGCGCCCCCATGCCAGCCACGGAACCTCCCGTATTGCTGCGTCCAGACGACGTGCTTCTGCTTTGCTCGGACGGTCTCTGGGGGCAACTCCCCCAGCAGCAGCTTGTGGATACCCTGTGCAATGTTTTCCCCCTGGACAAGGCCCTGCAGATGCTGGGCAGCGCTGCCGAAAACAACGGAGCCAGCTGCAGTGACAACATCAGTGCTGTGGGCGTCCGCCTGGGCTATGGAGATTGCGGCGTAAATTCTGTTGTTCCTTCGGAGGAAGAAGAGAGTGATCTCTTGTCCGCCATCGAGCACCTGAACGATCTTATCGGACACAATCTTCAGGAATAGGTAGAATCCTGTCCATCCGTAACGACTCCGGAGGAATCTCCATGAGACCCAGTGGCCGCGCCAACAACGAAATGCGTCCGGTAAGCTTTATCACCCACTTCACCAAACATGCCGAAGGGTCTGTGCTGGTCAGTTTTGGCGACACTCGGGTAATCTGCACCGCTACCGTGGAAGAACGCACCCCGCGCTGGCTGGACAAGGATCAGGGAGGCTGGGTGACGGCAGAATACGGCATGCTGCCCCGCTCCACCAACAGCCGCATGGGACGGGAAGCCGCACGTGGGAAACAGGGTGGACGCACCATGGAGATTCAGCGCCTCATCGGTCGCTCCCTGCGCGCCTCCCTGGATCTGAAAAAATTGGGAGAACACACCATCACTCTTGACTGTGATGTCATACAGGCTGACGGAGGCACCCGGACCGCTTCCATATCCGGAGGCTTTGTCGCCATGGCAATGGCCCTGGACGGATTGATCAAGAAAGGACGCCTGCAGGAAAACCCCATCCTGCATCATGTCGCTTCTGTTTCCGTGGGTATATTCGATGGAACGCCTGTACTGGATCTGGATTATGCCGAAGACTCCAATGCTGAAACCGACATGAACGTGGTGATGAACGATTCCGGAGGGTTTATCGAGGTGCAGGGAACAGCTGAAGGTGCCGTGTTCAACCGGGAAGAAATGGATCAGATGCTGGATCTTGCCGCCAATGGCATACAGCAGATCATCGCGGAGCAACGTACGGTACTGGCTACTTCACCGGCCGACTGAACCCGCTGGCCCCGCTCAGAAACGCATGGAAGAGGGCCGCCCCTTCCAATGGATATTTTTCTCCACCATAGAGACAAAGGCTCCGGCATCCTCGCCAGCTGATGCCAGAACCGCCAGGCTTCCCCATTGTTCAGGCACCACCAATCCGCTCCACTGTTCAGTTTGCAGGGCCTGCGGCTTACTCACATACTCACCCGGCATCAGCAGCAGGCTCACTGCACCTTGTTCTCCTTGCACAACCAGGTGCACCCCTCTGCTCTTGCGCATCCAGCAGGGTGATGCCGCCGTGACACCTTTCACCGCAGCGCTGGATTCAAAGCCCATGGCGTCAAATACCGCCGCCACAGACATGACGTCCAGGGGTTTCATCTGTTGCAGTAATTCTGGTTCAGCCTGAACATGACGAACCACCAGTTGGGCAAGATCTTCCTGGGGAAACATGTTCTGCACCAGATTGTATCCACCCATACCTGCCGCTACCAGCAACAACACAGAAGCGGCTTTTATCCAGGCCCTCTGCCACAGTCTGCGCCTGGGTGCCTGTAGCAAAATCGGTGCCTTTGGGTTCTGAGACTGCAGGAGAACACTGCGCAGCTTGGCCTCGAAGGACTGAACCTGCTCCCATTCTCTCCTGCAGGAAGCGCACTTGTCTTTATGCTGCAGAAATGCGGCGTCAGTCCAGGAAGGATCCTGCAACAGTTTTTTCCGGAAATCTTCACAATTCATGAGGCCGCATTCCAAATGATAGTATTCTGAGTGTCCAACCCAAAACAGATGTTCCGGCAAGGATACAGGCAATATTGCCATCGTCCTGTACCAAGACCCAGGCAAACAGGATTATATTTCTTCCCGTTCTACCTAGGATGGAAACAAAACCCGGTATTGCCGGGTCATAATACCCAGGCTGGACAGGGTCCGGCCCACAATATTTTGCTTTACCACAACCTGATAAGGAGATTCTCAATGAAAAAATCCATAGTTTTAAGCGCTATAACCGTTGCCATGCTGTCCCTGGGCATCAGTGGCGCGGCCATGGCGGGCAAGCCCGGCTTCGAAAAATGCACCGGCATCGTCAAGGCCGGTAAGAATGATTGCGGCACTTCGGGTCACGCCTGCGCGGGTCAATCCAGCAAGGACAACGGTCCTGATGAATGGATCTATGTCCCCAAAGGCACCTGTGAAAAAATCGTTGGCGGCAAAGTAAAGAAATAATCCCGCCTGCATAAGATCCCCGGCAGGCAGAAACCCAATACTGGTTTCTGCCTGCAACAACAGTATCAACCTGTATTCGCGGATGCATAGCGAATTCAGGTTCAAGTCAAGGAGTGCACATGAGTCTGTTGCAAAAACTCATACGGCCTTACAGCGCCACAGCGCGCATACTGGACGCCCTGTCACCACTGTTCGACCTGGGCATACGCCTTTGGGTGGCCTGGGCATTCATCAAGTCTGGAATGGTAAAAATACAAAGCTGGGACAGCACCCTGATGCTGTTCGAGTATGAATACAATGTCCCCCTGCTCAGCCCTCATGTGGCTGCCTGGATGGGAACGGCAGCAGAACTCAGCCTGCCGATACTGGTAGGTCTGGGTATCGCCAGCCGTTTCTCAGCCCTGGCCCTGTTCCTGTTCAACGGCGTTGCGGTCTATGCTTACAGCAGCTTTCTCCTCAGCGGGGAAGGCGCCGCCGGTCTCCAGCAACACATTCTCTGGGGCACCATGCTGCTCATGATCGTATTCCACGGTCCCGGGAAACTGTCAGTCGATCATCTGCTATGTAAAAAGTGCTGACCACAGGAACCCGTGGGTCGGGCTTCAGCCCGACACGGGCTCCGGATTGGGGGTATTGTCGGGCTGAAGCCCGACCTACATCAGCCCCTTGCCCGGCAACAACAGCAATCATTTTGCTGTTCTCGCTTTATCCACATAGCGCTTCATCTGCCGGCCATCGATAGCGCCTGGAATCAGTTCTTCACCAATCACGAAAGCCGGCGTGCCGCTGATACCCAGTCGTTGCGCCCAGATATTGGCGCGGTCCAGTTCCTCCTGCACATCGGGAGATTCCATATCCTTTTTCAGCTTGTCGATGTCCAATCCCACCTGCTTTGCCGCTGCCATGACGCCATCCCGGGAAAGACGGCTGTCTCTGCTCATCATCCGGGAGTGAAACTGTTCATACTTTCCCTGTTTCTGCGCAGCCAGGGCGGCTTTTGCCGCATAGACGGAATTCTCACCCAACACAGGCAGTTCCTTCATCACTACCTTGATATTGCCATCTTTCTTGACCAGGGCATGCATGCTCGGAAATACTGATTTACAGTAGGGACAGTTGTAGTCGAAAAATTCCACAACGGTCACATCCCCGTTGGGGTTGCCCCAAACGGGAGAATGGGTGTTTTCGGTCTCCGCCATGAGTTCCTTGACGCTTTCATTGATCATGGCGGCTTCTGCGGCTTCCTGTTTGCTGCGCCAGGCCTGGATAGCCTCGATGACCACCTCAGGATTTTCCTTCAGATAGCTTCCAATCAGGGCCTGGACTTCGGCCTTCTGTTGAGGTGACAAGGCATCCGCAGCCAGGCTGACACTTGAAAGCCCCATGGCGGATACCAGGCCCAGCGCGGTCATAAGATTGTGTTTGTTCATAGGTTCTCTCTCCTGCTGCCTCCCAAACGTTCGACCAGATGGTCGGCAACCCGGAAAGCGTTGGCGTAAATTGTCCACGTATAGGGGACGGAGCCACCGGTGGGCATGAAGCTGCCATCGGTGACATAAAGATTGTCCAGTTCGTGCGCCCGGCAATGAATGTCCAGTACGGAAGTATCGGGATCATGCCCGAAACGGCAGGTTCCGGCCAGCAGATTGGTGGGAGGGGCGCCCGAAGCAAAGGATATCACCTCATCGGCTCCGATGGCCTTGAGCATTTCTGCCCCTTTTGCAGCCAGGTACCAGCCTACCTGCAGATTGCGCACATGATATCCCGTACGCACCCGGGCCACGGGCATACCCCATTTATCCTTGCGTGACTTATCAAGGCTGACAAAGCTGTCATCCACGGGCAGCCAGTCGCAAAAGGCTTCTATCTTGAGGGACACGCCATCACGAAACTGCGCTTCCAGGATACGCTTCAAAGGCTTGCCCCAGTTGAGCCGGCCATTGCTCTCCAGTTGGCGCTGGGCGCGCAACACCGGACTGGGATGCACGTGCACGAAATCGATGGTGCCGCCTTTCTGCCGGGGGCCGAAAGACTTGTCCTCGATCACATACCAGTCCTGCAGGGCGCGGTTGATAAAAAAGCCGGTCTGCGCCAGCTTCCTGGCCTCATCCTTGCCAAACTTGCTGTACATCAGGCGCCCGGAACCCGCCCCGCCTCCGGCAAACAGCAGGTTCTTTCCCACCAGGCCACTGCTATTGGCCAGCCCCCGGGGAAACTTCGGCCCTGTGGAGCGCAGCAGTAGCTTGGCGGTTTCGATGGCCTGACAGGCCACCACATAGATGCGCGCATCCACCTGTTTGAGCTGGCCGCTCCGGTCAATATATTCCACGCCGGTGATCTTTCCCCTGGCGTCGGTGAGAATATGCTTCACCAGGGCATGAGGACGCACTTCGCACCGGCCGGTCTTCACGGCCTTTTCCAGCAAGGCCACGCGGGCACTGCCCTTGGCGGCCGTGGAACAGCCGGTGCTGCCGCAGTAACCGCCATTGTAGGCGCAACTGTTCCGACCGGGAGCAGGACGCGAGAGTATGGCGCGCGCCGTGGGAAAAGGATGATAACCCAGCTCCTTGCCCGCCTTGTCCAGCATGGACGCCACAGGATGCTCCTGCAGGGGGGGATAGGGAAAATCCGGCGTACTGCGCGGCTCGGCATGGGGATGGGAGACCACCCGTCCTGAGACCCCCACTTCCGTTTCCACCCGGGTGTAATAAGGCTCCAGGTCCTCGTAGGTGATGGGCCAGTCAGCCACATTGGCACCTTCAATAGGGCCAAACTCCGACAGCAGACGGAAATCCACCGGCTTGAGGCGGTGAAAAAAACCGCTCATGAAGTTGCTGGCGCCGCCCACGCAGTTGCCGTTCCAGAAGTTCCAACGGCTGTTGGCGGTACTCTGGGCGATCCAGCCACCATCATCGTCCTCCAGTTCGATGATATGGGGTTCGTCACGACGGTCCGGCTTGTACACATCACGCAGGCAGCAGGCCAGTTCGTCCTTGTAAAAATCGTCCGTGTGCAGCCAGGGGCCGCGTTCCAGCACCAGCACCGAATACCCCGCGCGGGCCAGAGTCAGGGCAACGGGGGAACCGCCAGCGCCGCTGCCAATCACGCAGACATCATAATCCTGACTCACAGCAGGAAATACCGTTTATCGGCGGGCGGACGCTTGTAGCCCGGCCGGTGCTTCAGCCATTGCCAGCCCACCTGACCGGGATTGCCGCCATATACCGGATCCGTGAGCAGAGCTTCCATGATGTAGTTCAACAGTTCCCGCAACCAGGCATGGCCGCCCGCTTCCGCCTCGTACTTGCGCAACAGGTCTTCCTTTTCCCCGGTGTTCAGGGAAAGAAAAACCTTGTGATGCTCTTTCTGGCTCAGGCGGGCCAGTGCTTCTGCGCCCTGGCGGAAAAACTGGCGCTCTGTATCCTCCACGGAAGGATCCGAAAGCACCCACTGCAGCCACTGAGCGGCATTCACATCCTTTGCCCCCGGGGCATGGGGCTCGCTGGGGAACAGATGTTCCTGTACAGAGGTGATGAGAGCCCATTGGGCGGCATCCAGTCCCGTAACATCGAGACGGATAGCAGAAAAATCCGGCACCCAGGCCCTGGCTTCCACCAGGCCAGCGCTGCCCAGCAGCAAGCTGCCCATGCTCCAGCGCAGGAAACGGCGGCGTTTCAAAGTTTGCCGCCCTCTTGTTCCTGCACCACGGCCTGCAGCATCCATTCCATCCACTGGGGCTTCATGTAGCCCCGCCTGCGCATGATTTCTTTGCCATCAGCATCCAGAATCAGTACGGCAGGACGCCCATAGTCCCGGTACCGGGCGGCCAATTCAGGGTCTTCTTCATCCACGATCTTCACCGGAATATAGTGCTTGCTGACAGCCGCCAGCACCTTGGAATCCTGCCAGGTAGTGGCATCCATCTTCCTGCAGTAAGCGCACCATTGGGCGCTCAGGTCCACCAGCACCAGGCGCTGCTCCTGCCTGGCCTGCTGAAAAACCCCATCCGACCAGCTTTGCCAGGGTACGCTGCCTCCGGCCACAGCAGCATTCATCAGAAAAGCCGCGGGCAACCCGGCCAGGATTTTCAGAAGGTGTGGATTCGACATCAGTTTTTTCCTCATATTTTTCCCGTTCAGACAACACCGAGACCGCTGCAATGGTAATTTTATGACAAGAACAAAGCACAAAAAGTTACAATTCTTTTTTTACCCAACCATCAGCCAACATGCCACAACAAATCGTTCTTGCGAGCAACAATCCGGGGAAAGTCCGGGAAGTCGGACAAATCCTTGCCGGCCAGGATATAGAAGTTCTGCCCCAGTCGGCTTTCGACATCCCTGAAATCGAGGAAACCGGCCTGACCTTTGTAGAGAACGCCATACTCAAGGCCAGAAACGCCGCAGCCCATTCAGGTCTCCCGGCCATCGCAGACGATTCCGGTCTGGAAGTGGATGCCCTTCAGGGCGCGCCGGGCATCTATTCCGCCCGGTATGCCGGCCCGGACGCCAGCGATGCCGACAACAACGCCAAAATGCTGCAGGCGCTGCGGGACGTTCCCGACGAGGCGCGCACCGCCCGCTTTCAGTGCCTTCTGGTATATATGCGTCACGCCGATGACCCGGTGCCCCTCATCTGCCAGGGCACCTGGGAAGGCCGCATACTTCGCGTACCCCAGGGCGAAAACGGCTTTGGCTATGATCCCCTGTTCTTCGTGGAAGAAAAGCACTGCAGCGCCGCCGAATTGCCTGCAGAAATGAAAAACGTCATGAGCCACCGGGGCAAAGCCCTGCAATGCCTGCTGGAGCGCCTGTCCCATGGCTGAACGCCTCGACGCCCGTCAATGGGGAAACTGGTGGACAAAAAACCATCTCACCAGCTTTCATGGTCATTTTCACAATAACTATGACGGCCCCCTGCGCCAGTTCTGGGAACAGCATTTTGCCACCCTGCCGGAAGGCGCCACCATTCTGGACTTGGCCACGGGCAACGGTGCTCTGGCCCTGCTGGCGGAGGAATACTCCCGGCAGCACCAGAAGAATTTTCACGTTACCGGCATCGATTATGCAGAGATTCAACCCGGAGCACTGCAGGAACGGCATCCCCTCCTGGGCGGGATAACATTCCTCAGCTGCACCGCCATGGAAGCCACGGGGCTGGAAAGCGCCAGCCAGGACATGATCATGAGTCAGTTTGGCTTCGAATACGGTGACATGCCTGCTGCTATCAGGGAGATCCGGCGCCTGCTCAAGCCTGGCGGCTGCTTCCACGCCATGCTCCACCACCAGGACTCGGCGGTGCTGGCCCAGGCCCGGGAAGCCCTGGCCCAGATCAAACATTGCGAAAAATCCGCTGCAGCGGAAACCGCCTCAGCCCTGGTGGAACTGCAGGCCAGGCTGGCCAGGGAGAAGAAGCTGTCCGAAAAGGATCAGCAGAAAGCCCGCCAGCTGCACCAGGCTCTGAGGGAAAGCCTGGAAAAACTCAATCGTTACGCACGGCAGCTGAAAGATCCTTCTCATGTGCGCATGTTTACCCAGAGCATCATGGTTTTATTCGACCGGCGCAATGCCGGGCGCATCAGCCCACCACAACGCCTGCAGACTATCCAGCGCCTGATGGCGGAGAACGAGAGCTACCGGCAGCGTATGAAAGATCTGCGCTCGGCAGCCTATGGGAACAAAGATTTTCAGACCCTGAAGAAATGTCTGAAACAACAGGGCTTCATATCCGTTTCCACAGGGTCTCAGGAATACGCGGGACGGCATTTCTGTCACACAGTAAGCGCTTGTCTGGCTGATTGATCCGATTGACGCTATTCCAAGTAATACCGGATCAATACTCCAGGTCATCCGCTACAAAAAGCCGCGAAGGGGTGCCATCCAGAATACGCCTGAGAATATGGTTCATGGTGTACACATCATTGTCAAAGCCCCCATGGCTGGTGCTGCGGGTGATATTTCCCGTAGTGCCGTTTGAGTAGTGAATGCGTGGCAGATCCCCCACTGCAGTTACATCTGCAGAAAACTTCTGCATCCCCAGCAGGGGCTTTCCCTGTTCCCGTTCAAAGGCATTGGACACCAGGTAGAGCAAAGACTTGTGATACAGGGGCGTGACCGTATCATCTTGTTCCAACTTGTCCCTCAGGTTGTAAATGGCCATCTCCCGGATGCGCAAACGGCCCGTGGCGTCCAGGGCTGGCACATAGGACTGTTCATACCAGTCCAGGGTGCAGGCCGGAGCCATGAGAGAGCAGGTCTGAATTTCCAGTTGGCGGCGGCTCAGGCTGCGCAGCAGGTGGCCAATGGCAATGCCCCCGGTACTGTGCCCTACAAGATGCAAGCGCAGGGTCCGGCTTTTGTTCCTGAACTGCTGCAAGAAGATTTCCAGGGCATTGAAAGCAGCGCCATCAGGCTCAAACGCACGGCGGGCGTCTTTCTTCATTTCTTCCCACACGAGGGTGCCGGGCTTGCGCAACAAGCCTTCCACGAACCTGTCCGCCCAGTCTGAAATGCCCCCTACCCGCGCAGAAGCCGCCTGGGACTTGCTCGCGATGAGATCCTTGAGTTCCTCTGCCAGCCCGGTGTCGTACATGACATGAAAAGGATAGATGCCATTGTCCTTGAAGACCTCGCGCATGGCCGCCACCCTGCGGGCGGAATCCACCGGGGAATTCAAGCCCCCGTGGACGTACAGCAGCAGGTGATCATAGTCATCACTCCCCGCGACCAATTCCGCCGTCTGCTGTACATCGAAGGCATTGCTCCAATACCGCCCCGACTCCTTATAGTTTCCATCATCCACATGCACGAAGTGTCCAGCGATCTCTGACCGGGGTGGCTTGGGTCTGGCCTGTGTGTCCTGCTTGGGCAGACGGGAATGGGTGGCGCGCAAACCAAAGATGGAGGGCGTGGGCAGCGCCAGGCGGAAAACCCAGGCATCCATGACATTCTCTATCCAGTCTTCATAAGTCCAGTGAGCCAGCCCTTTGAGGCCCCAGCCATCCGTCCATGAATTCTGCAGCCAGAACCCCTTGTCATCGTAGCCGACAACCGCAAAGGCATGCCCGCCATCCACCTTGTCCTGCTTTTCGATACGGCCCTCGGGTGGATCATCCCAACCGCTGTGTACCCGGGAGGAAACCACGATCACGCCGGCCTCGTTGAGCGCGGCATGATAGTGACTGATTTCGGGTTTCAGGCGATAATAGGCCCCCACCGTATGACTACGGGCTTCTTTGGCCCGGCGCACGGTCAGTTCACCCTTGCGGCTCATGCGGAAGGGCCAGTAATCCTCTCGGCATACTCCCATGTTGCGCCATCCCTTGATGGCGCCCCGCAGGCTGCTGCCGTCATAGTCTTCCCCGGGCCATTCGTCGTGACGCTTGGCCATTTCGTAAAGCATGCGCGGACTGACTCGCAGATCCTGCCCCTGGCGTGCATACTGCAGATTGATGGCTGCCGCCAGTGCAAAACCCGTACAGGCGCCCGAACTGTATTGATTGAGAATTTTCAGACCAGGCGGGTAATCCCGCTTGCTCTTGAGGCGAATCAGCGGGGGTTCGTAAATCCAATCCCGGAGATCAGGTACATCCTGAGTGGCATTCTTCTTGCGGTTTCCCTTGGGCATGACGGCTTCCTTTGCTGATGAACAGGGCTTGGTGTACAGTGCTTTTCCACAATATAGATCATTTCACATTATTTTCATGAAGATTCTTCTCGCCAACCCCCGGGGTTTCTGCGCTGGCGTGGATCGCGCCATCGAAATCGTGGAACACGCCCTGGACGCCTTTGGCGCTCCCATCTATGTACGCCATGAAGTGGTACACAACCGCTTTGTGGTGGAGAACCTCAAACAACGGGGAGCACTGTTCGTGGACGAACTGGAAGAAGTGCCGGATGGCAGCACTGTCATCTTCAGCGCCCATGGGGTATCTCAGTCGGTCAAGCAGGAGGCGGCACAACGCGATCTCCAGGTGTTCGACGCCACCTGCCCCCTGGTGACGAAGGTGCATCTGCAGGTAGCCCGGCATTGCCGCAATGGTTTTGAAGTCGTACTCATCGGCCACAAAGGACACCCGGAAGTGGAAGGCACCATGGGCCAGTACTTCTGCCCCGAGGGCAAGGGCATCTATCTGGTGGAAACTGCGGAAGATGTGTCGCGCCTGCAGGTACACAATCCCCGGAAACTGGCTTTCGTCACCCAGACCACCCTTTCCATGGATGACACAGAACAAATCATCCAGGGCCTGCGCAAGCGCTTTCCCATGATCCAGGGGCCTAAAAAAGATGATATCTGCTACGCGACTCAAAGCCGCCAGGATGCCGTCAAACGTCTGGCGGCAGAATGCGACCTGGTGTTGGTGGTTGGTTCTCCCAACAGCTCCAATTCCAACCGCCTCAAAGAGATCGCCGAGAAACTGGGCAAACCCGCCTACCTGGTGGATGGTCCCGGGGATCTGCGCCGGGAATGGCTGGAAGGGAACCGCATTGTCGGCCTGACTGCTGGCGCATCCGCGCCAGAAGTGCTGGTCAAACAGGTACTTGACCAGCTCCAGGAATGGGGAGCCGGAAAAGCCGAAGAAGACGACGGGGCGCGCGAAGACGTGACTTTTCCCCTGCCAAAAATCCTTCAATAG
>Ga0256832_1002173_pt1 | contig 13400 bp, 13 predicted proteins | sample 134614metaG_FD_190534 | JGI IMG/M metagenome (GOLD analysis project Ga0256832, IMG submission 190534) | Hydrothermal vent microbial communities from Lau Basin, Pacific Ocean - 134-614 | ecosystem: Environmental > Aquatic > Marine > Hydrothermal vents | place: Pacific Ocean: Lau Basin | collected... | reverse complement strand
CCCTGGCGGCGGTGCTGGTGGCCTTTGGCGTGGCCGATCTCCTGCTCTCCGAGGCCGGCATCGTGGCCGCGGTGGTGATGGGCCTTGCGGTGCAGCGCGGGGCCATCCCCGAGGAACACCGCTTGCGCCGCTTCAAGGAGCAGCTCACCACCCTCGCCATCAGCCTGCTCTTCGTCCTCTTGGCCGCCAACCTGCCCCTGAAAACGGTGCTCGCCGAGGGGATGGCGGGGCTCTGGACGGTGCTCTTTTTGATCCTGGTGGTGCGGCCGCTGGCGGTCTTCTTGACCCTTCAACGCTCGCCCCTGGGGCTACGGGAAAAACTCTTTATTGCTGCCGTCGGGCCCCGGGGCATCGTCGCCGCCTCGGTAGCCTCACTCTTTGCCCTGGGTCTGCCGGAGGAAGGCACCCGGCTTTTGGCGCTGGTGTTCTTGACCATCTTCCTCACCGTGCTCTTTTCCAGCCTGCTGGCACCCCTTCTGGCCCGCGGGCTGGGGCTCGCCGAGGCCCAACACCGGCTGGCGCTGATCGTCGGCGCCGGGGGACTTGGCCGCCGGGTGGCCCGGATCCTCCTGGAGGCCGGGCGGCCGGTCTCGCTGGTGGACCGCAACCCGCGGTTGGTGCGCGAGGCCCTCAGGGAGAAGCTGCCCATCCTCCGCGGCAACGCCCTCGACGAGGACGTGCTCGAGGCCGCCGGAGCCGACGAGGCTGCCACCCTCCTCGCGGTCACCCAGAACCCCGAGGTCAACCTGCTCACCGTGCTCCTCGGCCGGGAGGTGTTCGCCATCGAACGCGCCTACCCGGCGGTGGACGCCGAGAGCATCAAGCTCGATCTGGTCAAGCAGGCTGGCGGCCAGGTGGCCTTCGGCCGGGCCGTTGACCTGCCCGAGTGGGATCACGCCCTTGCCCACGGTGAGGCCAGCCTCGTTGAGTGGACCGTGCCCAAGGGCTTTTCCGAGAAACCGGTGGAGGCTTTGGACCTCCCCACTGAGCTCCTGCCCCTGGTCCGCTATAAGGGCAAGACCCCCGAGATCGTCCACGCCGCCCAGACCTGGGCCGCCGGAGAGCGGGTGGTCTTCGCCAGCCGCCTCGCCCCCGAAGAGGCTGAGTCCGTGCTCTTGCGCTTGTCCCCGCCTTCTAGCTGAGCTAGATTGGATACCGCCTGGGCCCTTAGCTCAACGGTTAGAGCAGCCGGCTCATAACCGGTTGGTTGCAGGTTCAAATCCTGCAGGGCCCACCAGTTTTCTTGCCCCCCGGTCCGCGCGCCGCCTATACTTAGTGGGGCCGCCGGGCCGGCGTAGCTCAGCGGTAGAGCAACCGCCTCGTAAGCGGTAGGTCGCCGGTTCAAATCCGGCCGCCGGCTCCAGCCCCGCCCGCCCCTTAAGGGCGGGCCCGCTTTTTGCCACGGCCGGATCTGGACCAAAACCCTGTGGTCCCCTGCTATACTGAAGTCCCGGTGTGGCCGGTGGAAAAAAATAAACGTGCGCCCCAAGCGGGGCGCTTTTTTCTGGCCCACCAGGGAGGAAGGGATGGAGCTCACGCCTAAGCGAAAAATCGTTCTCGGCCTGCAGCACACCGTGGCCATGTTCGGGGCCACGGTCCTGGTCCCGCTTCTGACCGGGCTCAACCCTTCGGTGGCGCTGATCACCGCGGGGCTTGGCACCCTGGTCTTTCACCTGGTCACAGGGGGCATGGTGCCGGTGTTCCTCGGCTCCTCGTTCGCCTTCATCGCCCCCATCGTCGCCGCCCAGAAGGCGGGGTTCAGCCTGGCGGCGGTGGGGGGCGGCGTGGTCGCCGCCGGTGCTGTCTACCTGCTCTTTGCCCTCTTCGTACTGGCGGTCGGCTCCCAGCGGGTCCGGGACCTCTTCCCGCCGGTGGTCACCGGGCCGGTGATCGTGGTGATCGGCCTGACACTGGCCCCGGTGGCGGTGGACATGGCCAAGAAGGACTGGCTCCTGGCGCTCGTCACCCTGGCGGCGGCGATCGTTGCGGCGGTGTTCTTCCACGGGCTTTTCAAGATGCTGCCGGTGCTCACCGGGGTCACCGTCGGCTACCTGACGGCACTCCTTTTAGGCCGGGTGGACACCGCGCCGATCGCCGAGGCCGACTGGTTCGGGCTGCCCCCCTTCGTGGCCCCCAGCTTCGAGTGGGGGGCGATCCTTCTCATCGCCCCGGTGGCGCTGGTGACGGTGATGGAGCATATCGGCGACATCCTCACCAGCGGCCGCGTGGTGGGCAAGGACTTTTTCGAGAAGCCGGGCCTCCACCGCACCCTCACCGGCGACGGGCTCGCGACCATGCTGGCCGGGTTCTTGGGCGGGCCGCCCAACACCACCTACTCGGAGAACACCGGGGTGCTTGCCGTCACCCGGGTCTACGACCCCTCGGTGCTGCGCATCGGGGCGGTGTTCGCTATCCTGCTCGGCCTCTCCCCCAAACTGGCCGCCATCCTCCAGACCCTGCCGCCTGGGGTGCTCGGGGGGATCTCCATCCTGCTCTTTGGCATGATTGCCTCCATCGGCATCCGCACCCTGGCCGAGGCCGAGATTGACTTCACCCATTCCAGGAACCTGATCGTGGTCTCGCTGATCCTGGTGCTCGGTTTGGGGGGCGCGGTCGCCGACCTCGGCACCCTCAAGGTCGCCGGCGCCGAGGTCCCCCTCAAGGTGACCGGGATGAGCCTGGCGGCGCTGGTGGGGATCCTCGTCAACCTGCTCCTGCCCCGGGAAATTGACGTCAGCTAAGGCCGTATTTTTCAGCGCTCGCCTTGCGCCCTCATCCGGAGGGCGCTTATACTTTTGCCGTAAACCTGGTTGGGAAGGAGGAAGTTGAGAATGAAGAGACGGGACTTTATTAAGAAGGCCGCAGCCGGCGTCGCCGCCTCCACCGTCTTCGGGCCGGTTTACGCCCAGACGCAAAAACGCATTCGCTGGCGCATGGCCACCAGCTGGCCGAAGTCGCTGGACACCATCTACGGGGGCGCGACCACCGTCGCCGATCGCGTCCGCGAGATGACGGATGGCCGGTTTGATATCCGGGTCTACGCCGCCGGGGAGATCGTGCCCGGGCTCAAGGTGGTGGACGCGGTGCAGCAGGGCACGGTGCAGGCCGGGCACACCGCGGGCTACTACTACATCGGCAAGCACCCGGCCTTTGCCTTCGCCACCGCGCTGCCCTTTGGCTTTACTTACCGCATCCAGAACGCCTGGCTCATTGATGGCAACGGCAATAACCTTCTGAATAAGGTCTTCGCCGACTTCAACATGATCGGGTTCCCGGCGGGGAACACCGGCGCCCAGATGGGCGGCTGGTTCAGAAAGCCGATCAACTCGGTCGAGGACCTCAAAGGGCTGAAGATGCGCATCCCCGGCCTGGGTGGCAAGGTGATGGCCCGCCTCGGCGTCACCGTGCAGGTGCTCGCCGGCGGCGACATCTTCCCCGCGCTCGAGCGCGGCGCCATTGACGCCACCGAGTGGGTGGGCCCCTACGACGACGAAAAGCTCGGCTTTTACAAGGTCGCCAAGTACTACTACTACCCGGGCTGGTGGGAACCGGGGCCGACGCTCCACTTCTTTGTCAACCTCAAGGAGTGGGAAAAACTCCCCAAGGAATACCGGGAGGTGCTGCGCAGCGCCGCCGCCGAGGCCAACCTGAAGATGATGGTGGACTACGACTTCAAGAACCCGCCCGCTCTAAAGCGCCTTTTGGCCAAGGGCGTGAAGCTGCGCAAGTTCCCCCTCGACGTGATGAAGGCCGCGGAGAAGGAGGCCTTCGCCCTCTTCAACGAGATCGCCGCCCAAAACGCCGACTACAAGAAGATCTTCGAGGATTGGAAGGCCTTCCGCGAGGACGCCTTCCGCTGGTTCGGCACCACCGAGCTGGCGATGAGCCAGTACCTCTTCGCCAAGCTCTGACGCCGGATAGCCGGGGGCCCCGCCTGTTGGCGGGGCCCTTTCTTTCTTTTTGGCTACACGCCGCCCGTGAGGTTGATCAGCCAGGTGGCGATCTGAGGGAAGACCACAAGCAGGGTAAGCCCGATCAGCTGGATAACGATAAAGGGCACCGCGCCCTTATAGATGTCAAGGGTCTTGACCTCGGGCGGCGCCACACCCCGCAGGTAGAAGAGGGAAAAGCCGAAGGGCGGGGTCAGGAACGAAGTCTGCAGGTTCATGCCGATCATCACCCCGAACCAGACCAGGGCCATGCGCACGGGTTCGGTGGCATCCGGGAACATCCCCGGCAAGAGCCGGGCCGCCACCGGCGCCACCAGGGGGATGATGATGAAGGCGATCTCGAAAAAGTCAATGAAAAAGCCCAGGATGAAGATCACCAGGTTGACCACGACCAAGAACCCGATGGCGCCGCCGGGAAGGGAAGAGAGCATGTCCTCCACCCAGATGTCGCCGTAAAGGCCGCGGAAGACCAGGGAAAAGGCGGTGGAGCCGATCAGGATGAAGATCACCATCGCCGTGAGCCGGGCGGTAGCGGTCATGCTCCCGACCAACGCCTCGAACGTGAACTTACGGTAGAGCATGGCAAGGAGCATCGCGCCCACGGCGCCGAAGGCCCCGGCCTCGGTGGGCGTGGCCCAGCCCGCGAAGATGCTGCCAAGCACCACCAGGATCAGCGCCAGCGGCGGCACCATCACCAGCATGACCTCCCTGAAAAGGGCCCACCCCTTTAGCGTTCGCTCCTCCGGAGGCAACGCCGGCGCCGCCTTGGGGTTGAAGATCGCGTTCAGAATCACGTAAAGGATGTACATCCCGGAGAGCGTCAACCCCGGGATCAACGAGCCGATGAAAAGATCTCCCACCGAGACCCCGAGCTGGTCGGCAAGCACGATCAGGACGATCGAGGGCGGGATCACCTGGCCGAGGGTGCCCGACGCCGCGATCACCCCGGTGGCCAGCGACTTGGAGTAGCCGTAGCGGAGCATCACCGGCAGGCTGATCAAGCCCATCGCCACCACCGTGGCCCCCACCACGCCGGTGGCTGCGGCGAGTAGCGTGCCCACTACCACCACGCTGATCGCGAGCCCTCCGCGGATGGGGCCAAAGAGCATGCCCATGGTCTTGAGCAGGTTCTCGGCCAGGCCGGAGCGCTCGAGCATGGTGCCCATGAAGATGAAAAAGGGCACCGCCAGCAGCGTGTAGTTCTCCATGATGCCGAAGATCCGCTCCGGCAACGCGCGCAGCAGGTCGAAGCTCAAGATGTCCATCTGCACGCCGATCACGGCGAAGACCAGCGCCGTGCCGGCGAGGGCGAAGGCCACCGGGAAGCCGGTGAAGATGAAGATGAAGGCCCCGACGAACATCAGGGGGCCGAGCAGATCGGGGTTCATGCCGCCTCCTCGGCGGGCAGAACGCCGGCTAAATATGCCGCTCTCTTGATCGCCTCAGAGATCCCCTGCAAGAGCAAGAGGAAAAAACCCAACAAAAGCGCCGCCTTGATCGGGTAGCGGGGCAAGCCCCCGGGGTCTGGGGACATCTCGTGCTCGTGGATCGAGGCCATCACGATCGGCCAGCCCACGTAGAGCACCAGGATGGCGAAGGGGATGAGGAAGAACAGCGTCCCCAGGAGGTCAATCCAGGCCCTCTTGCGCGGCGAGAGCCGGGCGTAGATCACGTCCACGCGCACGTGCTCGTCCTTCAAGAGGGTGTAGGCGCCACCGAGCAAAAAGACCAGGCTGAACATGTACCACTGCAGCTCGATGTAAGCGTTGGAAGAGAGGTCCACGCCGATGGTCTGAGAGAGCTTTCGGGTGATGGCGTTATAGGTCCCGATCAACACCATAAAAAGCGTCAACCAGGCCACCAAGAGACCGATCTTCTCGTTTAGCCGGTCAATGGCGCGGGCGACGGATAAGAGCTGGCTCAATAGCGTTCGCATCGCGGGCCTCCTAACGATTCGCGAAAATCCTACCCCCACCCCCTTTGGGGGTCAAGCGCGCGCCTGCAAGAATATGCGTGCCTAACGCACCCGGCGGATCCGGGTCACGAGCAGGGTGCCGAGTAAAAAGGCAAGCGCAGCGAGCAAAAACACCGCCCGGTACCCGAGCCCTGGCCCCGCCTGGTTCAGCCGGTCCACGCCGGGGCCAGCGAGGCCCGCGAGCACCTGGGGCACGACGATCGAGGTCTGCCACAGCCCCATCTCGGTGCCGTGGGCCTCGGGGTTTTTTAGCACGTCGCTGACCAGCGCCCAGTCCACAGCGGCGTAGGCCCCGTAAGCGAGGCCAAAAAAGAGGGCGAGCCCCACCAGGAGATCGAAGCGGGGCACGAGCAGGATGGGAAAAAGCAAGAGTGCGAGCAGCCCCCCGGCGGCGAGGATCACCGGCTTGCGGCCCACGCGGTCGGAGATCCGCCCCGCGGGCAGCGCCGAGAGCGCCGCCCCCAGCGAGATCAAGAGCACCAACAGCCCCGCCGCCTGGAAGGCGAACCGGGCCACCATCCGGCCAAAAAGGGCAAAAACCCGGACCACGTCGGCGAGGTAGTACTGCAGGTAGGTCTGCACCAGGTACTGGCCGAGCATGACCAAAAACCGCGTGCCCCAGACCCAGCGAAAGTCGGGGTCCCGCCAGGGGGCAAGGAGGCTCTCGGCCAGGCCCTCAGACCGCGGCCGTGCCCCCAAGGGCTCGCGGATCTCAAGAAGGGTCCAAAGCGCCGCAAAAAGGTTCACGACCGCGGCGAGGATGAAGAGCAGCGGCAGGTTGCTAAGCAAAAAGCCCGCAAGGCCGCCCGCGATCTGGGCCGCAGCCTGGAAGGCAGCCATCCAGCCCGAGGCCAGTCCCCGATAGGCACGGGGCACGAGGTCCGGGATCAGCGCCGAGTAGGGCCCAGTGGCCAGGTCGTCGGCGATCTGCAATAGCAAGTAAGCCAAAAAGAGTCCGACGTAGTTGGGAGCAAAGGCCATCCATATAAGGGCCACCGCGGTGAGGGCGCTGCCCGCGCCCAGGTAGGGCAGCCGGCGGCCAAAGCGGGTGGGAAAGCGGTCCGAGAGGTAGCCCATCAACGGCGGCCCCAGCGTCGCCATCACCGCCCCGACAGCAAAGAGCAGCCCTATCCGCCCGGCCTTTTCGGCGGGGTCCACGAGCTCGGCCACCCGCGCCGGCAACAGCACGAAGAGGACCAGCGTCCACTTGAAGGAGGCGGCGAACCAGTAGACGGAGAGGCCAAACAGCCAGCGACGCGAGGGGCGCACGTAGCGAGTTTACGGCTTGGTGGCCTCGGGCACGACCAAGAGCGGCCGGTCGGCGCGGTAGACAAGCTCGACCACGTTACGGCCAACGCGGGCCCGCTGGCTGGACTTGGCCTTGGAACCGACCACGAGGAGATCCACGCCGTAATCGCGGGCCAGGTCCAAGAGCCCGCCCACCTCGTCCCCCCGGGCGACGACGAGCCGGTCCTCGGGGATCCCGAGCTTCTCCTTTAGCGCCGCCCGGGCGTGCTCCAGCACCCGACCCTCTTCCAGGTACTCCCGGGGCAGGTAGGTGGGCACGCAGCAGGTCCCCGGCGCCAGGCTCACTAGGTGGAAGGCCAGGGGCTCGGCCTCCACCGCCCCGGCCAGGGCCTCGGCGTAGCGCCAAGCGGAACGGCCGGCCTCGGAGTCGTCCACGGCGACGCCGATCCGATCCAGCTTCAAGAGCGGCTGGTCGGCCGCGACCAAGAGCACCGGCACCTCGCCGAGGTGCATCAGGTAGTGGGAGACGCCCCCGCGCGCCACGCGCTCGAGCGGCGCCGTTCCCTCGGCAGCGAGCACCACCAGCCGGTGCCTGAGCGCCTCGCCGGCCACCTGCCGCGCCGGGTGGCCACTACGGATCAGCACCTCGGCGTCCGGCGGCACCACCCGCTTGAGCGCCGCCTCGGCCAGGCCCCTTAGCACCCGGTCGGCGGCCTCCAGGGTCTTCTCGTACTCCGGCCGCCAGACGCTGGCAAAGCGCCGGGGGGCACTTTTTAGGTAGCCGTTCTCGACCACGTGCAGGGCCACCAGCGGCCAGCCGAGCCTCCGGGCCAGCACCTCGGCGCTGGTCAACACGGCCTCGGTCCCCTCTAGAAGATCCACCGCGGCGAGCACGCCTTCGCGCATCGCTTTCCTCCTTCATCCTCAGGATACGCGATGCCCTTGCCTATAATGTCCCCGTGCGTCTTTTTCTGCGCGGGCACGTCCTCGACCTTGACCGGCCGCGGATCATGGGCATCTTGAACGTCACCCCGGACTCCTTCTCCGACGGCGGCCGCTACCTCGACCCCGAGGCCGCGCTTGATCGGGCCCGGACGATGCTCGCTGAGGGCGCGGAGATCCTCGACCTCGGGGGCGAGTCCACCCGCCCCGGGGCTGAGGCCGTGCCCTTAGAGGAGGAGCGGCGCCGGGTGCTGCCGGTGCTGGAGGCCCTGCTCGAGCTTGCCGTGCCCATCAGCATTGACACACGAAAGCCCGAGCTCGCCGAGGAGGCCCTCAGGCTCGGCGCCCACCTGATCAACGACGTCACCGGCCTCGCCGACCCCCGGATGCGCGCCGTGGCGGCGCGCTACGAGGCCCCCGCGGTGGTGATGCATATGCCGGTGCCCGACCCGGCGCGGATGATGCAGCACGCCCACTACCTGGACGTGGTCGCCGAGGTACGGGCCTTCTTGCTCGCCCGCGCCAAGCGAGCGCTCTTGGACGGCGTGCCCCAGGTCATCCTCGACCCCGGGATCGGCTTTGGCAAGAAGCTCCACCATAACCTCGCCCTATTGCGGCGGCTCAACGAGCTCGCCGGCCTCGGCTTTCCCCTGCTCGTCGGCGCCAGCCGCAAGCGCATGATCGGCGAGCTCACCGGGGAAAAAGAGCCCAAAAAGCGGGTCCTCGGTTCGGTCGCCGCCCACCTGGCGGCGGTGGCCAGGGGGGCGCGGATTATCCGGGTGCACGACGTCGCCGCCCACCGCCAGGCGCTCGACGTCTTCTGGGCGATCGAGGGGAGCGATGGGCCGGATCGTCCTTAAGGGCCTGGAGTTCTTCGGCCGCCACGGCGCCCGGCCGGAGGAGGAGCGGCTGGGGGCGCGGTTCGCCGTGGACGTGGAAATGGAGGTCGCCTTCGAGGGCAAGGGCGATGACCTCGACGCCACCGTGGACTACGCCGCCGTCTACCGCCTGGTCGCCGGGGTGGTGGAAAGAGAGCGCTTCTACCTGATCGAGGCCCTCGCCGAGCGGCTGGCGACGCGGCTGATCGCCGCCTTCCCCGAGATCCGGCACCTGGTGGTGCGCGTGCATAAGCCCCACGCCCCCCTCCCCGGCGTCTTCCGCGACGTTTTTGCCGAGGTCGAGAAGTGGAACCCGCCTACGTAGCCCTGGGCTCGAACCTCGGCGATCGGGCGGGGTACCTGCTCCTCGCCCTGGCTGAGCTTAGCCGGCTGCCCAAGACCCGGCTCTTGCGCCTTTCCCCCGTCTACGAGACCGACCCCGTCGGCCCCCCCGGCCAGGGCCCCTACCTGAACGCGGTCGTCGAGCTAGAAAGCGGCCTCGCCCCCGAGGCCCTCCTCCATGCGCTCCTTGCCATCGAAGCCAGGGCCGGCCGAAAGCGGGAGGTGCGCTGGGGGCCGCGGACGCTGGACCTCGACCTGCTCTTTTTTGGCGCAAAGGTCCTCGACCTCCCCGGGCTCAAGCTGCCCCACCCCGAGCTCCACCGCCGGCCCTTCGTCCTAAGGCCCCTCGCCGACCTGGCCCCGGACCTCGTCCACCCGGTGCTCAAAAAGACCGTCGCCGAGCTGCTCAAAGAGGCGGGGCAAGCGGGCGTTCGCCGCTTTGTACCAGGTACGGCCTGAGGGCCCCAAGCAGGTAAAGGCTGCCGGCGACCACGACCAGCGCCCCGGGGTGCGCCGCCTTCGCCCGGGCCACGGCCTCGAAGGGGTCTGCCACCACCTCGCCGCCGCCAAAGGCGGTCCATAGGTCCTTTGGTTCCGCCGCCCGCTCGCCGGGGTAGCGGGTCAGGTAGACGGCCGTAAAGAGCCCTTTGAGCGCCTCGGCCATGGCCCGGTGGTCCTTGTCCCGGCTGGCAGCGAAGACCAGCACCCGGGGCTGATCGGGGTAGTGATCCACGAGTGCGCGCGCCAGCGCCCGCGCCCCGGCGGGGTTGTGGGCGCCGTCTAAAAGATAGGGCCCGATCCGTTCCAGCCGGCCGGGGTGGGCGAGGCCCTTTAGCGCCGCGGTGATGGCCTTTTCCCCGACCACCAACCGCCTCGCCGCGCGCACCGCCAGGGCCAGGTTCTCCCCCTGGTGCCGGCCAAAAAGCGGGGTCGCGTAGCGCCGGTTATCCACGGAGAAAATCAGCCCTTCCCGCCGCGGCCAGACGCCATCTGGCCGCACCACGACGAGGGGTGTTCTCTTCTCGCGGGCGGCCTCGACGAGGCCAAGAAGCCCCTCCCCCCTGGCCGAGGTCAGCGCCGGCCGGCCGGGCCGGAAGACCCCCGCCTTCTCCCGAGCAATGGAATAAAGCGTCTCCCCCAAGAACCCGGTGTGGTCGTGGTCAATCGCGGTCACTAGGGCGATCTCCGCGTCCTTGACGTTGACCGCGTCCAGCCGGCCGCCGAGCCCCACCTCGAGCACCGCCCAGTCCACCCCCGCCTCGGCGAAGTAAAGGAAGGCGAGCGCGGCGCTGATCTCGAAGAAGGTCGCCCCGGTGGCCTCGGCGTGGGGCAGCACCCGCTCGATCAGCGAAAAAAGCCGCTCGTCCCCGATCTCCTGGCCGTCCACCCAAAAGCGCTCGTTGTAGCGGGAAAGGTGGGGGCTCAAAAAAAGCCCGGTGCGCCGGCCGCTAGCCTGCAGCATCGCCGCCAGGGCGCGGGCAGTCGAGCCCTTGCCGTTGGTGCCGGCGACCACGGCGGCGAAAAAGGCGTCCTCGGGGTGGCCAAGCCGGGAAAGCAATGCGCGCACGCGCTCTAACCCCGGCCTAAGCCCCAGGCGGCGGCGGGCAAAAAGGCGCGAGAGAAGATCGTTATCCGGCAAGGCCCTGGGCGCAGCTTGGGCAAAGGCCAAAGAAGGTGAGCCGGGCCGACTCCACCCGCGCCCCCGGCAGCGCCTCGGCGGCGGCCTCGGTGAGCCCGGCGGGGGCTAGCTCCAGGTCGTAGACCGCCTGGCAGCGGCGGCAGACGAAGTGGGGGTGGGGCGCGGTGTTGGCGTCGTAGCGGGTGGCGCCGCCGTAGTTGAGGGCCACCGCCAGCCCCTCCTTGACGAGCAGGTCGAGGGTGCGATAGACGGTGCCGAGGCCGATGCTGGGCAGGCGCTTTTTCACCTCGCGGTGAATCCAGGCGGCGTCGGGGTGGGTCCGGGTGCTTTTCAGCACCTCGAGCACCGCCCGCCGCTGGGGGGTCATCCGCTTCACGTCCGGGCCTCCTCGATGAGCTCGCCGGCGCCTTGGTCCAAAAAGTCCTGGGCGAGCTCGGCGCCGAGCTCCTTGGCCTCCTCGATGGGCCCCTCGATCTCGCCCCGGATCAGCTCGCTGCCGTCCGGCGAGGCCACCATGCCCTCGAGCCGGAGCTCCTCGCCCTCCACGTAGGCCAGCGCCCCCACCGGCGCCAGGCAGCCGGCCCCCAGCGCCGCCAGAAAGGCGCGCTCGGCCTCGACCCTAAACTGGGTCTCGCGGTGGTTGAGGGAGTAGGCGAGCTCTTCGGCGAGGTCGTCGCCGATCCTGACCTCGAGCGCCAGCGCCCCCTGGGCGGGCGCCGGCAGGATAACCTCGGGGTCCACGAACTCGTCGATGCGGTTTCGAAGGTCAAGCCGTAGCAACCCGGCGGCGGCGAGGATCAACGCGTCCACCTCGCCGCGGCCGAGCTTGTCGAGCCGGGTGTCGACGTTGCCCCGGATGGGCAGCACCTCAAGATCGTCGCGAAAGGCAAGCAGCTGCGCCCGTCGCCGCGGTGAGCCCGTGCCCACGCGGGCCCCCTTGGGTAGGTCCGATAGACGCTTGACCCCATTGCGGCCGATGAAGGCCTCGCGCGGGTCCACCCGCCGGGGCACCGAGGCCACCTTCAGCCCCAGGGGCTGCTTGGTGGGCAGGTCCTTATAAGAGTGCACGGCGATGTCGATGTCGCCGCGTAAAAGGGCGTCCTCCAGCTCCTTGACGAAGATGCCGCGCTCCAGGGGGCTCGCCCCCCGGTCGCCGGAGGTGGAGACGGTGCGGATGGTGAACTCGGTGTCGGGCCAGAGCTCCTTGAGACGCTCGACGACCTGCCGGGTCTGGGCCAGCGCCAGCTGGCTGCCCCGGGTGCCAACGACGACAGCGCGCATACGCCCCCTATAATAGCGGCCCCGCGTCCACTAGCGGCCGGGGGGCAAGAGCTCCACGCGCACCTCCGGGGCCAGGGGGGTCTTGAGGCCTTCTAAGTGGCGGGCGTCCCGGCCCTCGACGAGCAGCGTCCAGCCGGGCTTGAAGCGCCAGCGGGTGATCTCCTCCATCCAAAGCCCCGCCTCCTCGGCGGCCGGGACCGGCTCCAGCGCCGCGTCCACGAGCTCGGGGGCGAAGGCGAAGACCTTCTCCACGAGGCGGAGGAGCGTGGCCTCCTCAAGCCGGAGGTCGATCGGCGTCTTCCAGTGGCGCCGGGCCACCCCCATCACCGAAAAGTGCACCGGCACGGCGCCCTTCTTCAGGTCCTCGGCGAGCACCTGGCCGCGCAGCATCACCCCCTCCTGGGCCTTGAGGTAGGCACCCCAAAGCGGCAGCCGCTCGGGGGCCACCTTCTCGCTGAACTTCCCAAGGATGAAGGCAAACGCCATCCCCACCCACTCCTCGGGCACCTCGCGGGCCTCGGGGCCGAACCCCGCGTGCACCCGACCGGCGTGGTGCAGGTAGCGGGCAAAGTCCTTCGAAGTGTCCACGCCGATGGTGCGCGCAAGCCACGCAGAGAAAAAGGCCCGGCGCAAATAAAGCGAGCTTTCCAGGACGTGGGTCTCCCAGCCCAGTGCCTTGGCGGTGTCCGGGTAGCGGGCGAGGGCGTCGTAGGCCTCGCGCACCCAGTCGGCGGCGTCGTCCAAAAGGCGCTCGGCGTCGAGCCGCATGGCCCGCGCTTCGGCCTCGCCGAACCCCGCGAACTCCAGCAACCTGAAAAACCGCTCCTCGGGCAAAAGGGGCAGGTCGAACGTCCCGGCCAGGCGCTCGTGCACGCCCCAGACGGCTTGGCTTTTCATGGAAAAAGTATACCGCCGGGAGGGCACTCCCGGCGGCAGGTCGCGGGCCCCTCAGGCCTTCTCGGCCAGGTGCCCCCACTTCTGCATGAAGGCGTCGTAGTCGAGCTCGTAGTAGTCCTTGTTGACCTCGGTGTAGACCTGCCACTCCTCGGGGAGATCCTCCTCGGGGTAGATGGCGCTCACCGGGCAGGCGGGCACGCAGGCGCCGCAGTCGATGCACTCGTCGGGGTGGATAAAGAGCATGAACT
>Ga0256832_1002172_pt1 | contig 13407 bp, 9 predicted proteins | sample 134614metaG_FD_190534 | JGI IMG/M metagenome (GOLD analysis project Ga0256832, IMG submission 190534) | Hydrothermal vent microbial communities from Lau Basin, Pacific Ocean - 134-614 | ecosystem: Environmental > Aquatic > Marine > Hydrothermal vents | place: Pacific Ocean: Lau Basin | collected... | reverse complement strand
GGCCAGGGCCAGAGCGGCGAGGAGGGCGAGGAAAAAGAGCCTTGGCATGGCTAGATCCGCTCGAAGTAGCGCCGGCGCTCCCAGTCGGTGACCGCGCTCCGAAAGGCGGCCCACTCAGTCTCGAAGAAGTGGACGTAGTGGGCGTGGACGGGCTCGGAGAGGGCCTCCCGGGCGAGGGCGCTCTCGGCGAAGCGCCGGGTCGCCGCCTCCAGCGTGTAGGGAACGCGGGGGAGGTCACTGGCCTCGTAGACGTTGCCGCGGAAGGCGGGAGGCGGCTTCAACCCCTCCTCGATCCCCTTGAGGCCGGAAAAGAGCATCGCCGCGTAGGCGAGGTAGGGGTTGGTGTCGGCACCGGGCAGGCGGTTTTCGATCCGGAAGGCGGGGCCCTTGCCCACCACGCGGAAGCCCGCGGTGCGGTTATCCACGCTCCAGGCGAGCCGCGTCGGGGCCCAGGAGCCGTCCTCGTAGCGTTTGTAGCTGTTCACGGTGGGGGCGTAGAAGACGAGAAAGTCGGGGGCATAGGCGAGCAGCCCGGCGAGAAAGCCCTCGAAGACGACGGGGTCCTTGCTGAAGGCGTTTTTTCCCTCCCGCCAGAGGGAGAGGTGGACGTGGCCGCTCGAGCCCGCCTGGCCGTCGAAGGGCTTGGCCATGAAGGTGACGCTTTTTCCCATCCGGTCGGCGAGGGTCTTCAGGGCCTCCTTAAAGACCAGGTGGCGGTCGGCGGAGGCGAGGGCCTCGGCGTGGCGGAGGTTGACCTCGTGCTGGCCGACGCCCCACTCCCCCTTCGAGCTCTCCACCGGGACCCCGGCTCCAGCGAGCGCCCGGCGGAGCTCGGCCAAAAGGGGCTCGTGGCGGCCGCCCTGGAAGACGTGGTAGTCCTCCAGGTAGTGGCCGGCGGGCTCGAGCCCGGCGTAGTCCCGCCTCGCCGCCTCGGCAAAGGGGGTCTCGTAGAGGTAGAACTCAAGCTCCGAGGCGGCCTCGACGTTAAACCCCATGGCCGCCGCCCTTGCCAGCGCCCTTTTCAGGACCCGGCGGGGGGCGAGCTCCACCGGGCGGCCCTCGTGGTCAAAGACGTCGGCGAGGACGAGGGCGGTCTTTTCTAGCCAGGGGGCCAGGCGCAGGGTGGAAAGGTCCGGCGCCAGGTGCACGTCGCCAAAGCCCTCCTCCCAGTTGGCGAAGGCGTAGCCAGGGACCGGGTGCATCTCCATGTCCACGGCGAAGAGGTAGTCGCAGGCGTGCGTCCCCGCCTCCGCCACCTGTTCGAGGAAGAACCCGGCGTCAAAGCGCTTCCCCATCAGCCGTCCGTAGAGATCCGGGAAGGCCACCACCACGGTCTCGAACCCGCCCCGGACCAGCTCCTCGGGGGTCATGAACCGAGCCTACCACCCCCGCGCGCCCAGGCTGCTACCCTTTAAAGAGAAGGGGGTTTCCCATGCCAAGCAAAGAACTCACCGCGCTGCTCGAGGCCCAGATTGGCCACGAGCTCAGCGCCCACAACCACTACCTGGGCATCGCGGCCTACTTCGCCTTCGCCGGGCGCTCGCTGGACGGCTGGGGGGCGTTCTTCTTCCACCAAGCCGAGGAGGAACGGGAGCATGCGTTGAAGGTGCTCCGCTTTCTCCTCGACGCCGGCGTCACGCCCCGGATCCCCGAGGCCCGCGAGGGGCGATCGAGCTTCGCCGACCCCAAGGCCGCGGTGAAAAGCGCGCTCGAGGCCGAAGAGGGCGTAACCCGGCAGTTCGAGGCGATGATAGAGGTCGCTCTTAAAAACAAGGACTTCCGGGCCCTGCCCCTCATCCAGTGGTTTTTGGATGAGCAGGTGGAAGAGGAGGCGACGATGAAAAAGCTCCTCGACCTCCTGAGCACGAAAACCGCCCCCATCCTCCTGGAGCCCTATCTCCCCACGCACGAGGACTAGCCTAAAACCCCTGCCTTGACACCTCTTTTAGAAATCGCCATCACCCTTGGCCTTAACGCCGTCTCTCCGGTCACCAACCCCTTTGGCGTCACTGAATTCTTGGCTGCTGTCCTTGTTTAGACCAACGCAATCAGTCGTGTTACCGTCAGTGCCTTAGTGCGCCGAGCTTACGGGAATAAACGACCAATTCCTACCCCGCGCCCGAAGGCCGCCTTCCAATCCACGTGCGGGGGCACGCTTTTGCGGGCCGAAGCCCCCTCGGGCGCAAGCTGAATCTCGATCTGGGCCGACTCTAGCGGCGGTAGTTCGAAGAAAAAACGGGGGTTCTGCTTGAATGCCTCTGCATCCACCACTCGCTCTTCTCCCCTCCCCGACGCAGGTTGCAACCGTACTCGCACCCTACCGTCCTTGGGCAACTGAGCCTTTAAATTCACGACCACGCCGCGGGGATCCCGGATCACATTCCAAGCCTCTAGAAATGGGGCAAACCGAACCGGCACTCGCTCAAGAACGGCGCTCTCGCCTCGGTAGCGGTATACAAGCTCTAGCAGATCGTTAAAGCGCGGCCAGAGCTGGTCAAGCTGCTCGGCCTCCTTGCCTCCCTCCAAACGATAGATCAACTCCCCGCTGGGTGCCCCCTTCAATGCCGGCTGGAAGGAGTCGCGGCGTTGCCAGTCTAGCGTTCCGTCAAAGCTAGCTAGCTCAAGGTGAACTACATAGCGAGGCCTTACGGAAAATCGCACACGTACTTCCTCATCATCAAAGCCAAGTCTCACTTCGCCCTCGGTACCATTAAACGGGTCCTCAGGCAACGACCACAAAGGCTCACCGTCCTGATCCAAACGTGGGCGCCAGGCAAACCTGGCGCGATCCCCCGATGCAAGGCGAATCTCACCAGTCACCCGCCGCCCTTCGCGGTAGACTCTCCGCCCCGCCACATCGGGAATAATTTCTAAACTATCAAGACCGGAAAGGCCCTCAACTTTTTCTACATTAACCTCTACAGTAAGAACGGGTTTGGACGATCGACGTTTGAACACTCCCTGTTCTACCTCGAAGTGCGGCAAGGACACGTACTTACTGATGAGTCCCCTAAGCAGCCTTTCGGATTTATTCCGCACATAGGCAAAGGGGTGCGGTGAGGCAAAGACTAATCCCATCGTCTCGAGCTTGGCGATAAAACTCTTCTCGCTTACCTCGCCAACCAAGTAGCTCCAGGCCAGCTCCGGCTCCCGATCGAGGACGCGCAACAGGCGGTAAACCCCTTCGAAAATGCGTAGATACGTTTGACTATGATGGACGATCACCTCCAGTTCAGGAAACTCCTGCAGTAAAAGTCCAAACTCAACCTTGTCAAGTTCGGAACGTAGCTCGAGATAACGCTTGAGCAACTTCCCAAACTGTTCAGCCCGGAGACCCTTAACGCCCCAGATGCGGTCGATTGTTTGCACCAGCATGCGCCTACCGTTTCGCATAACTAAATACGGACGTGTAGCCGACTCAAGACGCAAGGCGTCCCAAAGCTCATCAAACTGCCGGGGAGTTGGCATTTCGTGGTCAAATTCCACTTCTCGAAAGAAGTGCCTCCAGAACTGACGCTCATTTTCCGGAATCTCCCGATAAAGCGTGTAACCCCGCAAAAACCCTAGCGCGATCAACCGATCTTCCGCGTCCCAGCTGCGAGGACCAACACGACGGAGGATACGTCTAAACCTTTCCTTGAGGTAGCGGTAGTCTTCTTCGCTTAACCACGCTTGGATTGGCCCTTCTCGCCGCAGGCGCTTAATGACGGCATGACTCATTGGCCCTCCTCATAAAGCGCTGCGATGGTTTCAACTCGCAGCCAGATCCAGAGCGCAACCAGGAACGTTTCGATTGCTTGGCGTTCCTTTTCCTCCAAAGGAGCACCCAAAAGCTTGTACATTCGGTAAGCCCAGATTCGGGCAAGCCGCTGGGGATCCCCTTGCAAGCGAGGTCGCCCTGATTTCGTGCGAACCATGAGGGTTTCCCATGCTTCCTCCAAGCGGTCTACCAAGGGCTCGCTAATCTCAGTGAGCCAGAAGTCAGGATGACGCACTTTGCGTTTGAATTGCTCAAACTCATCACGAACTTTTTCCAGTTCCCTTACTTTAGTCGCGAGCCCTTCCCGTTGGTCCTCACACTCCTTCAAAAGCCCTCGGTCGAATGTAAGCCGATTTAGCTCAGCTTCTACTTCCTCAAGGCGTTTCTTCAAACGCTCCCACTCGCGCTCAGCATGCTCTAAATACTTCTTGCACTCTTCAAGTCTCATTCGCCCTCCAATAACGAGCGACTTCGCTCGCGCACCCAACGTCGCAGTGAGTAAAGGTAAGCCTCACGGCTAAAAAGGGAAGCTTGAAGCCAGCGCGAGAGCGGTAACTTGACCATGTCGTCAAGCAGTCGATCGGTATCTAGAAGAAGCAATCCGCGTGGGTGGCCCTCCAAAGCTCGCCAGTTCGTTCGAGCCAACGCCGGATGGTCTCGCTTCCGCAGAGCGGCCTCGTACATCTCCAAAAGCGCGGTTAATCGAGCTAAGGGTTTATCCCCTAGGCCGCGGTATGGTATTACCCAAACTCCCTTGAGATCCTCTGGGTCGAAGGGGGCGGGTTTGGAAACCATCGGCTCGGGGTCAGATGCATACGTGCGCGCTTCAATAAGCCTAGCTTCACAGGCCCGGAGCTTTTCCTTTAATCGATTGATTTGCCTTTCAAGCTTGTGTATGCGTTCGGTGCTTCCCTCTAGTTTTCTTTGGAGCTGCATGAAATCGGCCTCGAGGACTTTAGCAGCTTGAAGCGTAGTTTCAAGCTGATGTTCCTTAATACTCAGAGCATTTCTGCATTCCTGAAGCAATTGCTCACACTTATTACGGGCCCTCTGTTCTTTTTCAAGACTCGCCTCGGTCTTTTTAAGCCGAGCCTGTAAAACATGAATCTTTCCGTTCTCTTCACTCTTTTCCTGACCCGAAACGGTATTTGAGGATGGCTGCCACTTAAATCCTAACCACTCCCAACGCGGTTGAAGACCCTTGGCTTCCAAAAAGCGGGCTGCCGCCGCCCACCATTCGGGGCGAGGCACGGAGCCTGGGGCAAAGGGCCACTCGCCGACGGACAACTCATCAAGTTCAACCTCGCTCTCACGAAGCCAAGCCTCGAGTAAATGCTTTATTACATCGGGTCGTACTTCTAAGATCTTCGGCAGCCGCTCCAACAACCGCTCATCCTCAAGGCTCGCAAGCCCGGTGGCCACTAGCCGGGCTCCCTCCTCGCGTTGTTTAGCAAAAAGAGCCTGGAATTCCCTAGCTAGATCTCCACGTGCTTTGAAGCCAGCAAGGACCGTACGGATATGATCGAGCTCGGCGTCCTCAATCCATTCCTGAATGCTGTCCCGAAAGCCCACTGCCCGCCTCCTTTACCCTTCGGCGCTGAAGGCTCACAAGCCGATCCCTACCCGCCGCCGAAATGCGATATGTGGTATGCCCATAATAATTACCTTCGCTCGCAAAACCGCGGGCAACAAGCTCGTTCAACAACTTGCTCAATTCCTTTGGTTTTACAAAAGCCAACAAGCCGAAGAACCGGCTTCGATAAAGCCAATCAGGAATCCTCTTATGATCCTTTCCTGCCCAAAAATGACGCTCTCCCAGCAAGGTATGAATGATTACAGCTGTGCCATAACCCCGAAAAGGTTGGTTCAAACCCCAACCATTCCACGTTTTCTCCATCCAATCGAGGAGGTCTAGCAGGACTTCTTCAGGGCGGTAAGCGTTCTGAATAGCTTCCAGTGGAAGCTCGTGCGCGGCTATATACCAGGGCGGGTCGCCATCATGGTAACTACACCCCGAACACACTTTCAACTCATACCCTTGATAGTGCACCAGATATTCCCGAAGGCACCCTCCGGACTGGGTGTAAGCGCGCACCTTAGACACTCGATCTTTTGCACGTTTTACGTTCTTCTTCGTCCAATTCCTAAGGGCGATTTTTTGCTCGAAGTTTTTGAGCTCCACATGTATAGCCGGTTGATAGAAGCGAACGAGCTTAAGCTCACCGGTCCGCCACTTTTCGTATAGCCTCTTGCCCAAGTCTTCTGCATCCACTGGAGTTGGCAACCTGCCAAGATCAAACTCGCATCGGTCGCCGCGTCTTTCCAAAATCTCTGGTGGCACTTCCGGAAACTCGCAGGCTTCACTCAGGACCGCAACTTTGCCCGGGTAGTAATCGTAATCAAGCACCCCAAACCGGCTCGCTCGCTCAAGAATTATCTCCAGCTGATGAAGACCTATTTCTGAATAATCCCCCTCCTCGCGTCCGAGGTTGGCAAGCTCATTTACTTCTTTTAATAAGTTTTCACCATACCCCCAAAACCTTCCACGATTCCTTTCCAAAACACTCCACAAGGCATCCACATGAGATTCGTCGTAGTCCCATCGTGAGGCCATAAATTCAAGCAGCTTCCAATCAGCACTCGCATGAGTAAGGAAGGCGTATGCTTCTCGTCCGTCCCTCCCCGCTCGGCCGGACTCTTGCAGATAGGCCTCGAGGCTCTCCGGCGGCTCAAAGTGAACCACCGCGCGCACATTGGCCTTATCAATGCCCATACCAAAGGCCTTTGTGGCAACAACTACCGGAGTTTCTCCCTCCTCAAACCGCAATTGCACCTCGCTTCTGATCAGGTCGGACAACCCTGCGTGGTAGGCCTCGGCTCTAAGCCCCAGCCGCCCCAGCGCCCAGGCGAGCCGCTCAGCCATCTTCCGGGTTTGCACGTACACGATCGCGGTCCAGCCGTCTTTCTCGCGATGGTCCAAGAACTGGAGCAGCTGCATGAGCTCGGCAAGCTTTTTGATGGGCGCATCCTGACCCCTTAGCGATTTGACGCCGTACCATATCTCCGGGCGATCAGGGTTAGCTTCAATTACGTCAACCGAACTATCGTTTACCTCAAACACCTCAAAAAGTGCCTCTCTCAACTCGGGCGTCGCGGTAGCGGTGAGCGCGCTGATGGGAACACGAGGGGCCAGGTCCCGTATGGCCTCTACTGACCTCAGGTAGTGCGGGCGAAAATCGTGACCCCACTCCCAGACACTATGGGCTTCGTCAAAAACGACCCGGCGTAGTTTTTCCTCATCCCTAGCTTCAAGCAACAACCGACGAACTTCCTGGTCGCGGACCAACCGCTCCGGACTCAGGTAGAGCAAATTGACCCGCCCTCGACGCACCTCCTCATACACTGCTGAACGCTCTGCAGCGACCATGGAAGAATCCACCTTGGCTGCGGGAAGCCCTCGGTCCTGGAGCTTGCGCACCTGATCGGCCATCAGTGCTTTCAACGGGGATACCACCACGGTGAGACCGCCCTGGATAAACGCCGGCAATTGAAAAGTAAGGCTTTTACCGTACCCCGTGGGCAAAAAAACGAAAAGGCTCCGCCCCCCAAAGTCCGCCTCAATCGCCTTCCGCTGCTTAGATTCCCGTTCAGCATCTTTTAAAAGGTCTATTCCATCCCAGAATTCATGCGCCAGGCGGGCGGCCTTTTCCAACCATGTTCCGGATTCCTCGCGTATAGCTCGCAGCCTTTTTAAGGCATAATCGTTTAGCTCCTCGCTGGGTAAAAGTTCGCGATCGATTCCTAAAACTGGTGCTAGCTCATCGTACAACTCCACCCTTGTTTTCGGAAAGTGCAATTTCACTCCCTTGGGGAGGGCGTCGAAGAAGCGAGTTTGGTAAAAAGCGTTGACGAGGCGCTTATCCCATAGCACGAATGCGCCATCCCCAGCTTCCTTACGGTCATCACGGATAAGCCGGCCGAACGCCTGAACGAAAGACAGCACAGCCTGGGGAAGGTAGACATTTTCCCAGGGATCAAGGTCCTGCGCCTTGGCCAATTCGCCTCTGGCCTCCAGCAACCTGTTTGGGACGGGAAACGGTATGCGCTCAAGGTTTACCAGCTTCAAGTTGGGGAGGTCCGCGCCTTCCATGAATGCGCGCGAGCCAAACGCATGGCCGGAGGCCAGGGGATCCCCTCGCATTCGTCGTAGAACGTCTTCTCGCTCCTTGCGCGTGAGCGGCAAATAGATATTGCCAACGCGGTCTTTGACCCGCACCCCTATCTCTTTAAGCCGCTCACTCGAAGTGAAAATTGTAAGGCTGCGATGAGCGCGCGGTAGAAGGGCGGTCAATTCCTCCTCCAGGAGTCTCAGAAAGCGCTTTTGAAGACTGGCGCGCGCCTCCGGCAGGTGACTCGGCACGAAAAGATGCGCGCGGTGGTAAGGAAGCGTACCCTCGAGAATTTGAGTCCGGACCTTCAGGTGTTTGTCCAGCCCCAGAAATCGGCGAATATAACTAAAGTCTTCCCCCAAGCTTAAGGTAGCGCTCGTCAAGACAAGACCATTCGTGCGGCGCCACAGATTGCTCAAGTGGTGGGTAAGGTCTACGGGCTGAGCCACCAGGCTCCAAGTGCCATCGGCGTCCGAATAAACTAGCTCAAGGACCCACTCCCGCTCGTCCAGCCTGCCAGAGGCAGCCGCTTTTAGCATCTGGGCAAGCTCCAAGGAGCGGTCTAGTGCGTCATAAAGCGGGTCAAGACGATAGTCCAACCGGCTATACCGCGGTACCACGTCCCGCAACCGCTTGCGTAGCTGCCGAAGCACCGACATTAAGCCATCGAACTCTTTTTCGATTCGGGGCCACTCCCTTTTTGCTTGAATTCCGGGCACCAAGTCTAGCCGGATCTCGTACCTAGGGTCGCCACGCCCGTATTGCTTAATAAACTTCTTAAGGAGGTCCCCTAAGCGCCTCAGGCCGTCAAGGACTTCCAGAGCCATCTGCTGGCGGAATTCCGACGCAAACTCGAGGAGCTTTTGCGGAGGGTCGTCTTTGAACAACTCAGTAAGGCGAGAACGGTCCCTAAAGAGTCCCGTTCTCCTCCCCGGGTCGTATAGTCGCCGAATGCGGTATACGAGTTCCTCACCGGAGATCACCCGGGAAAACGAAGCTGTGGCCTGCCCCTCAAGGTTGTGCGCCTCATCGATCACGAGCTGGCAACACGTCCCCGATTCCTCGTCTTCCCCGGCGGTAGCAGAGCCCTCGGTTCCGAAGTGCGCAAGCAGCCACGCCTGGTTCGTAATCCAGATCTTAGCTTGCTTCTTCCGCTCCAACACAATGGTGTACGCACAATGACGGTGCTCAGGTCCCTGGCCACAACGTCGAGGGTTGGTTTGCACGCGGTAGAGAATCTCACGAAAGCCGGAGCGGCTCCTCCAGTAGGCGGGAAGGGACTCAAAATCGTAACCACCCTTGGAGGCAAAGTGAAGCAAGGACGCAATGCAGGCCCGAGCATCGTCGCTTAGATGCTCGCGCTCCTCAAACGCTTCTTTAAGCGCGTCTAAGCAAAGGTAATCGCGGGGAGACTTGAGATTCACTACGCTCACTTGATAACCCTTCGTAGCTACCCGCTCTAGGTCCTCAATCGCCTGTTCCTGAAGCAGCTTGGTGTGCGTGGCGACGATGTACGGCGTTTTGAGTTCTGATTTACTCGAAGCGGCCCATAATGCAGGGAATAGGTAGCCGCGCGTTTTCCCCGTGCCGGTCGGGGCTTCAATAAGCGAAGCTTCTCCAACCCGCCCGAGTGTGGAAGCCACTTCCAGCATCATTTGAAGCTGAGGTTCCCGAATTTCTCCCAACAGTTCAAGATTTTGATCTGGATCATCCCAAGCTTTAGGAAAAGGTTTCCCTTCGCTATAGATCCAGGGAATCTCTGCATCCCGGCCAAGCACCTTTGTGAGCGCGTGCGCCGCGTTCGCCACCTCAGACGAAGAATGCCCTAGTGCACGAGCTTCTTCCAACTCAAGTGCAGACCAAAGCACGAGCATCTCTGAGCTGAGCTGATCTTTCGCCGACGCTACAAGCTTCTTCGCAATGTATAGGTTTGTCCGAACATCGGATAGCGCGTCATGGGGTGCAGGAGGCTCTTGCTTTTTGAAATAAAAATAAAGGTCTGAAAGCGAATAACCGCGAAAACTCCCATCTTTCGGCGGCGAAGGGAAAATTAGCTGGGCAAACCGTTGAGTATCCAACACTCTAACCTTTGGAAAATCAAGTTGATATTCCTGGAATACACGCTTTAGTAGCGGCAAATCGTAACTCAAAACGTTGTGACCAGCCCACGGCCTATCACCGACATAGTCTAGAAATGTTTGAAAAACCTCCCTGGGAGGCTTGGCGTCACGCAGCCATTGCTCGTAGCTAAAAGGTACCAAACGCCAAACTTCAGCATCAGGCCCCAACCCCTCTGCTTGCACAAATGCGTGAAAGGGGTCTTTCCCTTCTATATAGGCAGCTATTTGGATAATTTGCGCCTCTTCGGGGTGCGAGGAAGTCGCCTCCAGATCAAAAAAGACATACCCCAAGGTTTTCATTTAAATCCATGTTACCAGGCATGCGGTGAATGCACGACAAATTTTGTCCAGCAGTGGACTGAATTGCCGCGAAGACCCTGGTCTCCAGATTGCCCCGGCACCTTCCGGTGCAGTACTCGGCCCCAAAGAGCCATAGGTGAAGGCGCTTTATCCAGAAGACCGCGTAGGTGAACCGAGGGACGAAGTAGTACATCTTTGGGGCGGCGAGCGGTGAGGGCGGAAGAGCAAGCAGGCCACAGTCTTAGGCGGGGGGCCTGAATTTTTAAGCTTTGTAAAAAGCCGATTGTAGTTAGCATGATGGGATTGTGGTTGAGCTTTCGGACGAGCGTCTGCTTTAAATCTTGAGGGCATTTTTCCGAGACTAAGTGGGAGCAGCTCCTGGATCGATTAGTATGACACAGGTTCTACTCCTAACGAGTCGCATGCTGCAGGCGTCAGCTAAGGCCTCCATGAGGTGCTTAATAGCGGCGTAGACACCTCGGCAGCAGGCCACGGTAAGGCCCAGGACCAAGCTGTTCCAGGTGACGCGCCCCTCGCCAGCTTCTCGCATGCCGAGAAAGAGGCTGTTCTAAAGACCCAGGTGGCCAACAGGGTTCTCGTCGAACTGACGGCGGTTGCCGTCGGGCTCGAGCTCCTCAATCGCCCCCGGCTGCACGAACCCCTCGGCCGCGAGAACCTCCAGGTTCTCGAGCTTGAACGACGGGGTAAAGTCCAAAAGCTCTGCGCCGCCAGGTGGCGCGCGATGGCCCGGCTGATCCCGCTCAGGGCAGCGGTGATGCATGCGACTTCCCAAAGTCCGATCACGCTCCGCTTGACTAGGCGGTCCGAAAGCAACGAGCATGACCCCATGCGCCGCGCCTTCTATGTCCTCGCCTTGGGCGTGGTGGCGGTGGGCCTCGCCGCCCCGCTGATCCGGCTGGCCTACGCTGCCCTAGGCCGAGCGGACCTGGCCGCCGGGGTGCTGATCGCCGCCGGGCGACTGCTGTTGGCCTCTATGCTTCTTGGCCCCTGGCTAGCGAAAGCCCGGCCCTGGACGGCCAGCCCCCGGCCACGGGCGCAGGCGGCGCTCGCGGGGGCGTTCTTGGCGCTCCACTTCGCCCTTTGGATCGCCAGCCTGGCCTTTACCTCGGTGGCCGCAAGCGTCGCCCTGGTCACCACCAACCCCATCTGGCTGGCGCTCTTCGAGGCCCTCTTCCTAAAGCGCAGGCCGAGCCCCCAGGGAGCGCTCGGGATCGCCCTGGCGGTGCTCGGCGCGGGACTGATCGGCCTCGCCGACGCCGGCGGCGAGAGCCCGGGCAAGGCCCCCCTCCTCGGCGACCTCCTCGCCCTCCTTGGCGCCTGGGCGGTGAGCGGCTACCTGCTCCTCGGCCAGGCCGCCCAGCGCCAGCTGGGCACCGCTGGCTACGTGGCCATCGCCTACCCGGCGGCGGCGCTGGTGCTCTTGCCCCTGCCCTGGGCGCTGGGGCTCGGCTACCTCGGCCATCCCCCGCCCTTTTACCTCTGGCTGCTTCTGATCGCCGCGCTGCCCCAGCTCATCGGCCACACCAGCATCAACTACGCGGTGCGCGCCTTTGGCCCCACACGGGTGGCGCTCTTCATCCTCTTTGAGCCGCTGGTGGCCGCCCTAGCAGCGCTGGTCCTCTTCGGCGAGGTGCCCCCGGCGGGGGTGCTTTGGGGCGCGGGCCTTTTGCTCCTTGGGGTGGGGATCGCGGTGCGGGCGAAGACGGAGTAAAACCTGTGCCTTGTGGTAAAGTAAGTCTGGCATGGTAAAGGGCAAGATCAGCCGTAAAGGGCAGGTGACCGTACCCAAGGAGATCCGGGAGGCGCTGGGACTGAAACCGGGCACCCGGGTCCGCTTCGAGCTCAAGAACGGCTACGCGGTGCTTTTTCCCGAGCCCAAAAGCCGCGTGGACGCGCTTTTCGGCATCCTCCGATCCGACATCCCCTTCCCCGGAATCGAGGAGGAGGAGGCGGCGATCGAGCGCGCCTGGGCAGAGGAAGGCGCCCGGTGAAGGAATACTGGCTCGATACCAATGTCGCCCTCCGCCTCTTAATCGGCGACGAACACGCGCTCGCAAAAAAGGCCCGGGAAATTTTCAAAGGCGCCGAGGAGGGGAGGTGGCGCCTCATCGTCCACCCGCTGGTGGTCGCCGAGATGGTCTACGTGTTGCTCCGTTTTTACCACCAGCCCAAGGCCGACGTGACCCGCGTTCTGCGGGAGCTGCTGACGCTTCCCGGCGTGCGCGTGCTCGAGCGAGGCGCGGTCCTGAACGCCTTGCAACGCATGGAGCAAAGCCCGCTCAGCTTTACCGACGCCTTTCTGGCCGAAAAAGCCGAAGCCACCGGGACCCCCATCGCCACCTTCGACGCCGACCTTAGGAAAACCGGCCTCGCCGCGCTACCCTTGGACCCGTGAGGAACGCCGCCGAGCTCGAACGCATCCTGACCGACCTGGAGGGCCGGTCCTACAAGGCCTACCACCGCATCAAAGGGGCCTGGGCCTTTGAGAACTTCTCCCTCTACGTGGACCACGTCCAGGCCGACCCCTTCGCCAGCCCCTCGAAGCTGCGCGTCTTCATCCCCGAGCACGTGCACGGCATCCCCCGGGAGGCCTGGGAAAACCGGCCCCGGAAGCGCGGCCTTTTGGACTTCTTGCTCCGCCGCTTCAAGGCCGCCTGCGAGGGGCTGCCCCGGGTTCGGGGCACCGGATACTCCGGCCGCTTTTTCGTCGACGTCGGCGGGGCCGAGATCCTGGTGCGCTCGGCGGCGGAGATCACCGAGGAGGGGCTCGAGCTTCGCTTTCGCTTTGGCCTGCCCGCCGTCGGCCGGCGCATCCTCGGGCGGGCGGCGGCGAAAAGCCTGGTCGAGGCGCTGCCCCGGGCGGTGGCGGCGGTGTTTTGGAAGAACCTGGACGCGGAGGCCGCCTGGACCCACATAAAGCTCAGCGAGGAGCACGATTTTTTGCAAAAAGTTCTGGAGGAGCGGGGCCTGGTCGCCTTCGTAAGGGACGGCAGCATCCTGCCCCGGGCCTCGGGGATCTCCGATCAGCCCCTCAAGG
>Ga0256832_1002171_pt1 | contig 13410 bp, 11 predicted proteins | sample 134614metaG_FD_190534 | JGI IMG/M metagenome (GOLD analysis project Ga0256832, IMG submission 190534) | Hydrothermal vent microbial communities from Lau Basin, Pacific Ocean - 134-614 | ecosystem: Environmental > Aquatic > Marine > Hydrothermal vents | place: Pacific Ocean: Lau Basin | collected... | reverse complement strand
CGTAATGGGCTTGCAGGGCCTGCCAGGCAGGGAGTAGGGTGGAAAGAGACATAATTGGACTCCTGATGTGGGAGGAATGATCAATGATTGATGATTGAGTCGCGAAGGCGGAACAATTGCTTTAATCTTTAATCATCAATCATTCACACAAAAAAACGGACTCAGGCTCATCTCAAGTATGAACCCAAGTCCGTTTTTCGTCAAGTGATTTGCGTCGCCAAGAGAATCGGGCCGGGCGACCTGTGTGCGTCATGTTTTGACGTTCGACGCTTGACGCCTGACGTCAGATGCCCAGATACGCCCGACGCACGTTCTCATCGTTTTCGACTTCGCTCGAAGGCCCGTGCAGATCGACCTTGCCCCCGCTGAAGACGTAGGCGTAGTCGCTGACTTTGAGGGCCATGCGCACATTCTGTTCCACCAGCAGGATGGTGATGCCCGCATCCCGCAGGCGGCGCAGGGACATGAACAGGTCCAGCGTCAGCACCGGCGCCAGGCCCAGCGAGAGCTCGTCGATCATGAGCACGATGGGCTCAGACATGATGCCGCGGGCCACGGCCAGCATCTGCTGTTCGCCGCCGCTCATGGTGCCCGCTTTCTGATCTGCCCGCTCCTTGAGCCGGGGAAAAATATCGAAGACCTTTTCCAGGTTTTGGGCGATATGAGCTCGGGCCCGTTTGGGCGTGGCCCCCATCTCCAGATTTTCGCGTACAGTCATATCGGTGAAAAGCTGGCGACCTTCCGGCACCATGATCAAGCCCATATCGGCCTTGGTGTAGGGAGGCAGCTTGCTCACATCCTTGCCCTGAAAGATCACCTGTCCATCCCAGGGCTTGATCTGCCCCACGATGGTGCGCAGGAGTGTGGTCTTGCCGGAGCCGTTGGCCCCCACCAGGGTGGTGAGCTGCCCCTCCTCCAGCCCGAGACTGGCCCCCCACAGAATCTGCAGATCGCCGTAGCCTGAGGTGACGTTGCGCACTTCCAATAGAGCCATTATGCTTTATCCTCCTCAAGTAAACGTGCGGCGAGATCAGGATCGCCCAGGTAAGCTTCGATGACCTCGGGATTCTGCGAGACCTCCTCGGGCGAGCCTTCGGCGATGAGCGAGCCGTAATTCAGCACGATGAGCCGGTCAGAAAGGCTCATCACCGCGTGCATGATGTGTTCGATCATGATGATGGTGACGCCCTGCTCCCGAATTTTGCGGATGGTGTCCAGCATGTGAGTGACTTCGGCGGTGTTCAGGCCCGCCAACACCTCATCCAACAGCAGCAGATAGGGCTTGGCCGAAAGCGCCCGCGCCATCTCCAGACGTTTTTTCTGGGCCACGTTCAGCGTGCCTGCCAGGACTTCGGCTTTTTCCGCCATGCCCACGAATTCCAGCATCTCCAGGGCCGTCTTGCGGGCGTCGCCCAGCTTCATGTTCTCGCGACCGTAGCAGGCCCCCACCATCGCGTTTTCCAGCACCGTCAGCTCGTTCAGCGGGCGCACAATCTGATGTGTGCGTGAAAGCCCGATGTGCGCCGATTTGTAGGTGGGCAAGCCGGTGATGTCCTCGCCTTTGAAAATGACATGGCCCTCGGTGGGCTTGTAAACGCCGTTGATGCAATTGAACAGCGTGGTTTTGCCGGCGCCGTTGGGGCCGATGAGCCCCAGAATCTCGCCCTCTTCCAGATCGAAAGTGACATTGTTTACCGCGGTGAGACCGCCAAAGCGTTTGGTGACATGCTTGATTTCCAGGATTTTCATTCGAATATCCTCCGTAGCTTCGCCGATCGGGCCCGAAGCCAGCCGATCAGGCCGGTGGGGACAAAGAGGACGATGAGCAGCAGCATGACGCCCGCCACCACCAGTTGGTAATCTTTGAAGACGGGCGAGGTGAGCAGCGTCTTGCGCAGCCATTGATAGAGGCCGCCGCCCAACACCGGGCCCAGCACCGTTCCGGCGCCGCCCAGCATGATCATCACGATCCACTCGATAGAAAAATGCAGGCGGAAGGCGTCGCCAGGCTCGATGTTGCCATTCTTGAAGAAGAACAGCACGCCGATGATGCCGGGGAACACTGCGGAGAGCACATAGGCCCAGGTCTTGGCCCGGGGCGTCACCACGCCCATGACCTCAGCCGCATCCTCATCCTCGCGGATGGCCATCAACCCCAGGCCGAATTTCGACGTCTTCACAAAATAGCTGACGACGACCACCAAAATGGCCAGGCCAACCATGCTCCAGTACACCATCCACAGGGATTCCATGGGCCCGCCGTAGCGCTTGTACTCGGAGAAGTGCATCTCCATGCCCACCGGGCCGCCCAGGAAATCCAGATTCACCACCAGCGCCTTCATCGCTTCCAGGATGCCAATGGTGGCCAGCGCAAAATAAGCGCCTCGCAGGCGCAGCACCGCCAGGCCCAGCAGCCAGGCGATGAGGGCCGCAATCAATCCGCCCAGCAGCGCCGCCGGTAAAATATGCCATCCCAGGACGGTGATCGCCCAGAAGCCAGCGTAGCCGCCGATGCCGAAGAAGACGATATGCCCGAAGCTGACATAGCCGGTGTAGCCCAGGATGATGTTCAGGCTGGACGCCAGCGCCATGGACATGATGAGCGTAAACATCGCCTCACGGGTGCTGGCGCGATTGCTGCTGAGTAGCGGCCATACCGCCAACACGACAATGAGCGCAACAGGAATGAGCAATCCGGGTTTGAATAACTTTTTCATTCTTTCGCCCCCAAAATGCCTTGCGGGCGCACCAGCAGGATCAAGACGAACAGCACATACTCGATCACGGGCACCCAGGTTGTTTTCATAAACGCCGGTACGATACCTTCGATAAGACCTAAAATCAGGCCGCCGATGAGGGCCCCCAACGGGTTGCCAAGCCCGCCCAACACGACGATAACGAAGCTCTTCAACTCATACGAGCCGCCCGCCAGGATGTTGATGGGCAGGATGGTGGCGATGAGCCCGCCCGCGACCATAGCCAGCATTACGCCAATGCCGAAAGCCAGCGCCAGGATGCGGGTGGAGGGAATGCCCATCAGCTCGGCTGAGACGCGGTTATTTGCCACAGCCCGGATGTACTTGCCGGGCCGGGTGCGATAAAGAAAAATATAAAGCAGCGCGGTGGTGAGCAGCGCCACCAGCGAGGCGGCGATGCGGGCGCCGGGCGCTTTGAAAAATCCAAGATTCATCGTGCCCATGCTGTAATCCACATTGTACGAGGACGTGGACAGCATGGCTGTGCCAATGCCAATGATGATCATGTTCACCGAGAAGGTGGAAAGCAGGCTCGAAAGCGGCGGCGCGTCGATGACGCGGTTGACGGCGATGAAATAAATAATAACGCCCAGAATCAGCCCCAGCAGGGCGACGATCGCCACCGCCAGGAAGGGATTGAGCCCCAGCAGCGTAAACAGCAGATACACCCCGAACATGCCCAGGGCAATGAGCGGGCCATGGGCCAGATTGATGACGTCCATGACGCCAAAAATCAGGGTCAGCCCCATGGCGGCGAGGCCGTAAATGACGCCGATCAGAAGCCCATCGATGGCGGAAGTAAACAGGACATCACCCATAAAATCCTCCTGAGATGAGAGCAGATGCGACGCACCTGCCGCAGCAAAAATCATTCACGCTGCGAGTCTGTGCGCCGCATCTTGCCTGGCGTGAGTAAATTAGTGGATGGGATAGATGGGTTTGGCCGTGGCGCCCGCTTCGGGCCAGACCACCTGTTTCACCAGCTTGTCGCCATCTTTCTGCCACTGAATCAAGATCATGTCATGGCCGACTTGCAGACCATGGGCGTCGGCAGAGGTGTCGAACTTGATGTGACCGAAGAAGATCATCATGTCGGTGGCGTCCAGCGCTTTCATCACAGCGTCTTTATCCACGGAGCCGGCTGTCTCGATGGCTTTTTGCAGAATCAGACCAGCGGCGTAGCCGCCCGCCACATGATAAGAAGGATCTTCGCCGTTATTCGCAGCCTGATACGCCTTGGTGAAGGAATCGCCCGTGGGACCGAACCATTCCAGACCCGCGGCCTTGGCGGAGTCGGGGGTGTACTTGGCGGCGGGCTCCCACTGGCTGGGACCGGTCACGCCCACAGCCGCATCGCCCAACTCGGCGAAGGTGGGCTCGGGCGGCGCCACCAGCAGCGAGATGAATTTGACGTCGGTGCCCTTTTCGTAGAGCTGGCGGGCGAAGGTGCTGCCATCCTGGAAGTGACCGCCGCCCAGAATCGCGTCGGGGCCAGCCGCTTCGATCTTGTTGATGATGGCGTTGAAATCCTTGGTGTCGGGATCATACCCCTCGAACAGCACCACATCCAGCCCCTTATCCTCGGCGTAAGCCTTGGCGGCCTCATTCACGCCCGTGGCGAACTTGGAGTTCTCATACACAAACGCCACCTTCTTGGCGTTGGGGTCCAGGTTCATCAGCAGGTCGATGGCGCCGGTGAGATAACGGCTGGCCGGGGTGTAGGCCTGGTAAACCACCGTGTAGCCCTGCTTGTAGGTCTTGTCCGAAGCCGCGCCGGTAGTAATCATGGGGATGCCGTACTGCTCGGCGATGACGGCCGCGGCCGCGGTCAGACCGGAGGAGTAGGGGCTGATGAGGAAGTCGGCTTTGTCGTCAGTGGCCAGCTTGGTGTACAGCTCCTGCACCCGGTCTTTGTTCGACTCATCATCATAAGAAACGGCCTTGAATTTCACCACCGTCCCGTCCGCCAGTTTGACGCCGCCCGCCTTGTTCACATCATCCATCCACATTTGCAGGCCGGTGGTCTGGCGGGTGGAGGAGACGTTGTATTTGCCCGTCTGCGAGGCGGTAAACCCGATCACCACCTCTTTTTCCTTGGGCGCCTCGGCCTTGGGCGCTTCGGTGGCCGCTGGTTGCTCAGCTTTGGGCGCTTCGGTGGGGGCGGGCGCTTCTGTCTTGGCTCCGCCACATGCTGCGACAGCCATGACAGCCAACAGCAATACAGCAAGTAAGATCAGCAATCTCTTCGACATTTTTCAACTCCTTTTTGAGAATGGGAAATGGACAATCCTGAATGTCAGAAACATCTGGAGAGTAATTTATGAAGTGATCGGACTTTTCACCTCCTTTTGTCAGAATGATTGAAGTAGCGTGAAAATGTCAGCCTTCTCGTATTGTTCTTTTTTGTCGCACGACTTTTGAAAAGTCGCTTCCCGCTTTAAGATGACAGGAGGACGCCAACTATAAAGTCGACGGTCTCTTGTCAAGAGCTGATTATTCGAATGAGCTTATCTTTTCATCATTGAAAAGACGGGTGACCTTTTTGCTGATGTAAACTTTATATCATTTTTTCACTGAGACGGCAAGGAGTTCGCCGCCCAAAAAACGCTTTTAACAAGAATTCCATCGTTCTTTTGGCGCTGGCGCCGCTATCGATATCATCCTCCGCTGTTGCCTGGAACAAGCGGAAACCGAAAAACGCCGACCTCGTTGGAGTTGCCCGAGGCGTCACCCGGACGATTGATTCCGCGGATGATATAGTAGGCGTTGGCGTCCGCAGGAAGCGACGCGTCATCATAGTCCATGTGGACGTTTCCGGGGGCGGGCAGCGTGTCCAGCAGCGTCCCCGAGGCGCCGGGATCGAAATAGGGGGCAGCGTCCCGCCAGACTTGATAGTGCAGATTGCCCGTTTGGTGTCTCCAGCCCAGCGTCATTATGGTTCCCGCCTGGGAGATGGTCACGTCGTCGGGGGCGACTGCGGGTGCGTCGAAAGGATCCCAGAAATTCCCCGTCATCACCAGCATGGAAAGCAGGTTCACCGAATCTTCGTAGTAATCCTCATGGCGATTATAAATCAGATCGTAGAGGTCGTTGAGATACGTTTGATGCTCGGGCGTGGTCATCACCCCCACGCCAAAAGGCGCGACAAAAAAACTGGTGAAGTAGTTGTCATAGGGCGCGCCATCCAGCGTGTAGCCCGGTTTGATATTGGCCGGGTTGCCGTTGGTGCTCTGCACAATCCAATTGGCCATCTTCTGGGTCTGGGCGAAGGATTTGGCGTCGTTGTTTAGCAGGGCATCCGTGCCGATGCGCCACGGATCCCGGCCCGCGTTGTAATCATAATCGCCATCGTGCGGGCCTTCCAGGAAATTGGGCGGTGCAGGCCTGGGAGCGTGGTTGGTGGCGGATTCGCGCACGATAAAGTCGGGCAGCAGGCCCGTGTTTGGGCTGTAATTGGCCTGAATTCCGTCGATATCGCTCTGCACCGCGGCGATAACTTGATTCCAGAATGCGGCATCGTTAGCCGCCTGGCCCCAGGTGCGGAAATGCCCGAGCATGAAATCAGAGCTGCGCGGGGTCCACTGGTTATAACCATCCCCATCGCCATCCACCACCCAGTCGCCCAGCTCGGTGAGATGGCTGTCGGGCCCAATGGTTGATTCCTTGATGGCTGTGATATAGGTTTGAGCTTCGCTCAAATAATCCACATCGCCGGCGTCGCCCCATTGGGCGTGGGCCAACAGCAAACCGTACGCAATATCGGCGTCGCCGTCAAAGGCGCTGTCATTGCCGGTTTCTGGATCTGGTGGAATTTGCCAGCCCATGAGCCGCGAATCCACATCACTGGGATGGGCGCGGGCGTAACGCCACAGACCGTCGAAATAGACCTGGGCCTGGGCGTCGTAGCCTGCCATGATAGCCGTGAGAAGCATACCATAGCCCTGGCCTTCGGACACGGTGCGATCGGGGTTGGTGTCGCCATAGGAGACGCGATACATTTGCTCTCCCTGATCGTTGGTTCCCGCGTCCATGAGATAGCGGGATTTCCAGTAGTCGTAAAAGGCCCGCACATCATCATCCAACTGGCTTTGGCTGCGATGGTTGGGCTTGATGCTGCCGGGCGAGTATTCGACATGCTGGGGGAAAGGATGTTGGGGGGCGGCTCCGGGCGTGGCAGTAGGCGTCATGGTCGGTGTGGGCGTGGGAGTGTCGTTTATGTTCACGAACATGATGTCATCCAGATAATAGGTGGGCTGCGCCGCACCGGTGCGTTCTTGCCAGACAACGCCGCTGATGAGCCGCCCCGCGGGGTAGTTGAAATCCGCTATGGGCAGCTCGAACAGGGTCCATGCCCCGGGCGTAGATGTGATGTTCACCGCATCGCCCGCCTCGTTGTCATTTTCATCATAAAGCTGCACCTTGATGTCATTGGCGCCCGAATCGCTGCCATAGAGCCAGAATTTGAGATGGCTGTAATCTGCGGGCGTGAGATCCGTGCTGCTGTGCAGATACAATCCTGCCCAGGCGTTGTTGTAGGTGACAGCCATAGAGTCATTGCCATTTTGCACAGGCGATGAATTGGCAAAGTCCACAGCCGTCTCCCACGACCAGTTCTCCCATCCCGGCCCCAAAACATCATCATAAACGATTTCTGTGGCCAGGGGGCGGGCCTGGGGAGCAGCAATCATGGCCGTGCAGGAGATGGCAAGGACAATGAAAAACACCGCTATGAAAAAGACAACCGAACGAATTCTGGACGAAGGCATAGCCGGACTCCATAATAAAATTGGCGAGGTTTCTTTCATTCTGGAAGATTTTTGGTCATCCGTCAAATCAGCGAAGACAAAAAAGCGGGTTCAATCGGATTTCAAGGGGCGTGATGGTTCGTGAGTGTAAACTTCGGAGGTCCCGCCAGACCTCCGAAGTCTTTGGCCCCGCGCAACGCAGATAAGCGCCAAAATCGCACGCCCTGCAATGGTGTGCGCAGCCCCCCTGAAATTCAGAAGAGCCCAAAAGTGTAACTAAAAGCCTTCGCCGCGAAGACGCTGAGGGGTGTGTCCATTTTCGGTTGAGCTGCGTAGGCTCCCCGCCAGCTTGTAGGGCTCTATAGCGCCAGACCTCCGGGAGGTGGGGGCATAGGCCGTGGAGAAAATTTTCATTCTTGCCTGGCGAAAAGGTGGCAGGCAGCAAACAAGTTATCACCCACCTCCCGGAGGTCTTGAAAGCGGCCCTGCGTTCGCCAGACTCGACCTCCAACTCATTTTGGACACACCCGACGCGGAGCGCATGGAAGAAGAAAAATGTGAGGCTTGGAGGCGTTCCTCTCTGTGAATTGCCACTATTTTCTCCGTGGCCTCCGCGTTTCCGTGGTGAAATGACCTTATCAGTGGACGCAAAAAGGCCCCCGAAAAATCTCCGGAGGCCTTTCGAACAGGTTGGGAGCGTCTTAATCCTGCCAGTTTTCCAAAATAGCCTTGACCTCTGCTACAAATGCATCGGCGCTGGCTCCATCCAGAATGCGGTGATCGATCGTAAAACTGAGATAGGTCAAGGGACGAATGGCGATATAATCTTCAGGATCAGGCAGCAGGGGATGTCCCTGGCTGATGACTACAGGCTCTTTGTGAATAGCGCCAATGCCCAGGATGCCGGCATTGGGCTGATTGATGATGGGCGAGGCAAAGATGCTGCCGCCTGTGCCGTGATTGGTGATGCTGAAGGTGGAGCCTTTGATCTCGTCCGGCGTCAGCTTGCCCGTCCGCGCCCGCGTCGCCAGATCATTGACGATTCGGGCCAATCCCAACAGATTGTAACTATCTGCATTTTTGACCACCGGCACAATTAGCCCATCTTCGATGGCTGTGGCCATGCCGATGTTAATCGCCCGGTGCAGGACAATGCCCTCTTCGGACCAGGAACTGTTGGCCAGCGGGTGCTTCTTTAACGCCTGCGCCACCGCGGCCACGAAATAGGGCGTAAAGGTGAGATTGACGCCATCCTGGGCAAATCGGGCCTTGTTCGCATATCGATGCTTCACCACGCGGCTCATATCCACCACAAAAAACGTCGTGACATGCGGTGACAGGCGCTTGGATTGCACCATGTGTTCGGCAATAAGCCTGCGCATACGACTGAGCGGAACAATCTGATCGCCAGCCATGGCTGCCGATTTGGTCGGCGGGACGGGAGGCGCTGCGGCAGGCGCGGGCTGTGATGGCGGTTCGACAGCTTTTGGAGCAGAAAGAGGCGCATACTCTTCAATCCTGGCAGGCTTGAAAAGATCGCCGGAGCCAGGTTTTTCCCACTCGGGCAGGTCTTCCCCGGCCTTCATCTGTTCGATGTAATTCAGCACATCCTTTTTGCGAATGCGTCCACGCACGCCCGTGCCTTTGACCTGGGTCAGATCGACGTTATGCTCCGCAGCCAGCCGGGCGACAACAGGGCTGATGAACCCCAACGCTTTCTGGTCGGTAGCGGCTCCAGCTACGCTGGCTGTTGCCGTTTCTGCGGCAACCTGCTGCAAGGGCGATGTGTCCGTCTGCGCTTCCGAAGGCGTTTCATCGCCAGTTGCCGTCTCGCCCGGATCGCCAATTTCGGCAATGAGCGCACCGGCATGCACCGTTACTCCTTCGGGCGCGTGGAGTTTGAGAACCACGCCATCGACAGGCGAAGGCACTTCAGTGTCAACCTTATCGGAAGACACCTCCAGCAGCGGATCATACCGTTTGACGACGTCACCTTCCTTGACCAGCCATTTGGTAATAGTTCCTTCAACGACAGATTCCCCCAGTTGGGGCATAATAACTTTCGTGACCATAGTTTCGTCCTTATTGATGGGAGCAGAGCTGTCAGAGACAGCCTGAGGTATCGATTATCAGGCAGGCAATCCTTCATCCGGATCGCCGATGATCGCCAACGTTTCGCCCACAGGCGCATGGTCGCCTGCGGAAAAATAGATTTTCAAAACGACGCCACTGGCGGGGGAAGGCACTTCAATTGTGACTTTCTCTGTAGATACTTCCAGGAGGGGCTGGAAACGCTCAACCGCGTCCCCCTCCTGGACCAGCCATTTTTTGATGACGCCCTCAATGACAGAACTGCCAATCCGGGGCATGACAACTTTTGCAGTCATGAAGCGCCTCGTTGAAAATCAGTATGCTGCCAACTCTCTCATGGCATGAGCGATTTTTTCCGGATTCAGCATAAACGCGTCCTGCAAGGGATGACTGAAGGGAACTGCGGGAACGTCTGGAGGGGTCAATCGGGTGATGGGGGCGTCTAGATATTCAAAAGCCTCTTGACCGATGATGGCGGCGACTTCGCTGCTGACGCTTACAGTGGGATTATCCTCGTGTACGATGAGCGCTTTCCCCGTTTTTTTCACCGAATTCAGAATAGCTTCGACATCCAGAGGGCGGATAGTGCGCAGGTCGATGACATCCGCGTGAATACCCTCCGCCGCCACCATATCCGCGGCTTTCACAGCGTCATGCATGGCCAGTCCATAACTGATGACTGTGAGATCGTCGCCTTCACGGCGCATGGCGGCCTTACCGATGGGCACCACATAATCTTCGTCGGGCACTTCGCCTTTGATCAGGCGGTAGGTCTTCTTGTGCTCGAAGAACAATACAGGATCATCCAGTTGCAGAGCCGCTCGCAACATGCCTTTGATGTCATAAGGCGTAGAGGGAGCAACCACGTAAAGGCCCGGGATATGTGCGAAAAAGGCTTCTACCGATTGGGAATGATAGAGCCCGCCGGAAATGCCGCCGCCATAAGGCGCCCGGATGATAATCGGCGCCGTCCAGTCGCTGCGGGTGCGATAACGCATACGCGCGGCTTCACTCAAAATCTGATTGAATGCCGGGAAGATGAAATCGGCAAACTGAATTTCGACGATGGGCTTGAAATAGCCGGTCAACGCCATGCCAATGCCGGTAGCAACAATGGAGAGCTCGGCCAACGGCGTATCGATGATCCGCTTCTCGCCAAACTGCTGATAAAGCCCCTGCGTGGCGCGAAAGACGCCGCCGCGCGGGCCTACATCCTCTCCCGTGATAATAATCCGGGGATCGCGTTCCATCTCCTGGCGCAAAGTCATGCGCAGGGCTTCGATGTTATTCATAATCGCCATGATTCAAGCCTCCTCCCAGTTGGGCATGGGACCATACAGATGTTTGGTCATCTCGGAGACGTCAGGATAAGGTGAATTGATAGCGGCTTCCTCTGCCATATCCACTTCCTGGACAGCCCAGTCGGTGATCTCCTGTTTCAGTTCATCCGTGAGAATGCCGCGTTCGAATAACACCTTCTCAAATAACATGATGGGATCGCGTTTTTTCCACTTTTCCACTTCCTCACGACTGCGGTAGGTGCGATCATCATCATCGGAAGAGTGCGGCGTCACGCGATAGGTCTTGGCCTCCACCAACGTAGCGCCTTCGCCGTTTCGGGCGCGCTGAACAGCCTCGTACATGACATCATAGCTGGCCAACACATCATTGCCATCCACCACCACGCCTCTGACGCCATAAGCGATGGCCCGATCTGCCACATTTTTGACAGCCATCTCCTTTTCCATAGGCACCGAGATAGCATACTGATTATTCTGGACAATGCAAATGAACGGCAATTTGTGCACGCCCGCCCAGTTCAGTCCCTCGTGAAAATCGCCCTGACTGGTGGAGCCCTCACCCAGGCACACCACTGTCACCTCATCCGTTCCTTTCAACTTGCTGGCCAGTGCTGTGCCCGCGGCGATGGGAACCTGCGTCCCCACCGGGCTGGAGATACTGCCAATGCGCAATTTGGCATTGGAATAATGGGAGGGCATCTGAATGCCGTCGCTGCTGGGGTCTCCTGCTTTGCCCAACATGCCACGCATGTGATCAACAGGTTTCATGCCCATGGCCAAAACAAATGCAAGATCGCGGTAGTAGGGATAGAACCAGTCATATCCGGGCCGGAGCGTCGCGGCCGCCGCCACCTGAATGGCTTCATGGCCGATGCCTGAAATGTGAAATGGCGCTCGCCCTTGCCGATTCATCACCCAACTACGCTCATCCACTTTCCGGCCAAGCACCATGGACTTGTACAGTTGCAGCAATTGATCGTCTGTCAAGCTGTCTGACGGACGTTCCGATTGTTGCAACTTTTTGGATTTCCTGGCTGCAGTAGCCATAACACCTCCTTGTGTCAAAGTATTGAATTTGAACAAATACATCTTCCGACAGGCGTCATTGCCTTGTCAGAATGCCTGTAGCAAACCTTGTATTTGATATTATATCACTGAATGAAAATGGCAGAAAGTCCGGCCATACTTCTCTGAAATTATTAGCCAAAAACAGCATTCAGATCATATACGCGCCCTGCAAGAAAGATTAAACTAGAGAAGAATCAAAGGAGATACGCTTATCTCCAATTATTTTTCATTCACCTTATTCCGAGGAGGTAATAAGATGGCAGTCGATGTCCGCATAGATGCCTTACTGCCCCATGAAATGGCCGATAAGGCCGAAGGCATTGGCGTAAAAAAGGCCGAAATGCCGGCTCTGGAAATGTTCTTCCTGGCTATCCTGGCGGGTGCATTCATTGCCCTGGGCGCGGTTTTCGCCACCACAGTTGCCGCAGGCAACACCAACTGGCCCTACGGGGTCATCAAACTGCTGGTTGGCGTCAGCTTCTCTCTGGGCCTGATTCTGGTCATTGTAGGCGGGGCGGAACTTTTCACAGGCAACAACCTTATCGCCATGGCCTGGGCCAGTCGCAAAGTCTCGACCGCCGCCCTGCTTCGCAACTGGATTATCGTCTATTTCGGTAATCTGGTGGGGTCCATCGGCACAGCGATGATCACATTCATCGCCCGGCAATACACCTTTGGCGGCGGCGCAGTCGGGCATACAGCGCTGGCGATTGCCAACGGCAAGGTGCATTTGGGATTCTGGCAGGCCATTGCCCTGGGCATTCTCTGTAACGCCCTGGTTTGTCTGGCTGTATGGCTGACATTCAGCGCCCGCAGCACGGTGGATAAAATCGCAGCGATTATTTTTCCTATCGCCGCATTTGTCGCAGCAGGCTTTGAGCACAGCGTGGCCAACATGTACTTTATCCCCAGCGGCTTGCTCATCAAACAATTCGATCCAACCTTCGCTGCCAACACCGGACTGGATTTGTCCGCTCTCACATGGGGAAATTTTCTGCTACATAACCTGCTGCCGGTCACCATCGGCAATATCATCGGAGGGAGTCTGTTGGTGGCAGGGTTCTATTGGGTGATTTTCCTGCGCTATAACCATAAAAATAGCAAGTGATTGCTCATATCAAAAGGCAAACATTAAGAATCTGCCAGATTGCAACAGACAATAGGGCGCCGGGCGTCATCAAAGCGACGCCGACGCCCTATTGTCGTATTACCGCAACGCCCGATACAGCGTCTCTTTCCACAAAATCGGGTCGATCTCCCAGCACACTTCGGCATTGGGCGGCTGGTTGGTGACGCCCAGCGCATCCACCACGCTCATGCCGCGGGTCATCTCCTCTTGCGTGGCGATGTCTACAAAGTAGGCGCCCTTGCGGATGCAGACGTCGGGGTTCAGGGCGACGGCCATGGCGGTGGGGTCGCACAGGCCCAGACCAGGGTCATGCAGCCACT
>Ga0256832_1002170_pt1 | contig 13413 bp, 9 predicted proteins | sample 134614metaG_FD_190534 | JGI IMG/M metagenome (GOLD analysis project Ga0256832, IMG submission 190534) | Hydrothermal vent microbial communities from Lau Basin, Pacific Ocean - 134-614 | ecosystem: Environmental > Aquatic > Marine > Hydrothermal vents | place: Pacific Ocean: Lau Basin | collected... | reverse complement strand
AGAGTCAGTATGGAGCGGCCATGTCCATGCTGGATATCTCCGTTTATCAGCTCTCACGTGCCTATGGCCGTGGACGGCCCGCACATTTGCAAATTTCTCTCTAGACGCCTGCTTGCAAATCCTCTTGCCTGCCCTACATAGGGAGGGAAGGAGAATTCTGATATGGCAAAAGATCCGTATAAATTGCTGGGCGTCTCAAAAACGGCCAGCGACAAGGAAATAAAAAGCGCCTATCGCAAACTGGCCAAGAAGTGGCATCCGGACAAGAATCCGGGTGACAAAAAGGCGGCAGAAAGATTCAAGGAAATCTCGGCCGCCTATACACTGCTTTCGGACAAGGAACTGCGCAGGCGCTATGACAGTGGCGAGGTGGATGCCTCCGGCCAGCAGCAAAACCCGTTTGCCGGCGCTGGCGGCATGGGTGGCGGCTTTGGTGGCACGTACCGAACATCTGCAGGGACAGAAATCGACCCTGATCTCAGCGATCTGTTCTCAAGCCTGTTTGGCATGCGCGGTTTTGGTGCCCAGATGGGGGGTGCACAAATGGGTGGCGGTAGAGCGCATCCTTTCGGGCGGGCGCAAATGCCACCGCAAAAAGGCGCAGACGTGCAATATGCCCTGACCATCAGCATGCCCGAAGCGATTAAGGGTGTGGTCAAACAGGTGCGTCTGGCCAATGGCCGGGGCCTGAAAATCCGTATTCCGGAGGGCACCAAAGACGGGGCGACCTTGCGACTGCGCGGCAAAGGTGAGCCGGGCATAAATGGCGGGCCTGCCGGGGATGCCCGCATTAAAGTCACGGTCAAACCGCACAAGAGCCTAAGATGGGATGGCAAGACCTTGCGCATGGATGTGCCTATCACACTCAAAGAGGCCGTGCTTGGCGGTAAAATCAAGGTGCCCACGCCCAAGGGAGATGTGAATCTGACACTCAAACCCGGCACCAATTCCGGCAAGACGCTGCGCCTGAAAGGCAAAGGTGTCAAAGGTGGAGATCTGCTGGTGCGCCTGATGATTGAACTGCCGGAAAAACTGGGCGAAGATTTGAAGAATTGCGTCAGGCAATGGTCAGATGAGCCAAATCCGCGTGACAAACTGCCGTTTTGATTATAGGGCTACAGGCGTGTCTGTGAACAGGGCTGAACATAACATTCAGTTTCTATTCACAGATCATGGTCTATAGGGGGCAAATGAAAATACGGATTTCACATCTTCTCTCGGGTATCGGACTGGTTATGCTCATGGCACAGCCTGCTCTGGCCAAACCGCATAGGCCGCATCCGGTTGAGCATAGCGCACCCTTTCCTGCGACCGTCTGGCCAGATCGGGTCGGGTCGTCTTGGGGGGCACCCACCTATTATGCCGGCAATGAAGGCCGCCGGATATCCCCGGCACAGGCCAAGTCCGCCGCCATGCGCCGCGTGCGCGGGGCCAAATTCGTCAACGTCCAGCTTGTTGGCCATGATACTTACCGTGTCCGCCTGCAACAAAAAAATGGCAGAATTATTGATGTTTATGTTGACGCCTATACCGGTGAAGTGAAAAACTAGTCCTGCAGTATCCGTAAACCCCAACCCGGATGAACAGGAGTGAGCCCATGCGTGTATTGATAGTTGAAGATGATCCCGATCTGGCCCGTCAGCTGGGTGAGGCCCTGAGTGATGCCGGTTATGCCGTCGATACAGCCAATGATGGCGAGGAAGGTCATTTCCTTGGCGATACTGAGCCTTATGATGCAGTGGTGCTGGATCTTGGCCTGCCGGTGATTGACGGGATCAGTATTTTGCAGAAATGGCGCGCCGACGGGCGCACATTTCCGGTTCTCATTCTGACTGCGCGGGACCAATGGAGTGAAAAGGTCGCCGGGTTTGATGCCGGGGCAGATGATTATCTGACCAAGCCGTTTCATACCGAAGAACTTCTGGCGCGTCTGCGGGCCTTGGTGCGCCGGGCCGCCGGACATACAACGGATACAATTGATATTGGCGGCCTGAGCGTTGACAACCGGTCGGGTCGCGCCTTTGTCGATGGGGCCCCGGTCAAATTGACCTCACATGAATTCAGGCTTCTGTCCTATATGGCCATGCATGTCGGCAAGGTGATTTCGCGCACAGAGCTGGTTGAGCATATTTATGACCAGGACTTTGATCGTGATTCCAATACGATTGAAGTGTTTGTCGGGCGGCTTCGGCGCAAAATCGGGGTCAACCGCATTGAGACCGTGCGCGGACTCGGCTACAGGCTGGTCGATCCGGACGCCGATATTGCCAAAGACAGCTAGAGTCTTCTCTTGTCGGACGCCCTAAAGGATCAGGACAGGACAGAGGAAGGTCGTTCACTTGTCGGACGTCTGGTACGCAGTGCGGCGCTTTGGGTGGTTCCGGCTTTATTGTTTACGGCTTTCTCGCTGATCTGGTTTTACCGGGCCTCGACTTACAAAAACTTCAACGAACCTCTTAAAAATACCATTCAGGCGCTTATTGCCAAAATCGAAACGGTCAGGGATGGTCCCGGTATTGTCCTGACGGCCGGGCCGATTGATCCGCGCTATCAGCTGGCCCTGTCCGGGCATTACTGGGTGATTGGCCCTTTGCTCGATAGCGGGGAAGTCGGGCCAATGATCTCTTCCCCGTCTCTGGCTCGGGCGACATTGAAATTACCACCGGCGGTTCGTGACAGGATTCGCAAACATCAGGGGGAGATTGTCAAAACCTATATTCCCGGGCCGGACGGGGAGAAGCTGAGTGTTGTGGCGCAGTCGGTTATTTTCGGCGATCAGAAACTTGTGATTCTGGCAGCGGCGGATATTCGCCCGGCGGTACGCGCCGTCTGGCATTTTGCGCTCATTGCTCTGGTCCTGATGAGTATTTTGGCGATTGGTTTGGCCATTGGGATTATCACACAGGTCAAAACGGGGCTGGCCCCGCTGTTTGCCTTGCGCGACCGGGTCGCCGATGTGCGCGAAGGCCGGGCCAGCACAGTCACCGGGCGTTATCCGCGAGAAATCAAGCCTTTGGCCGATGAGCTGAATTCGCTGATTGCCCACAATAAAAGCGTGGTCGAATATGCCCGCACCCATGTCGCCAATCTCGCCCATGCCCTCAAAACACCGCTGGCGGTACTGGTCAATGAAGCCACAGGCAAACAGAGCGTCGGTTCGGAGATTGTCAAAAAACAGGCCGACACCATGTCCAAACAGGTTGAGCACCATCTGAACCGGGCCAGAGCTGTGGCGAGGGGACAAAGTATTGGCGAAAAAACCCCGGTGGGTGAGACACTTGTCTCTCTGGTGCGCACACTCGGGCGCATTTATCGCGACAAGGATCTGGATATCCATACAGACATTGAGGACGGCTTGCTGTTTCGCGGAGAAAAACGGGATTTGGAGGAGATGGCCGGGAATCTGCTGGATAATGCCTGCAAATGGACGAATGGAGAGATTGATATTCGTGCAACCAGAGACCCGGATCAGGACAATTATCTGCGTTTGATGATTGATGATAACGGGCCGGGCATGGCGGCTGAGCAATATGAGCATGTGCTTAAGCGCGGCACAAGACTTGATGAGAATACGCCCGGCACCGGCTTCGGGCTGTCCATAGTCAGTGATCTGGCCCGTGCCTATAAGGGGCATCTGAAGCTGGAAAAATCTCCAATGGGTGGGCTGAGAACCATCCTCATTCTTCCAATGGTGAAAGCCTGATATGGAGATGAAGCCACAAAAGCGCAGTGCGCCTTCAGCCCGGCGAAATCGTATCGCCATCGGCAAGGCCCTGGGCCGGATTTTGCCCGAGAATGCGCGCGTGCTTGAAATTGCTTCGGGAACCGGTGAACACGGGGACTGGTTTACACAAATCCGCCCGGATATTGTCTGGCAGTATTCGGACATTGATCCGCAGGCATTGGCCAGCCAGACCGCCTATGCGCAGGAAAAAACGGCTTTACTGGCACCCCTTGACCTTGATGTGATGGACGCAAACTGGCCGGAAAAAGCCGGGCCCGCAGATGTGATTTACTGTGCCAATATGATTCATATCTCTCCCTGGCAGGCAGCTCAGGGTCTTGTGCAGGGTGCAGCCAGGATTTTGCCACAAAAGGGCATGCTCATTTTGTACGGGCCTTTTTTGCGCGGCTCTGTATCAGCCCGCTCCAATCTTGAATTTGATGCCGCTTTGCGGGCCAGAAACCCGCAATGGGGTGTAAGGGAGTTTGAGGATGTTACCGCTCTTATGGCCCGGTCAGGATTTCGATTGAAACACGAGATGGCCATGCCGCGTGACAATCATTTGCTTGTCTTTGGTAAATCCTGACAGGCTTACGCTCTGTTAAGCATATTTTCGCATAATCGCTCGGAATGGACGTTGCGGATGGATTGCGCACGCCTTCAATTATGACGATTTTGTCATAAATTCGTAATGTTGTGGTTAAGTGCATTTTGGCACTTAAGACTCAGGAAAGGATGTCCCGTGTTGTCTGAACGAATTCTTCCACGCAAAATCGCTCTCTCGGCTGTAATTGCGCTTGGTCTGCAGGCTATTGCCGTGCCAGGGGCAAGTGCACAGGCACAAACACCGGCCTCATTTGTCACACCGGACAGGCAGGGCCAGGAGCATTCCCTGGCTGATCTCATTGAAAAGGTCAGCCCGGCCGTTGTCAATATCAAGGTGGTGACCGGTGGCTATGCCGCAGGTCGTCCAAATGAAGATTCTGTTGAGGGGCAGGGCTCGGGCTTTATCGTAACCTCTGATGGCAAGGTGGTCACCAATAACCACGTCATAGAAGACGGCGATAAAATTACGGTCGATTTCGCCACAGGTGAAGCCTATCCAGCCAAAGTCATAGGAACCGACCCGGAAACAGACCTGGCCGTTTTGCAGATTGAGGCCAAACGCAGCTTTCCCTTTGTCAAGTTTCACCATGGCAAGCCTGTGCGCATTGGTGACTGGGTTCTGGCCATTGGCAATCCGTTTGGTATTGGCCAATCTTCCAGTGTCGGCATTATTTCGGCCATAGGCCGGGAGCGGGTCGATTCCGGATCTTTCATCGATTACATGCAAACCGACGCCACTGTGAACCGGGGCAATTCCGGCGGGCCACTGTTTAATCTTGACGGCGATGTTGTCGGTGTCAATTCCGCCATTTATTCACCGACCGGGGCCAGTGTCGGCATTGCCTTTGTCATCCCGCACACACTGGCCGAAGAGATTGCGGCAGAGCTGATCGCCAAGGGCAGAATTGATCGTGGCTTCCTGGGGGCAGGTCTGCGTGAAGCCGAGTTTTCCAAATCCGGTAAAGTGTTTGATGGCGGGGCAACGATTGAGACTATTGGGGCGGGCAGCCCTGCTGACCGGGCGGGTTTGAAAGTTGAAGACATCATCAAGAAAATCAACAACACACCTGTGCGAAATGCTGTCGAAGCCACGCGGGCTATTGCCGCCTTAAGGGCAGGAGACAGGGCCGTGTTCCAGATTGAACGCGCCGATAAAATGATCCCCGGCGGTGTGACCGTCATCATCGGCAAAAGGCCAAAGGACAAGGATCAGCTACGCAGAGCCACCGGCAACACCAAAAGCGTCAATGCCAGTACGGTGGATGCCCCGCCACCACCGTCTGCCAGCTCCACCTACAATACGGGATTGTCCCTGGTTGATCTGAGCGCCACATTTCGCGAAACCATCGGCATGCGCCCGGATCAGGTCGGCGTCTATGTTGAGGCAGTGGCACCGGGCAGCAATGCAGCGCTGAAAGGGATTAAGTCCGGCATGGTTATTCTTGAAGCCGACGGCAAGCCAGTGGCCAGTGTCAATGTCTTTGGCAATATAGTGCGCGGGGCAACAAAAAAAGGCCAGCGTTCTTTGATATTGCTGGTCAGAACGATAAATGGCAGCGAGACCTATACATCCATCTCGCTCAATTAGGATAAACAGGAGAAGGACAATATATGCGTATATTAGTGGTGGAAGATGATGAAGTGGCGGCGGATTATGTACGCAAGGGCCTGATGGAGGCCGGTCATGTCGTTGACCTGGCAGCAGATGGTGAGACGGGTCTGGAGATGGCCAAGTCGGCAGATTATGATGCGCTTATTCTTGATCGTATGTTGCCAAAGCGCGATGGATTGTCGCTTTTACAGGAATTGCGGGCAGACGGGGATACGACCCCTGTTCTTATCCTCTCTGCTCTGGGTGAGGTGGATCAGAAAGTCGAAGGCCTAAGGGCAGGCGGGGATGATTATCTCGCCAAACCCTATTCCTTCACTGAGCTTCTGGCCAGGGTGGAAGCCCTGGGGCGGCGTTCTGATCCGAGCGCGGCAGTGACCAAACTTAAAGCCGGTGATCTGGAAATGGATTTGCTGGCCAGAACTGTAACACGAGCCGGTCAGAAAATCCTCCTGCAACCGCGCGAGTTTCGCCTGCTGGAATGTCTGATGCGCAATGCCGGCAAGGTCGTGACGCGCACCATGTTGCTGGAAAAGGTTTGGGATTATCATTTTGATCCCCAGACCAATGTCATTGATGTGCATATTTCCCGCTTGCGCTCCAAGATCGACAAGGAATTTGATACCCCGCTTTTACAAACCGTACGTGGCGCCGGATACCGCTTGCAGGTCTAGGCAGGTTTGCGCATAAGAAGGCTTATGTTCGCGCCTGTCAAACGTCTGCTGAAGAACACGGTCTTCCGCTTGACAATGATTGCAGCTCTCCTGTTCTCATTGTCATCGCTGATTGTGCTGGGCTATATCTATTATGCGACCGTGATCTCGCCCATTAACGCCATTGATCGTGATATGGAAGCGGAGATGGATGAGCTGACACATGTGTTCAATACATCCGGTGCCACGGTTCTCGGTCGGGATTTGTTTGAGCGTATGTCGCGTGAGGGCACGACAACATTTTATATTTATGACAATAATGGTCAGGTCGCGTTCAATTTGAATGCTCAACCATTGTTCAAATCCAAAGGAACACAATCCTTATGGAAAAAGCTGACAGGGCGGACGTCACTGGATGTAAGAAAGTTTGTCTATAATATATCCGATCCGCGAAAGCCTGGCGCACCCGTGGCCACGCACCGGGCACGTGGAATTTTCCGTCAGCTCTCCCCAACGGTGAAACTGTTTATTGCCCGTGATGTTGAGGGCATTATGGCCCCGGCAGAGCGGGTCACCCGCGCCTTGTTTGTCTCCTTTATTCTCGCCTTGAGCCTGGGCCTGATTTCAGGTGTATTTGTGTCGTTGCGCTTTGCCAAGCGCATTGCCGATTTTAACAAGCTGGCAACAGATGTGCGGGCCGGAGATTTGAAACGGCGGGTGCCGCGCAATGACAGCGGTGATGAACTGGACGTTTTGGCCCAACACCTTAATGCCATGCTGGATCATATTGATACGCTGATGACAGCCATGCGCTATGCCGGTGACAGTATTGCGCACGATTTGCGCTCGCCGCTCACCCGTTTGCGTACCCGTCTTGAAGCGGCCGCCCATGAGACCAAAGATGTCGCGGCGCGTGAGGCGCTTTACGCCGCTTCCGAAGATGCACAGGAATTACTCAGGACATTTGAATCCGTTTTGCGTATTGCCAGGCTGGAAGCGGGAGAGCGCCGCGAAATGCTGGTCAAGCTCGACCCCAAACCCATTCTTGAAGATATTGCCGAATTATATGAACCGGCTTGCGAAGACGCCGGACTGGATTTTTACTTTGAGGCCAAGGGCCAGAACCAGATCAGGGCTGATCGCGGTCTGCTGTCTCAGGCCGTCTCCAATCTGGTTGAAAATGCGATAAAATACACACCAAAGGGCGGGCGGATCAGCTTGCAGCTGAAGAAGCTGAAAGATGGCCGAACGGAGATTTCTGTTACGGATACCGGGCCCGGTATTCCCGAGGCGGATCGGGATCGCGTCAAACGGCGTTTCGTCAGGCTTGACAAGAGCCGGACCAAACAGGGCAGCGGCCTTGGCCTGGCTTTGGTCGATGCTATTGCGGATTTGCATGGGGCTGAATTCAAATTTGCTTCAGGTGGGGGGGAGGGTGAACTGCCGGGTCTGAAAGCCTGCCTTGTTTTCCCGCGCGCCACGCGGAAACAATGAGCCGGGATTCCGATGCACTGTTTGAGGCCAGAGCGAGGACAGTTCTGCCTGAATGTGATCCGCCGGGGCACTGGCATGAAGCCCGCCATCAGGCCGGTCTGGAGAACACCCTCATTTGTGCCCGTACCGCGTCCCCCTATCTCGCGACATTGCTTGAGAAATGGCCATGTGTGGCCGAAGACCTCAAATATATGGCACCGGAAGCCGTTTATACACAGCTGGTTCAAAATCTGGCGGCACCTGATTTGGCTCAAGCCCGAAGATGCGCCCGTCAGGCCAAACAAAAGCTGCACCTGCTGTTGTCTTTGTGTGATTTGGCCGGCATATGGGACGAGATGACGGTTTGCGATTACCTGAGTGCTTTTGCTGATCAGGTCATGCAACTGTTTATAACGCATCTGGCAGATGAAGCAGGCTTTGAAAGCCGCCCGGACAATCCGGTTCCCGGTCTGTTTGTTCTGGCGTTGGGCAAATACGGGGCCGGTGAGCTGAACTATTCCTCAGATATTGATCTGGTGGTCATGTATGATCCGGACAGGCTGGATATCCCCAATCCTGAGAGATCGGAAAAAATTCTTATACGTTTTGTCAAACGTCTGATGCGCAGTTTTGATGAGGTCACGCCGGACGGTTATGTCTTCCGAACGGATATGCGCTTAAGGCCGGATCCGCGCGCGACAACCATTGCTGTATCCACACGCTCTGCCGAGCGCTATTATGAAGCCCTTGGCCAGAACTGGGAACGTGCGGCCATGATCAAGGCCCGCTGTGTCGGAGGTGATCAGCAGGCGGGACAGCATTTTATAGAGGCGGTATTGGGCCCGTTTATCTGGCGCAAAAGTCTGGATTATCATGCAATTGATGACATCCATTCCATTAAAAGACAAATTCAGAGCCAGGCGGGGGCAGAGGATTATCTCACACCTGGTCACGATGTAAAACTCGGGCTCGGCGGTATCAGGGAGATAGAATTTTTTGTCCAGGTTCAACAGCTCATACTGGGTGGACGTTTTGAGAATTTACGGTGTATGAAAACGCTGGATGCCTTGCAGGCTCTGGCGGATGCCGGGTTTGTCGCACAACATGATGCGTCCTGTCTGCAAACGGCTTACCGGCTATTGCGGCGTGTGGAGCATCGCCTTCAGATGTATAGGGATGAACAAACCCATATCTGGCCGCAGCAGAAAGTGGCGCGACAGAACATTGCAGCCCTGTGCGGCTATGTGTGCCCATCACAAATTGAGGAGAAACTGCAAGATGTATTCTCCGGGGTTCATGAAATTTATGCTGCTCTGTTCGCCGGGGAGGAAGAGTTATCAGCGGAACTTGGCTCTTTGGTGTTTACCGGTCTTGCGCCTGAGCCGCAGACCCTCGCGACTTTAGAGAAATACGGATTTGAGCGGTGTGCGGAAGTTTGGCAGCATATGGCGGAGTGGCTGGGTGGCCGCCTGCCCGCAACCCGTTCCGCGCGCGCGCGTGAGTTATTGACCCGGCTGGCACCGCGTCTCATTGAAGCTTGCGGTCAGACCGGGGCAGCAGATACGGCTTTTTTTGGCTTTGGCGCATTTATTGCCGGTCTTGGCGGCGGGGTGAGTGTCTTCTCGCTTTTATTGCGCAAGCCACAGGTTCTGTCCCGGTTATGTCAAATGCTGGCCGTGGTTCCGCAACTGGCCGGGCGCATCGCCCGAATGCCCGCTGTTCTGGATGTTTTGGCGGATCCGGATTTCACGCCGGATGTTTCGGGCAACCCGACGATAAGCTATTTGCCTCTTGTACAAGGCGTTGTTGATTTTGAGACCGGCATGAATGTGGTGCGGAAGGCCCAGCGTGAAGACCAGTTCGCCTTTATCTCCGCTTTTCTTGCCGGGCATATAGAATCGGATGCAGCCGGAGAGACTTTATCCGACATGGCCGAGGCGAGTATTGCCGCCATGCTGGAATTGGCACGCAGATATGTTGAAGAGAAAACCGGGCCATTGGCCGGTGAGTTTGCTGTTTTGGGACTGGGCAAATTGGGGGGGCGGGAAATGCGGCTTAATTCCGATGTTGACATTATGCTGGTGTATCAGGCCCCTCAAAAGGGGCGGGAAAAGGCGTTCAGCCAGCTGACAAGAAGATTGGTGACGGCGCTCTCATGCCAAACGGCCGAGGGGCGGTTGTATGAGGTGGATATGGCCTTGCGACCTTCCGGCCGGGCCGGGCCCCTGGCCGTCTCTGTTTCCGCCTTTGAGAAATATTACCGGAACAGTGCCTGGACATGGGAATTTATGGCCCTAAGTCGTGGACGTACTATTGCCGGATCATCTCCCGGTTTTTTGCAACATTTGGAGCACTTGCGCGAAACCCTGCTGAAGAACAAGGATTATGGCGGTGGCCTGAGAACAGATATTGTGGACATGCACGACAGATTGCGCCGGGAGAAACCGGATATGGGAGTGTGGGATATAAAGAATACGCCAGGTGGTTTGCGTGATATTGAATTTATCGCCCAGTATCTGATGTTGCGTGACAAGCCTGAGGACATTCCCCGTGCCACACGTGCAATGATCGAATGTGCCAAAGACCTGGCGTCTTTATCCGTCCCGCAGGCTTTAAGTTTACAGGAGGCCTTGTGTTTATATACAGATATTGGCCACGTTATGGCGATTGCAGGTGAAACCCCAAGGCCAGGCAAACAGCTTCACCCCGCCACCCGCCATCTGCTTTTGCAGCGAACCGGTCGGTCTGATTTTTCCGTCTTGTCCAAAGATTTGCATCGGATTCAGGCCCATGTAAGAGAGATTTTTTCGGCGGTGTTTGGTGTTGATGAATGAGTTAGGCAACAGACTGTTGTGAGCTGTCATCAGAGGTCTCATCGGAGGTCTGTGCAGGATCAGTAACGGCCTGCTCCTGATTTTGTTCACTTTCCTGTGTTGGTACCGGCTCAACCAGAGCGTAGTCATCACTACCCAGGTCGGCCGGGTTCTGGTCAAGGACCGCAGCAATGTCGGACTGAATTTTCGAGATTTCCTGATGCACATCAATCACCTCTTCCTGGGGCTGCTGAACGATCGGGGTGTTTGGCAAAGAGAATGTCACAGTCGTGCCGCGTCCAAGCTCACTTTCAATTTTGAATTTGCCGCCATGAAGTTCAATCAGTGATTTGGACAAGGCCAGTCCCAGCCCCGTCCCTTCTGACTGTTTGGAGGCATCCTCATTGACCTGCTCAAACGGCTTGGCCAGTTTCTCAATATTCTCTTTGGAGATACCGATACCCGTATCAAAGACTTTCACAATAATTCCGGAGCGTTTTTCGATCAGTTCCACACCGACCTTGCCGCCAGGCGGTGTAAATTTTATGGCATTGGTCATCAGGTTTAACAAGACCTGCTTAACATAGCGCGGATCCGCTTCAATTTCCCTGACCGGTTTGATATCAACATCCAGTTCCAGTTCAGCCTCATTCGCCCGCCCGCGCACAATCCGTACAACGCTGGCGACCATTTCATGCAGTAACATAACTTCGACATTCAAGGTCATTTTTCCGGCTTCAATCTTGGACATATCCAGAATATCATTGATCAGAGCCAGTAAATGCTGACCGGAGAAGAGAATATCGCTGACATATTCCTTGTATCGCGGATCGCCCAAGGGCCCGAACATTTCCTTGAGCATAATGTCGGAAAACCCGTTAATGGCATTTAGGGGTGTGCGCAGCTCATGGCTCATTGTCGCCAGAAAATCACTTTTTGACTGGCTGGCCTCTTCGGCTCTGACTTTTTCCTGTTCATAGCGCTCGGCCAGTTCAACAATACTTTTTTGTGATTTGTGCAGGACGTTAATCGTGTTTTGTAAGGCCTGCTGATTGGCTTTAAGTTCCAGTTCCGCTTGCCTGATTTTGGTGATATCGGTGCCAATACTGACATGACCGCCTTCGGCTGTTTCGGTTTCAATATAGCGGATATAACGTCCGTCATGCAGTTGATATTCCGACCAGTATTCACCATCACTCTCATATTCCTGTCGGGCCTTGATCGCCGCTTGTGCCAGATACTCGACGCTGGCATGATCCATGCCGAGACGAAGTTGACCCGGCTTGAAGCCAAAAAAGTCTTCAAAACGCCGGTTCCACAAAATCAGTCTTTGGTGCGTATCCCAGACCACAAATGAGTCTGTCATGGAACTCAATGCATCCTGAAGGCGGGCTTCAGTCGTCTTGAGACGGATTTGCGCACGTCTTTGTTCGGTAATATCAAAGGCCACACCAACAATAATGCGCCGCATCTCGGAACCGGAACGCTGTGAGGAGCGACCCGAGCAGTGCAGGATAAGCGGCACACGGGCTGTACGGATATCAAACTCGAAATCACCATGCATGTGTGCCCGTCTGGCATATGCCAGAAACTGTTCGCGATCCTGCGGATAAAAAAGGTTCATAAAATCAGAAACACTCAGATGATGTTCCCTGCGCGGCAGACCAAGAAGCCCGGCCAGAGAGGCGCTCAGGAAAGCGGAATTGTCTGCCAGATCTATTTCCCAGACACCACCCCGATTGCCTTCAATCGCCGCACTATAGCGTTGTTGCGAGACTTCCGTTTCGCGGTGAATCCCCTTGACGAGATTGAGCTGTTTTTGCACGGTTCGGAGGAGCGCCCAGGTCAGTGCGCTCGTGCCCAGAAATAAAAGAGCGAATAAAAACAGATTGCTCCCCAGAATTTTGGAGGGCGGGACGGGTTTGGCGACCAGAACAAACAAGTCTGTATTTGGTACTTTTACGGAGGAGAGATAGAATTTCTCTTCTGCCAGTTTTATCGTGCTGATTTGTCTGGAACTCTCATGCGTGAGACGGTCAAAACTTTTTTCATCAAGACCAAAAAAACGGCGCGGCCCCTGACGAACGACCTCTGGATTGCCACTGATGATGCGGCCTGAACTGGTAATCAGGGCCTGAAAGCCCTGTTGGCCCGGCGCGGGTTTGAGCAGGGCTGTTGGCTCCAGGGCAACAACGGTCACAAACTGATTGCCGGGCATCAGAAGGAGAGGGGTCACTTTCCCACCATCATGGATAAGTGAATTTAGTGTGATGGCTTTTATATTTTCCGGTTTTCTGGCCCTGATCTCGGAAAGAAGGCTGGTGTTCTTTGGCCATGCTGCGATGAATTTGTTTTTATCACTGAGGATCGCCGCCATTTCTATGCCGGGGGATTTGGCAATGAGGCGCGCCGACTGTAAGGGTGTTTGTCCTTCACTTAAGCCGTTATTTGTCCAGATGATGGCATTTTCAATTTCTGTTGAAATCTGACTTGCCAGGCCCTGTGCATAGGTGATGTGCTGGGCCCGGGTGGCGC
>Ga0256832_1002169_pt1 | contig 13413 bp, 9 predicted proteins | sample 134614metaG_FD_190534 | JGI IMG/M metagenome (GOLD analysis project Ga0256832, IMG submission 190534) | Hydrothermal vent microbial communities from Lau Basin, Pacific Ocean - 134-614 | ecosystem: Environmental > Aquatic > Marine > Hydrothermal vents | place: Pacific Ocean: Lau Basin | collected... | reverse complement strand
GACGCGAGGGCGGCGGCCCAGGAACGCCTCGATGACCGCGAGGTTCGTCCACGCATGGAGGCTGAGCTCAGGGCAGGTGAAACGCCCGGCTCCGGCGAGGGCCATCGGCAGCAAGAGCTGGTCGGTGAGGAAGGGTCCCACCGAGGTGTCCGTCCGGCGCCAGTCGACAAAGCGCTGCGCCGCGGAGCGACCCACTCTTTCCGACGAGACGCCACGCTCACCGATGGCGGAGAAGACGTGGGCTCCGCCCTGGTCGAGGGCCGACACCCAGACGGCTGCCCCCGGTCCCGGGCTCGGCGGCGTCAGGACCTGTCCTTCCACGGGCGTGTGCCCCGCGGCGACGAGAGCCTCCTCGGCCGCCGCGCATAGGCGCCTCCCGATGCTCCTCCGGAGGTTCGAGACGACCGCACAGACCTGGAGCGAGAGTGCGCCCGGTCGCTCCGGAAGCTCCAGGGCCGCCAGCTTTTGGCTGGTGGGGAAGACCTCCAGGAGCACCTCGCCTCCCCCCGCCGGGTAGAATCCGGGACGGAGCAGCGAGAGCCGCATCGAGGCGCCCATCCGCTCGAGCCGAGGGAGCCAGGCCTGCTGGAGGAAGGGCACGATGGGCGCCCACTTGGCGTGGGTGCCGCCGCGGAGCCGAAGCCGGCTCGGTCCCCGCGCGCGCGCCAACGGGAGCGCCACCGTCTGCAGCACGAGGCTCACGGACCCCGCGCTCCCGATATCGAACTCGAACTCCCCGGGTCGGACCTCCTGCGGACGGAAGACGAAACGCGGCGACCCGAGCGTGGCACCCTCGACGCGTGCGTTCGAGATGGCGGCCGCCGCCCGCAGGCAGGTCAGGTGCTGACGCAGCAGGCCGGGCTTGGCGCGGCCTCCCCTTACCCTCTCGACCGCGAAGGGGCGCCCCGTGATCGTCGAGAGCGTCAGCGCCGTCCGCAGAATCTGGCCCCCGCCCTCTCCCGCGCTCCCGTCGAGCACCAGCATCTCGGCGCCGGGGTCGGCGACCGGCGCGAGCACCCGGATCTCCGTACACACCTCCGTCATCGTCGGTTTCTCTCAGACAGACCTGCCGCTCAACCCTTCACGCAGACCTGCTGGCGAAGCGTGTGGACGACCTCCACCAGATCTTCCTGCGCGGCCATCACGGCCTCGATGTCCTTGTATGCCATGGGCGTCTCGTCGATGACGGCGGCATCTTTCCGGCACTCGACGCCTTCCGTAGCTTTGATGTGATCTTCCACGCGGAAGCGCCTCTTGGCCTCCGTGCGGCTCATCGCCCGCCCCGCTCCGTGGGAGCACGAGCAGAAGCTCTCCTCGTTGCCCTTGCCGCGCACGATGTACGAGCGCGTCCCCATCGACCCGGGGATGATGCCCAGCTCCCCGCGCCCCGCGCGGACCGCTCCCTTGCGCGTGACGTAGACGTCTTCGCCGTAGTGATGCTCGCGGGCCACGTAGTTGTGGTGGCAGTTCACCGCCAGCGAATCGGCCCGGAAGGGGCCCAGCTCCTCGCGCAACGCGCGCAGCGTCGCCCGCATCATCTGCTCACGGTTCAGCCTTGCGAAGCGCTGCGCCCAATCCACCGCCTCGACGTAGTCGTCGAAGTACTCCGTGCCCTCCGGGAGATAGGCCAGGTTCCGATCGACCAGATCGATGTGCCAGCGGCGCATCTCTTCCTTGGCGAGGTTGATGAAGTACGTCCCGATGCGGTTGCCGACGCCCCGCGAGCCCGAGTGCAGCATCACCCACACGGCGTCGGACTCATCGAGGCAGACTTCGATGAAGTGGTTGCCCGTGCCCAGGGTCCCCAGATGCGCGACGTGGTTGCTCTTGGCGACCTTTGGGTGCTTGACGCAGATGCGCTCGAAATCGGCCGCGAGCTCTGAGGTCCAGACCTCGGCGACCTCGTCCGGGACGTTCCCCCAGGCGCCCTTGTCGCGGCCTCCGCGCTTCGGCGAGCGACCGTGCGGCACCGCCTTTTCGATGGCCCTTCGGACCCCGCGCAGGCTGTCCGGCAGGTCCGACGCGCTCAGGCTGGTGCGCACCGCCATCATCCCACAGCCGAGGTCCACGCCCACCGCCGCCGGGATGATCGCCGCCTTCGTCGGGATCACCGAGCCGATGGTCGCCCCCATCCCCCAGTGCACGTCCGGCATGGCGGCCACCCACTTGTGGATGAAGGGCATCGACGCGACGTTCCTCAGCTGCTCCTTGGCGGCGTCCTCCACCGGGACGCCTCGCGTCCACATCTTCACCAGCCCGGCGCTCGTGTTCATCACTTCGTAAGAACTCATCGTATCTACCTCGCCCATCGCTGAAGCGACGAACGTGCCAGTCCCTTGAGGTTCTCCAATGTCTTGGAATTATTGGTCTTGCCCCAAACCCGGAGCCCCTTCGGGTCCAGGGGGGTATATGCTGAGATATCTTCTGTAGACCCCAGTCTAAGTTATGAGCGCTTCGGACTCGCGGCCGGTCGTCGTGCTCGGCTTCTTTGGTACGACCCTCGACGCTCCCCGCGGCCCCAAGCGATGGGAGCGCTGGCGCCCCACCTACTCGATCGTCGAGCACGACGACCTGCTGGTGGATCGGCTCGAGCTGTGGTGTCCCGACCCGTCACGAGCGGACGTCCTCGTCGAAGACATCACGCGCGCCTCCCCGGAGACGAAGGTCCGGCTGCACCCTTTTGCGTTCGACAATGCCTGGGACTTTCCGCAGGTCTACGGGGCCCTTCACGACTTCGCGCGCAGCTACCCCTTCGACCCCGAGCAGGAACGCTATCTCGTCCACCTCACCACCGGCACACACGTCGCGCAGATCTGCCTGTTCCTGCTCACGGAGACGCGCTTCTTCCCGGCGCAGCTCCTGCAGACGGGCCCACCGCGAGGTCCCAGCCGCCGGCCGAGCTACGAGATCATCGACCTCGACCTCTCCCGCTACGACTCCATTGCGCAGCGCTTCGAAGAGGAGCGCCGAGCCCGAGCGGGCTCCCTCAAGGCGGGCATCGCCACCCGCAACGAGGCTTTCAATGCGCTGATGGCCCAGATCGAACGGGTCGCGACCAGCTCCCGGGCCCCGATCCTCCTGACGGGGCCAACGGGCGCAGGAAAGACCCGCCTGGCTCGGCGCATCCACGCCCTCAAGCAAGCGTGCGGGCTCGCGAGCGAGGTCTTCGTCGAGGTCAACTGCGCCACGCTCCGGGGCGACCAGGCCATGTCGACCCTCTTCGGTCACCGGCGCGGCGCCTTCACGGGAGCGATCGCCGACCGCAAGGGCCTGCTCGCGCGGGCCGATTCGGGTGTGCTCTTCCTCGACGAGATCGGCGAGCTCGGCCTCGACGAACAAGCCATGCTCTTGAGCGCGATCGAGGACCGCCGCTTCACCCCGGTGGGCGCCGAGCGCCCCGTGGACAGCGACTTTCAGCTCATCGCCGGCACCAACCGCGACCTCGTCGCGGACGTTGACGCCGGTCGCTTCCGGGAGGACCTGCTCGCGCGCATCCACCTGTGGAGCTTCCGACTACCCGCTTTGCGCGAACGGCCCGAGGACATCGAGCCGAACGTCGACTTCGAGCTGGAGCGAGTCGCCGCCGAGACGGGGCGCCGTGTCCGTTTCAGCAAGGAAGCCCGGGCCCACTTCCTCGCCTTCGCGACGCACCCAACCACTGCCTGGCGCAACAACTTCCGGGATCTGGGCGCCGCCATCACGCGCATGAGCACCCTGGCCAAAGGTGGGCGCATCGGCGAACAGGAGGTCGCCGACGAGATCGTCCGGCTGCGGAGGAGCTGGACGCCCGTGCCCGCCAATGAAGAGCGCCTGCGCCGCCTGCTCCCGCCCGAAGACCTGGCCTCCCTCGACCTCTTCGACCGCCACCAGCTCGCTTGGGTCCTCGAGGTCTGCGCCCGCAGCGAGTCGCTGGCGGCCGCCGGCCGTGTCCTGTTCGACAAGAGCCGTCAGCGGAGGAAGTCGACGAACGACGCCGACCGCCTGCGCAAGTATCTCCTGCGCTTCGGTATCGATCCGAAGCGCGCTTTGGGGTGAGCGGCCCGATCCGTTCCGGCCGATGCTGGGACGGACTGTCAGGGGGCGAAGATCTCGCGGAGCTTCGCTCGGGCTGCTTCGAAGCCGTGGTCCCGCCGATGAAGCTCCCGCGCCCCCTGTTCCAGCTTCCGACGCTCCTGTTCCGACGAGAGGATCGACAGCAGCGCGTCGGCGAACTCTCGCGGGCTCGCGGCTCTTCGGAGGTGCACGCCGTCCGTCGCCCGGATTCCGTCCAGTGCCTTGGGTGTCGCGACGATCGCCTTCCCGTAAGCAAGGGCCTCCACGACCTTGATCTTCATCCCCGCCCCCCCGAGCAGGGGGGCCACGACGCAGGCCGCCTGCTCGTAGATGGGCTCGAGATCGGGCACGACCCCTAGCCACCTCACTCCGTCGAGCTCCCTCCCTCGGAGATCCGGAGCGCGGGCGATGTTGCCGACCACGGTGAGCTCGAAGTCCGGTCGTTGGCGGCGAACCAGGGGCATCACCTCTCGAACGAACCAGAGCAGCCCCTTGACGTTGAAGTTCGACATCGAGGCGACGAGGAGGGCGTCGTGGTCGAAGGACCAGAACTGGTTGCTACGGTCGGGGTGCTCTTCGGAGAACGCCGGGAGAAAGAACACCGGCGCGTCGACGATGGACTCGAAGACCGCGCGCTCGTCGGGGTTGATCGCGACCAAGCGATCGAAGCGCTTGAGCGCCCGATGCTCCGTTCGTTGGAACACGCGCCGGTTGATCTCGCGCCGCGCGCCGTTGCGCTCCTGGTCTTCCACCAAGAACTGCGTCTGATAGTCGTGGGTATCGAGGATCGAAACCCCATCGAAATCCGACGGCAGCGCCGGAGCGAGCTTCGCGTAGTTCACGAAGAGGAACTTGGGCTTTATCTTCGCGCAGAGCTCCGCCACGCACCGACGAAAGGACAGCGGGCAGCTATCGAGGCTGGCGATCCGGTGGGGCCCGAGGGTCGCGCGGTCGGCCACCCGAGCGCCGAGTCGCCGAAGGCGTCCACGCGGGGAGCGGTCGAACTTGGGGTGGCGGGGGACCTCGATGAATTCCAGCTGGGGAAACTCCTCCCGGATCTCACGGGTCAGCTCGCGCGAGCTTCGGTTGGCGAAGGAGGTGTTGAGCACCGCGACGCTCACCCGCATGCCGTTGGCGATCATCGCGTGCAGGGTCGAGCTGACGCGAGCCTGGGAGCCTCGGTAGATGCCCGTGGGGACCACCGGAGAGACGACGACGACGCGATCCCCACCGCAGGGGAGCTCCTCGCCGAGGATGCGCAGCTCTTCGAATTCGATGTGGCGCGTGACTCGCTGGAGCGAACCGTCGGGCTCACGAACGAGCTCCGTCTCGAACCTCCCGAAGGAATACACCCGGCTTCGCAGGTGATGAACGAAGCGTTCGACCTTCGACGGGTCGGGAGCCGGTCGTTCGCTGAGGAAGCGCTGCGCGTCGTCGACGGAGCGCAGGGAGCTCGCGAGACCCGGGTGCGCGTAAAAGGAGTCGCCGAAGCAACCCGTGGGCTTGCCGAAGCAAAGCGAAAGCAAGCCGACGCCCGAGTTCAAGCAGACGACCGCGTCGCTGGCCTCGATCAGATCGTGGACGTGGGTCGTGTCCGGGGCGTAGCGAACCCGTGAGCCTCGAACGGGCAGGCGCGCGGTCTCCAGCGGGTGCTTCTTGAGCACGACGTTCCAGGGCGTGCCGGCGGCGGCGAGGCGCTCGGCGAGCTCCTCGATCCAGTCCACGAGCTCGCTGAGGGAAGAGACGGCCCCGGAGAAGTAGCGCACGACCGTGTCCTTCGGACGCTGCAGCGGGACGAAGAGTACCGGGGCTCCCTCGATCCGAAGCCGCGCCCGGAGCTCGGACCCGGAACGCCGCGGGCCTTGGGCCTCCAGGGCTCGCGTCGATTGCCGAAGCGATCCCAGGTATCGTCGCGTCTGGGCGCGGGCTTCCTCCGAAAGCGGGCGATCCCACTGCCCTGGCGCATAGCTCGGGCTGTCGTAGTTGAAGCCTCGGTCGAAGAACCAGGAGCCGGGGAGCGCCCCGCGGTCGCTGGCGACGACCGTGACGCCCGCCTCCTGTAGAGCCCGGTAGCAGGCGAGCCGAGCCGGGTTCCCGTACGGGTTCGGCATCAGCACGCGGTCGATGGCGTGCTCGGCGATCCATTCGACGAGGAGCGGCGGGTCCAGCTTCGACTCGTCCATGAAGCGGGCGTCGCCGAAATGGTAGAGGACGTTGCGAATCGAGCCGTAGAAGGCGGCGTTCGGCTGGCCGAGGATCAGTGTCCGCATGAGCTTGGAAGCAAAGGGTCGGGGCAGGTTGCCTCGTGCGCGCTGCACTCCACGAGCAGCATAGCAGCCCGCTTCAAGGCCTCTCCGTGCGCCTCACGCTCGGGAGCGCGCCCCTGCGTGGCGCAGCGCTCGAGAATTCTTCCGCGGGGGACGCCCTTTCGGGGCGAGCCTCAGAGAGGCGACTTCGTGAGCACGAGGTTGCGCAGGGAGCGGTTCGTGGGGAGCGCTGCGTACTCCGTCGCCTCCAGGGAGGTGCCCTTGATCTCGTAGACGTGCAGGAAGCCCAGCTCGCGGAGCTGCTCGTGGAACTCCTCCTGCGTCTGTTGCTTCTCGATGAAGGCCGGCGCGTACTCGATCAGCATCTTGAGCTTCGGCCGAGCCAAGGTCCGCTCGCCGCCGCGGAACACCTGCGACTCATGACCCTCGACGTCGATCTTGATGAAGTCGACGTCGAGCCCTTCGCACACGGAGTCGAGGGTACGAACGGGCACGGTGACCGCCTCGCCATCGTCGTCGAGGCTCTCGTCGGGGGCTCGGACGTGACCGAGTGCCGGGTCGTCGTTGGGACAGACGAAGACGATCTCCCCCTCCCGGTCCGAAAAGGCGCAATGCACGACATCGACCCGGCTCCGGAGCTGGTTGACGCGGACGGACTTCGTCAGGAGGTCGTACAGTCGAGGGTTCGCTTCGACCGCCACGACCCGCCCCTTCGGCACGCCCAGGTGCGCGACGGTCAGCGTGTGATAGCCGTAGTGTGCCCCCACATCGACCACCGTATCCGTCGGTTCGAGGAGGCTCCGGAAGACTTCGTTGGTGGACTTTTCCCAATAGCCGCGGGCCATCAGGTGCATGCCGATGCCGAGGTCACGGGTGTCCACGAAGATGCGCTGGTTCGAGGTCAGCCAGGTCCAGGCGGTATGATGGCCGACGTAGGTCGTGGTCGAGAAGAACTGGCGAGCGTTCTGGCGCTCGAGGAAGACGATCTTGTCCCTCAGCCAGGCTCGCTCCCGCTCGAGCGCTTCGAGCTTGTCGGCAAAGCTGCGGTAGACCGCCGCCTCCACGCGCTTCGTGAGCCGGTCGCTCAGCATCTTGGTCCAACTCATCCGTTCCTCGCCTTGGCTGAGGCGGGCTTGTACCACTCCCGTTCGGCTGTGGCGACCTCGGGTCCTCGGGCCCGCACCGGGCCTTCGCACCGAGCCTTCGCACCGGGCCCTCGCTCCGAGAGGGTTTGACACATGGCCGCCGTCCCCGCCCAATTGGGGCTCATGGCGCTCGAACCCGTTCTAGCCGGAGCCATCCCCGACGACGGTGTCGTTGGTCTGCTCGCCGAAATCGAAGCCTTTCGCACGACCGGTGTGCTCCGCTTCGAGAGCGGCGAGGTCCGCGGCGAAGTGCGCCTCGTCCTCGGCCAGATCAGCGCCGACCAGCCGGATCGCGACGACGGGCAGGACCCCATCGATCTTCTCCTCGCGCTGCGCGGCGGTCGCTTCGAGGTCTTCCAGCGGTTGCCGCCGCTGCCCGTCTCTCGTGGGAACGAGGCACGCAAGGAAGGTTCCCTCGAGGTCCATGTTCCGGCCGATCTGATGAACTACTGCGAACGGGCGGGGCTGACGGGCCTGCTGGCGCTCGAGGACGAGGACAAGGCTCGGCGCGCGGAGATCCTCTACGACAAGGGCGAGCTGACGGGGATCCGTCTCGACGGCCTCGACGAGCTCAACGAGGTCTTCGGGTGGGAGAGCGGCGCCTTCCGCATCGAGTCGATGGCCCGCGCGGTGGATTTCGACGCGGAGCTCGAGGAGCTCGCTCAGACCCCCGAAGCGGCAAAGGACACCGACGAAGACGACGCCTTCGACAACGCGCCCACTCTACGACCCGAGCCACCGCCCGCGGATAGCACGGGCAAGCATTTCTTGAGGGTCGTCGAGGTCACCCTCTCGGAGATCCTCAAAGAGCGGGAGGAGCGTCGGCCCGCGACCCGCACCAGCCCGCCGCTCCCCCCCATGGCGGCGCCGCGCAAGCACCCGACCCTCCGGCCACCGACTCCCGAGAACGCTCCGCCGGAGCGCAAGGAGCGGAAAGACCAAACCGTCCGTGTCGTCTATCTAGGAGGGCCACATGTGGCCGCGAAACTGGCTCCGAAGAGTCGCACGCGGCATATCGCGAAGGGACGTTCGCAGGAGGCCGATCTGCCCGCTGCGACCCGTCCGCCTCCCAAGGCGGCGCCCGATCCCCGCCCTGCGCCGCCCGAGAGCGCCGCGGCGACCCTGGGGTGGGCCGTGCTCGCCATGGCGGTGGTGTTGGCCGCGCTGTGGTTGCTCGCGTTGCTGCCGCCGCTCGAATAGCCCGGCGCACCCGAGCTGGTAGGCTGCCCGCGTGGTGCGTCGTGTCTTGCCGTGGTGCCTGTGCGTCTGCGTCGCGCACGCGGCCACGCTCGCCGTCGCCCAGCGTGCCGAGAGGGGCGAGGCTCCCGACGAGGTCGTGGATGCGGCCCCGAACGAACGCAGGAACGACGAAGCCACGGACGCGACGAACGACGACGAAGCGAGCGACGAAGAGGCGAACGACGCGGACGAGGCGAACGACGCGGACGACGAAGCGCACGACGAAGCGCACGACGAAGCGCACGACGAGCCGCACGACGAGGCGAACGACGCGGACGCGAACGCGGCGAACAACCGGGACGCGACGAACGACGAAGCGGCGCCTCTGGACGACTACGCGGACGACGAAGACCTCGACGACAGCGCCTCGGACGTCCGGCTGCGGTACTTCCTCGAAGGCGTCGAGGTACGCGGCAACCGGCGCACGAGCGACCGCGTCATCCGCTCCTACGTTCCCTTCGAAGAGGGCGCGGTCCTCGACCCCGAGTCGGACGCCCTCGAGACGATCCGATGGCGGCTCCGTGGCACCGGCTGGTTCAGCCGTGTCGACCTCGCCATCGAGCGCGGCTCGCGCCACGGATGGGTCGTGCTGGTCATCACCGTGCGAGAGCGCAACACCCTCACCGTCTCCGGCCTGACCTTCGGGGTCAGCGAGGGCCTCAACCGCACCCTGGACCCCAACGCCGACTACGTCCCCTACCTGGGCGCCACTCTCAACGAGACGAACCTCTTGGGCACCGGTGCCCAGCTCTCTCTTTCGCTGCTGGCCTCCCGCCGCGCCTACGGGTTCCGCCTCACCTACGCGAGCGACCATCTCTTGCCGCGGCAGTGGGGCTTCCGCCTGGCACCGTTTTTCTACAAGGCCCGCCAGTACTACGGCCACGACCCTCTGGTGACCTTCACTTGTCCGCCAGATGTCACCGGCTGCGAGGAGGAAGCGGAGGCCAAGAACGCCGTCATCTTCTATCGGCGCGGCGGCTTCACTCTCGGCACGGGCCACGACCTGAGCGGCACCACACGCCTGCAGTTCGACTACACCTTCGACGTGCTCGACCGCCGCGCGGGGCCCGAGGCCGCCAGCGAGCGGCGGGGAGGTCCGACGGCGACGCCCACGCCCGTCGACTTCGCGATTCACCACGGCGTCAGCTTTGTCTCGCGCTTCAACGTCGGCGTGAGCTACGACCGCCGCGACGACCCGGTGATGACCTCCCGGGGCTTGCTCGTGCGCTTCGACGCAGACCTCGGCCACCCGGTCATCGGCAGCTCCTACGACTTCCTGCGCACGCGCCTACGTGTCCGGGGCTGGCTCCCGCTCCGCGCCGGCCGCAGCCTCCGTCTGAGCTTCTTCGCCGGCGCGATCTTCGGCAACGCTCCTTTCTTCCTCAAGTTCCAGGTTTCGGACATGACCGACCTCGTCCCCTCGCGGATCCTCGAGATGCAGCTCGACCGCCGCGGCGGCCACGTGCTGGACACCTCCATCGAGGTGATGCAGGCCGAGGACCTCGCCGCCCGCGTCGACCTCCAATACGAGGTCCCCGTGTTTCGAGGGGAGCGTCGCCTGCGCGGCGTCAACGCCTACTTCAACCTCGGCGCCTACTCCCTGCTGAGCGGCCGGGACCTCGCCGTCGGTGTGAGGGGCTACGAAGGCGCCTCCCGTCTGCCCATCGATCTCACGTTTGACCTGGGGCTGCGTTTCGACACCGACTTCGGCGTCTTCCGACTCGGCTTCTCGACGCTCCTGGGCCTCGTCGATGTCGAGAGCCTCTTCGACTGATGACCCGCTCTTGGCCGCTGTTGGTGGTGCTTGCGCTCGTGACCTCGACGGTCGCCTCGACGGCGCTCGCGCAGCGGGACCTCCCCCTGCGCCGTGTGGGGGTCCGCTGGACGCGCGGCGCGCCCCAGGTCTCGTTCTCGGCGCGTGATCTGGTCACCCCTCGGCTGCGCCGGGAGCTCGCCGATGGGACCCGCCACCGCCTGGCCGTCACGGTCCAGGCTTACCGCGCCGGTTCGCGCCGCCCCTTGGCCAGCCGGCGGATGAGCTGCAGCGTCACCTACGACGTCTTCGCGCGGGCCTACCTCGTCCGAATGGGGCGCCGCTCGTGGGTCCTGTCCGACGCCCAGGAGGTGCTCGACCGCTGCCTCGCCCTCGTGGACTTCACCGTCGGCTCCGCGGATGTCTACCGCGACCTCGGAGGGGAGCGAGTCGTGTTCGTGGCGCGGGCCGAGTTCAACCCAATCAGCCGCGCGCGGTGCCGCCAGCTCCTGCGCCGCTCGGCGAACGACGACAACCTCATCGGTCCCGTCGTGATCAGCATCCTCCGCCGCGAGATCTGCGCCGCCGAGCGGGTCGTCGAGTTTCGCTCGCAGCCGATCGTGGTCCCCGCGAGGGCCCGCCGATGAAGCTCTCGCGCTTCGAGCGGAAGATCCTGGCGGCCATCGCCCTCGTTGCGTTCACGCCCCTGGCCGGCGCGTTGCTCCTCGGCGCAAACGTCGTCCGGGACGCCTATCGAACGGGCGTCAACGAGCGGATCCACGCTCAGCTCCAAGGCAGCGTCGAGCTTCATCGCCGGCACCTGGCGGTCCTCCGGGACGACGCCGAACGCACGGCCGACGCGATCGCGTTTCACGCACGGCTTGCACAGGCTCTGCAGGCGCGCGATCGGGGAGACCTGCGCCGACAGCTCGACGAGCTCCTCGATCGCTACCCCCACGTCGCGGCCGTGCGTGTCCTCGAAGGCGAGCGCTCCCTCGTCGAGCGGCGGCGGCCCGAGCGGCTGGGTCCCCAGGCCCATCAGCCGCCCTTGATCCTCACCCGTCGCCTCGACCCGCCGCACTCCGTCGAGGTCGTGACGACGGCCCCGCAGGCCATCTTCGACGACCTTCAGCTCGCCGGTGAGGAGGCCGCGTTCTACCAGCGGCTCCTCGAGCAATCCGCGTTCGTCTCGGACACCTACCTCTGGGTTTACATCGCCTTCCTGGCGCTCGTCGCCACGGTCGCGCTCATCCTTGGCGTCGTCCTCTCGCGCCGGGTTACCAGCCGGGTCACCGATCTGGCGCGTGCGACCCGGCGCGTCGGCGCCGGCGACCTCGACGTGGCGGTCCCCACCGGTGCCGAGGACGAAGTCCACGAGCTGACGGTGGCGTTCAACACGATGGTGCGAGACCTGCGCGAGTCGCGCTCCCGCATCGAGTATCTCCAGCGCATTGGTGCCTGGCAGCAGTTCGCCAGGCGCCTCGCTCACGAGATCAAGAACCCTCTCACCCCGATCCAACTCGCTGCCCAGGAGATGGTCCGGAGCTACGCCGGCGGTGACCCCAAGTTCCTGGCCAAGCTCGAGGACGCCTGCGCCATCATCGAAGAAGAGGTCGCGACCCTTCGCCGTCTCGTCGGCGAGTTCAGCTCTTTCGCGAAGCTGCCGGAGGTCAAGCTCTCGCGGGCCGACTTTCGCGACTTCTTGGAGGACATCGAGCGGACCATCCCGGCCATCTGCGACGACGTCTTCGGCGACGACGACCTCGAACGTCCCACGGTCGTGCTCGACGTCGAGGACAGGCCCATGCCCGTCCTCATCGACGCGATGATGCTCAAGCGCTGCATCGACAATCTTCTGCGCAACGCCTTGCAGGCCCTCCACGGCCGCCAGTCCGCGCAGGTCCGCCTGGTCGCCCGCTGCTCCGACGAGGGCCTCGTCGTGCGGGTCGAAGACGACGGACCGGGAGTGCCCGACGAACAGCGCGGGCGCATCTTCGACCCCTACTTCACGACCAAGCGCGACGGGACGGGCCTCGGCCTGGCGATCGTCAAGAAGGTCGTCCTCGAGCACCGGGGCGAGATCACCTACGAGCGCTCCGAGCTTGGGGGCGCCTGCTTCGTCGTCCGCTTGCCCCCCGCTCCGCCACAATCGGCTTGATTCCCCGACCCGCCGCTCTCAACGTGGGCCGAGGTGCGACGGCGATGATGCAGGACCTGCGGAAGCTCGTCCCCTGGCTCGCGGGGCTGCTGACCCTCGCGCTCCTCGCGACGATGGGGGTGCTGCCGACCTGCGGCGTCGCTCGACCGGCGCCTCCTTTCGAGGGCACCATCGTCGCAGGCGAGGGGGTCGGCGACCGGGTCTCCCTCCAGCGGCTCGCGGGGCGGGTGGTCGTGCTCGATTTCTGGGCGAGCTGGTGCCCCCCGTGCCGACGCTCCATCCCGATCCTCAACCGCGTGCAGGCGCGCTACGAGCCCAGCCAGGTCGTGTTTTACGGGGTGAACGTCGAGAACCTCGATCCCGACGCGCTGCGCGCTCAGCATCGAACGCTCGCCGCGGCGTTTCCAAGCCTCCAGGACCCGACCGGGAGCCTTCAGCGGGCCTACGACGTTCGGACCCTCCCGACGCTGGTGCTCATCGACGCCAACGGACGGATTCGTCACGTGGAATCCGGTGTGCCAGACGAAACTGACCTCTCCGCGCGCATCGACGCCTTGCTTTCGCCGGACTCGGGCGAAGCCGCGGGCCACTGACGCGGGGTGTTGATCGGCGCTGTGTCTTCTTGGTAAAGTTCGCGCCCCGTTGGCGCATGCCAACTCTTCAGGAGGGTCCGGCTTGGTTCAACAGCTTCAGGGCGCGAGCCTCGAGTCGCGCGTGGCGCGGCTCCAGGAGCTTCAGAAGGCAGCGGGTCCGGAGCTGTCGCGGGAGTTCGAACAGACCCTCGAGATGTCGTGGATC
>Ga0256832_1002168_pt1 | contig 13414 bp, 14 predicted proteins | sample 134614metaG_FD_190534 | JGI IMG/M metagenome (GOLD analysis project Ga0256832, IMG submission 190534) | Hydrothermal vent microbial communities from Lau Basin, Pacific Ocean - 134-614 | ecosystem: Environmental > Aquatic > Marine > Hydrothermal vents | place: Pacific Ocean: Lau Basin | collected... | reverse complement strand
CCGGCGGCGGTTCGACGATTGGCAGCAGCAATGGCGGCGGTGGCGGCGGTTGCGTTGCTATGAAAGAAGCACAACGCTCCGATCCCCTGCTGCTCTGGCTTGCTGCTGTTGCCATGATTGGTCTGCGGCGACGTAACCGCTAGACTACACATTATGTTACGGGCTATTCAGGATTTCTTTCGCGGGCGCATTGACCCCGATCCGGCGGGCAAGCATGACGAACACAGTCTGCACCTGGCAACGGCTGCATTACTGTTCGAGATGCAACGTGCCGATTTCGAGGAACACGAAGACGAGCGCGAGGTGCTGGAACGTGTGCTGCAGGAGACGTTTGCACTGAGCCGGGAAGAAACCCGGGAACTGGCCCGGCTGGCACAGCGTGAATCCGAAGAGTCTGTTTCACTTCATCAGTTCACACGCTTGATCAACCAGCGCTTTTCACCCGAAGAGAAGGTGCGTGTGGTGGAGATGTTGTGGCAGGTTGCCTTTGCTGACGGGCGTATTGATCGTTACGAAGAAGCCCTGGTACGCAAGATTTCAGAACTGATCTATGTGCCGCACAGGGCCTTCATCCAGGCCCGTCACCGGGTGCAGGCCGCGCAATAAAAAGGCAGCCATGTAGCTGCCTTTTTTGAATCCATTCCGTGCTCCGTATCCGGTCTTTCAATCCGGATACGGAGACGCATTCCGGTGCAGATTTCAGGTAACTACCTGATTACACCATATCTTTCAGACCCTTCAACGGAAGAACCTTGACCACGTTACGGGCAGGTTTGGCCTTGAATGTCATGGCTTCACCGGTGAACGGGTTAACGCCCTTGCGTGCTTTGGTGGCTGGCTTGCGGACAACCTTGATCTTCATCAGGCCAGGGACGGTATAGACGCCGGGGCCATTACGTTTGATATCACGCTTGATCAGTGCGGTGAGTGATTCGAAAACGGCGCCAACGTCTTTCTTGGTCAGGCCGGTTTTGTCTGCGATGTAGGTGAACGTTTCAGCTTTCGTGGTAGGCTTTTTTACCGCCTTGGCAGCAGCCTTTTTCTTGGCGGATTTCTTGGCAGCTTTTTTCTTTACGGCCATTCAATGTGCTCCTTTGAAAATGTTGGCAGAGAACTAACGGCGCAACCATAGCACAAAGAAAAAAAAGTGAAACCCCTTTTGTGATTTTTACCTGCTATTCCAGACTCAAATGAAGATGGCATCCATGATGCAAGGAAAATAGCGGGGTTTTCCTGCGTCAAAATTCAGTGGAGTTGACGTTCATCCGTCGCCGGATCAGACGTTTCCTTGTCCACGTTTTCATCCCGGCAGGACGAGGCATGGTGGTGTGTCATGCGCCAGCTGTCATCGATCAGTTGAAACACGTTGGTTGTGATCACCGGTGGCCAGTGATCGCTGTCACCGGGCGTGCTGAGGTGTTCGTAGAGAACGTGGACCGCAAGCAGCGCGTCCTGGGTGCGGTGAACGTTGGACAGTTTGAAGCGCACCCGCAGCCCGCCTTCGAAAATTTCCCGCCAGTTTTCCTGTACGGCGTCATAACCCTGTACCCGGTCACCCATGGGGTGAATACATTCGATGAATTCGCGTTCCGCCCACACGGCCATCATGGCCGTGAGATCGGCATTGGCAAATGCTTCATAGAAGGCCTGCTCGGCGGCTTCCGGTGTGGGAAAGACAGGTCTGGACATATCGCGCGCTATGGTACCAGTCTGCGGGGGTGAAGCAATGCGCCTGAATTTGTGAGCAATTTCACGATTTCGGAAGGGTGTTTCCGGCTAAGTTTTCGATGTTTTGTGCCGATAGCAGAAGGTGCACAGCGTACATCCCGCGGGCAAGCGGGAAAACACTTTGCGGATACCGGCAAACACTATCGACAGGATGACAGGCAGACCATGGGAGCGGCAAAAAAACTCTTGGACAAGAAGGTGTTAAAGGATCTGGTCCCCCTCAATGCATTATCCGCGGTACATCTTGACGAAATTTCCCGAAAGGCTGAAATCGAAACTATTCGTTCCGGGCGCTATGCGTTCAAGGCGGGTGAACGGGACCATAAATCTGTCTACCTGCTCGAGGGCAAGGTCGAGCTGCTTGACGATGGCCGCAATATTGTCGGTTCCGTTATAGGCGGATCGGAAGCGGCCCACCATCCACTGGCACACAAGCAGCCTCGCCAGTTATCTGCCCGTGCGTCGGGCAGTATCACCATTGCACGTATTGATTCGGGTCTGCTCGATGTATTGCTGACCTGGGATGAATCCTCCGGATACGACGTCGTTGAAATCGGCGCAGATGATGATGGTGACTGGATGACGCGCATGTTGCAGTCACAGGCATTCCTCCAGCTTCCGCCCTCGAATATTCACCAGCTGCTGATGCGGCTTGAGTCGGTCAGCTTCCGGGCCGGTGACCAGGTCATCCGGCAGGACGAGGAAGGTGATTACTTTTACATCGTCAAATCCGGCCGTATGGCGGTGAGTCGCAAGGCTTCGGCGCGCGGCAAGGAAGTGTTGCTGGCGGAACTTGGAGAAGGTGCCTGCTTCGGTGAGGAAGCACTGGTGTCCGATTCGTCTCGCAATGCGACGGTGACCATGCTCACAGACGGGTCATTGATGCGACTCTCCAAGGATGATTTCAATGAGCTGCTGCGTGCACCGCTGGTGCATGAAGTGGATTTCACGCAGGCCGGAAAACTCGCCGGGCAGGGTGCCGAGTGGCTGGATGTGCGTTTGCCGGGAGAGTTCGACAATCAGCATATCCAGGGCAGCCGGAATTTCCCCCTGTCAGCGTTAAGAGAACAGGCAGATACGCTGGATGCCGACAAGCGCTACATTGTCTGCTGTGACACGGGTCGACGCAGCGCCTCGGGTGCATTCATTCTGCGGCAGCGGGGATTCAGTGTTTACACGCTGAAAAATGGCCTGATGGATGTCCCGGCCGAGGCACTGGAAGGCGGCACCCCGGAAGAGCAGAGTGTCGACAGCCATGATGCAGAGATCATCCCTTTTGAAAATGAAAGGGATACGAATGATCGTGCAGAACCACAGGCACGGCAGGAGGCTGAAACAGCCTCTCGCCTCGAAGCGGACCTGCAAGCCAGCGAGGCAGCGCGTGATGCCTTGCAGGCTGAAGCCGAAACCCTGCGTGAACAACTTGCATCACTGCAGCATGTGCTGGATGAGACAGAGAAAAAACACACTGAACTGACGCAACAGCTGGAAGAGGCTCAACAGGCTTGTGAATCCGGTGCGGGAGCGAAAGAACAGTTCGAAAAACAACTTGCGCAGCTGGAAGCCGAGCTTGAGCGTGTGCGCGACGATTACCAGCAACTGGGACAGCGTACCAGCGCCGTTGCGGGTGAGCGGGATGCCGCCAACCGTGACCTGGAAAAAGCGCGTGCCGAGCTGGAAACCCTGCAGGCACGGATCGATAGCCAGCAGGGTGAGCTCGGTGAGCAGGTGCAGGCCGTTCAGACACAGCTGGATGCCAGGCAGCAGGCACTGGAAGAGGAAATTGCCCGACGCAGTGCAATTGAAGAGGATCTTGCCGAGGCTGAGAAAGCCTCCCGCCTGGCTGAAGAGCGGGAAGCCGGACTGACCGAACAGGTCGAAACACTGAAGCAGCAGACCGATGAGCAGCGTCAGCAGTTACAGGACGCGTTTCAGGCTGAAAAGGGTGAACTCGAACAACAGCTGCAGGCGCTGCAATGCAGTGTCGAGGATTACGAACAGAAACTGGCGTCACAAACCGGGGAGTATGAAACCCTTGCCGGAAAACTGGCGGAAGTCGAACAACAACTCACCCAATCCCGGGAAAACGAACAGAGCCTGAATGAGGCACTGGAGAACACCCGGCAGCAGACTGATGAGCTGGAACAACGTATTCGCGCCGGGCTGCAACAGGAACTCGATACACTGGGTGAGTCACTCGACAGTACCAGAACGGCCTTTGATGAGGCCAGCGCCCGGCTGGAGGAAAGTGTTGCTCGTGAAACACAACTGAACGAACGTATTTCAGAGCTTGAGCAACAGCTTCTATCCCGTGAGCGTGAATTCGAGTCGGATCTCGGTAGTGCGCGTGAGGCGATGTCGCGGGCACAGACCGAGCTGGATAACCTCAAACGTGAGCAGCAGCGGTTGCTCGACCGGTTACGCAAGAACGAGGAAACCCGTGAGCGTGAACGCCACGACCACGAAGCCGAGGTGCACCGCTTGCGCAGGGAACTGCAGCAGGCCGCTGATGGTTCGGCAGAAGGGCTGACAGCCGAGCTGGAGGCATTGCAGGCACAGGTTAACGAAAATACCCGGCTGCGTGATGACCTGGAGGTCCGGCTGGGAGAACGCAGCGCCCAGCTGGAAGACATGCAGGCGCGTGCCGAGCACTTTGAGCAGCAACTGAAACTGGCCCAGGAAAGCGCACAGGCCGCCGAGCAGCAACTGGTCGAGGCCAATCGCCTGGCCAATGAAGAAATGGAAATCCGCCTGAATACCGAACAGGGTATCCAGGATGGACTGCGTGAAGCGCTGGAAACCTCGGAACGGGAACGCAACGCTCACCAGGAAAACATTACTGTTATTACCCAGGAGCTTGAGGAGCTGCGTGAGGCCTACCGGCAATCGAAGCAGGCACTGGAAGTCAATGAGGGTGCGGCCAGCCGGCTGGATGAGGTTGAGGCGCAGCGCGCGAGCGCCGAGGCTGAACGTGATGAGCTGAGGTCGTCGGTTGAGGCGTTGAAGCAGGAACTTGACCAGTTGCGGGTAGAAGCCGAAGTGCATCGCGGCCTCGAAGACATGTTGTCGGATGGCGGGGAGGATACTGGCGAAAGTGAAGCCCTGCAGCAGGCCAAGCAGAATGTCGAGGTGGCGGTACGTCTGCGTGCCCAGGCGGAAGCCCGGGTGGAAAGCCTGTGCGAGGAAGTGGAGCAGCTCAGGACACAGTTGAGCCAGGTTGTCGAGGCGCCTGCGCCAGCTGTGCCGGAAGGTGCGATCCCGTCACTGGACAACACCGATCCTCATGCCTCGAATCCCATGCTGGCGGAGGTACCCGATATCGAGGAAGACGATGACGAGGCGCCGGCTGTATTGCTGGACGAAGAACTCGTCAATCTGCAACCTGCTGCTGTGCCGCCACAAAAGTCCGGTCTGATCAAGGGCATGATCACCGGTTTGATCGCAGGTGCCGTTGCCGGTGCAGGGTTATTCTGGTGGCAGTCCGGTTCCGTGCCGCAGGTTACCCTGCCCCCGCCCTCTGTCTCTGTCACACCGGGCAATGTGCCGGAACCGGTTGCCGAACCGGTACAACAACCGGAGGCCCGTCCGGCAAAGGTTGAGCAGGCCACGGCAACGGAAGTCCCGAAGGCTGAGATGAAGATCCCTGAGGTGAAGGCACCTGTGCCGGAGAAACCGGTAATCACTACGAAGGATGAAGTCCCGGCTGATACACCTGCTCCTGCTGCAACTGTACCCGTGTCTTTCCCGTTTGCACGGGGCATGTCTGGCACGCCGCGTACAGGCCGTAGCGAGACAACAACCGGCGAAGCCGGTCAGGCATCAACAACGGAAGCGGTCGTGCAGAAAGCCGGGCAGAGTGAAGAGACTAGCGCCACAGCACCAGTTCCGGCCGCCGATGTCACGCCGGAAGCAATGTTGCCGCCGGAGGTTGATCAACCGGCAGGACATTTCCGGGACCGTCTGGCGAATGGTGCGCCGGCGCCAGCCATGGTGCGTCTGCACGCTGACCGCTTTTTGATGGGCAGCAGCGGGATTTCACAACAGTTTGACGAGCGCCCGCAACACGAAGTCCGGCTGGCACCGTTTGCGATGGCAGCACGAGAGATTACGTTTAATGACTATGACGCATTTGCGCGTGCAACAGGCCACAGGCTGCCTGACGACAGGGGGTGGGGGCGTGGTGAACGTCCCGTGATCAATGTCTCCTGGAAAGATGCCCGGGACTATGCGCAGTGGTTGTCTGCGCAGACCGGCAAGCACTATCGTCTCCCGAACGAAGCAGAGTGGGAGTTTGTTGCGCGCTCGGGTGCAACGACACGTTACTGGTGGGGTGAGGGTGTGGGCGAGAATCACGCCAATTGTTTCGACTGCGGCAGTCGTGACGGCGGCGCAAAGACTTCCCCGGTTGCCAGCTACGCGGCAAGTCCCTGGGGTGTGTATGACATGGCCGGTAACGTACGCGAGTGGGTGAATGACTGTTATACGCCGAACTACAGTCGCGCAGCGGTTGATGGTAGTGCTGCTGAAACTGCCGGCTGCAGCGAGCGTGTCGTACGTGGCGGGGCTTACAGCAGCCCTTCGGCCCAGCTCCGCAGCACGGCGCGTGACCGGATGGATGCACAAAGTCGCCTGGATAACCTCGGTTTTCGTGTCGTGCGTGAAGACTGAGACAGTGATTGCGACAACGGTATGATTTGAATTCACGCCGCTGAATGCCTAACCTGCGGTGTATGGCAAAGTGGCTGAAAATTTGTGACCTGTCAGCCGTACCCGAAGACGGCAGTTGCGGGTTTTCGGTATCAACCTCGGCCGGGTTGATGGATGTTTTCCTGGTACGCAAGTCCGGTGAAGTCCACGGCTACCTCAATCAATGTCCGCACACCGGCGGCCCGCTCGACTGGGTGCCGAACCAGTTTCTTGACCTGGATCGTTGCTGGATCCAGTGCGCGACACACGATGCCCTGTTCCGTATTCATGATGGTGTATGTGTCGCAGGACCCTGCTCCGGAAAGTCACTGATACCCGTTGAACTTCAGCTGCAAGGCGGAAGTGTCTGTATGCGGGACAGTCTGCCGGGCAAATAAAAAGCCGGCAGCCTTTTGATGGGCTGCCGGCCGGGTGTTGGTGTGGCTTATCAGTCTTCGAGCGAGTTGATCAGGGCTTCAAGCGTTGCAGCAGGAAGGGCACGGGTTTCGCCCTCTGCCTGGACTTCGACCATGGCGAGCTGGAGTTGTGGACAATCCATCCGGCGTGGCCTTTCGCAGGAGGCACTCCCGGTTTCACGCGCAAGCTTGTACGATGGTTCTTCAACCGGAAATTCACTTCCACTTGCCATATCCATGATGTAGGCCATGGCCCACCTCCCTCGATAGTCGTGGCTGATGACTCAGCCGTTACCAAGGCTATCGGCGCCAGGGTGTAAACATTAACCCTGATTTTTTCGTGCCGGAATCCAGTGGTTTAGGGGCGTCCGATGTTAGGGAAATGCCGGAATGGTGGGTTCAATGCCGTGCATGTCGGCTTCCGGATGGTGTCGCCTGATCATGTTGGTGATTTCTTCCACGCGGTTTTTCGGAACATCCACCATCATCAGGATATGTCCCTGTTCGACAGCATTCTGGAACGCTTTCAACTGGCTGTTGGGTACATCGGTTCCAATCATGCCGGAAACCCAGGCACCAATCAGCGCACCTGCCAGCGCACAGGCCAGCACGGTCCAGCCACCGAGCGTAATGCCACCGGGCGGGAATGCAACGGCGATGAGCCCCGCCAGTACGCCCGTCGCACCACCAACACCGAGGCCCATTTCAATACCATGAATAAAGTCACTGCGCTGCAACAGGTTTGCTCTGGGAAGATCGCCCAGCGGTATACCCTCTTTTGCCAGGACATGAATGTGGTGATCATCAATACGAGCAAGCAGGAGTTCATCAACCACCTGGCGCGCACGCGCTACACTGGGTAAAAGAAAATAGAGTCTGCGTCTCATACTGCACCTCCTGTCCCGCAACGGGCTGGATTGTTCACGGTTGTCAAAATATTAGACCGCTGAATCCAGTATAGTTGCGTTTTCAGGCCATTATGTCAGGCGGTAATCCATACGCTCGATCTGTCTCATCCAGTCCTCGGTTTCAGCCCAGATTTCAGTATCTTCAGTATCTTCCGGTGATATATCCATGGATCCGCTCCAGTCTTCAGGCGGTTCTACGGGTTGTGGATGCAGCGTTTCCCAGGCTTCGCGGTCCAGTTCCTCGATCGTGCCGTCGAAATATTGAAGCTCCAGTGTATCGTCATCGTCATCACTGGCGACGATTTCGAACGCATCGCCTACAGGGGATTTGTACCAATCGCCGATTTGCGGTGAAGGTTGTACTGCCATGGCGGTTTACCTCCTTGCTCAAACTGCTGATACTTGACGTTCCGGGTAGTTTGTTTTGCGGGGTCAACGACCTTGTTTAACTTATATGCCCATAAAAACGGGTTTGCAACAAGAGAAATTTGACGCTTTTTGAGGATCCTTTATGAGTATCAAGATTGTGGTGGTCGATGCCGGTCAGTTGGCAAAAGGCGTCGAATTTCCGCCGCTGAAAATCCCGAAATATGGCTGGGAGGAATACCCGGGACTGGACGTCGAAGGCATTGAGGAACGCTGCTGGCGGGCTGATGTAGTGGTCGCCCTCTCGTCAGGTATCTCTGCGGAATTGCTGAAAAAAATGTATCGCCTGAGTCTGCTGGTGACAGCCGGTGAAGCCTGCCGGCAGCTGGACCAGGCGGCCGCCCTTGAGCAGGGCGTCGAACTTCTGGCTTTCCCGGATGCGGATTGCAGCGATACAGAAGATGCACAGGATTTATGTCATCGCATTGTGCAGGCGATTGAACATTATGTCGCCAGCGATGTGGCGGATGAGGAAAACATATGAGCTGGTGGGGCAAACTGTTGGGCGGGGCTTTTGGTTTCATGCTGGGAGGGCCGCTGGGGGCACTGATTGGTGCGGCATTCGGACACAATTTCGACAGGGGCATGGGGCGAATTGCCGGTGATTTTGCGCCCGGTGCGCAGGAGCGCGTGCAAACGGTATTTTTTACCACCGTGTTTTCTGTGATGGGCCACCTGGCCAAGGCGGATGGCAAGGTCTCAAAAAGCGAAATCGATCTGGCGCGCCAGATCATGCAGCAATTCAATCTCGATGATGAGCGTCGCAAGATTGCCATTAAGCTGTTCAATCAGGGCAAGCAGACGGATTTTCCGCTTGAAGATGTGCTGCGGCAGTTTCGACAGGAATGCCATCGCCGCCGCAACCTGATGCAGATGTTCGTCGAAATCCTGATGCACGCGGCATATGCCGATGGTGACTTGCATGCCGGTGAGCGCCGGGTGCTGGAACAGGTGCGCGTGTCGCTGGGCTTTTCACAGCAGGTTTTTCAGCATATCGAAGCCATGGTGCGCAATGCGCAGCACTTTGCACAGGGGGGTGTCTCACCGCGCGATGCCTTGCGTGAAGCCTACGAGGTGCTGGGTGTCGATGAGAAGGCCAGTGACGCGGAGGTCAAGAAAGCCTATCGCCGCCTGATGAACCAGCACCATCCTGACAAGCTGGTTTCAAAAGGCCTGCCGGAGGAGATGATTAAGCTGGCCACGGAAAAGAGCCAGGAAATCCGCCGTGCCTACGATACGATCAAAAAAGCACGCAGTGGCCAGTAGGCACCTTGGGAGCCTGTATTAATTCGTCATTGCGAGCGTAGCGCGGTAATCTTTATTGGTCTTGCACGAGGCTGATCGAGATTGCCGCGCTGCGCTCGCAATGACGTGAATTCTGAATTAATTCAGAGGTTCCTTTAGATAAACCGCCCACCTGCGGCGACTGCAATAACCACAATGCCCAGCAACAGGTTAACGCCCACGATCTGGCGAATCTGGTTCAGGTGCTTGCCGGCTTCCGGCCACTGCTCGGTGATCACCGCTTCTTTCAGGCGTCGGAAAGGGACGAAGTACAGGTGCATATAGAGCAGGATCATCAGCCATCCCAGTCCCTGCATGATATGAATATGTATACCTGCGGCATCCAGGCCGCCATACAGTCTGAAGACTATCCAGTAGCCAGTGCCAGGCAACAGGATGACAAACAGCCACACCCAGGGAAAGAAGCGACGGAATACATGGACCCAGAGTTTAAGGCGTTGCGGGGGCTCAAACTGCTGGACAGCAACGGGGCGCAATACCTGGTGGGCGAAAAACATGCCGCCGACCCACAGGACGGCAGACAGGATGTGCAGACTGATAGCAATGCTGTGCAGACTCATGTCAGTTACTCTTTTTTCTTGACGAAACGGGTTTTCAGCCAGCCGTAGACGCGGCGTACCAGTGCATCCTGCATGCCGGTGAAAAAGTGATCTGCCCCTTCAATTTCGGTCTGGCGGTAAAGCCTGTTGCCGGCGCTACGGGCCGCTTTGCGGCGTGCCTCGGGCGTTGCCAGCAGTGTATCGAGGTCGCGGCTGCCGTAGATATCCAGTACCGGTAACTTGATTTTTACCAGTGACAACAGGCTGTTGGTTTTCTCGTCGATGGTAGAACCACCGACGCTGACCAGTACCAGTCCCTGTACGGGGGGCTTTTTCTTGCTGGCGACATACCAGGCCGACATGGTGGCGCCGAGACTGTGACCAATCAGCACGATGGTCCGGTTGCCGCGTTTGCGCAGCATGGCGGCAGCGGCATCGATGCGCGGTGTGACTTCATCAAACAGGGGGACGTAATCCTGCAGAGAGGCATTGTTGGGCAACACCGGCATCTGGATGGAAAGTGTCGCCCAGCCGTGATCGGCCAGCCCGGTGCGTAAGGGGTAGATGACATCAGCCCAGTCCGGGTGAGCACCCATACCGTGGGCGAGAATGACCGCCCGGCCGGTGAATCCATTGCTGGCCTCGGTATATATCCCCATAAAGGGTGTGTCGCCGGCATTCAGTTCACAGGTCTCGCCTTCGACCAGACCGTCACTGATCTGTTCGGCCCAGCGCTTTTCCTTTTTCTGGTCGGAGGCGGCCAGGGCGGGTGTGACCAACTGTCCAAAAAAAGTCAGTAAAACCAGTAGCTTAAGCATGCGGTGCACGTTGGTATTCCCTCCATCCGCCGGGTTTGTTTTACGGTACGATTTCCCGGGCTGAAATCGTGCGGCGGTTCCGGTAAAGTGCGCGATCTTGATTTCCCAGCGCAGCAAACTATTTACGAGGCCCGGATTATGCCAGATTACAAGATCGCACCGTCTATTTTGTCAGCCGATTTCGCCCGTCTGGGCGAGGAAGTGGATAACGTCCTCAAGTCCGGGGCCGACATTGTTCACTTCGACGTGATGGACAACCACTATGTTCCCAACCTGACCATTGGTCCGCTGGTGTGTGAGGCGTTGCGCAAGCACGGTGTCACCGCCGAGATTGACGTGCATCTGATGGTCAAGCCGGTGGACCGTATTATTCCGGATTTTGCCAGGGCCGGTGCCAGCTACATTACCTTCCACCCGGAAGCCAGCGAGCACATCGATCGCAGCCTGCAGCTTATTAAAAACGAGGGCTGCAAGGCCGGCCTGGTGTTCAACCCGGCCACGCCGCTCGACTACCTGACCTATGTGATGGACAAGGTCGACATGGTGCTGCTGATGTCCGTCAACCCGGGCTTCGGTGGCCAGAGCTTTATTCCGGCTACCCTCGACAAGTTACGTGAAGCACGCAAGATCATTGAGGCCTCGGGTCGCGACATCCGCCTGGAGATCGACGGTGGTGTGAAGGTTGATAACATCCGTGAAATAGCCGAAGCCGGTGCCGATACCTTCGTGGCCGGTTCCGCCATTTTCGGTGCGGCCAGTGACAGTGATGCGAACGTGTATGACACCGTCCTCAAGGCCATGCGTGACGAGCTGGCCAAGGCTGGCTGAATGGCTATCCGCAAGCCCGAGATGATTCTCATTGACGTGGACGGCACGCTGGTCGACAGCGTGCCGGACCTGGCCTGGTGTGTCGATGAAATGATGAAACAGCTGGGCCGCGAACCCTGGGGTGAAACCCGCGTACGCGACTGGGTGGGTAACGGCGTGGAGCGGCTGGTGCGCCGTGCCCTGATCGGGCAACTGGACGGTGAGCCGGACGAGGCCGAGTTTGAAAAAGCCTACCCGATCTTTCTCGACCTGTACGCGGAAAATACCTCGAAGCGTTCCATGCTGTACCCCGGCGTGAAGGAAGGCCTGGATTACCTGCGTGCCGCGGGCTACCCGCTCGGTTGTGTGACCAACAAGGCCGCGCAGTTTACCCTGCCGCTGCTGAAAGACCTGGGGATCTTCGACTATTTCGGGATTGTGGTCAGCGGCGACACGCTGGAGCAGAAGAAGCCACACCCCGCCCCGTTGCTGCATGCGGCGGAATTCTTTAAGGTAGACCCTGAACGGTCACTGATGGTCGGTGACTCGATCAGTGATGTAAAGGCCGCGCGCGCGGCAGGCTTCCAGATTGTCTGCATGCCGTACGGTTACAATCATGGTGTGGATATCCGCGTGGCGGAGCCTGACCTGGTTATTGGCACCCTGGCAGATTTGAAAGGCGAACTCGAACAGGCGGCATGATGATCACCGTAGAGACACGAATGCACGGACGGGAGGAACGATGGTGGCGTTGATCCACTGTCTGTAACGGCCTTCGTGTATCAAAAATGTCTCAACGGTGAGGACCATGAATCCTGAACAATTCGAACAACTGGCCAGTGAGGGATACAACCGTATCCCGGTAACGCGCGAGGTGCTGGCCGACCTCGATACCCCCTTAAGTACCTACCTGAAGCTCGCCAGCGGGCCTTACTCCTATTTGTTCGAGTCCGTGCAGGGTGGTGAGAAGTGGGGGCGTTACTCCATTATCGGTGTGCCGTGTCGCACTGTGTTGCGTGTGTATGGTGAGCGCATCGAGGTGCGCACCGAGGGTGAGCTGGTCGAGGAAGCCCATAGCGAGGACCCCCTGCAGTGGATCGAGGCATTCCAGGCGCGTTACCGTGCCCCGGATCTCGAAGGGCTGCCACGGTTTGGTGGCGGGCTGGTCGGCTATTTCGGTTACGACACCGTGCGCTACATCGAGCCGCGTCTGAAAGACGGGGTGAACAAGGACACATTGCAAACACCGGACATCCTGTTGATGGTGTCCGATGAAGTCGTGGTATTCGATAACCTGGCTGGCAAGCTGCTCATGGTGGTACACGTCGACACCTCATACGATGATGCCTGGGCCTACGGTCAGCGCCGCCTGGATGTATTGATGAACCGCCTCTGTCAGCCAGTGCAAATCCCAGGCGCCCTGGAGAACCCGTGCGAGGTGTCGGAAGACGATTTTGTTTCCGGTTTTACGCGCGAGGGTTTCGAGTCTGCCGTCGAGCGCGTGAAAGCATACATTGTTGAGGGTGATGCCATGCAGGTGGTGTTGTCGCAGCGCCTGTCGATCCCGTTTCACGCGCCGCCGCTGGATTTGTACCGTGCCCTGCGCGGACTGAACCCGTCACCGTACATGTTCTTTCTCGACCTGGATGATTTTCATATCGTCGGTTCCTCACCGGAGATCCTGGTGCGCCTCGAGGATGACGTGGTGACCGTACGGCCGATTGCTGGCACGCGCCCGCGTGGTGCCACCGAAGCCGAAGACAAGGCGCTGGAAAAAGACC
>Ga0256832_1002167_pt1 | contig 13418 bp, 16 predicted proteins | sample 134614metaG_FD_190534 | JGI IMG/M metagenome (GOLD analysis project Ga0256832, IMG submission 190534) | Hydrothermal vent microbial communities from Lau Basin, Pacific Ocean - 134-614 | ecosystem: Environmental > Aquatic > Marine > Hydrothermal vents | place: Pacific Ocean: Lau Basin | collected... | reverse complement strand
TGGGGAAAATTATGCAGTACGGGCAAATACTTTATCTGAGATCGTTGCACTGATTTTGCCTTTAATCACGCAAACTACTCATATTATGGGATGGTCTCTAGGTGGCTTAATTGCACAGGAAATAATACGACAACAACCGCATTTAATAAAACGTGTGGTAATGGTCGCTAGTACGCCTAGATTTTCTCAATCAGAACGATGGCATCATGCAATGTCCAAGGAGGTATTATCCACATTTTCAAAGCATTTAATAAACGATACTGAAAAAACGATTAAGCGCTTTATTGCATTGCAGTTTATGCATACTAAAAACTCACAGATGATTCAGCGTACCTTAAGAGAACATATTTTAAATAGTACAATAAATAGAAAGATGCTCACTATCGGACTGAAAATATTGCAACAACAAGATTTTCTGGATATGAAAATGGCACACCAACAATTATGGTTATTAGGAGAGAAAGACCGTTTGATTCCTATTAAAATAAAAAATGATTTACGCATTTTGTACCCTAATGCCACAATTGAAACAATAGACGAGGCAGGTCATGCGCCTTTTATGACGCATCCACAAGCATTTATTGATATTATCCTCCCCTTTTTAATGAAAAAAAAAGCAAGCTAGAAGGTAATTTAATGGAGTCTCAATATCATTTAGATAAAGAAAAAGTGCGTAAAAACTTTGAGCGTGCTGCCAACCGTTATGATGCTTCTGCAAGACTGCAAAAGGAGGTGGCAAGTCGTTTACTAGAACGTCTCGACTATATCCGTATACAGCCTAAGCGTCTATTGGATCTAGGTTGTGGTACAGGAACTATCAGCACCGATATGCTAAAGCGTTATCCAAAAGCGGAAACAATCGCACTTGATTTAGCTTTTAATATGCTTAAAAAAACGCAACAACACACTAAAGGTTGGTTTAGTAAAAAACCGCATTGTGTCTGTGCTGATGCGGAAAACTTACCCTTAAAGAATGATTCAGTTGATTTATTGATTTCTAATCTTATGTTACAGTGGAGTAATGACTTACAAGCTGTTTTTAATGGCTTTCAACGCGTTATTGCACCCAAGGGCTTGTTAATGTTTACAACCTTTGGACCCGATACATTGAAAGAAATACGAGCAAGCTGGGCTAGTGTTGACAATAGCCCTCATACCAGTCAATTTATAGATATGCATGATATTGGAGATGCTTTATTAAAAGCAGGGTTTTCCGATCCTGTTATGGATATGGATATAATCACCATGACCTATGACTCTGTACATAACGTAATGAAAGATATTAAAAATATTGGCGCAAGCAATGCTGTTCAAGGTCGAAATAAAGGGTTAATGGGCAAACAACGTTTGACCGACTTTAAGATCGCTTATGAAGTATTTAGACAAGCAGATGGGCTTTATCCTCTTACGTGGGAAGTCGTTTACGGACATGCTTGGGCCCCAGAAAACTTAAAAATTAAAGGATATGATAAAATCATTCCAATTCAGAGAGCACACTCCTCCTAAACGGTTAAAAGCTGATAAAAAACAACATGATTAAATATTGATCCAGTTTATCATTAAAAAAAGTTCCATCTACTGAAAAAAAGCGTATATTAGTCGGCTTGGTTCATTTTTAGTGAATTTGTGCAAAAATTAATAAGGCGAATTTCCATGAGTGCACTATCATTAACGTTACTAATTGGCGCACTGGTTATGCTGATTGTAATTGTGGCATTTGTGTTTACTGTGAAGAGCGGTCAATACGATGATTTGGAAGGTCCAGCCCATCGTATTCTCATGGATGATGATGACCCACTCATACCTGCAAATGCCGAAAAATTAAGAAAGCAAAAGGAAAAGCAAAATACATCAAAGACAAGTTCTGACAACTAAAAAACAGAACTGGATATCTATGATTACAAAAGATTTCTAGTTGCTTTTTCGTGGTTTTAATCTATATATTCTGAGGTGAAAAATATGAAAACTTAGGGCTTTTTGTTTCTTAAATAAAAAATGATATTTTTGAATAAATAGCATTTTTGGGAACAAGTTAGAAAAAAATGGGTAATTTTAGAGGGTATACTAACTCTCTATTTTATAAGTAACATTTAAGTTTAATTTTCGTATCAGTAAGACTGAAAATTAATAAAATAAATAATCAATATCGTCAAATAGAAATTACGAAAGGATTCGAATTTTTATTCCCCGATAGGAGATCATAATATTTATGTCTGATAGAAGACTTCAAGTATTTCACGCAGTAGCACGCCAGCTAAGTTTTACCAAGGCGGCAGATGTGCTTCATATGACACAGCCAGCAGTTACCTTTCAAATACGCCAGCTTGAAGATCAATTCGATGCTCGTCTATTTGACCGAGCTCACAATAAAGTGTCATTGACAGAAGCTGGAAATTTAATTTTCCAATATTCCGAACGGATATTCGAACAGTATTCTGAAATGGAAAATGAGGTGAGGGAATTAACAGGCAATTTCAGTGCTTCGCTTGTACTCGGTGCGAGCACCACTATCTCTGAATATATGCTCCCTGCCCTGCTTGGTAAATACCGAGCAAAGAATCCAGAAGTTAGATTACGCCTTCGCGTATCAAATACTGACGGCATTGTTGCAATGGTCGAAAATAACGTCATTGATCTTGGTATTGTTGAAGGTGCTGTCACTAATAAAAACTTGTTATCAGAACTCTGTCGTACAGATAACCTTGTTGCTATTGTTCCAACAAATCATGAGCTTGCCCGTTATGCCGAACGCGGTCAGCCCATTTCTATTCAAAAAGTATTAGAATATCCCTATATTTGTCGTGAACAAGGTTCAGGTACACGCGGTGTTATTCTTGATTATTTGCGTGAGCAAGGACTAGAAATACAAATGCTTAAATCCTGTCTTGAATTAGGTAGCCCAGAATCAATCAAAGGTGCTGTTGAAGCAGGAATGGGCGTTTCTATTTTATCAAGTGTTAGTATTGCAAAAGAACTAAAACTAGGTTCTCTCGTCGCTATTCCTCTTGATCCTCCTCTGAAGCGTGAGTTTTCTTTTGTGCGCCAACGTCAAAAATTCCGTGTTAGAGCAATGGAAGAACTACTAGAGTTTGCACGTAGCTATTGTGAAACAACACCTTAGACAACTTAACAGAAAAACATCTAGCAACTCTATCTGAGACAAATTTAAAGTGTAGGGTCGGTGTAACTTGCTTGTGAAACCGACCTTTTGTAGCAATGCTCATGGTCACGGTTCCATAGGGAAGCTCCAAGCAATATTAGGTAAAATCATTGCTTAAAACGTCCTAAACTCCATCGCCCTTACCATTGTCTTAGCTTAAATTGCTAGCCTTAATGAGTGTTTATTAAAAAATGTTTCCTACCCCCTCTCCATCACAACAATTAAGCAAAGCAGAACGTCAACTTTGTCAAATTTACAAAAAACTCAATGATAGCAAACGTGAAACATTATTATCTTTTGCTGAATTTTTAATCTCAAAACAAAAAGAAACGAATAAAGTAAAAGCTGTATTGCAACAACCTCGTTTGATCATACCCGAAGAAAATGAAAGCGTTATCAACGGTATCAAACGTCTTAAATCCTCCTATTTTATGATTGACGACCAGGATTTATTTCATGAAATTTCTGCATTGATGTCAGCACATATAATGAAAGGCGTTTCAGCTAAAGATACTATCCTTAAAATTGAAGTCGTCTTTGAGAAATTTTATAATAAATACAAAATAGATTTTGCTAATAATACTGACTAGGGCGTTAAATGATAAAACTACTTAATGAATGGTATCAACGCCATTTTTCAGACCCACAGGTCGCTATTCTAGCCTTGCTTTTGATATTAGGAACAACCGTTATTCTATTAGCAGGTGATATCTTAACCCCAATATTAGCGGCTATTATTATTGCTTATTTATTAGATGGTGCTGTGTATTGGTTATACAGGCACAAAATCCCCCGATTTATTTCAATTATTGTTACCTTTAGTGCCTTTATACTGTTGGTCTTTATCTCTCTTATTGTGTTAGCCCCATTAATTGTACGCCAAGCCATTCAGTTTATGCGAGAAATCCCTAGCATGTTGGCACAAGGACAAGCTGAAATTATGCAACTTCCTAATAAATATCCCCATATTGTCTCAGAAAAACAAATTGGCGATATTATGACGCGACTACAGTCCCAAGTTGCTGATATATCTCAAAAAGTTGTCGAGTTTTCTTTTGCCTCCTTTATCGATCTTTTATCTTTCATGGTCTACTTGATCGTGGTTCCCTTATTGGTCTTCTTTTTCCTTAAAGATAAAGAAAAAATTATTATATGGTTTACCAAATTTATGCCAAGAGATCGTACTTTAGTGACCACAGTATGGGAAGAAGTGAACAGTAAAATCGCAGGTTATGTGCGTGGAAAATTCATGGAAATATTAATTGTATGGGTCATTACCTATATCACTTTTTTATTTATAGGGATTGAGTACGCTTTATTACTCTCCTTTGTGGTTGGAATATCTGTCTTAATTCCTTATGTAGGCGCTGCATTAGTCACCATTCCTGTCGCAATGGTTGCTTATTTACAATGGGGATATAGCTCAGAGATGATGTATGCTTTAATTGCTTACAGTATCATTCAGTTTCTCGATGGTAATTTACTCGTTCCTTTACTTTTTTCAGAAATGGTTAATATACACCCCGCTGCAATTATTACTGCTGTCTTAATTTTTGGTGGCATTTGGGGTATTTGGGGAGTATTTTTTGCCATTCCACTAGCCACTGTCATTCATGCCGTGATCAATGCTTGGCCGCGCTTAAGTTAGTTTATTATTACACAAACAAAGAAGAGATTTAGCCATGTTTAACCCACTACCCATTGCATTATCCGTCCATATTTTAGCTATTATAGTATGGGTCGGTGGAATGTTTTTCGCTCATCAGGCGCTTCGCCCCGCTATTGTTGAAGTACTAGAACCACCCCAACGTTTATCTCTATGGGTTGCAACCTTTAAACGTTTTTTTATCTGGGTATGGATCGCAATAATATTAATATTAAGTAGTGGCTTATGGATGATGAGTTTATATCCACAACCTCCTGTTTTTATACATATTATGCTCAGTCTGGGAATTATTATGATGCTCATTTTTTTGCATGTGTTCTTCGCCCCTTATAAAAAATTAAAACAAGCGGTGTCTGAACAACGCTGGGCAGATGGCGCTAAGGCATTAGGTCAAATTCGTCTATTAGTCGGCATTAATCTCAGTATTGGTCTAATAACCGCTATTGTAGCTGTTGCAGGAAAATTCTATTTATAAAAATAATAGCAAGTCGCTCCTCTCTGTTTTTAGCTGAGAGGATACCAGAAGATTATTTTGTCTATATTTCTTGATTTACTATCGTGTATTTTAAACCTTCTATCATTATTCGTTGTTATATCCTTTATCCATAGGAAAAAATCTACTTCTTAAAGCTTAAGAGGTTATCAATGACAAATAATACTAAATTTTCATTCATGATAGGATTCATTGTGTTTTTTCTATCACCCCTGAATGTATTTTCTTATGAGGCACCTTATAATAATCCTACTTTCCGAAATGTACTAAATAAGGCAAAATTACAGTTTCCAAACGATAAAATTCGTATCGGCTACGGACGTTTTCAAAATAGAGCTAAACCCTATTTCTATTTGGAAAAAAAACGTTATATGACTTTTAAGATAAAAAAAGAACCGCATGATTCAATCGTGCGAGCAGAATTACGCTTAGGTCGCAATGATTGGTCTGTTTATACAGCTACCCCTAAAATTTTAAATGCAGAAATACATCTATCAAACCCTAAAGACTTAAATCAAATCACATTACTACAAATTCATAGTATTAATCCAAGCTACCCTCCCCTGCGTATAACATGGCTAAGACATCACCGTGGAATTAAAAATCATATATGGGCTATTCTTAGACCCAGCCCTTACCATTCCGCTATCCGCTATGTAGACTTAGGTAAACGCCAAGGTAAACAGTTTACCCGTTACAGTATTAAAGTTGTCAATGGTAATCTCGAAGTATGGACTGACTGGAAACTTAAAGTGCAACAGTCGCTCAGTTTGTGGAAAAATACTAAAAACTACTTTAAAGCAGGTCTTTATTTAAGTGGTAAAGGTGATACAGGTTTAGCAAAAGCGCGTTATCGATTACTAGAATATCATTAAGCACTTATCTGTCCTGCTTGCTATCAGTTTTTGAGACATAAAAAATTACTGATTTCCCTCTTTCCCTAATTTATGTTTAAATATTCAGCTTATACCCCCCCAATTGCTGAGTTAAATCATGTTTTCACAAATTAAAGAAGATATTTCTTGTGTATTTGATCGTGACCCCGCCGCACGTAATACTTTTGAGATATTAACCACCTACCCTGGTGTTCATGCCATTATTTTTCATCGTATTTCCCATACTTTATGGGGAAAAGGTTTAAAATGGTTGGCAAGAGTGCTATCAAATGTTGCACGTTTATTTACAGGCATAGAAATTCATCCCGGTGCTGTCATTGGTCAACGTTTTTTTATTGACCACGGCATGGGCGTTGTTATTGGTGAAACGGCTGAAATTGGTAATGATTGCACCTTATATCATGGTGTTACTTTAGGTGGCACAAGTTGGCAAGCAGGAAAACGCCATCCAACGCTAGGAAATAATGTGGTTGTTGGTGCAGGTGCAAAAATTCTAGGTCCCATAAAAATCAACGATAATGCCCGTATTGGATCAAATGCTGTGGTTGTCAAAGAAGTACACGAAGATACAACCGTTGTTGGAGTCCCTGGACGCGAGGTTGTGCGACGTACAAACAAACAGAAAAACCGCGCCGAAGTGGCGAAAAAAATGGGCTTTGATGCCTATGGTGCAACCAAGGATATGCCTGATCCTGTCGCAAATACTGTCAATAAAATGCTGGATCATATCCATAAAATGGATCAACGTATGGATAAGATGTGCATACAAATACGTCATATTGGGGGAGATTTTGATATTGAACCATTGCCTAAAATCAAAGCAGATGGGTTTGATGAGGAAGAAATCAAAAAAAAGAGCAATATAGATTGCAGTAATACTTGACTGTTATTGTCAGGTATTCTACTATCCAAAGCATTAGTAAATACTGATAAACTAACAATATCAGCATTGAATTAAAATAAGTATCTCTATAATGGGCTATACCTCACTATATAGCTCCTACTAGATGCTTAAAAATGAGAATTTACTTATCCCTCAAGTAGAGTTCAATATTTGTTCTTACCTGAATTCTCATTTTTTAATAAGTAGAAGAACATAACGAACAAATATTAGATTCATTGCGTCCTTCTACTTAATGCTATGGAGTCTCAATGAAATTAACTACAAAAGGTCGTTATGCGGTGACCGCAATGCTAGATATTTCTCTGCACTGCAAAGACAAACCTGTGTCTCTCGCTGAAATTTCAGATCGCCAAGATATTTCACTGTCTTATCTTGAACAACTTTTTTCCAAATTACGCAAACAAGGGCTAGTTAAGAGCATGCGCGGACCGGGTGGTGGATATCGTTTAAGTCGCGCCCCTGGCGAGATTACTATGTCTCAAATCATTATGGCAGTGGATGAAAATGTAGATCTATCAAAATGTGGAGGACTTAATAATTGCACTAAAAATGGGCATTGCTTAACACATGACTTATGGATGGATTTAAGCCACCGCATTCAATCCTTTCTTGATGATATTTCCTTGGAAGAAATGATGAGTCGTGCTGATGTTATCGAAGTGGCCGCACGACAACGCAAAGAAAAAATGATTGAAAAAATACCAATTACCTGACTCTTATGCTTTAGCGATAAGAATATTTAAAGAAGAAAAACTAAACAATTAGCGACATTAAAGAATATTATTTACAAGGATTGCGTATTATGAGCGAACTTAAAACCCCAATTTATCTGGATTACTCTGCTACAACTCCAGTTGACCCTCGTGTTGCAGAGAAGATGATGCAGTACTTAACACCCGACGGGGTGTTTGGCAATCCTGCATCAAGAAGTCATTCTTTTGGCTGGGAAAGTGATGATGCAGTAACAGAAGCTCGTGCCAATGTTGCGGCACTGATCAACGCCGACCCGCGTGAAATTGTTTGGACTAGCGGTGCAACTGAATCTGATAATTTAGCCATTAAAGGGGCTGCTCATTTTAATCACCGTCGTGGTAAACATATTATTACCATGAAGACTGAACATAAAGCCGTATTAGATTCTTGTCGCCAACTTGAACGTGAAGGCTATGAAGTCACTTATCTTGATCCTCAAACGAATGGATTACTTGATTTAGAGGCATTTAAAGCCGCCATAAGAGATGACACGATACTGGCTTCGATTATGCATGTGAATAATGAAATTGGTGTCATTCAGGATATTAAAGCAATTGGTGAAATTTGCCGTAAAAACAAAATCATCTTCCATGTCGATGCAGCTCAAAGTGCAGGTAAAGTACCTATTGATATGGACGATCTAAAAGTTGATTTAATGAGCTTCTCTGCGCATAAAATTTATGGACCCAAAGGCATGGGCGCATTGTATGTAGGCCGTAAACCACGTATTCGTATTGAAGCCCAAATGCACGGTGGCGGTCATGAACGAGGTATGCGTTCGGGTACATTAGCAACACATCAAATTGTAGGTATGGGGGAAGCCTTTCGTTTAGCAAAAGAAGAAATGGCAAAAGACAATGAACGCTTAATGACATTGCGAACTCGTTTACTCGATGGTTTTAGCGATATGGAAGAAGTCTATATTAATGGTGATTTAGAACAACGTGTTGCAGGAAATCTAAATATTAGTTTTAACCATGTCGAAGGTGAAAGCCTTATGATGTCACTGAAAGATTTAGCGGTTTCATCAGGCTCAGCCTGTACTAGTGCTAGCTTAGAGCCAAGTTATGTATTGCGCGCCTTAGGACGCAGTGACGAGTTAGCCCATAGCTCATTACGCTTTACATTAGGACGCTTTTCTACCGAAGCAGAAGTCGATCATGCCATTATAGAAACACGTAAAGCAGTAGAAAAACTACGCGATCTTTCACCTTTATGGGATATGTACAAAGAAGGCGTAGATTTAAGCAGTGTAGAATGGGCGGCACACTAAGAATAATTTTAAGTTTAATCCGAAAAAATGTGCATAACATAATTAAGCACATCTCTAAATAGCGATGAGGTAAAGAAAATGGCTTATGGAAATAAAGTAATCGATCATTACGAGAATCCACGTAATGTTGGCATATTAGATAAAGATGCAAAAAACATTGGCACAGGTATGGTCGGCGCACCTGCTTGTGGTGATGTGATGAAACTTCAAATCGAAGTGGGTGATGATGGTATTATTAAAGATGCTAAATTCAAAACCTACGGCTGTGGTTCCGCAATTGCCTCTTCAAGCCTATTAACCGAATGGGTCAAAGGTAAGACACTCGATGAAGCAAAAGATATCAAAAACACCGATATTGCAGAAGAGTTAGAATTGCCCCCTGTAAAAGTGCATTGTTCTGTATTAGCAGAAGATGCCATTAAAGCGGCAATTGATGATTTTCAATCAAAACAATAAGGTATCGAGATGGCAATTACATTAACAGAAGTAGCTGCTAAACGCGTAAAAGCTTTTCTCGACAATCGAGGCAAAGGAATTGGTCTACGTTTAGGTGTTAAAACACATGGTTGCTCTGGAATGGCGTATGTAATGGAATTTGTTGATGAAATTGAAGAGCATGATCAGATATTTGAAAGCTACGGTGTGAAAATCATCATTGACCCTAAAAGCCTTGTTTACCTTGATGGAACTGAAATGGATTTCCAAAAAGAAGGCTTAAGCGAAGGCTTTAAGTTCTCTAACCCCAATGAAAGTGGTAGCTGTGGTTGTGGTGAAAGTTTTACAGTCTAAAAAATGACATTCCTAAGCTTTTTGCTGTATCCTGTCCTGCGTTTTAATTTAACGCAGGTAACCTCTCCTTCCACATGATTCTTTTGTGAGTTTGATTATGTCTTCAAAATTCAAACAAAATTATTTTGAATTATTCTCGTTACCGATTCAATTCCCACTGGATAAGCAATTATTAGCGCATAATTTTCGTGAATTACAACGTCAATACCATCCTGATCGTTTTGCTAATAGCAGTGATCAAGAGCGTCGCATTGCAATTCAAACAACAGGCTATATTAATGAGGCCAATGAGACGCTAAAATCTGCCCGTTTACGCGCACTTTATTTACTAGAGTTACAAGGTGTTGATTTTGAGCTATGTGAAACCACCCATGATATGAATTTTTTAATGGATCAAATGGAAACACGCGAAGCATTAGAGGAAGCGGCTCAAGCGAATGATCCATTAGATCAGGTTGATAAAATTAGCCAACGTATAAAACAAAACAAACAACATTTAGAAGATGATTTTCAACATAATTTAGAGGCAGGAAATTTAGTCGAAGCTAAAGAAGCAGTGCTTAAAATGCGCTTTTATGAGCGTCTTGACGATGAAGCCAAACATTTACAGGAAAAATTAGAAGATGAAATGTTTGCATAGTTAAAAATTTCCTTAATTCTCCCCCCTAAATTTGATCTATCATTAATCTACAAAAATACCTATGGCTTTACTTCAAATCTCAGAACCTGGTATGTCAACCGCTCCACATGAACACCGTCTTGCAGCTGGCATTGATCTTGGCACTACCAATTCATTAGTTGCAAGTGTGCGTAGTGGCAATGCGACTACCCTAGCAGATGATCAAGGTCATCATTTATTACCCTCTGTTGTACGTTATTTAAAAGATGGTTCTGTGCAAGTTGGTCAATCCGCACAAAATGCACTCACAGACGATTTACAAAATAGCATCGCTTCTGCCAAACGCTTATTAGGGCGTAGTATTGCAGATATAAAAACACTCGATGGCGTGTTGCCCTATGAATTTGTCAATACAAACTCTGCTCTCCCTCTAATCCACACTATTGCGGGAGATAAATCTCCGATTGAAGTATCCGCTGAGATACTTAAAACACTAAAAACACGAGCAGAAGAAACGCTAGGAGGTGAACTCAAAGGGGTTGTGATTACTGTTCCCGCCTATTTTGATGATGCCCAACGTCAAGCAACTAAAGATGCGGCACGTTTAGCAGACCTTAATGTGTATCGTTTGCTGAATGAGCCAACAGCCGCCGCCGTTGCCTATGGTCTTGATCAAGATCAGGCAGTCGATGAAAAAATCATTGCTGTATATGACTTAGGTGGTGGTACGTTTGATATTTCTATTTTACGTTTAAATCGAGGCGTGTTTGAAGTCCTAGCAACAGGAGGCGACTCCGCTTTAGGTGGGGATGATTTTGACCATGCTATTGCTGAGTGGATTTTACAGCAGGTAAAACAAACAACAACAGATAATAATAGACCGCAAAAAATAAAAAACCTACGTCAAATCATGCAAGAAGCACGACGTGTAAAAGAAGCCCTGACAGAAGCAGAAAAAGTTGACGTTTCTACCCAAGGCTTTGAAGGAATCTTAACTCGTACACAATTTGTAGCGTTAGTTGAACCCCTGATTAAAAAAACCCTTTTTGCCTGTCGTCGCGCCTTACGTGATGCCGAACTAGAAAAAGATGAAGTGATGGACGTTGTTATGGTCGGCGGTTCAACTCGTATGCCTATTATTCGTGAACGTGTGGGGGAATTCTTCCAGCAACCACCATTAATTGATATTGACCCTGATAAAGTGGTTGCCATTGGCGCTGCTATTCAGGCGGATTTATTAGCAGGCAATAAACCAGACTCCGAGATGTTATTGCTCGATGTGATTCCCTTATCGCTAGGCTTAGAGACTTACGGTGGGCTGGTTGAAAAAATTATTGCACGTAACACCACTATTCCTGTTGCAAAAGCTCAAGAGTTTACTACCTTTAAAGATAATCAAAACGCAATGACCATTCATGTCTTGCAAGGTGAACGTGAAACCGTTGAAGAAAACCGTTCTTTGGCTAAATTTACGCTACGCGGTATTCCTGCAATGGTTGCAGGTGCAGCAAGAATAAAAGTAACCTTTCAAGTTGATGCAGATGGACTATTAAATGTTAGTGCAGAGGAACAGCTCACAGGCGCTAAATCTACCGTTGAGGTCAAACCCTCTTATGGTCTTAGTGATTCAGCAATTGAGAACATGATTACCGACTCCATGACCCATGCAAAAGAAGATATGCAAGCGCGTAAACTGCGTGAACAACAAATTGAAGCCGATAGAACCCTAGAAGCTTTAGATTCTGCAATGGCAAGCGATGGCGACACACTGCTATCAAAAGATGAAAGAAAAACATTGCTAAAAGCACGCTCTGCCTTAGTGACAGCCAAGAAATCAGGAACAGCTACAACCATTGACGCTGCCATTAAGAACATGGAAAAGACTGCTTCATTTTATGTTGCGCGTCGTATGGATGGTAATATTCGTACTGCAATGGCGGGTAAAAACATCAATAAATTTAAACACGAGGGTAAACAATAATGCCACAAATTATATTCCTCCCGCATAATGAAATCTGCCCAGAAGGCGCGGTCATAGAGGCCGATAAAGACACCACTATTTGCGATGCTGCCTTAAAAGCAGGGATTGAAATAGAACATGCTTGTGAAAAATCCTGTGCCTGTACGACCTGCCATGTCTATATACGGGAAGGCTTTGACTCCTTAGAAGAAGCCTCTGACTTAGAGGAAGATTATCTAGACAAAGCATGGGGGGTTGACCCTGATTCTCGTTTAAGTTGTCAAGCTAAAGTTGCCAGTGATGATTTAGTGGTAGAGATACCCAAATACACCATTAATATGGTTTCAGAAAATCACTGAGGAAATAAAAGATGGAATTAAAATGGACAGATACACTTGATATTGCGCTAGATTTGATTGATGCACACCCTGATGTTGATCCTCAATATATACGTTTTACCGATTTACACCAATGGGTCGTTGCATTAGAAAATTTTAAGGATGATCCTGAACGCTCCAATGAAAAAATCCTCGAAGCCATTCAAATGATGTGGATTGAGGAGAATGACTAAGAAACTTCCTCAATAAAATGGATACATTATGAAAGAGATAAAAATAACCTTGCTATCAAAACGATTCCCCATTAGCACACTGATTATGGGAAGTCTTTTTTTTATGAATACTGCGATTGCAGAGGGCCTCAATGGACCACACCAGCATGGTCAACTAGAAATGACTGTTCTTAAAATATCAGGACAAGTTATCTTTGACATGGTCGTTCCAGCACAGGATATTGTAGGCTATGAATATGCACCTAAATCAAAAGCTGATAAAGAGGCATTAGAAAAAGCAGAAAAATCATTGTATGAAGTGGATAATCTAAATGTATTATTTGAGTTTGATCCA
>Ga0256832_1002166_pt1 | contig 13420 bp, 11 predicted proteins | sample 134614metaG_FD_190534 | JGI IMG/M metagenome (GOLD analysis project Ga0256832, IMG submission 190534) | Hydrothermal vent microbial communities from Lau Basin, Pacific Ocean - 134-614 | ecosystem: Environmental > Aquatic > Marine > Hydrothermal vents | place: Pacific Ocean: Lau Basin | collected... | reverse complement strand
AGGTTGCGGGCCGTGACCGCCGCGCCGAGGACGAAACGGTCGGCGCCCCACAGGAGCGCGACGAAGCCGCCGACGATGGCGAGGCTGGGGAGGAGCCAGGGCATGGGTTCGGGGGCTCAGCCCTCGCCGCTCCCGAAGCGGAGCCAGAGGTAAGCGAGGGCGAAGACCGCCTGGATCACGACGCCCAGAGCACTGGCCCAGCGCAGCCAGGACGCCGGCCGGCCTTCCGCCGGCACCTCGGGTCCGTTGATTGCGCGGTCGTTGAGCCAGGCGAGGACCGGTGCCGTGAGAAACGAGGCGGTCGTGGCGAAGTCGACCAGGGCCGGGAGGGAGCGTGCGGCCAGAGCGAGGAGCGCGACCGAGCCGACGGCGAGGAGGCCGAGGGCGATCCAATAGGTGCGGTCGCTGTCGGCTCGCTCGTCTGGGCGCTCCGGGCCACGGAGTCGGCGTGCGAGGACCGAGAGGGCGCGGGGGAAGCCGTCGACGACCGTGAGGGTCGTGGAGAACATCACCAGCAGCGCGCTCGCCGCGACGAGGGGGCGGCTCCACGCTCCCAGCGTCTGCGCGTAGACGTCGACGAGGGTCGCGGCGAAGGCGACGGGCCCCGCGGGGATCTCCTTGCCTTGAAGGACGGCGGCGCCGAGCAGGAGGAAGCAGAGGGCGAGCCCGGCGGTGCCCACGTAGCCGACGTGGAAGTCGAGGATCGAGGCCCGGACCGTGGGCTTGTGTCCGGTTTCTTCGGCGCGCGCGAGGGTCCACAGCGACTGCCAGATCGAGACGTCCACGGCGCTCGGCATCCAGCCGACGAGTGCGGCCAAGAAGAGCAGATCGCCGGTGGTGAAACGGTGCAGATCCGGCAGCCAAGGGCCGGACCAGCTCACTCGGCGGGCTGCCGCGGCCGTCGCCAGCAGCGTCGCCACCGTGAAGAGGGCGACGGCGGCCTTCACCACGCGATCGAGCCACCCGTAGTGGCCGACGGCTAGCAGCGCGCCGCAGAGGGCGATCAGACCTGCGGAGGTAAGGACCGGGTTCGTCGTCGCACCCGTGAGGTGCAGCGCCAAGCCAGCGGTGACGAAGGTGACGGCCGCCTGGACCGTGAACATGGTCGCGACGGTCACCGCGCCGTAGAGCACGAGCGCCCAGCGGCCCCGCCGCCGGTAGCCTTCGAGCATCGAGGTGCCGGTCGCCGCCGCGTACTGTGGGCCGAAGCGAAACGCGGGGTACTTCACGGCGTTGGCCGCGAGCACGAACAGCGCGAGGGTCAGCCCCCAGCCTGCTCCGGCCCGCGTCGACTGCACCAGGTGGGAGACTCCGACGGCGGCGCCCGCGAAGAGGATCCCAGGGCCGATGGCGTCCCTCAGGCGCCGCTGCGTAGGATCGTTCGGCGCCTGCCGGTCGTCACGCCCCATCGCCAAGCCGTCGCTCAGTCGTCGCCGGTGAGGTCTTCCCAGCGGGGGGTCGCCCCATTCACGTCGACGACACGCTGACGCACCACGACTCGTGTGACTCGGCTCGTCTCCGACACGCGCAGGCGCTTGCCAAGCCCGGCGGCGAAGACGGCCATGCTGCCGACGGCCGGCAATGGGTGTGAAACCTCGCGGATGCGGCCGTCGGAGTCCCGGAGTTGGCCGCCGAGCAGGCGTTGGCCCAAGATCGGGTGGGTCTTCACGGGTTCGCCGGTCGAACGCTCGACGACCTCGCGGCAGCGCATGGTGGCGTCCACTCCGTAGATGCGGTTCTGGGTCCAGATCTCGAAGGCGCGCCAGGGGCCCGCCAGCAGCGTCGGCCCGCCCTGCTCGTGGATGAGCTCGACCTCGATCGGTCCGGGAGAGGTGGGGGCTGTGCTGCTTACGTCGGGGAGGGGTCCCAGGCTCGGGATCGGGACCGTGTCGTAGGGGTCGCCAAAACCTCGTTGAGTGTCGCGCTTGCCGCTCGCCATCGGGCGCATCGTAGCTGCCGGCGTCGGTCCGGTCACGCGCTATGCTTCCGGGATGCTGCGGTGGGCAAGCCCGGAGGAGGCCCCAGCGGTGCATGCGGCCATGCTCGCCGCGTTCGAGGAGTACCGACGCTGGCCCAACCCCTCCAGTGCGCTGCGGGAGACCGTCGAGCACACGCACGCGGCGATCGTCGGAGGGGGTGTGGCCGTGCTGGAGGAGGGAGGCCGCGTCGTGGGGTGCGTGCGTTGTGCGATGCGACCGGGGGTCGACGTCAAGCTCTCGCGCTTGGCCGTCGTTCCTGCCTCTCGAGGGCGCGGCGTTGGTGCGGCGTTGGTCCGCTTCGTCGAAGAGCACGGCCGCACCCACGGTTGCCGCGTCGCCCGCGCCGAAGCCCGCTCGGAGCAGCCCGACAACCGCGGTTGGTGGGTCCGCCGCGGCTACCGCGTGGTCGGCTACGAGGACGTCTACGGTGTGCCCCGCCTGAGGACGCGGCTCGAGAAGGCGCTCACGGGCCCATGACTCGCGGTGTTCACGGCGCCGCTGCGGGAGTTGCCGCTGCGGGAGTCACCGTCTCGGTGCTGGGAGTGAGGCGCAGCGCGGGGGTTGGCGTGGGCGCGAAGCGGAGCGTCGGGTCGGCGAGCTGGCCTGCGCGGTTGTCGCCCCAGCACAGGACTTCGCCGGCGCGCAAGACGCAGGCATGCTCGACCCCGGCGGCGAGGTCGTCCGCGATCAACGCGTCGACCGGCGTCCAGCGTCGGCGGAGCCGGCGGCTTCCGTCGCCCAGCTGGCCCCGGTGGTTGAGACCTCGGCAGCGTACCGAGGCCTCGTCGCGGATGCAGGAGAAGCGGCTCCCAAGGGCGATCTGAACAGCGCCTTCCGCGTCCCGCGTGGGCGTCGGGTGGAGCACGGCGGCGTCCGCGCGGCCGCCGCCTCCCGCCGCGAGCTGCATGCTGTCGTTGCGCCCCCAGCAGAGGATTTCTCTCGCTGTGCGCGCGCAGCTGGCGCCGGGCCCGGCGGCAAGCTCGAGCGCGCCGTCGATCGGTAGGCGAGCGGGCGTGGGTCGGTACCCCGCCGGTTCACTTCGCGTGCCGTCCCCAAGCTGACCGTCGAGGTTCTCGCCCCAGCACCAGACGCTCCCATCGGCTCGCAGCGCGCAGGTGTGGGCGCGCCCGGCGACGACGGATACGACCTCGTCGAGGTCGACGCGGGTCGGTGTCGTTCGATCCTCGACGCTCCCGTCGCCGAGCTGTCCGTGCTCGTTCTGGCCCCAGCAGAAGAGCTCCCGGTCGGCGGTGCGCGCGCAGCTATGCCCGAGCCCCGCCGCGATAGAGACGACGTCTTGGACGCCCAGCACTTCGACGGGTGTCGAGCGGTCGTCGCGGGTCCCGTCGCCGAGCTGGCCCCATCCGTTGTGGCCCCAACACGCGACCCCGCCGTCCGGTTTCAGCGCGCAGACATGCCATACGCCGGCGGCGATGCGCCGGGCTCGGACACCTTCGACGCGCGCGGGGGTCGGGCGATGCGCCCGGGCACCCATCTCCATGCTCGGCTCACCAAGCTGGCCGAAGCGGTTGGACCCCCAACACCAGACGGCTTCCTCGGAGTCGACGGCGCAGGAGAAGGCCCCACCGAGGCTCAGATGAGGGCGTGGCTCCGGCGGCGGGTCCCCGGGGGGCGCAGTCGGTGGAGCCGGCTCACTCGGCAGAGGCTGCGGCTCATTTGGCGGAGCCTGCTCACTCGGCGTGTCGTCGGCTTCGTTGGGAAGTGGAAGTGAAGGGGATGGCGGGCTGGCTGGGGTTTGCGCGCTCCGTGCTGGGCTGCGCGTCCCACCACAAGCGAGGCAAGCGGCGACGACGAGGACCAGGGGGCTGCGCACACCCGGTCGTAGCACACTCGCCTGTCGGCTCTCCAGCAGGTGGCCAGGGGGCGGCGTTCAGACCGCCAGGCGCTCTGGGTAGAGGTCGCCGACAAGGGCAAGCAGCGCCGCGACGTCCGCTTGGACCAGGTGTCCATCGAGCCGCTCCTCGTTGGGAGCGTCCGGTCCCACCCACACGAGGCATTCGGCGAGGGGACGAAGCGCCTGGATCAGCATCGTGCCCTGCACGCCGCCCACGAGGGCCAAGTCCACGGCCGTGCCGCCGGCGATCGTCTCGCGGGCGTCTTCGAGGAGGGCCCCGCGGGAGCGGAGCGCCTCGGCCATGGAGCGAGCTTCGGGGCCCACCGCGAGCGTCCGCAGCCCCGCGAGCGGTGAGCGCGTCTGGACGGCGCTGATGGGCTGGATGCCGCTGAGGGGTTCGGTGCGAGGCAAGGTGACGACGACCCGGGTGCCTCCCCCGAGGCGGCTGTCGAGGACGATCTTCCCCCCGGCTCGCTCGACGAGGTGCTTGACCAGGGGCAGACCCAGCCCCGAGCCCTCGCGCTTCGTCGTGAAGAACGGGTCGAAGGCCCGGCGCTGGGTCGCTTCGTCCATCCCGGCCCCTTCGTCGCGGACGACGAGGCGGAGGGTGTCGCCGAGCGGCTGTGCGCTCACCTGGACGGTGCCGCCCCGGGGGCTGGCCTCGACGGCGTTCTTGATCAGGTTCCAGGCGACGGATCGGACGGCCGCCGCCCGCATCCGGACGTGGAGCTCGTCCTCGATCCGTGCGTCGATCCGGACGCCGGACTCGATCGCCGTCGGCTCGATCGCCGCGAGCAGCTCATGGAGCTGTGGAGCGATGTCGATGAGGGGCAGTTCGCGGGGCGGGTGGCTGCGCATCGCGCGGCGCGTCGCCTGAACGGAGTCCAGGGTGTGGCGCGCGGTGCGCTCGATGCGCGCGAGGAGCTCGTCGCGCTCGTCGGCGCTCGTGCTCGGGTGGCGGGCCAGCGCGGCGAGGCTCGCCAAGGCCGTGACGCCGTTGGCCATCTCGTGGTTCACGGTGGCGAGCGTTTCGATCTCGCGTTTTTCGTCGCCGCCCGCCCATGCCGCTGCGACCCGGAGCTGCCCCCCGAGCGTCGTCCAGGCCACGGCGCGGACCCGTCCCTGGGCCAACGTTCGTTGTGCCGCGCCGGTCAGGCGGGCGTCGCTCAGGAAGGCCGCGAGGTCCGGCTCGTCCGCCGAGACCCCCGCGATCTGAGCGACGGCGGCCTGGAGGGTTCCCCCGAAGCCGACGCCGAGGACCCGCTGCGCCGCGGGCGTGAGCGGCGCGGGGCGCCCGTCGATCTCGCCGATCAACGGCACCTCGAGGGCTGTGGCCAGGCGCCGCTCCGGGTCGTGGGCGGGCAAACCCAGGATGCCATCGACGACTTCGGCGGGGACATCCGTCGCCGTCGCCATGGCTTTGAGCTGACGAGCCTGGGCGCGGTCGCCGCGTTTGACGGCGTCGATGAGCATCACGAGGAGCTGGTCCTTGGCGCTCAGGCTCACTTCTTCACCACCACCACCTCGTAGTGTGCCATCTCCCTCGCCCGCCGAAAACGTCCTTGCGGACCACGCTGCGATCTCGAACCGAAGTTGCCGCTGGGGAGTGAAGGAGCGCCGAGGTCTTTGCCCGGGGCCTTTGGCGAGCTATGCCGCCGGTGGAGGCAGGCCGTGACCAAGACGAACCCGGGGAACTTTTTCGAGGACTTCGAGATCGGTGCGACGCTGATCCACCCTGTCCCACGGACGATCACCGAAGGCGACCAGTCCCTGTACCTGGCGCTCACCGGCGATCGCTATCCGCTCCACTGCTCCGCGGAGTATGCGCGCTCGCTGGGCTATGAGCGGGAGACGGTCAACGACCTCCTCGTCTTCCATGTGGTCTTCGGCAAGACCGTGGGCGACATCTCCCTCAACGCGGTGGCCAACCTCGGCTACGCGGGACTGCGGTTCTTGGCGCCCGTGTACCCTGGCGACACGCTGCGGTCCGTCTCCGAGATCGTGGGCAAGAAGGAGAACTCGAACGGCAAGAGTGGGGTGGTCTGGGTGCATACCCGTGGCCTCAACCAGCGGGGTGAGCCGGTCCTCGAGTTCTTCCGCTGGGTGATGGTGCGCAAGCGCTCCGGACCGACCGGCGAGCGCTCGGTGCCCACGATGCCCAGGGAGGTGGCCGCCGAGGAGCTCGTCGTGCCGCCGCAGCTTTCGCTCGAGCGCTGGGAACCGTGGCCGGCGGGCGGCGGCGCCTTGTTCGACGACTACGTCGTGGGCGAGCGCATCGACCACGTCGACGGGATGACCATCGAGGAGAGCGAGCATGCGATGGCGACGCGGCTGTACCAAAACACCGCCAAGGTCCACTTCGATGCGCACGTCATGCAGCGCAGCCGCTTCGGGCGACGGCTGATGTACGGCGGCCACGTCATCAGTGTGGCGCGGGCGCTGTCGTTCAACGGGCTGCCCAACGCCCTGGGGATGCTCGCGTGGAACGCTGGCGCCCATGCCAACCCGACCTTTGCCGGAGACACGCTTTACGCCTGGTCCGAGGTGCTCGACGCAGTGGCTCTTCGCGAGGACCTTGGTGCGCTGCGGTTGCGCCTCGTCGCCGTCAAGAACCTCGACCCGTCCAAGGAGCCCGTGCCCCTGCGCGCGCAGCAGGACGATGGACGCGAGCGCTACCACCCCGCCGTCGTCCTCGACCTGGACTACTGGGTCTCGATGCCGCGCGCACGAGGCTGAGGTCCCGATGCGACGCACCGGGACGCGGTCGAGCTCGATGCCGCGCGCACGAGGCTGAGGGGCAAGCGGAGATACGCCCAGGGACCCCACGCCGATGCCGGGCGCAGGCCCGTGGCGTAAGCGACGCATCTCCGTGACGGAAGCCGAGGCGCGAGCCATGGAGGCCCGCTCTCGTGCACCGCAGAGCTCGTGCAGGGGTAGAGAGGTGCTATCCCTCGCCCGCGCCGAAGTACGCCTTCACCTCCGGGCGGGTGAGCACGTAGAGGACGAAGACGTTGACGACGAAGCCCCAGACGAGACTCAAGAGCGGAAGCAGCGCCTCTCCTGCTCCGAGCGCGAGCAGCGCCCCGAGGCCGAGCATCCCGATGGCTCCGAAAACGAGCCCGAGGACGGCAAAGACCATCACGACGATCCGGACGATGTTGCTCCCCTTGAACAACAACCCGGCGATGACGGCGCTGATGAGGACCCCGAACCATCCGCCGCCGCCCGTGACAGCGGTGACGATTCCGAGCAAGATGTTCACACCCAAGAGCCCGAGGAGGATCTTCAGCTTCGATGGCATGTTCGATGGCATGGGAAGCTCATACCATTGGGGCTCGTCGCTGCCTAGAGCCGATCGCCGGGGGCTTGTGCGCTCGGGGCTGGTTTCAAGCCCGAGTTTTCCACCTGGGGGAGGTCGGTGCGGGCCTTTGAGCCCGGTGGGTAGGGCCGCGGGACACCTCCGTGGTCGGAGCTCGCCCATTTGGACAGGCCTCGGGACCGTGCGTTTTTTCTTGTCAGCCCGCCAGCAGACGCCGGGCGATCACATGGGCCTGGATCTCGTTGGCCCCCTCGAAGATCGACAGCACCCGCGCGTCGACGAGCAGCCGTGAGGCGGCGTACTCCTCGGCGTAGCCGTTGCCCCCGTGGATCTGGACGTTCGCGTCCGCCGCTTCCCACGCCGTGCGCGTCGCCAGGAGCTTGGCCATCCCCGCTTCGAGGTCGCAGCGCTTGCCCGAGTCCTTCTGGCGCGCGGCGAAGAAGGCCAGCTGCCGAGCCGCCATCGTCTGGACGATCATGCGGCCTAGTTTCCGCGCCACCCGCGGGAACTCCACGATCGGTCGCCCAAATTGGACGCGCTCCTGAGCGTACCGCATCGCGTCGTCCAGCGCGGCCTGCGCGAGCCCCACACCTCGAGCGGCGGTTTGGATGCGTGCGCTCTCGAAGGTGCGCATGAGCTGCTTGAACCCGGCGCCTTCCACGCCGCCGAGGAGCGCATCGGGCGGCACGCGAAACCCGTCGAAGCTCAGCTCGTACTCCTTCATGCCGCGGTAGCCGAGGACCTTGATCTCCGTGCCGGTCAGCCCTGGGTCCACGAATTCGCGTTCGCCCGGCGCCGGATCGCGGCGCGTCTTGGGCGCCAGGAACATGCTCAGCCCCTTGTAGCCGGGCTCGCTGGGGCTCGTGCGCGCCAGCAGCGTCATCAGATCGGCCCGCGCGCCGTGGGTGATCCACGTCTTGTTGCCGTAGACCAGATAGCTTCCGTCCGGCTGCCGCTCGGCGCGGGTCGCCAGGTGCGCCAGGTCGCTGCCGAAGTTCGGTTCCGTGAAGACCGCCGTGGGCAGCACCTCGCCGCTCGCGATCTTCGGCAGCCAGCGGGACCTCTGCGCTTCGGTTCCGCCCCCGAGAATGAGCTCGGCGGCGATCTCCGCGCGGGTTCCAAGGGAACCGACGCCGATGTAGCCACGGCTGAGCTCTTCGGTGACCACGCACATGGCCACCTTGCTCATACCCAGGCCGCCGTAGGTTTCGGGGATGGTGAGCCCGAAGACGCCGAGCTCGCTCATCCGATCGATGAGCTCCATCGGGATGAGGATGTCTCGGCGGTGGATCTCCTGCGCTCGGGGGACGACCTCCTTGTCGACGAACTTGGCAAACTCGTGGCGTACGTCGTCGAGGGTGTCGTCGCTCAGGCCCCAGTCGCCGAAGCCGCTCGTCTCGGCCTGTCGCGCGATGCGGATGTAAGCGTCCGCGTCGGCGTGCTCTTGGGCGAAGGCGACGACCTCCGGGCGGAGGATCGTCGCGGCCAGATCGTCGGCGCCGAGGTCGAGCTCCTCCATGCCGACGGTCTCGAGGGGGCCGAGGGAGATGCCGCCCCGGAGCTGGCGGGCGAGCTCGGCGACGTAGGCGGCCGCGATGCGCCCTTCGAGCTCGCCGCCGCCGCGCTCGGCCCAGGCCGCGAGCTGTCGGCAGGCCATCGTCTCGGTGTGTAGGTAGGCCAGGCCATGGGCTCGAAGCTGCTGCCGCTCGAGCTCTTTGGCGCCGGCCTTGCCGTCGACGACGAAGCGAGCGCGCATCTTGGTCAGCGCGCGTTCGGAGAGGGCGTCGAGGGCGTCGACCGCTTCGTTCAAGGTGTCCATTCGGGGTCTCCGGAGGGTAGGGGCCGCGTCATTCGTTCATCGCCGCCAGCGTCTCGTCGAGGTGCTTGAGTCCAGGGCGGGGCGCTCCGACCAGGCAGCTCACGGTGCCGTGCAGCTTGTTCTCGTACATCTGCTGATGCGCCAGGGGGATCTGCTCCCATGTGAAGAGCTTGGTCAGGACGGGCTTGACGAGGCCGCGCTCCACCAGGCGGTTGGCGCGGCGTGCGCTGTCGGCGTCGGCGAAGTGCGAGCCGAGGATGCGCTTCTGCTGCATCCAAAGGTGCCGGACATCGAAGGTGAGCTCGTAGCCCGTCGTGGCGCCGCAGATCACAATGCGCCCGTGCTTGGCCGCGAGCCACACGCTCGCCGGAAAGGTCGCCTGCCCGACGTGCTCGAAGACCACCTCCACGCTCTTGCGCTCCCCGAGGATCTCCCAGATCCGCTTGCCGAAGGCTTTGGTGGCCGCGAAGCGCTTCTTGGCTTGCTCCGGTGTCTCCGGTGGCCGGTACTGCAGATCCGGGAAGTCGCGCCGGTTGATCGTGCCGTGGGCGCCGAGCGACAGGGCGAGCTGGGCCTTTTCCTCGCTCGACACGACCGCGATCGCGCGCGCGCCGGCGACGCCGCAGAGCTGGATGGCGAAGACTCCGAGCCCGCCGGCGCCGCCCCAGATCAGCACATCCTCGCCGGGTTCGATTTGGGCGCGGTCGATCAGCATGCGGTGCGCCGTGAAGTAGGTGAGCCCATAGCTGGCGGCTTCTTCCCAGGTGAGCTCGCGCGGCTTCGGCAGGAGTTGCTGTGCCTGCACGCGTGTGAACTGGGCGAAGGCGCCGTCCGGCGTCTCGTATCCCCAGATGGTTTGCAGATCCGAGACGCCCGGTTCGAGGAGGTGGTTGCAGTGCAGCACCACCTCGTCGCCGACCTTCCAGTCGCGCACGGCGTTTCCGACGGCCCACACGACGCCCGAGGCGTCGCTGCCCGCCACATGGTAGTCGAGGCCGTGGACCTTCAGGATATTGACGGGCTCACCGAGGCCGGCCCAGACCCCGTTGTAGTTCACGCCCGCGGCCATGACCTGCACGAGCACCTCGTCGGGGCCGATGTCCCAGACCGGGATCTCTTCGGGTTGGAACGACTGAAGCGGTGGGCCGAAGCGCTCGGGGCGGATCACCCAGGCGTGCATCCGCCGCGGGACGACGCCGAGCGGGGGCAGCTCGCCGAGGGGAACGAGGGTCGGCTCGTGGGTGGCTTCCGTGGGCTCGGTCATGGTGTGCTCGTCTCCGTGTCGTCGTGCGGGGGCAGGGGAGCGGGGCCCGGTCCGTGGGAAGGCCCCGCGTCCGGGCAGAGGGTCGCCAGGTAGCGCTCGCTGAGCGTCTCGCAGGCTCGCGGCGGGGCCGCGTGAGCCAAGGCCTCGTCGGCCCATCGTCGGAGCGCCTCCTCGCCGCCGAGGACGCGCACGCCGTGGTCGCCGTGCAGGCGGCGGAAGAGTCGAAGCGTCCAGGCGACCTCGCCGGCGTGGCGGCGGGCACCGAGCTCGGCGGCGATGGCCGATCGATGGGCGTCGAGGGCTTCGAGCAGCTCGGCGACTCCTTCGCCGGTCGTGGCGCTCGCCCGGACGAGCGGGAGGGCTTCGCCTGCGCCGACGGCCACCATGGTCTGTAGGGCGCCCTGCAGCTCTGCCGCCGTGCGCTGGGCGAGGGCCTCGTGGTCGGCCTTGTTGACCACGATCACGTCAGGGATCTCCATCACGCCGGCCTTCAAGAACTGCAGCACGTCCCCGCCACCCGGCTGGACGACGAGCGCGACGGTGTCCGTGACGAGTCGGACGTCGGTCTCCGATTGACCGACGCCCGTCGTCTCGACGAGGACCACCTCGTAAGCGGCCGCGAGCACGTCCACGGCCGCCAGCGCGGCGCTGCTCAGCCCTCCCCGGTCGCCGCCGGTCGCGAGGGAGCGCACGAAGAGGCCCTCGTCGGCGGGGTCGAAGCCCATGCGGGCGCGATCGCCCAGGAGGCTCCCGCCGGAGCGCGCGCTCGATGGGTCGATGGCGAGGACACCGACCGTGCGGCGACTGTCGCGGAGGGCTCGGGCCAGGGCCGCCGCCAGCGTGCTCTTGCCGACCCCTGGCGGCCCGGTCAGTCCCACGCGGTGTCCGCCGGCGCCACGGAGCGCGACGAGGAGCTCGGCGACGGCCGCCCGTGCCCGAGGGCGCTGATCCTCCACGAGGTTGAGGGCGCGCGCGACGGCGGTCTTTTCGCCGGCTCGCACCGCAGCAGCGAGATCACCCATGGCGCTCCTGGAGCAGCGCGACGAGGTCGGCCATGATGCGGTCGAGTTGGAAGTCCTTCGGCGTGTAGACGCGGGCGACGCCACGCTCGCGCAGCGCTTTGGCGTCGGCCTCGGGGATGATGCCTCCGACGACCACGGGGATCTCGACACCCGCCGCGCGGAGGCCGTCGAGCACCTCCGGGACGAGCGCCATGTGCGAGCCGGACAGCACGCTGAGGCCGACGAGGTGCACGCCTTCTTCGAGGGCCGCGCCGACGATCTGCGCGGGCGTGAGCCGGATGCCCTCGTAGACGACGTCGAAGCCGACCTCGCGCGCCTTGATCGCGATCTGTTCGGCGCCGTTGCTGTGACCGTCCAGGCCGGGCTTGCCCACCAGGAGCCTGGGCCGCCGCCCGAGCTGTGCGGTCAGCGCGTTGACGGCGCGGCGCAACTGCTCGGGCTCATGCAGGCGCTCCGATGCGTTCACGGCTCCTCCTCCGATCCCCGTGGGGGCGCGATACTCGCCGAATACTTCGCGCAGGGCGTCGGCCCATTCGCCGGTCGTGACGCCGGCGTGCGCCGCCGCGACGGTGGGCGGCATGATGTTCGCGTCCCGGCGCGCGGCCTCCCGCAAGGCATCGAGCGCGCGTTCGACGGCGGCCTGGTCACGTCCCTCGCGCCAGCGCTGGAGCGCCTCGACCTGAGCCTCTTCCGCGGCCGGGTCGACGGTGAGCACGGCTTCGTCGAGGTCCTCCACGAGCGGGCACGGTTCGCTCGCCTCGAAGGCGTTGACACCCACGACGAGCTGCTCGCCGGTCTCGATGCGCCGCAGTCGCTCGGCGTTCGAGGCGACCAAGCGCTCCTTGATGTAGCCGCTCTCCACGGCCGCGATGGCGCCGCCGCGCGAGAGCACCTCTTCGACTTCGGCCCAGGCGGCGTCTGCGAGCCTCTGGGTCTGCGCCTCGACGACTGCGCTTCCCGTGAAGAGGTCCGGGTACTCGAGCAGGTCCGTTTCGAACGCCAAGATCTGCTGAGCCCGCAGCGACCACTGCTGGTCCCAAGGGCGCGGCAGACCGAGCGCCTCGTTCCAGGCCGGGAGCTGAATCGCACGCGCCCGAGCGTCTTTGCTGAGCGTCACGGCGAGCATCTCGAGGACGATGCGCACGATGTTGTTCTCGGGTTGCTGCTCCGTCAGCCCCAGCGAGTTGACCTGCACGCCGTAGCGGAAGCGTCGGAGCTTCGGGTCGGTGACCCCGTAACGCTCGCGGCAGATTCGATCCCATAGATCGACGAACGCGCGCATCTTGCAGAGCTCCTCGACGAAGCGGATGCCCGCGTTGACGAAGAAGGAGATGCGGCCGACGACTTGGGCGAAGCGTTCCTCGGGGACCTTCGGCCGCGTGGCGTCGAGGACGGCGATGGCCGTCGCGAGCGCGTAGGCGAGCTCTTGCGTGGGCGTCGCCCCCGCCTCTTGGAGATGGTAGCTGCAGATGTTGATCGGGTTGAAGCGCGGGACGTGCTCGACGGTGAAGGCGATGACGTCGGTCGTCAGCCGCAGCGATGGCGCCGGCGGGAAAACATACGTGCCGCGGCTGAGGTACTCCTTGACCACGTCGTTCTGGACGGTGCCGCGGAGCAGGTTCGGGTCGATGCCTCGTTCTTCGGCGAGGGCGACGTAGAGCCCCAGGAGCCAGGGCGCCGTCGCGTTGATCGTCATCGAAGTGTTCATGCGGTCCAGGGGCAGCTCGTGCAGCAGCGTCCGCATGTCGCCGAGGTGCGCGACGGGCACGCCGACCTTGCCCACTTCCCCGCGGGCGAGGGGATGGTCGGGGTCGTAGCCGGTCTGCGTGGGCAGATCGAAGGCGACGCTCAGGCCCGTCTGACCCTTCGCGAGGTTGGTCCGATACAGCGCGTTGCTGGCCTGCGCGGTGCTGTGGCCCGCGTAGGTGCGCATGATCCAGGGCCGGTCGCGCTCCCTCGCACACATTCTGCTCTCCCTCGGGCGTTTACTAATTCACACGAAGCAAGCCTATGACGCATTGCGTAACATCTTTGGGGTGCGCGTCAATCCCTGACATTCAGGTGTAAGATGTGGGTTCGTGGTTTTACTAGATTTCTGCCGGTTTGCTGCTAGCTAAGCGTTCGTCAAATCGCGGCGTGGCCGCGCGGGGGTTTCCATGGAC
>Ga0256832_1002165_pt1 | contig 13428 bp, 12 predicted proteins | sample 134614metaG_FD_190534 | JGI IMG/M metagenome (GOLD analysis project Ga0256832, IMG submission 190534) | Hydrothermal vent microbial communities from Lau Basin, Pacific Ocean - 134-614 | ecosystem: Environmental > Aquatic > Marine > Hydrothermal vents | place: Pacific Ocean: Lau Basin | collected... | reverse complement strand
GTTTTTCTACTTTTTGCAATAATAAATAATCGCCATACTTAGTTAAACGATGTGTCCTACTATTTATTTCCTTACCGGTTTGTGTTATTAAGAGTTGTTTTACTGCTTTTACATCAGCAAATCCGTAAGGGGATAACCAATGAAACAGAAACAATTCTTGTTGCTTAACCGTGTCAAATGCTTTGATATCTAATTTGGAAATATTTTGGTTTTCATTGATAACTTTGTTTTTTGCATTTTCAAACCATTCATCTATAACCGCTTGATTTTGTTTTAGATATAAAAAGGTTTTATGAAAATTTTTATGAAAATTCGGTTGCAATTCCAACAATTTGGGAATGATATGATGCCGGATAAAATTACGCCGGTATTTATCGGAAGCATTACTGCTGTCTTCACGCCAAGTTAAGCCATGTTGTCGGGCAAAATCCAAAATTTCTTGTCGTGTCATATTTTGTAAAGGACGCTGTATTTTATGATGATTTTTTATTCCAAGAAGCCCTTTTAAACCGGTAGCACGCAGTAAATTGATGAAAAATGTTTCTATGCTGTCATCGAGATGATGTGCCGTCAATAAATAATCAAATTGATGTTTTTCGAGCAAACTTTCAAACCATTGGTAGCGGGCAGTTCTGGCTGAAATTTGTATATTCTTATCTGTTTTCGATAAATCACATACTTTGACATATAAAGGGATTTGTCGGTCTCGGGCAATTTTTTCAACAAAAGCTTGGTCGATATCACTTTCGGCACCGCGCAATTTAAAATTACAATGCGCCAAGGCAAACCGTATGCCCAGTTGTTGTAAAGCGGTTGCTAAAACCACACTGTCAATGCCGCCCGAAAAAGCCAGTAAAAATTTTTTATGTGGCCAATCGGGTATTTGTTTTATATTTTGCTTTATTTTTTGGAGCATTCTAATCAAAAAATTGGTGTAAAGTTACAAATTCTATATATTTGTGCTAATTTTTAACACCTTGTTAAAGTTTGAATGACTAAAAAAGTAAAATATTCTTTGGCGGCAACCCTTCAGTTAGGCTTAATAGCGTCTATTGGCGATTTTGTCGGTTGGTCTTATATGAATTATGTTTTGTATATGACTATTGCTGCCTTTTTACTGACCTTGATTTTTTTGATTTACGACATGTCCAAAGATTAAATTGAGGAAGTGAACTATTGCCATAAAGTAGACTGTCATTTCTCTACCAATTCCGGTCGGTAGAGAAATCTCACATATAAGAAGTTCTATTCAATAAAACACTCTACTTTGAATTGAAAAACTAAAATCTTTTTTATAATTTCCTGACACTTATCATTTTATATTTTAATTGGAGTGGTTATTTTTGAAATATTAAAGGACAAAAATGTCTTTTAAATAATTCAATATTAACCAAAATTATCAATTATGTTAACAAAACAACAAGCTAAAATTTTCTTTTTAGTGGGAACCTTTGTAACGTTTGCTATCTTTATCGGTTTAACGATATATTCGTTGCAGCAAGTGCAAACAAGGCTTCCCGAAGATGTTGCCCGGGGAAAACACATCTGGGAGAAAAACAATTGTATGGGCTGCCATACAATCATGGGTGAAGGTGCTTATTATGCACCCGAATTGACCAACGTTATTGAACGTCGCGGTGAACCATTCGTGCGTGGTGTTTTGCAAGCCAAAAAACCATGGCAACCTAATGGGCGTAAAATGGTAGCTTACGGTATGAATGAGCAAGACACCAATGATATGATTGCTTTCTTTAAATGGATTGGTAATTTGGACTTAAACGGCTTTGAAAAAGTCGATAGAAAAGTTTCGCCCTTGGCGGTGGATCATATGAAAGATAATGTAGAATAACTAAAAAATATTAATTATGAAATATAAAACACAAAAAGTAGCTTACTGGTTTTGGGCTTTATCCATGCTACTGCTCACTATACAATTGACTTATGGCTTTATTATGGGGTTTGCCCGTTTGGGTTATGATGGTTTGCATCAATGGATTCCCTTTAATACTGCTCATACGGTGCACTTAAACACATTAGTTGTTTGGCTTTTAGCCGGTTTTATGGGAGCGGCTTATTATATCATACCCGAAGAAGCCGAAACAGAACTTTGGAAACCTAAATTGGCGTATTTACAGCTGATTGCTTTAACTTTAGTTGGTGTAGCTGCCCTTGCCGGATACCATTTCAATATTTGGGAAGGTCGAAAATTCTTGGAAATTCCACGAGAACTTGATTGGCTGGTAGCAATTGATGTAATTTTGTTCTTGGTTATTTTATTGATGACCATACTCAAAGGAAAGAAAAAATCAACTACGGTTTGGGTCTTATACGGTGGTTTAGCCGGTGCGGCGGTTTTGTATCTGCCCGGTATGATTAGCTTTGATAGCCAAGTTTTAGACTCATTCTTCCGTTGGTGGGTGGTTCACCTTTGGGTAGAAGGTGTCTGGGAATTGATTATGGGAGGTATTTTAGCTTTCTTATTGATTAAATTGACCGGTGTAGACCGTGAGGTGATTGAAAAATGGCTATATGTCGTCATAGGATTGACTTTCTTGTCAGGTATATTAGGAACAGGACACCATTATTATTATATAGGTGTGAATAAAATTTGGTTGATTGTCGGTGGCATATTCTCATCATTAGAGCCTTTGGCATTTTTAGCAATGACCTTATGGGCTTTAAGTATGTATCGCAAAGGCGAGAAAAAACACCCTAACAAATTAGCCATTACTTGGACACTTGCAGCAGCTATAATATCTTTTTTAGGTGCCGGTGTTTTGGGCTTGGCTCATACGCTTCCGCAAACTAATCTTTATACGCATGGAACTTTAGTGACCGCCATGCACGGACATTTGGCTTTCTGGGGGGCATATGCGTCTATTGTTTTAGCAATAATTACTTATGCTATGCCCAATTTAACCGGACGAAAACTATATGATCATCCTCGTGGTCGTCTGGCATTCTGGTTATCTAATATTGGCATATTCATTATGGTGTCGGCTTTTGCTGCTGCCGGTGTGGCGCAAGTTTATTTGGAAAGAATTTTAGGTTATGATTTCGGTCAAGTTCAAAATGAAATTAAAGTACATTTCTGGGTATTAATCATCGGCGCAACTATTTTATCCACCGGCATCATTCTGTATATCATTGATTTTGTTAAATACGGCTTGCCGACAGATGAAGCTTTGGAAGCTTAAATCCTAATTATTGTATTTATTTTTGTTAAAGAGATTGTCAAAGCGGCAGTCTCTTTAACAATTATATTCACTATTTTTCAATTTTTAATTTGTAACTCATGAGAGCACCTTATTATCAACCCATAGCAAAAGAAATAGAAGTTTTTGAAAAAACATTTGAAAACAAATTGCCATTATTACTCAAAGGACCTACCGGAACCGGAAAATCCAGGTTTGTAGAATATATGGCACACAAGCTTAATAAAAAATTATTGACCGTTGCTTGTCACGAGGAAACTTCTGCAACCGATTTAATTGGGCGGTATATTATAAAAGGCGCTGAAACGGTTTGGTTAGATGGTCCGTTGACCAAAGCCGTTCGCGAAGGTTACATAATTTATTTAGATGAGATAGCCGAAGCGCGCCCTGATGTAATTGTAGCTATTCATCCTTTGACCGATCATAGGCGTGAATTATACATAGATAAATTAGGCGAAACGCTTAAAGCCCATCCTGATTTTATGTTGGTAGCATCTTTTAATCCGGGCTATCAACGCGGTTATAAAGAATTAAAACCTTCTACTAAACAGCGTTTTATTGCCGTTGGCTTTGATTATCCCATAGCAGAAACAGAACAAGAAATTTTAATTAATGAAACAGGAATTGAAAAGGATACAGCAAAAAAACTCGTCAAAATAGCCGGAAAAATTCGCAATTTGACCGAATTGGGTTTGTCTGAAACCGTTTCAACACGCTTGTTGGTTGATGCAGCTAAACTTATTAAGAGCGGATTGCCTAAGCGTTTATCGGTTCATGTTGCCATTGTTGAACCTTTAAGTGATGAGCCGGAAATCATTGAAGCTTTAAAAGATTTGACGAATTTGTTGATTTAATTGCAAAAGAAAAAAAACACATGATACAATCGTTCGGTAGTAGTAAAAAAGAACAACCAACAAGAATTAATATTAATAATTTGAATAATGAATGCAGGCGCTTGGGTGCCTTGCGCTTCCTCACGAAACGGAACACTCAGAGACCTTGTTCCTCATTTCCTTAAATTAGAAGCACAAATATTGTAGGAACTAATTCATAGATATTAAATAACTAAAATGTTCTATAAAATTTAATAAATCCTCAATTTCTCAAATTAATAGCAGAATTATTGTATAAAGCAAAAACTAATCATCAAAAAACAAAACAGGATTTCAAGTAATAAAACATGAGTTGGGACGAAATTTTACAAGGTATGTTTTCGGGCTATTTTAAGCTGACTGATCGCTTTAAACAAAAGCAAAAGCAAGCTTTGATAACTGCAGACAATACAGTGCGACTAGATGATATATCATCAAAATTGTCAATAATTGCACGAGCAATTACCGGCAGCGCTATCGATATTGTTCCGGCTGAACGTGAAGGTGGATATAAAAATAATTATTTCTTTTTGCCCGTATTTTTTTCGGAATTTGATAATTATCAAGACAATCTGCAATTCTATTTGTTTCGCACTTTGTATTTATCGGTGCAAAAACAACTAAATTTGAATTGGCAACCCGATGATACTCCTAAAGACTTACAACAATCTCGACAAAAAGCTCTTGAAACCGCACCACAGGTTTTAGAAAAACTTTTTGCAGATTTTCCGTCAATGAAGAATGTTTATCAAACACTAAAAGCGCATTATCATATCAAAGCCGGTGAAAAACAAGAACCGGATGAAACTTTTATTTATGGTAAATGGATGCAAAATAAAACTGAAGATGATGCGCCGGATAAATTGCAAAATATTCATCAAAAAGTTAAAAAAGCTATTGATGAGGAAATTCAGACTATTATAAAAGCCAATGCCGTTGAGGAAATGGAAACCATGCAAGTGGATAAAAAACAACAAGCCGACCAAGTGGTGCATAATTATTATGAAAAAGTCGAAACTCTTGAAGAACATAAAGGTGGTATTTGGAAAGATTTTGATGGTGATGATGAGCTGGAAATTCATCAAAATGCTTTGGACGAACTCAAAATGAGCCGGACGGTTCGGGTAGATGAAGAAACTCATTCGGTCTATCAAACCGAATTTATGGAAAATATTACCGTATCGGAAAGTGTGTCCGTGGCAGCCACTGATTACTATTTGACGTATGATGAATGGGACTATCAAAAAAAAACATACAAACCGGATTTTTGCAAATTGTTTCCTAAAAAATCCAACGAAACTGATGTGACATACTACAAGAATACACTCAAAGAACACGCTACGATATTGACCGGTTTGCGCAAAATGCTGGCAAATGTCAATAATCGGTATCTTGAACAACGCAGGCAAACACAAGGCGATTACTTCGATTTAGATGCCGTTACTGACCGATTTGTCGATTTGTATACCGGGCGTACACCAGACGAAAAAATTTATTTATCGAAACGAAAATTAGAAAAAGATTTGTCCATTTTGCTATTGTTGGATATTAGTTTGTCAAGTGATGGTTATGCTGGTGGAAACCGGGTGATTGATGTAGAGAAACAAGTCAGTATTTTGTTTGGAGAAATATTAAATGAATATCAGGTGGATTTTGCCATAGGGGCTTTTTATTCCAAAACGCGAAATTATAGTAATTTTTTAAATCTGAAAACATTTGATGACAACTGGCAACGCGCCAAATATAGAATAGGTACACCACAACCACAAGGCTATACGCGTATCGGGACAGCTTTGCGACATGCCGGAAGTCTTCTAGAACAACGCGAAACAAAAAATAAATGGGTTATTCTGATATCGGATGGTAAACCTAATGATTATGATAGATATGAAGGGCATTACGGCATTCAAGATGTTAAACAAGCACTTCGCGAGTTAAAAAGCCGGCATATCAATTCGTATGCCTTGGCGATAGAAGCCGAAGCTAAATATTATCTACCGCAAATGTTTGGTCAGAATCATTATCAAATATTGACAACGCCGGTAGAATTGTTGCAATCGTTGGTGAAGTTATATGAAAAGGTAAAATATTAATTATACCTAATGTCACAATTCTTTTCTTTTTATAATCTCCAAACAATTCTATTGGCTAATCTTTTGCAGTTCATTCCGGTTTGTTTGGTGTAGCACAGTAGCTCTCACAAGTTCCATTAGTAAATGCAACTTTAACTCAATAAAATATCTTAAATTTGCGTTTGATTTGAAATGTTTTGGATAATATAAATTTTTAGGAATATGAAACGATATGCATTTTTGATATTTTTAATGGCGACTCTCATCATGGGGGCGCAACAATCGCCGGTATTGATGAAAATCAACGGAAAACCGGTTAGCGTTAAAGAATTTGAGAGTATGTATACCAAAAATTTGGATTTGGTGCAAGATCCTGCACAAAAGGATATTGATAATTATAGGCAACTTTTTACACGCTACAAGCTTGAGTTGGAAGATGCTTATCAAAAAAAATATGATACCATTCCGCAATTGCAACGCGAATTGAAATCTTACAGACGCGATTTGGCTAAGAAATATTTGGCCGATAACGATATTATCGACAAATTGGTTAAAGAAGCTTATGAGCGGATGAAAACCGATGTGCATGTAGCGCATATTTTGGTGCAAGTAGGTGCAGATGCTGCTCCGCAGGACACCTTAAAAGCTTATAAAAAAATCATGGAAATTTATAAAAAAGCCCAAGCCGGCGAAGATTTTGGAAAATTGGCACAACAATATTCACAAGACCCCAGCGCCAAAGGCAACAAAGGTGATTTAGATTATATCAATGTTTTCCATACGGTTTATCCTTTTGAAACCGCCGCTTATAACACTCCGGTGGGTAAAATTTCCAAACCTTTTCGTACCCGTTTCGGCTATCATATCGTCAAAGTATTGGACAAACGCCCGGCTAAAGGCGAAATAGAAGTGGCACACATCGTTACCATGAACAACAAAAAAGACAAGGAAGGTGATGCAAAAACACGTATTTATAACATTTATGATAAATTAAAAAACAAACAAGACACGTTTGAAAACTTGGCACGCAAATTTTCAGACGATAAAAACAGTGCCAAACGCGGTGGCAGGTTGCGCAAATTTGGTATCCGTTCTATGATTCCGCCTTTTGAAAAAGCGGCTTTTGCCTTGAAAAATCCGGGTGATATTTCCGAGCCTTTTCAAACCCGTTACGGTTGGCATATCGTCAAATTGCTTAAAAAGTATCCGATTCCGCCATTTGATCAAGTCAAAACCATGCTTAAACAAAGAGTTATGCGCGACGAGCGGTCTAAAATGGGAAAAGAAAAGCTGATGAAACGCATTGAAAAACAATTTCCTATAAAAATGATCGGTAATCTGGATGAAGTAAAAAAACATATAACAAAAGACTTTTTTATCAACAAATGGCAAATACCGCAAGATAAAAGTGTAGATGAAACTTTGTTTATCATCAATAACGATAAAAAAGTAACTTACAAAGATTTTTACCAATATTTATACCGCCGGCAAGCGCACAATGCCGCTACTTATGACCAAAAAGATCACATCATCGAGAAATTTTTTGAAAGGTTTAAAAAAGACCAATTGTTTGCCTACTACAACAATCATCTCGAACAAATTTATCCCGATTTTGCCCAAACCATGCAAGAATACCAAAACGGCTTGATGTTGTTCCGTATCAAATCGGATATGGTTTGGGATAAATCTATTAAAGATACTTTGGGTTTGCAAAATTTCTTTGAAGCACACAAAATGCAATATAAATTACCCAAACGTTATGATGTGATTATGGTACAAACCAACGATAAAAAAACGGCTAAAAAAATTGCCAAAGACTTAGAACATGGCAAAACCAAAGAAGACATCATCAATAAATATAAAACACAAAATATTTTAGTCAAAGAAAAAGATTATGTAGCCGGTGACGACCTGATAAAAAAACACAACTTAAAAATCGGAAAACCGGTTATTCATAAAGATGGTAAACAATATGTCGTGCTGTATTTGAAACAAATTAAGCCTGAAGAAATCCCTGAATTAAAAGCTGTTAAGGGTAAAGTTACCAATGACTATCAAAATTATTTAGAAGAACAATGGCTCAAAGCACTCAAAAAGAAATATCCGGTTGAATTGAATGAAACTGTTTGGCAACAATTACGCAAAAAATATAAGAAGTAAAATTTGGCTACCGGTCATATTACTGTTTGTCGGATGTCAATATTTTCAAAAGACGCCCGACAAAACCCCTGTGGCTAAAATTTATGATACATATTTGTATTTGGAAGATATTGATCCGGCAGTTTACCAAGATAAATCACCGGAAGATAGTCTTAATGCCATACATCAATATATTGAAGATTGGGCTTACAACACTTTGCTCCTCAAACAAGCCGAACAAAACGTCGATACTTTAAAAATCAATCGTTTGGTTGAGCAGTATCGCAGAGATTTATTGACCGGCACTTATAAAGAGCGATTGCTGCAAAAATACATTGATACGGTTGTCTACGAAGATACTTTGCAAGCTTATTATCAAAAATACCGGCACTATTTTAAGAGCAAAGAAGCCGTAATCAAGCCTAAATTTTTGGTCTTTCAAAAAAATCATCCCAAAATCTCAAAATTTAAAAAATGGTTTTTCTCCGGAAAACCTGAATATTTTGATAGTTTAATCAAAAACACCAATAGTTTTTCAAAATATAACTTAACGGCAAACCAATGGTATGTCCTATCCGATTTTAAAAAAGAATTGCCGGTTTTTAATCGTGTAAATGACAAATATATCTTAAAAAAAAGCAAAAAGTTTGTGTTGTCAGATACTTTAAGTTTATATTTGGTGTTTGTTAAGGATGTTGTGCAGCAAAATCAGGAAATGCCTTTGTCCATGATTAAAGATGATTTAAAGCAACTCATTTTAAGCAAACGAAAACAAGCGGCTATGTCGCGTATGGAAAACAGCATCAAACAAGAGGCGATTAATCAAAAGATATTTAAAATTTTTAAAACCAAACAAACCTATGAATAGATTAAAAACATTGATACTCACTATATTATCAATTTATTCGATGAACTTTTTTGCCCAAGACAAACGTGTCAAAGTCGATGGTATTGCAGCCGTAGTCGGTGACCAAATTGTTTTAGATTCTGAAATAGGACAACTAAAAATTCAATTGAAACAGCAAGGTATCGACACTAAAAATCTCGATGATTGTAAGATTTTGGAACGGCTGTTGCAAAACAAATTACTGTTGCTGGAAGCCAAAAAAGATACCTTGATAAAAGTTAGCGACAAAGAAATAGAAAGTATGGTCAACCAGCAAATTGAGTATATGAAAACGCAAATGGGAGGCAGTTTGGAAAAAGTTCTGGAATTTTATAACAAAAATACCCTGGCGGAATTGCAAACAGAACTAAAAAAACTCGATAAAAACAAAAAATTGAGTGAACAGATGCGACAAAAAATCATCAAAGATGTCGATGTCAGTCCCGAAGAAGTCAAAACTTTTTTTGATGCCATACCCAAAGATAAAATTCCCGAAATAGGCACCCAAGTTGAATTGTTGCAAATTGTTATCAAACCCAAACCCGACAAAGAAGCCGAACAAAAAGTTATAGACAAACTGAAAGAGATTAAGAAAAAAGTAGAAGCTGGTGCCAGTTTTAGGGCACAAGCCGTATTGTATTCGGAAGACCCCGGTTCACGGGCAAACGGCGGAAAATATGTCATTACCCGTAAATCGGCATTTGTGCAAGAATTTAAAGATGCTGCGTTTAGTTTGGAAAAAGGTCAGGTGTCAGAACCGTTTAAAACCGAATTTGGCTGGCATATCCTAACCGTCGAAGAAATTAACGGACAGGAACGTGTGGTAAGACATATTTTAATGGTGCCCGAAATCAGTTTCTTAAACAAACGTGCCGCTCAAAAGCAGTTGGACACTATCAGAAAACGTATTATAGATAAAGAATTGACTTTTGAAGAAGCCGCCCGCGAATTTTCTGATGACAAAGAAACCAAAAAATACGGTGGTAAAATTATTAATCCTAACACCGGTGATTCTATGCTCGATTTGACCATGTTAGACCCTAATCTGCATCAAATTGTGCAAGATATGAAGGAAGGAGACGTTTCGGAAGTTATAACCGAAAAAGACCGAACCGGACACGAATTGTATAAAATCATCATGGTCAAGAAACGTATCCCGACGCACCAAATGGATTTTGTCAAAGATTATCCGAAAATCAAGGAAATGGCATTGGAAGAGAAAAAACAAAAGGTTTTGGTGAAATGGATGAACGAAAAAATCAAAAATAATTATATCAAAATCAATAATGATTTTCAACATTGTCAATTTGACAGTAATTGGATAAAAAAATAAAAGTATGTCTGACGTTGCATTAGCCAAAGAATTACAACAAAATATTGAGCGATTAAAACAAGAAACCGGTAAAATTATTATTGGTCAAAAACCCGTTATTCACGATATCATCTTGTCCATACTCGGTGGTAGTCATGCCTTACTGATCGGGGTGCCGGGATTGGCAAAAACTTTAATGGTGCATACTATTGCCCAAAGTCTGGGATTGGATTTTAAACGCATTCAGTTTACCCCCGATTTGATGCCGTCCGACATACTCGGAACAGAAATATTGGACGAAAGCCGGCATTTTAAATTTATTAAGGGCCCCGTTTTTACCAATATTCTGCTGGCAGATGAAATTAACCGGACACCGCCAAAAACACAAGCAGCTTTACTTGAAGCTATGCAAGAAAAGCAGGTGAGTATTGCCAATCAAAATTTTGAGTTGGACAAACCTTTTTTTGTTTTAGCCACCCAAAACCCTATTGAGCAAGAAGGGACCTATCCGCTTCCGGAAGCCCAGCTCGACCGGTTTATGTTTGCGCTCAAACTTGATTATCCAAACTTTGACGAAGAAGTTGAAGTGGTTAAAAGCACGACTATAAGCCGTGATGTGCAAATCAATCCGGTTATAAACAAAGCGCAAATACTGGCCTATCAAGATTTGGTCAAACGCGTGCCGGTAGCGGACAATGTGATTGAATATGCCGTGCGTTTAGTGGGTAAAACCCGCCCAAAATCGGATGCTGCCCCCGAATTGGTCAAAAAATATTTGGATTGGGGTGCCGGTCCGCGGGCATCGCAAAACTTGATTTTAGCCGCCAAAGCCAACGCCTTGATTAACGGTAAATTATCTCCCGATATCGAAGATGTGCAAGCCGTAGCCAAAGGTATTTTACGGCATCGTATTTTGCTTAACTATAAAGGTGAAGCCGAAGGTGTGACCGTTGAGGATATCATTGAAGAGTTGATGTAGTAGATATTTTCCTTTTTTCAGAACTGTTTTTGAAATTTTTTAAAATGTGTATTTCTATTTTGCTTTAGGCAATATATCCATTTTTTTGGGTCTATATCGATTTAAGTGTATATATAATATCTCAAATAATAAATAATAATGTCCCCCGACATTTGTCGGGGTCAAAGACTTTGTTTTATTGTTTTCTTATAATAATGTCAGCCCTTCGGGCTTATTTGATAAACCCCGTAGGGGTGATATATTTATAGATTGAACAATAAAAAACCACCATTGAACCCCGAAGGGGTGATATATTTATAGAAAATTTATGACGTTAAAAACATAAACCCCGTAGGGGTGAAATTATATTTAAAAAAATAATCGCCATGATTATATGATTCTTGAACCTAATTTATTATTACCCACACAAAACAACATAGAGCCATTTTTTCAAAGTATTAAACAATGAGACAAATTCAAAAAATATTTAAGTGGTTAACCTTAATGTTTTTTGGAATCACAATTTATGCTATGACTATTGGACAAATGGTTCCGGTTGAGTTTGTTGATTGGCATCATCGACACCTTTTTTATGATTTTATTTTATGGGGACTGCCTATTGTCGTTTTACTGACACTTATATGGACTTTAAAAACACTGAATACTCGAAAAACAAATATACTTATTGGCATTTTTACTTCCATCGTTGCAGGAGCAATGGGTATCGCATCAATATATTTGATGTTTATATTTGGATTTGGCGCTTGGATTAATGAAGAAATGATGTATGAAAACAAGGATAATCCCGGGGTGAAAATCAACAGACAGTTATGGGACAATGGGGCTTTGGGTTATGGTAGAAAAAGAACGGTGAAACTTACCCCTTTTTTTATATTTTGGAATTTAGTTGAACAGGTTGATACGGAAGATATTGACAAAGAAAATTGGATTTTGGTAAAAAAAGAAGGAAATATCAAATTTCCATAACTAAAAAGCAATATAAAAGTGTTGGTAAAATAAGATGACACGGGTTGTGAAAATGCAAACCCCGAAGGGGTGAAATTATTCAAGAATTTAATCGGATTATATTATTTTTGAATCTAATCCTATTCTAAACAATATGGGGCATTTATCGTATCAAAATTAAGTAATTTTGTTTTGCAATCCATCCGGTCAAATGTTGTCACGGTCGATTGTCCCGGCGTTAGGGATAGAAGCGGTAGCCCGCCGCAGGGGCGCTTGATTGTTTTGTGGTGGGTGGCGGCGACCGCAAGAAGCCCCCGCACCGCCTCTAAAACAACAAGCGGCACAAGGCGGCTATAAGCGGATAGCCCGCCCGAACGCCATAAATACAGAATTGAAATTTAATATGTTGCGAAACAGGAAGTTAATTATAAAAACATTTTTTATCCACCCGGCGGCATCTTGCTTTGGGTGTTGATTACACTGGAATTGGTAACTTTTGGGGTGGCATTGATTGCCTTGGCGGTATCAAGCCGGGAAAATCCGGAATTGTATCATCAGTCTCGATTGCAACTTAATACGACATTTGGCGCACTCAACACCTTATTTTTGCTGACAAGCGGCTATTTTATGGCAAAGACCGTGCAAAAAGTAAAAGAAAACAATGTGAAAAAAGCAGTTTTTTATAATAAATTGGCAATGTTGGGCGGATTGCTATTTTTGTTTTTAAAATCCATAGAATACTATGAAAAAATAGAACATGGATTGACGATAGGTTACAACACATTTTTTAGTTTTTATTGGCTGTTGACCGGTTTTCATGTCATTCATGTTTTGGTTGGACTTGGCATTCTGTTTTTTATGTATTTGGGTTTGAGAAAAATAAAGGACAATCCGAATGTATTCAATATTGAAGCCGGTGCAGCCTTTTGGCATATGTGCGATTTGATTTGGTTGTTGCTCTTTCCTATGCTTTATTTGATTCTGTAATTTATTAAATATTTATGTTAT
>Ga0256832_1002164_pt1 | contig 13430 bp, 10 predicted proteins | sample 134614metaG_FD_190534 | JGI IMG/M metagenome (GOLD analysis project Ga0256832, IMG submission 190534) | Hydrothermal vent microbial communities from Lau Basin, Pacific Ocean - 134-614 | ecosystem: Environmental > Aquatic > Marine > Hydrothermal vents | place: Pacific Ocean: Lau Basin | collected... | reverse complement strand
AAGTGTTGAATATGAATTTTCCGTACAATGGTCTGTTTCCGGGCCTTTATCCAAAGGACATAAATACCGTTGGGTAACTGCTCTGTGGTTACCGTTTGCGAGTAATTGCCCGGTAATTGGTCGGTTTTGGGAAGTATCGTTAGCATTTTGGTGCCTAAAAGCGAGTAGAGATTAATTTCTACCGGAGCTTGGTCAAATAAGGTGTAATCAATTTGGAAGTCAATATTAGCCGGATTGGGAGCAATATGTGGCCGAATCTGAAAAGCCAGTTTGTGCTGCCCCAATGGCTTGAAGAATTGGGGCGTACCGGTCAAATAGAGTTTGCGGCCGGGAACAGAGTCCACCAATGAAGTCACAGAATAATCCCAATTATAGATGGCCATGACATTGTTGTCTTGAACGGTAGGGATTTCGTAAACCGCCGAAGTTGTTTCATTACGGTCGATATAGGTTTTTGCCCACAGGGCATACAGCTTTTTGCCTTGTTCGTTTTTTAGCGCAAGCCCATCAATATCTAAGGGGAGCTCGAGTTTTTCTGTCTCGACAGGGTCAAAAACAAAGCCCCGGGTTAAGGCTGCCGTAGTTTTGAAGGCAATGCCTTGCTCGGTTAATTGAGTGGCAGCCTGTGGAGAATTCGGAAGTTTTTTATAGAGCCCCATGTGACTGAATTCTTGCGTAAAATAAGCTCCTTCTTCTGCAATGGTAAAGAAATGAACTTGCCGGATACCTACTTGCCTAGCTTTTAGCAGTGCTTTCATGGTATAATTTCGCTGGGCTTCGGGCGAGCCGATATATTCGCCAAATTGTTTGCTGGGGATATTGGTCTCCGTAATGATGTAGTGCTTTTCGGGAAAGATAGACCCATCATAACCGTGGTGATCCAGCACTTTCTTTAGGTCAAAATAGGTTTTTAAAAAGCCCCGATCCACTGTCCTGTCGGAATGTCTAAAATAGACAAACCCGTTCGTCGCATTAGACCACTCGCGAGTAGAATTGTCAATGTGGGGATAAGTATGAAAACTAACGACATCAAAATAAGCGCCCCCTTTAAGAGGAAAATCGTTAGTGGATTTGCCTTCATCGGGATTGTCCGTATTTCTTAAAATGGCATCTACAAAACTGGCGTATCCGACACCACCTAGGGCAATCAAATCATCAGGTTGCAAGGTTTTGATGACTTCATAGCTGATTCGGAGCATCCTGATATAGGATTGTACCGGTGCTTTGATGGCCAATTCGCAGGGTTCGGGGTCTCGATTCCACCAACTATCATCAATCTCGGGGCCTTGGTAGGAGGCCGGTGATCCGGTCAGATCCGGTTCGTTGGTAATCTCCCAAATATCTATATTGTCGCCATAGGTTTGGATAGTTTTGTAAAGATACAAGGCGTAATAGTTGGTATCATTGATGGGTGTACCGTTTTCGCCGTTGTCCCAGATAGGGGCGTACATGTTTTTGAACATATTGGAGCGAGCGGTCGGGCAGTAGAAGGTAGATTCCCGGTGTTCGTCAATGGGGTAGCCGACGAATGCCACAATGCCCTTCATGCCGATTTGCTTGTAATAGTCAAAAGTAGTTTTACGGATATCGTAACCCCATTGCTCTAGGAATGTTTCCGGCAGGGTAGGGCGGACTGTATTACCATGGACGCCTTCAATATTTATTTGTGGATCGCCGGCGATTAAAGCGGCTAGGCTTTCGTCCGTCCAACCGGAATAGACGCCCAAGTTGGCTCCAAAACCGAAGGGATAAGAAAATTGGGTCGTATGCGTATTAGCCGTATAATGCGGCTGCGAAAAGAGAAATAAGGGAAGGCATAAAAGAATAGCGAACAAGCCAAGGTGCTTGAGTAGTTTCATTGTGAATAGTGTTGCCCGAAAGATAGGAATGGCCTATAATCCGGTGGTTTTCAATAAAGTATGCGAGTATGGAAATACAAGAAATTCCATATTTTAGATGGCAAAAATAGCGAATATTACAAATAAAAGCAATAAGAGCAATTTTTTAGCAATCAGAAATTAGGCTAAAGCAGGCTCTTTTTCGCAATAATTTGCCTGGAAGGCACTACGGCCAAGTGGATTGTGGGGCTACAATAAAGGGAAAGAAAGCCAACAAATAAGGGGCACTGATTCCCTTAAATCAGAAACCCCTTATCTCACATTGTTGGAGGGCACTACTTCTTTATCGTAACTATTTAGGAACCCACTATTTTGGTCAAAAAATAGGAGCACCTAAACAGTTACTCTATATTTCTATGGCAATAGAACGTTTATCTTTTGGACCCTTTTCCATTTACAGCACTACTACGAGCACTCAAAAAAATACCCTACCAAAAAAAAAGAGTTGACCAAAAAAAAGAAACAGTTTACCGAAAAAAGTATTCAGTAAATGATTCCCAACACCCTGGATCTATCTCTTGACCAACTCTTTGTATCTGCCATTTGGGATGGCCTACGGCTTCGGGTAACAGCTAAAACTTGGCAAAATGACTCCTGTACATGAGCATCCGGAGTCAAATTGCCAATAGTTTTCCCATAGAAAAATCACTTCTATGCCCCTAATACGGCGGGAGAGCATAATCCCCTACATTTCTTTCCTGATTTATGTGCTTTGGTAGCAGCCAAATTTATTTGGCTGAAAACCGGTATTGCGTTATACCGGTATAACGATATAGCGGTGTAACGGTATAGCGGGAAGGCAGGAAAGAAATCTTGCTCCTTGAACGCCGAAAGCAACGATATGACGGTATAACGGTGTATCGGTACAACGGTCTAACGGCAAGGCAGCCAAGAGCACACTCCTTGAACGCCGTAGGCAATGAACGTGCGAAGCACATGTTGAACGCCCGAAGGGCAAATTGAACGTCCGAAGGACAATTTGAACGCCGAAGCCAGGGGGAGCCAGGAAAGAAAATCAAATCAAAAGACCGCCATGTACAATTTTTATTTTTTGGGTCGTTATATTGAAGAGTCCTTCCGAAAGGGCATTTTTTTTTGCGAAAGCACTATCTTTGTTCCCAAGACCTGTTAATATGAAGAATACGGACTTCGACAACCTTTGCCATGATGTTGCTTTTCGGAAAGTTTTCATGGAGTACGGAGAGTCGATAAGAAATTTTATTTACTCCAAATGTGGGGATATGGCCTTGGCCGAAGATATTACGCAAGATACCTATGTGACCTTGTGGCAAAAATGTGCGGATACAGACCCCCTTACGGTAAAAAGCTTCCTTTACAAAATAGCCGGAAATAAAGTGATTGACCATTTTAGACACCAAAAAGTGGCCATGAATTATCGGACTAATAAGAAGTCCTTAGTGGATCATCTGACCCCCCAATTTCAGCTGGAAGAACAAGAGTATAAGGCTTATTTGGATGGGGTTTTGTCCTCTATCCCCGAAGCCAGCCGGACGGTTTTTATGATGAGTCGTATCGAAAAACTAAAATATGCAGAAATCGCAGATCGACTCCAAGTCTCCGTTAAAGCAGTAGAAAAACGAATGCATAAAGCATTGATTATCATTAAAAATCAATTAGGTCGAAAATTATAAACTATTATGGTAGGGGAATTCTTGAAGAATACGTAATCCAATTGTCTATGAAACAGAATAATACGCACGAAACACTACTCGCTCGTTGGATTGAAGGAGATTTGACTCCCAAGGAAGCAGAGCAATTGGCCGAAATGGAAGGTCTCCAAGATTTGCGAGATGCGCTCGATGTCTATGATGACATGGAGCTGCCCGCTTACGATTTGAATAAAGCTTGGGATCGTCTGGCGGCAAAAACTATCTACGCTGAGAAAACTATCAAAACCAAGCATAAATCCTTATTCCCAACAATGATGCGCATCGCTGCGGCGATTGCCTTGATTGTTGGGATTGGGCTTGGTTATTCGACTTATTTTCGCCCGAAACAATTCTTTACATCTGCCGGCCAAACCGCTCAAGTGACCCTGCCCGATGGCTCTGCTGTAACCCTTAATGCAGGTTCCGGCTTGGATTATACGCTTTGGCAGTGGAAGCGCAACAAAGTCGTCCATTTGACCGGAGAAGCATTTTTTAAGGTCACAAAAGGTCAAAAATTTACCGTAAAAACACCGCAAGGTCAAACGGCTGTCTTGGGCACTCAGTTTGATGTGCTAGACCGCGGCAAAACCTTTCAAGTCAAATGCTTCGAAGGCAAAGTGTGGGTCACCAATCAGGTCACCGAAAAAATTATAACCAAAGGGCAAGGGGTCAAATTCTCAGGCCAAGTCGCCAAAGATTTGGATGTAACCAGCCATAAACCGGGTTGGATGGCCGGAGAATCTAAGTTTTTTGAAAATTCTTTGCAAGAAGTCTTTGATGAGATGCAAAGACAGTTTACCTTGGAGATTCAATCCGATGGCGTGGATATGAGCCGCCGGTTTACCGGTGTATTTTCTAATCAAAACCTAGAGAAAGCCTTAGCCACAGTTTGTGGAGCCATGCACTTAACTTACGAAATAAAAAATGATCAAAAACTTGTTAAAATTTCTTCCGCTAAATGATGGATCAGTTCAATCTCGAACTAGCGGGAAATTTTTTTCGGTTTTAGCGTTGGTTGTGCTGGTTCAATTTAGTGCGTCGGCTCAGCGAAATTTTGTAAAGAATATCACTTTAGTACAGCTTTTTACCAACTTGGAAGCGATTTATGGGGTCACTTTTTCGTATGATGTCAATCTCATAAAAGACAAGAAAGTAAAGTATTTCGAGTACTCTCGCAAAAGCTTGGAGAAGGATTTGGTGGCTTTGTTGCGAGAATCTGACTTGGGTTTTGAAAGAATTGATAACGATATCATCATCAAGCGGGTAGAACCTACCTTTTTTGAACAATTTTATACCAAAATTTGCGGGCAGGTTTTTGATGCAGAAGCCGGACTCCCTTTGGGGCATGTATCCGTGTCTGTGCGCGGTACGCATATAGGCAAAAACGCAGATTCTTTGGGAATTTTCTCTCTAAAAGGGCCTTTTGTGGGCTCGGACTTAATTAGTGTCAGCTTTATTGGCTACGAGCCTAGGCTGCTAAAAATGTCTTTTTTCCTAAACAAGCCCTGCAAAACCATCTTTCTACATCAAAAAAATATGGAAATTGCCCAGGTGATTGTCCGGGAAGACTATAACCAATATGCCGGTATCAAAATCTCTGAATTAGAGCCGGATGTCACCGTCATTCGCCCGGAAAAGATGACCGGTACGGGTGGCTTAGAGCCCAAAGATGTGTTTGGTAGCTTGCAGCAGATTCCCGGCGTCAATAGCGCCGACGAATCGGCCACTGCGTTGAATGTGCGCGGTGGGTCTTCCGGTCAAAATTTGGTCATGTTTGATGACATTCCTTTGTATCATTATGGGCATTTATTTGGTAAAATTTCTTCATTTAATACGAACTTGGTTCAGGATGTACGCTTTAATAAGGGGAGTTTTAGCGCACAAAATGGGGGGCGAGTCTCCAGCATTATCGACATCCGGGGCAAAAAAGAAGTCCCCAAAGAAATGAATGCAAAGGCCAAATTGGGCTTGTTGAGTGCCGATGTCTCCGCCGAATTGCCCTTTTACAATCATCAAGCAGCTTTATTTGTGGGTTATCGAAAATCCATATTTGATAGAAGCGGATTGAATCGAACGCTATTTGATCAAGTTTTTCAAGACACCAGAGTCGAAGCCAATCAGCAACAGGCTCAAAATGACTCCTTAAAAAGTGTTATTGTGGCGCCCCAAAGCTCTTTTTATGATTTTTTTGCGAAAGCCATCTGGCAACCCAACGAAAAAGATTTTGTCGAAATCACCGGTTTGAAGATGGGGGATAAGCTGAATTATAGCTTTTCTGCTTGCGCAAATGCCCAATGCAATTCCGAAACCGATTCTCTAAAAGTATTTAATGTGGGGTCTAATTTGTCTTGGCGTCATCATTGGCAACCGAACTTTTACTCCGGCTTTAAGTATTCCTATTCCGGATTCAAGAAACAATATGATTTTAGGCATCTTTCGGTGGATTCTATACCGTATTTTGAGCGCAAGCTGAATGCGATAAAGGATTATTCGCTACAGTTTAATAATCGTTGGATTCGCAATGACATTAGTGTGAATTTTGGTTATCAATATCGCAAAATTCATGGGATTATTGACAATCAGGATGCGCAGGTCGTAGCGGATAGTTTTTATGACAATAGCATTGGGGTGACCAACAGTTTGTTTGTCGATTATCGCCATGAATTAGGGGATAAGTTTCATCTGTTTTTGGGGGTACGGGCATCGGATTATAGTCTGATAAAACACCTGTTTTTTGAGCCGAGATTTACGGTGACTTCCAATCCGACGCCATTTTTTAAGATTAAGATGAGTGGGGGCGTTTATTTTCAGACGATGAATCAGCTGCTAATCCCGGAAAGTTTGTTTGGGAATAGTGCCATCTGGATTTTATCGAAAGATGCGGATGGCTTGAATCAAGATTTGTATGCAGTCCAGAAGAGTTCTCAAGTATCAATTGGGGCAACCTATCGGCGTGACGGTTGGCAAGCTAGTCTAGAATTGTATGACAAGCAAGTGGACGGGATGTCTTCAAAAGTAGTAGATTTGGGTATGATTAGCCCCCATGCCACGGGTATCTTGTCTGCATCCGGCTTTGAAGTGGGCGTGCAAAAATGGGGCAAAAAGGCGTATTCTATTTTGAGCTTCTCGCAAGGGCAAGCCGCCTATCAGTTTCCGGGGCAGCCGGACAAAATACCTGCTTCCTATCATCAAAGAAGGCAGTTGAATCTGTTGCAAGGCTATAAATATAAGGGTCTGACGGCCACGGTCAACTGGAAAATTAAATCCGGCTTGCCTTATACAGCCATATCCAAAATAGAGATTGATACTTTGGGGGCCGGACTATTTGATTATTCGCTTAAATTGGATGCTCCCAATTCCGCCAAGCTCCCGCTTTATAGTCGAGTCGATGTAGGCTTGATGTATGAGCATGGATTTTCGTGGGGCAAGGCCTCCATCAATTTATCGGTGATTAATGTTTTGAATCATTCCAACATCTTGCACCGTCGATATGATTTATTCGTTTCTAAAGCGGCGAATCACGGGCTGGAAGACCCACAAGTTATCAGCAAGGAGCGAGAAGGATTGCCGATTACGCCCAATATTTCTGTCGGGGCGGCTTTTCGATTGTCGGATTTAAATCGACGACAAAGTTCTGCTCCAGCAGACTAATAGCTTGAAACTTTTGTCCATTCCAAGTCCCAAAGATGGAGACTGTTTGTTTGGCTGCATAAAGTGCTAGTATATTGGAAGTTTGGGGATGGTATGTTATTTCCTGTACTTGATTTTTGGAGTCGATAAGAAGAATTTCGTTTCGTTGGAGTTGGATTTGAATATTTTGGAGTCGGCAGGGAAAATCAATCAGCCACGGATTTTTGCCTAGCGCTTGCGCAAAAAGTTTTTGCATTTCTGAAAAGTCAGTCAGGGTCGGGGGCAGATTACATTCGGAAGCCGGAGTCGAATCCGAAATCAGGACTCGACTAGGTAGCGTCGAAGGGTAGTAATAGACCTTTCCCGTGGCGCACAAACCGATGGGTAACGACTTAGAAAAGGATTGTTGCCGTCCCACAATAAACTCCAACTCTTGGATAAATCGGGCATCTTTTTCTGCCCAATACCACGTTTTCCGAAAGGCCAATTGCTCTTCTTTGCCAAAACTGTGTCCCAATACCAAAAAGGCTTGGCCGGTGGGTTCTGTGGCTAGGATTTCTTTTTTTGTGTATGATTTTCCGGCTTGCGCCAAAATTTCTGCTTGGATGGGCAAAGAGAATTGGTCGAGCCGGGAAAGACCTTGGGAAATCAAAAAGAGTTGGCCTATTTCCGCAAGGATAAGCTCAAACCAGTCTTCTTGCTCCTGAATAATAGGGGCAAAGCGCCGAATCCGGCGAGCTAGGCTGCCTAATTTGTGATCGACGAGTAAGGAAGCTAGATTTTCCCAGTAATCCGGTTTGGCGGTACTTAAATTCTGGATGCCATGACGAATCAAATCCACGAGCCATTGGTGCAAAATACCGGCACCTTGAACCATCAATTGAATTCTTTTTTCGGAAGACTTATTGGTTACCATTTCATTCGACTACGCGAACTGGTGGCGTGCGGTCCGCCTGTTTTGGGAGATGTGGGCTTTTCTTTAGTAAGCCCCAAAATTTTCAGAGTAGATTGAGCGGCATTTTGTTCCGCACTTTTTTTATTGAAGTCGTCAGCCACGCCGTATTTTTTACCATCGACAATGACAGCAATTTTAAAGCGGTCTCTTTTTTGGAGTTTGTATTTGGAGACGGTTCTAAATTCGATGGCTTTAGAATTCTTTTGAGACCATTCAAGCAACTGACTTTTGTAGTTGTCGTCGTAAGTCTCTAATTGGTGTATATCCAAATACTGCCGCAGAATCTTATTAACGATGAGTTTTTTACCTTTTTGGTAGCCCAATTCGAAGTAAATCGCCCCGACAAGCGCTTCAAAGGCATTGCCCAGCATAGATTGAGAAATCTTAGTATCGTTGTAGTATTCTAGGAGCTCGTCTAATTCCATTTGAGCCCCAATCTTATTGAGCGAATCTCTTTTGACGATTTTAGAGCGCATTTTGGTCATAAAACCTTCATCGCTTTCGGGATATTTCAAAAAAAGATATTCGGCAACGATAGCACTCAACATCGCATCGCCTAAGAACTCTAATCTCTCGTTATTGCGGAGTGAGTTGGCATTTTGGTTATGCGATGATTTATGGTAAAAGGCCAGTTTAAATAGATTGAGTCTAGCGGGTACAAAGCCCAGCATTTGATAGACCCTTCTGGCCAAGGCTTTATCCTTAGAGAAGTGGAGATTGTATATTTTATAAATAAATCTTAGCAAAATCTATCGGTTAAATTTTTCTAAAAATGATGGAGGCATTATGCCCACCAAACCCAAAAGTATTACTCATAGCAACATGAACGGGTTTGAACTGGGGTTTATTGAAAGTTAGGTTCAAATTGGGGTCAATATTGGGGTCGTCAGTAAAATGGTTAATAGTAGGAGGGACAAAGCTGTTTTTTATCGCTAAAACACAGGCAATTCCTTCGATAGCTCCGGCGGCTCCAAGTAAGTGTCCGGTCATGGATTTAGTGGAGCTGATATTCAAATCATAAGCATGGTCACCAAAAAGCTCAACAATGGCCTTGGTTTCCGCTATATCGCCCAAAGGTGTGGAAGTTCCATGAACATTGATGTAATCGACATCACTTAACTCAATTTTAGCGTCAGCAATGGCGTTTTTCATGACATTTCTGGCGCCAAGTCCTTCCGGATGTGGTGCAGTGATGTGGTAGGCATCTGCGGTGGCACCACTGCCTAAGACTTCGGCATATATCTTGGCACCGCGCGCCTTGGCATGTTCGTATTCTTCAAAGATTAAGGCGCCGGCTCCTTCACCAAGGATAAACCCATCCCGATCTGCGTCAAAAGGTCTAGAAGCTGTGGCCGGACTATCATTCCTTTCGGAAAGTGCTTTCATGGCATTAAATCCACCCATTCCTGTTTCTGAAATAGCGGCTTCGGAGCCCCCGGTGAGCATCATGTCCACTTTGCCTAAGCGAATCAAATCCAAGCTGTTGGCCATGGCATGAGAAGAGCTTGCGCAAGCGGAAACCGTCGCATAATTGGGCCCGCGAAATCCATATTTAATGGAGATAAGGCCTGCCGCAATGTCCGGAATCATCTTAGGAATCATAAACGGGCTGTATCTAGGCGTTCCATTGCCGGTAGCAAAGGCCGAAATATTATCTTGTAACGTCGTTAAACCTCCAATCCCTGCGCCCCATATTACGCCAACTCGATCTAGGTCTAAAGACTCTAAATCTAAATTCGCATCCACTACAGCTTGATTGGCTGCGGCTAAGGCAAATTGTGCAAAACGATCCATTCGTCTAGCTTCTTTGCGGCCAACAAGCGCATCGGCGTCAAAGTTTTTAACTTCGCAGGCAAATTTTGTTTTGAAATTTTCGGCATTGAATAAGGTGATATTAGCACACCCACTTGTCCCATTCAAGAGTGCTTGGTAGTACTCTTCAATGTTATTTCCTATTGGGGTAATTGTCCCCATTCCTGTTACAACAACTCTTTTCATCAACTATGACGTGATTTAGTAAGACCAAAAGTACATTAGAAAATACAAAATTCCCAATAAAATGTGGAAAAATTAATGCATGCCGCCCAAAAATATCATTTACCTATAGAACCCGTTATTCGTAGGTGCGAAGATAAAGCATATCTTCAATAAAAGCGAATAAAAATGCCCCTTTTTGTCGTGATATGTAGTCCGGGCTACCAAAAAAACAGCGGATAGAAAACTATCCGCTGCTCATTCGTTAAAATCTCAGGATATTAAGCATTCTTTTCAACGTAAGAGATGGCTTCTCCTACCGTTTGAATTTTCTCTGCTTCTTCATCCGGGATAGAAATATCAAATTCCTTTTCCAATTCCATAATAAGCTCGACGGTGTCGAGTGAGTCAGCCCCTAAATCGTTTATGAAGTTGGCTTCTGTTGTAACGTCTGCTTCATCTACTCCTAAACGGTCAATGATGATAGCTCGTACTTTTTCAGCAATGTTAGACATCTTATTCTAATTTTGTGATTAAATCTGGTGCAAAGAAACGTTAAACACAGGTTTTAACCAAAGGTTTCGGCATCTTTTTATTTAAGTATTTATTAACATTATTAGTTAATGCTTTGATAATGAGTTGGTTGTGCTCTATTTGCTGGGGTGATTTTTTTGGTTTTTGGGAAGTCGGGGGGGCGATTTTGGGGCTTGGAAAGGTTTTGTTGGTTTGGAAAGTTGAGAAAGTTGAAGAAGTTGATTCGCTCGCAGGCTTCGCTAGTTGATTATCAGCGGTTTCAGTTGAACAGTTGAACGATGAGTCTGCTCCGAAAAGTCGGGTTTTTGAAATAGCTTGGAAAGTTGCCAAATATTATTCTGGATACATGCCTTCTGTTCAATTGTTCAAGCGTTCAATCGTTCAACTGATTGCACATAACTAGTTGATTTCCAGCATCTTCGATTGAACAGTTGAACAGTTGAACGATTGAACAAAATCTCCAAACAGAAAAAATTTGGTAGTTTTGAATCAGAATACTTTTAGAAGTCAACTATCTGTGTCATGAAGATTTTTTGATTTAACCGTGCAATGGGCAAAAACCAAAGGGAAGAGGGATAAAATCCGCCTGCACCAACACTAAAAGCAGCCATTTTAGAATATTATGGGAAGATGTGTATTATAATAGCTACTTTTGCACATTTGAAATCAATAATCGAATAGAATGAGAATCGGTGGAAACCAAAAAACTAAAATAGTGGCGACAGTCGGGCCGGCTTCTTCAACGCTCGGACAGTTGAAGGCTTTAATTACGGCCGGAGTCGATACGTTTAGATTAAATTTTTCCCACGGAAAGTACGAAGATAAGCTGGCTATTATCGAGCGGGTGCAAAAGATTAATCGTGAAAATGATATTCATATTGGTCTATTGGCTGATTTGCAGGGGCCTAAATTGAGAGTTGGCGAGATAGAGGGGGACGGCTTGCGCTTGAAAAAGGGGATGATACTGACCTTTACGAATACGAAATGTGTCGGGAATGCTGAGCGAATTTATATGAGCTATCAGCAGTTTCCTATGGATGTGAATCCCGGAGATCGGGTCTTGGTGGATGACGGAAAGACCGTACTGAAGGTGAAAGAGACGAACCGTAAGGATGAAGTAAAATTGGAAGTGGTGTTTGGTTCTTTGTTGACATCCAATAAGGGGGTTAACTTGCCTGATACTGATGTTAGTTTACCATGCCTTACGGAAAAGGACTTGAAGGATTTGGAGTTTATTTTGACCCAGCCTTTTAATTGGATAGCCTTGTCATTTGTGCGCAAGCCGGAAGATATGCATGACTTGCGTAAATATGTGGATGCTGCCGGGCATCCGGCCAAATTGATGGCCAAAATCGAAAAACCACAGGCCGTCAAGAAAATCAAAAAAATAATTAAAGCTTCTAACGGGGTGATGATTGCCCGGGGAGATTTAGGAGTTGAGTTGCCGTTGGAGAAGTTGCCCGGGGTGCAAAAGAAGATAATAAAGCATTGTATCCAATGGGCTCGACCGGTGGTAGTCGCTACGCAGATGATGGATTCTATGATTGTCAATCCTTCTCCGACACGTGCAGAGATAACGGATGTGGCCAATGCTGTGTTGGACGGAGCGGACGCGTTGATGTTGAGTGGAGAGACGGCGGTCGGGAAGTTTCCTGTGCAGGTGATTAGGTATATGACACGGATAATCCGGGAGACCGAGAAATCATCGGGATATTTAGGGTTTAAGCCGAAGCCTATCGTTAAGTCTTCGCTATTTTTCTCTGATGTGGTTTGTTTTAATGCGGCTTTGACGGCCAATGAAATAGGTGCTGTTGGGGTGGCCGGTATTACAGTTTCCGGTTATACTGCTTTTAAGGTGTCTAGTTTTAGGCCGGAAGGACATATTTTTATATTTTCCAGCGAAGAATCTTTGTTGGGGGCTTTAAATATCTGCTGGGGGGTGCGTTGCTTCTTTTATGATAATTTCTCTTCTACGGATGAGACGGTGGAAGATATCAGCGGGATTTTGAAAGATAAAAAATTAGTCAAACCCGGAGATGCCATCGTAAATACAGGAAGTATGCCCATCCGCAAGAGACTAAAAACCAATATGCTGAAAGTAACCATTATTGAATAAGGCATTGTGGCGCAATAACCTACTTGGGCTTGGGTGCATCGGTGAGTTGATTCCGAAGGGTGTGGGTTTGGGAATAGTCGGATAATTTGCCTAATTTTATTCCGGAGGCATGGATTCTGTTCAATTGTTGAGTCTGCTCCTAAAAGTCGGGTTTTTGAAATGGTTGGGGAAATTGCTAAATTTTATTCTGGAAGCATGCTTTCTGTTCAATCGTTCAACTGATTCTCATAACCAATTGATTATCAATGGTTTCAGTTGAACAGTCAGGGTAAACGAAAGAAAATTTTTATAATATGTTAGCCTATGTGTGGACTATTTCTCACCCAAATTTTTGCAGTCTGAAGCCAAAAATTTGTAGCGTTTCTTAGTGTAAACTTAGTGTTATCTAAAGTGAACTTAGTGGTAAGGAAAAAATGTAATGCCTAACCACTAAGGACACGAAGTTGCCACTAAGAATTCACTAAGGTATTGATTGTCAACAAGTTAAATGCCGTCTTTTTGTGCAATTTTTTACTCCCGGTCTAAGATATTTATTATTTTTATATGGGCGCAGTCGGAGTTTGTCCCCATTAGACACTTTTCGATAATTTGTAATTGGCGCAAGTTTCCGGAAAAACATATAAACTTAGGCTCATGGTTTTTATTTAGTTTTT
>Ga0256832_1002163_pt1 | contig 13432 bp, 10 predicted proteins | sample 134614metaG_FD_190534 | JGI IMG/M metagenome (GOLD analysis project Ga0256832, IMG submission 190534) | Hydrothermal vent microbial communities from Lau Basin, Pacific Ocean - 134-614 | ecosystem: Environmental > Aquatic > Marine > Hydrothermal vents | place: Pacific Ocean: Lau Basin | collected... | reverse complement strand
TATTGTAGCAGCAGTCTTGGCAAGCATTTTAATCTGTTCTTTTGAAAGTGATGGTATTTCTTGGCAGTTCTCTTCAACGGCCACATATTTCAAAGAGCCATCCCTATCTACCACCCTTTTTTGCTCCTTCCAACCTATCTCAAGTCCCACAATATTCATGGTTTCCCTATCGATAATAAACACATCGCCCGCTGTCTTACCAGAAACCAGTATCCCTCCTAATCCCCACGTAGAGTTGATGATCATGTTGTCGCAACCTGGATCGTTTGGATTGAGTGTGTAAATAATCCCACTAACTTCGGGATCTATTAGCTGTTCACACCCTACAGCCATCAAGATTTCATCTTCTTTGTAGCCAATCTGTCGCCTATATTCCATGACCTTTGCATTAAATGTACTTGCTATGACTTTTTTATATGCATCAAATATGCCATCATCATTCACTCCTATAACACTTTCATAAAGACCTGCAAAAGAATGCTCACTGTCTTCTCCCCAGGCACTGCTTCGAATAGCTAAAAGCGATTTCCTGCCTATCTTTTTTCTCAGAATTGACAAGGCATGAGTTATGGAGTGTTTCAAATCAGAAGGGATAGGGGATGAAAGTATTTCAGATTGAATCAGTTGACTGGCCTCTTCAGTACTGCAGTCTCCTTTTTCCCATTCATTCATCACTTCATGGATCTTTCCTTCAAGCCCGGCACTAGACAAAAACTCCTTATATGCATAAAAGGTTATGGCAAATCCTGCTGGGATTTGTAAAGATAGTTCTTTTTTTAAGAGACACAGTGATGCATTTTTAGGGCCGATTGAATCTTCATCTCCCTTTTCCACATCGTCGAAGTGCAGTACATGGGTTTTTGCCCCCATGAATTGACCCGCCATTATTGCCTGAATATCCAGTTCTATGGCCTTATATGCATCAAACAGCCCCTCGTACCGTCCAGGGGCAATTTCATTCATTAAAAAGATCAACTGTTGGACATCTTTTGATATAGTTTCTATAAACTGTTCAATAAAACTTATATCAAAGACATATTCACCTCCGAGTTTCTCATTGGCTTCTGCCATCTGATCCAAGATCTTATTGTTTAACGTCAAAATCTGCTGAAAAACATAAAACAAATAAGAAAAAGGGCGGCCTTCCTCTTCGCCGCCCTTTCCCAATATCTTTTTTAGTATGCGTCTTAGGTTTACCATTTATCGTATCTATTTGCTCTCACTATCAATGGGACCCCCCTCCTTTAAAGAGTATGCCCATAAGTAGACCAGCAAAGATTGCTATAATTACTGCGCCAATACCGTATAATAGAGAATAGTTGAATGCAAGTTTGGATACAAGGGCTGGAAATCCCACTTGCTTCAAGATCAGTTCCTCAGCCGAGGACTCTATTATTTCATTACCCCTTACTGCAAATGCCTCTACTTTATATTCTCCTTGTTTCATTTTAGGAGGGACTGGAATCGTTGCTTCAAACGTTCTAAACCCACCGGACTCACCTGTATATCTCACATTACCACTAAAAATTCCATATGTGCCAGATTTCTCTTGTAATTTTACAAATTCTTTAAAAATGAATCCCTTATCTTCATATTCTGGCTCTATAGTCATCATTTTTTCCAAGTACTTATATCCTAGATTTAACCCCGGATCGTCTATCCTATCTTTCATATTTTGTGAACAAACCACCATAAAAACCTCGGGCACATTTCCTACAGTCACATCACCAATATTCATCCAGAGCAGCCCTGCTATCTTTCCTTTCTTTTTTAAATGAAGCTCAGTATAATGTCCACTAATCCTTAATACCACCTCAGCACCAACGGGTATCTTTCCTTTTGCTGTAACTGTAGTGCCATTATAAAATGTGCCGATATTTATATGATTAGGCTTCAGCTCTATCTCTAAGTTTTCTTTAGAAGCAAAAGCTCCATTATTTATTAAAATAATACTTGCAATTAAAGCTATTATAAAAATAAATTGTTTTCCAATGTATTTACTTAATACCTTCATTTTTAATGTCCTCCTTTCAATGCAACCATAATTTCTGGGGGAACGAGCAAGCCATAGAGCATCTTTACACAGACTAAAAGCACCAAAGTAGCCAATAAAATTTTTATCTGGTCACCTTTGAGACGTTTATTAATACTTGTTCCAATTTGAGCACCTATAGTAGAGCCCAGAAGCAGTAGTAAGGCCAAAACAAAATCTACTGTGTGATTAGCGTATGCCTGCATGATAGTAACATCCACACAGGTGAAAAGTATCTGAAACAAGCTAGTTCCTACTACTACATGCATGGGCATACGTAACAAATAAACCATGACTGGCACCATTATAAAACCACCACCAACGCCCATGATAGCAGCAAGAATACCGACAAATGCACCAAAAATCAGGGGAAGAAGCAGCGATATCTCTATGCCCGATTTTTCAAACCTTGTCTGAAATGGAAGACTTTTTAACATCTTCGCATAAGTTGACTCCTTGCCCTGTGACTCATCTTTTTTTGTTGCAGTACTCCCCCTGAGTCCCTTAAGGCTATCGATGAACATATAGCTTCCAACACCGCCCAGCATAATTACATAGGTTATTTTGATCAAAAAGTCAGCATTGCCCATGGCGCGCAGGATTTTAATTATTTGAACTCCAAAGGTCCCTCCAATGATACCACCGATGAGAAGAAGGATACCCATCTTGAAATCCACGTTCCCAAGACGCCAGTGAGCCAAGGTCCCTGAAGTAGATGCACCAACTATTTGATTTGAATCAGAAGCAGCTGCTACTGTTGGCGGAATTCCAAACATAATTAAAAGAGGGGTCATTAAAAATCCCCCGCCAACTCCAAAAATCCCCGAAAGCAGTCCAACAAAACCGCCTAGGCCAAAGATGAGCAAGATGTTAACGCTATTCCCAGCTATGGGAAGATACATGTGAAACATTTCAATACATACCTCCTATTAATTGTTCTTTAGTCTCAGCCAGAGACTACCCATGTTTTTTGGGACATAAAGACACACTTTTTAAGGCTATTGGGGCCTATGCAATAAAAATGCCAAAAAGAGAAGACTCAAATTCTTTAGAAAAGACCTTTTATTTTAAGAATTAACGTAAAAAACCAAAACAACACATAGAACGACTTGCTAGAATGGGTACTCTATGTGTTTCAATGTGAAAACTCTTACAAAAATGTTAATATATTGAAATATAAGGAGAAATGTAAAATAAAGATAGGTAGGAACCTGGCATCACGTTCAAAATTGAAACATTATTGATCTATTCCAAACTTTTTCATCCTTCGCCAGAGTGTGGTCCTTGGGATGTTGAGAATTTTACTGGCTTTCTTCTTATTGAACCCTGTCTTTTTTAGAACTTTTAAAATGTGTAGCCTTTCAATCTCTTCCAATGGCAACAACAATGAATCATCGTCCACACCCCCATCATTCTCCATCTCCAACAACTCAGGTGGGAGGTGTTCTTTTTCAATTAGAAGCTCTTCGGTCAAGGCAACTGCCCTCTGTATAATGTTTTCGAGCTCTCTCACATTTCCCGGAAAATCATATTTCATCAAGATATTCAATGCATCTGGAGAGATATTTTTAACGCTCTTTTTAAACCTGGTCGAATATTTTTTTATAAAATGTGTGACCAATAGTGGAATATCTTCTTTCCTCTCCGCGAGCCTTGGCAATTGAATGTTCACCACATTCAGCCTGTAATATAGATCCTCGCGAAAAGAACCGTTTTTTATTGCTGACCTCAAATCCCTATTTGTTGCTGCAATAATTCTCACATCTAAATCTATGGGTTTAGTACCACCTACACGCAAAATTTGCCTTTCTTGTAATACGTGCAAAAGCTTAACCTGCATAGACATAGGCATCTCCCCTATCTCGTCAAGGAAAACAGTGCCCCCATTGGCAGCTTCAAAAAGTCCTTTTTTTGAACTGGTTGCCCCTGTAAAGGCCCCCTTTTCATAGCCAAAAAGCTCACTGCTTATGAGTTCCTCTGTAAAACTTGCACAGTTAAAATATACAAAGGGCATACCTCTCCGAGGACTCAGGCGGTGTATCGCCTTGGCCACCATCTGTTTTCCAGTGCCGGTCTCCGCTTGTAAGAGTACATTGCAATTCACCAAGGCCACTTTCTTAATAAGTGAAAAAATTTCTTGCATAGCAGGGCCGCCCCCCACGAAACCTTCAATTAATTCGCCTCCAGTATTGGCCATTCTGAGTGTCTTATTTTCCTTTTTAAGACGTACCTTTTCTCGTGCACGATTTGCCATCAATACTATGTCATACCGCTTCAAGGGCTTGGTAAGATAATGAAATGCCCCGATTTTAGTGGCTTCCACTGCAGTATCTATACTAGCATAACCAGTAATGATGATGGCTTCACTATCTGGGCTAAGACGCTTTACGTTCTTCAAGACTTCCAGGCCGTCCATATCAGGAAGCTTAAGATCGATAAAAACTATTTCAAAGCCAGTCTCCTTCAATCTTGAAAAAAAAGTGGAGGCCACAGAAAATGTTTCAACTTGAAACCCCTCTTTCTCTAGAAATCGTTTCATCATGTGGCGAGCTGTTTGCTCGTCATCGATGATAGCCAATCTCATGCCTGACCTCCCTCTTTCTCACGTCTATATGCAGGCAGGAAAATAGAAAAAGTCGTTCCTTCTCCAAGTTTGCTCTTCACCTCTATATGACCGCCATGCTTCTTAACAATCCCATAAACGATCGATAGACCCAATCCTGTCCCTTCACCTATTCTCTTAGTAGTAAAGAATGGATCAAAAATCTTATCCAGTACACTCTCTGGTATCCCCTTCCCCGTATCTATAACATCAATGCGAACATATTCTTTGGGTTCTTCTCTAGCGTCCACATGAATGATCCCACCTTCGTCCATGGCTTGTATAGAATTCAAAAACAAATTTAAAAATACCTGCTGTAACTTATTGAGATCACCGAGAATATGAGGTAAATTATCCGGTATACTAGTACTAAAATATATCTTTTTTATTTTTAATTCATTTTCTAATAATTTTCTTGTGCTTTCAATAACTTCCCTAACAGTAAGCTCCTTAATGGAGGGTTCTTTTTCCCTTGAAAAATCAAGTAAATTTTTGACTATCTTGCTAGCCCTCTCTGTTTGCTCAAGAATGTCTTTTATAATCTCCTTAGCCTCATCCCGCGACAGATTGTCATATTCTTCGTACAACATATCCGCTGATAGTGAAATATTATTTAGGGGATTATTTATCTCATGTGCAATGCCTGAAGAAAATGTCCCTATGGCCGCCATCTTCTTAGCTTGTAACATTTCTTCATATCTAAGATCTAGTTCCTGCGCCATTTTATTGAAGGCTTTTATGAGGTCAGACACCTCATCTTGAATTCTTGCATCATCATTGATAGGGACAAATTTGTCTTCTAAGAGGTCTTTGGTTGCTTTTTCAAGTAACTTGAGCCTTTCAATGACCGGTTTGGTCTGAAACTGTATAGCAATAGCCATAATAATTCCCAATATACCTGGAATAATAGTAAAACTCCAAAGAATGCTCTTTAGTTCTTTGTGTATTTTTGTTCTATTTCTTTTCAGTATTTTATTACAATAATCAATAATTGATCTGCCATATTTTCGAACTAGTATAGGGTTTAATTTCTTATTTTTCTTATAATTTTTAAAAAAAGATTCATATCTAGTGAGTGAATTCAAAAAATCGATATATTCTGTTTCATTGGTTAGACGAATAATATCCTCCTTTCTTGAGTTAATCTCTTTTTTGAGTTGGTGAATATAATTCATGAGTTTCTCTAAATTACCTTCACCCACATTTAAAAGAATATCCTTTTCATAACGCCTGATTTCTAGGGCATTTAACAAAATATTGTTAAAGTGCTCTATTGTCTCAAGACGTTTTTCAAATGACATTATTTCCCAGTAAAAAATACCAAATATCAAAATAAAAAAACATAAAATCATAGCATTAAAAATGATAATTTGTTGTTTAATGGTAACTCGAAATATCGATCTCATTGCTCTCTCCTATCCCTATATAGAAAGATTAAATCCTTTTTTTGCCTTTTATCAAGAAGTTATTCATCACAATTAACGAAACGATACTGCCAGGATCAAAATTCTTGAACATATTTGATTTTACCTAGCACTTCGTTATAGTTGGTTATTACTCTAGAGAACTAAAGCAAACAATACCACCAGTCGAAAAAACTCACTATCTCTAAGCCTCAAAGCCTCACGCATTGACTGTATAAAAAAGACCTGTAAGATTCCAAGAAAAATACGGGTTGTAAAAATGCTTAAAGAATTATTCAAAAATGTAAATTTTTTAGACTTGGACACCTCTTCAATTCAATTTTGGCCCTACCAGGGGGAAATCCCCCTTAATAGCATACAAGAAGACCTAAAACTTCATTTGAAACATTTTCATCAAGTGACCGGAGAAAACCCCTTTGCAAATCCAATCGTGCTACTTGCCCTTTACATCACCAAAAAGCTTGAAAAGAATGAACTCTCTTTTTCCTCAATAGAAAAGTTAATTCAATATTTTAACACCTATTCTTTTACAGTTAGGGCCGAACGGCTAAAGCAATATATAGGCAAAACAGATCCCCTTGAAAATTTAAATAGTTTAAATAACTTCTTTGAGAATATCTTACAGGCTGGACAATATAATGACATACAGTCCTTCAAGAAATTGATAGAACAGACGTTATTCGGGTTTGTAGTAACCGCGCACCCCACATTTTCCTTACAAGACGAACTCCTTCGCATCCTCTCAGATTTAGCGAGTAGGCGCAATTTCACAGGTGTCTTATTGGATGAAGTACAAATCAAAGGACTTATTGAACAAGTATTCCAAATGGAGCATGTCCCAGATAGTGAAATTACCATCGAAAAAGAACACTCTTTGGCCATTGATGCCATATTAAATTTAAGACAAGCCATAACCAGGCTCTATGAAACATTTTTTAAAAAGGCCGCACAAATTTATCCAAATGAATGGTGGCAATTAAGGCCAAAGATTGTCACTGCTGCCTCTTGGGTGGGCTATGACCTTGATGGAAGAAAGGATATTGCTTGGACTCAGTCATTTGCCTTTAGATTGGAAGAAAGAAAACTTGCTCTTAGGAGGTACTCCGAATCCACTCTCAATATCATAGAGCTTTGCCCAATAAACTCAAAAACAGAGGCCCTAAGAAATATACTAGCCCATATACTCTCCATATTAAATATGAACTTAACAGGCACAGATGAAGAGATAGAGGCATTCAAACAGGCATCCAGTGAAGCGAATGAATATCTCCATACGTTAAGAAAAATTTCAAAGAAAATGTTCAACGGCCTGTCCAAGAGGCTTGTGAGACCTTCAGATCTTGTACACCTATTAGATAGGGCAATAGAAAGCGCTGGTGACTTACCACTCATTCGTCAAAGGTTATGCCTTTTAAGGGCAGAAATGGAAAATTTCGGCCTAGGCGTATCTCACATCCACGTCAGATTAAATGCAAAACAGATTCATAATGCAGTTAGAAACCTAATAGGTATGGAAACCGACCCTGAAGATCCTGGCAACAAAAGGACCTACCTAAAGGCACTAAACAGTCTTATAGATGCCACAAACCCAGTTACCATAAATTTCGGCTCTTTAATAGCTGAGAGGACTACCGCGAAACGTCTGTTCATGTTAGTGAGTCAAATTTTCAAATATATTGACTCTGAAACCCCAATCAGATTTCTAATGGCAGAAACAGAAAGTAGCTTTACACCCATTGCAGCCCTATATTTTGCCAAACTATTTCAGGTTGAAGATAAAATCGACATCTCTCCTCTATTTGAAACCCCACGAGCACTCCTGCGAGGAGCAAAGATAGTCGATGGCATGATTGCCAATGAACATTTCAAAAATTATATCATTACAAGAAACAGGCTATGCGTCCAGACGGGATTCTCAGATGCTGGCAGACACTTAGGTCAACCTGCTGCATCTTTTGCCATTGAAAATTTTAGACTTAAACTCGCTGAGACCCTTGATAAACACAATTTGAATGCCATCGAAGTGGTGATATTCAACACCCATGGAGAATCCATGGGAAGAGGTACTCATCCAGGAAGTTTCACCAAAAGACTTCAGTATCTTATGTCGCCCAAAAGTCGCCACGAATTTATTGAAAGAGGGGTCAAGTTAAAGGAAGAAATATCCTTTCAGGGAGGTGATGGTTATGTATTTCTCTTGAATCCATATTGTGCGCTTGCAGTGCTCACTAGGATTGTAGAATTCCTACAAGATGGGTATGGCAGGGATGATCCTATCTATGAACATTTCGACTACACTTCAGAATTTTTTGTGACGATTCAACAATTCAATGAAAAAATAATGCAGGATCAAAACTATGCAGTACTATTACAGAAATATGGACGAAATTTCCTCCTGCCCACTGGGTCCAGGGCCTTTAAACGACAAAAATCTGAAAAACCACAGTCACTTTCTGCTGCCGATGTCAGAGCCATTCCACATAATGCCATTCTTCATCAATTGGGGCTTCTGGCAAACACAGTGGGAGGAGTGGGACAAGCCATCAAAAAAGATCCGGAAAGATTTGAATACTTAACTGAAAAGTCTGACAGATTTTCCCTTCTGATGTCCATGGTTGAATACGCTTTATCCTTTTGTGATCCATATGCCTTTCTTGGCTATCTAGCCATACTTGATCCAGGATTTTGGCTCATGCTTGCCTCCAAAGCACCTAACCCCCAACACGCCCAGGAAATTAAAGAAGTGGCAGACCATCTAGAAAAAATGAGTAGATTTTCCGACCTTTCCCAGGTTGGCCGTTTTTTTTACCGTGACCTTTTGGACCTAGTTGAAACTTTTAGAGGGACAAAGGCCACACAAAAAAAATTGCCGTTGCGGACAGACTGCCTGTATCATGGGGACGGTTTATGGATGGACGAAGAATTAAGAGAAGCCATTGAAATCTTACATGGATTACGTCTGGCCATCATTTATCAAATCTTTACTCTAGCGATTCAGATCCCAGAGTTCAGCCCACAGCAAGGCACCACTCGGGAAGAGATCCTAGAGGCCATTTTTCACCTAGAAGTAGAAGATGCTGTAGAGACGCTAAAAAGTATATTTCCTCTCCTAGAGAAATCGACCTTTGCCCAAGATTTTGGAGAAAAGGCCTCTTACCATTCAGACCTTTATGGAGGTTACACCCAGGAACACGAAAATATATTTAACCCACTCCTACGGCTGAAACGTCTAATCCACAGGATTACAGGTGGCATTTCCCATATAATAGGTTCCTTTGGGTAAAGTGATTTTGCTGATTGCAATTAAGGATGGTTAAACAAACTCAAAAATTGCATCTACATTCATTTTCATTTTATTTAAAAATGGAACTACCTCTCATGACAAGTTCCTTTGAAGCCTTGTATGGATCTTCAGCGGCCATGATAGCAGATACCACTGCAATCCCTGATGCCCCTGTCTTTACAACCTCTTTTACCCTATCCTTTGTAATGCCTCCCAGGGCGATCACAGACAAATCTCCTGAAACTTTACAGGCTTCACTCAAGGCCTCAATGCCCTGGGGCGGCCCATATTTGGCCTTGGAGGGAGTAAAATATATTGGGCTAAAGGTTACATAGTCTGCCCCTTGAATCTTCGCATTTTCAATCTCATCTAGAGAATGGGTAGATACCCCAATTATTACATTTTCTCCTGCTATTCGCCTTACAATCCTGATCGGCAATGACTGGGTGGTGAGATGAACGCCGTCTGCACCAACCGCCATTGCTATATCAAGCCTATCATTTACAATAAAAATTGCATTATATTTATGTGTTATGTCGCATAATTCAAGAGCAAGCCTATATAGTTCCTTTGAGGATAAATCCTTTTCTCTGAGCTGTACCGCGCCCACCCCACCTCTCAATGCCTCTTCAACTGTCTCTACAAGGTCTCTTTTTGGAGGGAGCAGATGTCTGTTGGTAATCAAATATGTGGAGAATTTTAAAACAAAATCTATTTTCCGAGCCATACCAGGTCTAATTACTCAAAAAGGCAGAATCCCAGTCCTTCCACACAGGATCGTACCCATGGGCACGGAGGTACTCGAATACGTCCTCTGGGCTCCTCTTGTCATCTATCTCGAACTGGCCGGCTGCATCTGCCTTGTGGGAATACCCGCCAGGGGCCGTACAAGAGCCTGCACTCATCTGGGTGATACCCAGGGGAAGGAGATTGTTTCTGAGCACCTCGCTCTCCCTCGTAGAGAGGACGAGCCCTGCGTCGTGCACCAAAAGCCTCACTGCGCAGATGAGTTGCACCAGATTCTTATCGCTCACATGGTTTAGTGGCCTAAAACCACCCTCTGCTGGTCTTATCCTTGGGAAAGAGACTGTAATGAGGCTCTTCCAATAGTACTTCTGTAGGTAAAGGGCGTGTAGGCCCGTATAGAATCCATCTATCCTGAAGTCGTTCAACCCCAGGAGTGCGCCTATGCCGATCCTCCTCATCCCGGCCCTTGCCCCCCGCTCTGGGGTGAGGAGGCGCCAGGCATAGTTTCTCTTCTTTCCCCTTGGGTGAAGCCTCAGATAGAGTTCCCTGTCATAGGTCTCTTGATACACAGTGAGCCCATCCACCCCTGCATTGATCAAACGCCTGTAACCGTCTTCATCGAGTGGATAGATCTCCACTGAAATGGAACTGAAAAGGGGTCTTATGCGCCTAACTGCCTCTTCAATGTAATCTAGGCCACATCGATCTGGGGCCTCGCCTGTGAGGAGGAGTACGTGCCTAAATCCATGACCCCTCAACACTCTTGCCTCTTCTTCTATCTCATCAAGGCTTAGGGTCTTTCTGGGTATCTTGTTCGTCACATTAAAACCGCAATAGACACATGAATTGGAACACTCATTGGATATATAAAGGGGGGCATAGAGCAAGATGGTCTTTCCAAATCGCTTGACTGTTATGGCATGGGAGGCCTGGGCCATCTCCTCGAGGTACTCCTCGGCAGCAGGAGAGAGGAGTGCCATAAAGTCGTCAAGGGTGAGGCGCCTTGCCTGTAGCGCATATTCCACGTCCTTTGGTCCCTTGGCCTCTATGGCGCTTCGAACATCCTCAGGGTGAAATTCCTTTATGAGATCTAAGAAGCTCATATTACTCCCTCAAAAATCCAGTCAAAGGGCTAGAGGCCTGTGCCCTTAGACTCTTTTCTGGTATGCCAGCAAGGTAGGCCTCGCGACCTGCCTCTACTGCCTTTTTAAAGGCCATTGCCATGAGGGGCGGATCATTTGATACGGCAATGGCAGTATTCACCAGCACTGCATCTGCCCCCATCTCCATGGCCTCTGCTGCATGGGAGGGGGCCCCGAGCCCTGCGTCCACTACCACCGGGACCGTGGCCTGTTCAATGATGATCTCTATCTGCTCCCTAGTGCGCACCCCCCTATTGGTCCCAATGGGGGCGCCCAGCGGCATGACTGTGGCCGTACCTATTTCCTGTAGCCTCTTTGCCAGCACAGGGTCTGCATTGATGTATGGAAGCACTGTGAAACCATCCTTCACGAGTATCTCTGCTGCCTTAAGGGTCTCCACAGGGTCTGGGAGGAGATAGTAGGGGTCGGGGGTCACCTCCAACTTGACCCATGGCTCACACCCTGCCGCCCTTGCAAGCCGTGCAAGGCGCACCGCCTCCTCGGCGTCTCTAGCACCACTAGTATTTGGTAGGAGGAGATAGCGGCCTAGGTCTATGTGGCTCAAGATGTCATCGTCAGGATTCTCGAGCTCAACACGCCTGAGGGCCACTGTGACGATCTCTGCACCAGAGGCAGCTAAGGCGTCCTTCATGGTCGAGGGGGATGAAAACTTTCCGGTCCCCACCATGAGCCTTGAATTAAAGCTCCTTTCACCTATCACCAACATGTCTTGCATCATCTGATCCACCTCTCTCTTTTAACCACCGCCTACAAAGCGCACTATCTCCACCACATCCCCGTGGGAGATGGCCGTCTGGTCATATTCGTCCCTCTTGATCACGCAACTGTTGACCTCTACGGCCACCTTTGAACAATCGAGGCCCAGATGGTCCAAGAGATCCCTCACGCTCTTTATCCCGCTCACTTCTTGTTCTTTACCATTTATAGTTACCTTCATGGCTTGTACCACCATCTCTTTCTTTTAATGACTCATTTTACTTAAGGCCTATACCCCAAGAGGAGCCTCAGCACAGCATTGGCCTGGTGGTGAGCTGCAACCCCCACTCGCGGGGCCATGAGACCCTGATGCTCCATGGCCTCACTGGTAAAATCACCGCACACATAGAGGTTTTTCATGACCTTCCTGGTCTCGATCTCATTAGCTGGGCCAAAACCAGCAAGGCCAGAGGCTGCCACCACTGGTACTGTTGGATAGGAGGTCAGAAAGGCCTCTACGAGACGGGCCTTTTCCTCGGCCCGGTCCAAGGCCTCTACCATGACATCCACCTCTTCAAAGAGCGTGGCCACACTAGCTTCATCCACCCTCTGGGTATGGGTTACCACCTTTAAATACGGATTCAACCTCATCAGTGTGGCCTTCAAGGCCTCTGTCTTGGGCATCCCAATCTGGTCCACGAAATAGCACTGCCTGTTGAGGTTTGATGGTTCTACCACATCAAAATCTGCCAATATCAGCCTTCCTATACCTATCCTCCCCAGGGCCACTGCTACAGAAGACCCCAGTCCACCCAGGCCGCAGATCCCCACTGTAGCCGTCCTTATCTTCTCGTGCACGCCTGGGGTGTGACGCGCTGTCAAAAGGGCCTCAAATTCTTCTGGGGCCGGGCACTCTCCCCTCTTTATGAAGACCACCCTGTCTCCCTCTCTAAGGGTGCGATCCACAGGAGAGGGAAAGCCATTTACTACAATGCAATCGGCCCCTGGGTAAAGGGTATCCCTCAACTCATAGAGCCGTGTGCCCTCACCTACTACAACCGGTCTCTCATTAACCAGGATCTTCATCGCACACCATTATCTTTACGACGCACTGGGAATCTGAGGAAAAGGGCGGGACTACCAAGCAAAAAAGGCCGCAACCCGTGCGCGGCCTTTCCAGAGGCCAATGGACGAGATGGCCTCTTGGTCAGTCGCGCCACTTCCCTACGCCGGCATTACCCGGATCAGGTTCAAAGGGTCCCCCGGCCATCTTGGCCAGAGATCTCAGTGTAGTTACACTCCCCTAGGGCGCCGTTCTAGATTTGAGTAAAACCCAAATGCAGACCCAAGTCAAGTATATCGTAAGACTCAACTATTAGGGCATGGTATACTACCAGTATACCATCATACACCTCAAGTGCCCCCAAAACCTATGGAGACCTCACCTCCCCTTACTATTACTGGTACGTTTCTAGTACCATTTGT
>Ga0256832_1002162_pt1 | contig 13432 bp, 7 predicted proteins | sample 134614metaG_FD_190534 | JGI IMG/M metagenome (GOLD analysis project Ga0256832, IMG submission 190534) | Hydrothermal vent microbial communities from Lau Basin, Pacific Ocean - 134-614 | ecosystem: Environmental > Aquatic > Marine > Hydrothermal vents | place: Pacific Ocean: Lau Basin | collected... | reverse complement strand
AAAACATCCTTACCTTTGCGCCAGAACTCAAAGATCAAACGGTAATCGTTAACGGTGTATCCAAGACTTATGCGATGACGGGATGGCGTATCGGTTGGGCCGTGGGGCCTAAAGAAATCATCTCTGCGGTGGCCCGCGTACAAGGGCAAAGTACCTCCAACGCCACTTCTGTGGCCCAAAAGGCGGCCCTTGAGGCCTTAACAGGTCCCCAAGCGTGTGTGGCGTCCATGAGGGAAGCCTTTGCTCGTCGAGCCAAGCTCCTCTATGAGGGTCTTTCCTCCTGTTCCGGTCTCAAACTTCCTATGCCACAGGGGACGTTTTACGCCTTTGTGGATTTTTCCTCTTTTTACGGAAGGAAGACCCCTCAAGGCCAGGAGATCAAAGACTCCCTCGCGATGTGTGAATATTTGTTAGGAGAAGCCCAGGTAGCTACGGTGCCGGGGGTAGCCTTTGGAGATGATCGAGCCTTACGCATTTCCTTTGCGAGTGCCGATAAAGATATCATCACCGGGGTGGAAAGGATCAAGATGGCTTTAGAAAATTTAAAATAAAGACCTCTTTTAGGAGGAGGTTTGTTTCGCCTTCTTTTTCTTCTGTTGAGTATTTTCTTGGGCCTCACCCACGGGGCTTGGGCTTCAGATACCGATCTTGAAAGATTTCTTAGTAAAGCTACGGAAGTAGCCACTTCAAGCGGGATCAATATCGACCAGATCCCTTCTTCCTTTACGATCCTTGATCGACACATGATTGCCCGCTCAGGGGCCGTGACCATCGCGGAACTGTTACGTTTCGTGCCCGGTCTTGAGGTCATACGGGAAGGGAACGGTAGCTATCATCTTATCATTCGCGGAAACTACTCTGACCGTCGAGTTCTTATTTTATGGGACGGCCAACCCCTCAACTTTTTGCTGACCAGACGGGCCTTGTCCTTTATTGGTTACCTCCCGGTGGATATCCTCGAACGGGTAGAGATTTCAAGGGGTCCGTCCTCTGCGATTTATGGTTCATACGCGGTGGGAGGGGTGGTCAATCTTGTCCCCCGCCGTTGGCAAAAAGGGGGAGAAGTAGGTGGGGTCCTGGGGGCCTATGATTCTGCACGGGGTTTTGTCTCGGCGGGGTTGGAAGAAGAGGAAAGATCCTTCCAATTTAGTGCAGGACGCGCCACTACTAATGGTGACAGATTGCACGTGAAAGATGCCGTTGGTCTTCCCGGGAAAGTAGACCTTAATTACGATGTAGATTGGCAAGAATTACGTACGCGTCTTCATAATTTTTCCGCCCGTTTTTTTCGGTTTCATATTGAAAATTCTCATTATTATGAAATTACAGATCGGCTTAAACGCATATCTGGCCAAGAGAATGATCATACTTTTATTGGAGGGCGCTTTAGCTATAATTTTTTCTTCTCTAACAAAATTCAAGCTCAGGCTTATTTAAATTGGAGACAAGATATTCTAGATTATGGAAAACTATATGTATTTCATCCTTCAAATTTAGAACCTCTTCCCCTGCCACCTTCTAATAACCCTACTATAGCTAAAGAAAAAGCTAGATTAAGAGAACTAATCTATGGTTTTTGGATAGCTCGACCTTTTGGAAAACATAAACTGAAATTGGGTTTTGAAACCATGGAAAATAGTATACGTTCTGCTAAGCTATATGGTAATCGACTTTTATGTTCAAGAGATAATCCTCAATATTGCTTATATCCTACAACACGGACTGTCCGGCTTCAAGATCCATGGCCCCAAGTTACAGAACGAATGTGGGCTATTTACTTACAAGATCAGTGGTCTCTAAGTGCAAGAGATAGTATCAATATAGGCTTACGTTTAGATAAATATAATAATTTCTCTAAAGAGTTAAGTCCACGTCTAGTTTGGACGCATAGATTTAACTATAAATTAGTGAGTAAATTAATTTATGGTCATGGATTCCGTATTCCAGATTTGGCCTCTCTTTATGATAATCATTATCCTCTTATTTCTGGTAATCGTGATTTAGACCCAGAAAAGTTAGATTCCTTAGAAGGGGTTCTTATTTTTAAACCCACCCCTCGTCAACGTTTGAGTTTAAGCATCTTTCGTATGTGGTTAAGGGACGTTTTGGGAAGACGTAATCCTGGAGGAATAGGTGGATGGTCCTTTCAACAAGGTGGGGATGAAGATGTTTGGGGTGGTGAGGTTTCATATCGTTTTCAGGGTAAACAGTGGGATATATACCTGTTTGGAAGCTACCAATGGGGGGAAAACGAGTTTGATGAACCGCGTCCTTATGTAGCTAATTTCCTTGCAGGTGGTGTTATTTCTTATTCTTCACCTAAATGGCCTTTGGAATTGAATATTTCCTGGAACTATGTAGGGCCACGTTGGCGTGAAAAATATAATCCAACAAGACAAGGTGGTTATATAAGGGATAATCGTTCAAAGTTAGATGAATATTGTACTATCAACATGAAGCTTTCTTATAAACTTTCCCCCAATACTTCTCTTTGGTTATCGGTAACTAATTTATTCGAAGCAGATATTCGTTATCCCTCTGCTTATGGAGGAGTTAAAGACGATTATCAAGAACAAGGCCGCTATTGGGAGATAGGAATTCGATATCAATTCTAAAGATCAAATTTATTGTGCGTTTAAAAAGGTTAGTATATATATTCGGTCTGTGTTTTTTTGTTTGGTACCAAGGGGCTTCTTGGTGTGGAAATCTTGTAACCATTGAAACCCAAAAGGCCTATTTAACTTTAAAACTTATAGAAAAATTTATTTTATTAGAAAAACATTTAAGAAGCCATATTAATAGACATAATTCTCGTTATAAGATTTTAGTTCTTGCTCCGCAAAGTTATACGGCTTTTCAAGATCAACAACTAGTCAATAAAACAGTTATAGAGTTTTTAAAAAAGAGGAAAATTTTCCATGTTACGATAGTCAAAACTACTTCAGAAGCCATCAAAGCCATACATAATGGCCATTTTGATATTTTATATATTGCCGGGCTTGTTTCTGATTTGGATGATCTTATTAAATTAAGTTATCAAAAAAAGATATTGACTGTGTCTCATTTGACAGAATTGGTTTATAAAGGTGTAGCTATTTCACTTGATCTTGATCGTGTAGAAGCCTGTATTGTGGCCAATAAAGAGACTTGGAAAAAATTAAATTTATCTATTCCCCAAAAATTACTTCAGAAAATATGTTTCGTTCCTTAACGTTTAGGAAGAGATCCCTACTAAATTTTTTCATTAACAGAATTAACGCTACGGTTATTTCTATTGTTCTTGTTTCTGTTTGTTTGTTTCTGGTTTTTGCTGTTACTATTTGGGGCACTTTTTTGATAAAAAAAGAATTAGATCGTGAGCGTAAAGAAACAATAAATACACTACTTTTGCATACAGTAAGGATAATCAAGCCCCATATTAAATTGATGGTTAGGGGAGAAATTGAGCATGTTGCGGAGGAACTGTTAGTCTTTGAATTTATTAAAGGAGTACGTATTGTTTGGCAGGAACCATCAATTTATCGTCAAATAAGAGAACTAGATATAATGTTAGGAAAAAATATAAATAAAGAACCAAAACAATTTCAAATTGTAAAAGGTAATATGAATGGAGAAATAATCTCTAAATCTATATTTGATGGGACAAAAAAAATCGCCACTTTAGAAGTAGCTATTGATGATTCAATTCATGAACATCTGCTTAAAGTTTTATGGACAAAATTTTTAATTATTGGATTGTTTGTCTCTATAATAATTTCTTTTTTACTTTATTTTTATTATTACTTAGTAAGTAGACCAGTGCTTAATCTTGCTGAACATATGAAAAAAAGTGGTATAAAATTGATACCTTTTAAAGAAGAAATAGCGCCTAAGGAAATAAAAGATCTTATAAATTCTTATAATTATTTGATAGAATCTCTTAAACATTATAGAAAAGATTTGATCAATACTGTAAAACATTGGCAACAAGAAGTACAACGTGCTGAAAATGCTAGTAGGGCTAAAACAGAATTTTTAGCTAATATTACCCATGAATTACGTACACCACTTACTGTGGCTTTAGGTATGACAGAACTTATTAAAGAAGAATCTTTAACTGAAAACCAAAAAAAATATATCCAAAATTTGGAACAATCTCTTAAAACTTTGTCTGAACTTATAGAAGATGTCCTTTCCTTTGCACGTTTAGAGAGAGAAAAAGAAGTTTTGCAAAGTGAAGTTTTTGATCTCAATAATTTTCTCGAAGAGATTATTAAGATTTTTAAACCAGCATATGATAACAAACAACTCAAACTTAGACTTTTTGTTGATAAAGATGTCCCGCGTTTTATCGAAGGGGATCAAGTTAAGTTAAGGCAAATTCTGATTAACCTTTTATCTAACGCCCTTAAGTTTACCCCTCAAGGTGCAGTTGAATTGAGAGTAACGGTGAAAGAAAAGGGCGAAGATCTAGTATTTTTACATTTCGAAGTCAGGGATACGGGAATAGGTATTCCTCCTGACGCTTTAGAGAAAATTTTTATCCCCTTTGAAAGGCTAGAACATAAAGATCTCCCGGGGACGGGATTGGGTCTTTCTATTTGTCAACATTTGGTTTCCCTTCTCAAGGGTGAGATCTGGGCGGAAAGCCCTGGAGAAGGGCAAGGGGCGTCTTTCCACGTGGTTATTCCCTTTAGAAAAGCCCTTTCGAAAAAGGTCTCCAAAACCCTGGATTTTCCTGAAAGACTTTCGGGAAAGGTCCTTTTGGCAGAAGACAACCCTATGACGCAACATTTTTTTGTAAAGACGTTAGAAAAATTGGGCCTTTCTGTAGAAGCGGTCTCTGATGGTCGCGAGGCCTTAAGAAAGGCCCTTTCCAGGGAGTTTGACCTTGTTCTTTTGGACATCCGTATGCCGGGTTTGGACGGATTGGAGGTGGCCCGCCGCCTGCGACAGGCAGGATTTGACCGTCCTATCTTGGCCCTTACGGCCCATGCGGTTTCGGAAATGGAGGCGGAAAGTATAAGGGTAGGAATGGATGGTTTTATTACCAAACCCATAGGCCGGAAAGAATTGGCGCGACGTCTTTCCCAATGGCTTTCTTGAAGCCCGAGCAAGGGGTGCTAGTATTGGCAAAAATTGATCCTTTATAAGGGGAAGATGATGCGTGAAAAGAAAGATTGGAAAGAAACCCTTAATCTGCCGCGTACTGACTTTCCGATGAAGGCGAATCTGGCCCAGAGGGAACCAGAATTTTTGGCCTATTGGGAAGAGATTGGCCTTTACGAAAAGATGAAGAGCAAGGCCCAAGGGGCCCGGCTCTTTGTGCTACACGATGGCCCTCCTTATGCCAACGGCCATATCCACATGGGTACAGCCTTAAATAAGGTCCTCAAAGACTTTATCCTCAAAAGCAAACGTATGGCGGGCTACAATTGTCCTTATGTCCCCGGTTGGGATTGTCATGGTCTTCCCATTGAGATCAACGTGGAGAGAGAACTCAAAGTAAAAAGAGGGGAACTTCCTAAACTGGAAGTTAGAAAACATTGTCGGGCCTACGCGGAACGCTGGATTAATATTCAGCGGGAGGAGTTTCGCCGCCTTGGGGTCATCGGAGATTGGTGGCGACCCTACCTTACGATGAGTTATCCTTATGAGGCCACCATCGCGCGCGAATTTGTACGTTTTCTTTCCCAGGGCTATGTTTATCGGCAGAAAAAGCCTGTTTATTGGTGTATCCATTGTTTGACCGCGCTTGCCGAAGCAGAAGTAGAGTATGAACTTCATCGTTCTCCTTCCATTTATGTCAAGTTCCCTCTTTTGGAAGACGCCTTAGCCGCTTTACCCAAAAGGCCTGAAAAGCCCACTTTTTTGCTGATTTGGACCACAACCCCTTGGACTCTGCCGGCCAACCTCGCCGTGGCTTTGAATCCGGAATTCGATTATGTGGCGGTGGAGCTCAACGGAGAGGTCTTGCTCTTGGCGGAAGGGCGCCTTTCGGCTTTGGCGGCAGAACTAGGCCTAGAACGGGTTCCTCCTATCCTTTTCCGTTTTAAAGCGCAAGATTTGGAAGGAAAGCACGTAAGGCATCCCTTTTTGGAGCGAGATTCCCTCATTATCTTGGCGGATTATGTGACGCTTGAGGCGGGAAGTGGTTGCGTACATATCGCTCCTGGCCACGGAGAGGAGGACTATGAAAGTGGTCTCAAATATGGTCTTAAAGTCTATTCTCCTGTAGATCCCGAAGGGCGTTTTCTGAAAGACCTCCCCTATATAGGGGGATTAAACATATATAAGGCCAATCCGGTGATCATCGAGATCCTCGAGAAAGAGGGAAAGCTTCTCCACCTTACGGAAATCGAACATAGTTATCCGCATTGTTGGCGCTGTAAAAAACCGGTCATTTTTCGCGCTACGGAACAATGGTTTATCTCTCTTGAGGCGGGAGATTTAAGAAAAAAGGCCTTGGAGTGGATCGAGCGGGTAACCTGGATCCCCCCTTGGGGCAAGGAACGCATCAAAGGCATGGTAGAAAAACGTCCTGATTGGTGTCTTTCGCGTCAAAGGGCCTGGGGAGTCCCGTTGACTGTTTTTAGCTGTAGTTCTTGCGGTGAGGTATTACGGGAAGAGCGTCTTTATGCCCAAGTCTTGGCTCTTTTTGAAGAACACGGGGCGGACATATGGTTTCAAAAATCTGCGGCTGAACTCCTCCCTGAAGGTACGAAGTGTCCGCGATGTGGAGGGGAGGAATTTCTAAAAGAAGAAGATATTCTAGACGTTTGGTTCGATTCGGGGGTCTCTTTTGCGGCGGTGCTTGAACGCCATCCGGATCTCAAATTCCCTGCGGAGCTATACTTGGAGGGTTCGGACCAGCACAGAGGTTGGTTCCAGAGTTCTTTGCTTTGCGCGGTGGGCACCAGGGGGCGTGCTCCTTATGAAGCGGTCTTAACGCACGGCTTTGTGGTGGATGGCATGGGCCGCAAGATGTCTAAATCCTTGAAAAACATTGTCCCCCCGGAAAAGATTATAAAACGTTACGGGGCGGAGATTTTGCGTCTTTGGGTCTCGGCGGAAGACTATCGGGATGACATCCGCCTTTCAGATGAAATCCTAGCCCGGTTGACAGAGGCCTACCGAAAGATCAGGAATACCTGCCGTTTCCTCCTTGGAAACCTTTACGACTTCGACCCCCAAAAGGATTTAGTCCCTCTAGAAGAATTGCCAGAATTTGAACGCTATATCCTTTTCCGTCTTTCCCAGTTGATCAGGAGGTCTCTTAAGGCCTATGAAAATTACGATTTCCATTTGGTCTCCCAAGGCATCCATCAATTCTGTGCGGTGGATCTTTCGGCCCTCTTTATTGATGTAAGCCGAGACACCCTCTATTGTGAACCTCCCCAATCCCCGGCGAGGCGGGCGGTCCAAACCGTGCTTTATTACGCCTTGGATGCCCTAACGCGTCTTATGGCTCCTATACTTTCTTTTACCGCGGAGGAGATTTGGCGTTACCTCCCTAAAAAGGAAAAAGAAGAGAGTATTCATCTCGAGGGCTTTCCTAAACCCCTTTTGCGCGAGCTTCCTCCTGCCTTTCTCGAAAAATGGGAAAGACTTCTTGTCGTGAGGTCAGAGATAAACAAGGCCTTGGAAGTGGCCCGTAAAGAAAAGAAGATCATCGGCAACGCCTTGGAAGCCGAGGTCCTTCTTTCTCCTCCTTCCTCTTGGATGGATTTTGTCAAAGAGGAGCGTTCACTCTTGGAGTACCTTACCATCGTTTCCAAGCTGGAGGTAACAGACGAAATCCCCGAGGAAGCCGGTGTAATCTATGAAGCAGAAGAGATCAAAGACCTGAAGATCATGGTACGTCATGCGCCGGGGCAAAAGTGCCAACGTTGTTGGAAATGGTCAGAGAGTGTGGGCGCTTTTGAGGATTTACCCGAAGTATGTGAACGCTGTTATCGTGTCTTAAAATCCTCTGCTTAAAATCGTAAAGCGTTTAATCAAGATTAAGACGAACTCATCTCATTTACACAAATTAAAAGGGGCGGCCCAAAGCCGCCCCTTTTAGACAGTGAACCAGGAAGAAGATTTAGATATCGAAGTAGAGATAGAATTCGTAAGGATGAGGACGCAGACGGACTTGGTCCGCCTCGTTTTCGCGTTTGTATTCGATCCACTTGCGGATGAGGTCTTCCGTAAAGACATCGCCCTTCATCAGGAATTCATGGTCTTTTTCCAAGGCGTCTAAAGCTTCCTCCAAGCTCCCCGGTGTGGTGGGGATGTCTTTGAGCTCTTCAGGCGGGAGGCTGTAGAGGTCTTTATCCATAGGATCGCCAGGATCAATACGGTTTTCAATGCCGTCCAAGGCCGCCATAAGCATAGCGGCAAAGGCAAGGTAGCCGTTACAAGAAGGATCCGGGGTACGGAATTCGATCCGCTTGGCCTTGGGGCTCGGGCTATACATAGGGATACGGATGGCCGCGGAACGGTTACGGCTGGAATAGCAAAGATTTACCGGGGCTTCAAAACCCGGGGTCAAACGCTTGTAGGAATTTGTGGTGGGATTGGTGAAGGCACAAACGGCCTTGCAGTGCTTCAAAATGCCCCCGATGGCGTAAAGGGCGGTTTCTGACAAGCCCGCGTAACGATCACCAGCAAAGACCGGTGTATCTCCCTTCCAAATGCTCAAGTGGGTGTGCATACCAGAGCCGTTGTCTGCAAAAAGCGGCTTCGGCATAAAGGTGACCGTGCGGCCGTGTTTATAAGCCACGTTTTTAATGATGTATTTGAACCACATGAGCTGATCGCCCATCTTGAGAAGCGGAGCAAAGCGCATGTCGATTTCGGCCTGCCCCGCGGTGGCTACCTCGTGATGTTGACATTCTACGGTGATGCCCACCTTTTGCATGGTGAGGACCATCTCTGTCCGCATATCCTGGAACTTATCCGAAGGGGGTACGGGGAAATATCCCTCTTTATGCCGGGGTTTATAGCCTAAATTGGGGCATTCCTCGCGCCCGGAGTTCCAAATCCCTTCGATAGAGTCGATAAAATAAAAAGAATAATTGGAGGCCGTATCGTAACGGATATCGTCAAAGATAAAGAATTCTGCCTCCGGGCCAAAATAGGCCGTATCCCCGATACCGGTGCTTTTAAGATATTCTTCCGCCTTTTTGGCCACATAACGAGGGTCACGGGTGTAGGGTTCTTTGGTGATAGGGTCATACACGTTACAAATCAAGGTGAGGGTAGGGACCTCAAAAAAGGGATCCATAATCGCGGTGGTAGGATCGGGGACGATAATCATGTCACTTTCGTGGATCTCCTGCCAACCCCGGATCGAAGAGCCGTCGAAACCAAAGCCCGCCTCAAAGGCCTCTTCCGTAAGCTCTTCGATGGGGACAGAAAAATGCTGCCACATCCCGGGAAAATCCGTGAAACGAAGGTCTACCATCTTGGCGCCGTTTTGCTTGGCGAATTCAATTACTTCCTTAGGTGTCATAACTAACCTCCTATTTTTAGGGATTTTTGCTCCTCATGAGGACAAATCTCTTGCAAAATATTTTCTAGGTAAGTTTTTAACTCCGGTAACTCCTCAGGGGGTAACTTTTCGCCTTCTAACGTGCGCACGTAAAAGACGTCTGAGGCAAGGTCTACCCGGTTGGAGATAAAGGCGCGCTGGATATCTAACGGCCATGTAGAAAGGGCCTTGGCCAAAAAGTATAGAAGCCCGAGACGATCGGGGGCAAAGACTTCCACGATGGTGAAAAAGTCAGACTGGGTGTTATCTAGGTTGACTTTGATCTCTGGTGCGCGCGGGGGCTTTTTGATTTTGCAAACCAAGGGTTTTATCTCCCGGACGAGGCCCTCAAGATCAAGTTTTTTAGTTAGTACCTTCGCCAAAGTCTCTTCCACTTCAGGCCACCAAATTTCTCCGTAAGGTCCTGCGACCTCGAAGATATCCAGAACTGTACCATCCGTAAAGGTAAAGATACGGGCAGAACGAATATCTAAATGGTGTAAAGCAAAGGCCCCTGCAAGATCAGCAAAGAGCCCCGGGCGATCTCGCGTAAGGATGATCACCCGGTAATGCCCGTTGAGGCGCTTGATTTTGAGCTGAAAAACGTCATCTTTTCCTCGGAAATCTTTTACAAGCCGGAGTTCTTCTTCGATTTCCGGAAGCGGCGTATAGACCAGATAGCAAGGGGGCAAAATCTCTACGAGAGAACCAAATTCTTCTCTTAGTTTTTCTTCCCGATGGATGAGTTCTTTGACAAGCTCTTTTTGGGCCAATTCTCCTTCAGAGAGGAGCTTGGCGGACTTGAGGAAGAGTTCTTTGACTAAAGCGGCCTTCCATTCGTTCCAGGCCGAAGGGCCCGTGGCTCTAGAATCAGCGATGGTAAGGTAATAAAGCCTCGTAAGATGGGCCAAGTTTCCCACCTTTTTGGTAAAGTCTGCCACGACTTTTTCTTCTGTAAGGTCGCGCCTTAAGGCTGTTTCAATCATGAGGAGGTGTTGGGCCACCAAGGCGGCTACCTGCTCTCCCTGTTTTTGGGAAAGGCCCAGACGTAAGGCGATCTCTTGGGCTTTAAGGGCCCCTGTTTGGGCGTGGCCTGAGCCCTGGCCTTTGGTAATGTCGTGTAAAAGGGCCGCTAAAAAAAGGACTTCTTCATCTTCGACTTGATCCCAAAACTCAGGTTCTTCTTTACGGAGTTTGTTCAATTCGTTTACGGTGAGAAAGAGGTGTTCGTCTAAGGGGTGCACGTGGTAGACGTCAAATTGGGTAAGGCCCAAAAGGCGTTTAAACTCGGGGAGGAGATAAAAAAGGACTCCGGTGTCGCGTAGGCTTTTTAAGGCCAAATAGGCGTAAGGTTTAGTTAACAATTTTGTAAATATCCGCCCTTCAAAGCCAGAAAAGTCTTTAAGAGGTTTTTTTTCCTTGAGGAAGGAACGGGTCAAAAGGTGGAGCTTGAGCCCTGTTTCAGCCTGGTAGAGAAAGATCTTGAGGAGGTAAGAAGGGTCGATCAGGGCTTGTTCTCGAAAGGAGAGGTGGATCCTCCCTGAAAGGACCTCTAGCCCGGGCATAAGTTCTTTTCTATCCCTGGGGCTCTTTCCAAAGACCATTTCCACGTGGTCAAAAAGGGCCTCGGTTTCCTCGCGGATGGTGGTCATCGAACGGAAGATCTGGGCCATGAAACGTTCGGTGGCCTTTTCCGGGTCGAGGCCAAAGCCAAGGTTAAGGGCTAAGGTGGGCTGGTATTCAAAATACAGGCGGTCTTCCTTGCGGCCGGCTAAGAGGTGGAGTTCTTGGCGTACCAAAGCTAAAAAGTCTTTGGCTTGTTTAAGATTCCGCTTTTCTTCTTTGGTGATAAGGCCTGCTTTTTCCATATCCGAGAGACTTTTAAGGCCAAAGAGGATGCGCACCGCCCAGAGGATGAAATGGTAATCTCTCAGGCCCCCTATGCCTTCTTTGAGATGCGGTTCTAAAAGGTAAGTCTCTTCTCCGTACCGATGGACCCGTTCTTGGCGGGCCTCTTTTAAAGAAAGAAAGACCTCTTCCCGCCGACCAGAAATAAGCCTTTCTTCGAGGAGGTGCCCCAGCTTGTTGTAAAGGGTTTTGGAGCCTGCCAAACGCCGCATGGAAAGAAGAGCGGTGAAAAAGGAGAGGTCTGTCCGTGCGTCATCGAGGACCTCTTCAAGGGTACACACACGATATCCGATCTCATAACCCAGATCCCAAAGGGCGTAGGTAATACGTTCTATCACCTCACTCAAGGATTCTTCCGGTAAATCTTGATGGAGAAAGAGCAAATCTAGATCCGAAAAAGGGGCCAGCTCCTTGGCCCCGTACCCCCCGATGGCTAAAACGGCCAAAGGCTTTCTGTCGAAAGGTTTGGGAAAAACCTCTTTGATCAAACGGTCCGTTTCCTTGACCTTCGATAAGGAAACGGACCGTATTTCTTTGGGGGAGAGCCCGGTGCGGGGCATTTAGACGGCCTCCCGCCCCCGTTCACCCGTACGGATACGGATAGCTTCCTCTACCGGTAAGATAAAGATCTTACCGTCTCCTATCTTGCCTGTGCGTGCACTTTTGATAATGGTTTCCACCACACGTTCTACTTGATCTGCCTCCACGACCAATTCTATCTTGATCTTGGGCAGAAAATCTACAACATATTCAGCGCCCCGGTAAATTTCCCGGTGACCCTTCTGGCGCCCAAACCCCTTGACTTCACTTACCGTCATCCCTTTAATGCCGATTTCTGCCAGCGCCTCTTTTACCTCTTCAAGCTTGAAGGGTTTAATAATGGCTTCGATCTTTTTCATAAGACCCTCCTCTCGTTGTCTAACCACCTTTATTCAATTTCGATGCCTAATTCTAACTTTTGCTTCTTCAAGGGAAATATCCTTGCTCTTTTTTAAGTTTTTGGGTTTTTGCGGCTTGGTTTGAAGGGAAGAGGAGGGCTTATCCTTTCGTCCTCAAAAAGGACATAGGGCTTTATTCTTCTAAAGCCAGAAGGGGAGGGGGGAGTTTTTTTACATTTTTGTTAAAAAACTTGGATCTTTTAACAACTTTGTCAAAATCTTTAGGGGTGGCCTCTTGGATGCGAAGGATCATCCCTTCTAGAAAGATGTGGTGTTTGGGAGAAGAGCGCCGATGGTGGATAGAAAAAAGATAGGCATCTTCCTGCAGGCCTGTTTTTAAAAGGGGGAGACAGGAGCGTTTAAAGACCTCCAGCTGGATGATATTCAACACTTCAAAATCCTTGGGGTTGGGGAGCCCGGAGCCAGTGCGTTCTGGAGAAGGCTTTTTCTCTAAAAGAGGCCAAATTTCTAGGTATCTTCTGGGCACAGACCCTACCAGAGTTATGAAACTTACCAAATGGAATTTGCGACGCTTAGGGAAGCGGTAGTAAAGGAAACCCTCTTCATCAAAAAGGATTTCCTTAAAAGCCAAAGGCCGACCAAAGCCGGCAAAAGAGACATTAAATTTGAGGCAGACATCGAGAAGGGTGATCTTTTTCATCCGGGGGGGTTCTGGGAAAAGGGTGGGTCCTTCGGTGAGTTTGAGGACTTCCAAAAGGTGTTGCCAATAATTTTCCGTAAGGAGTTCCTGTTGGCGTAAGAGGGCGGCTACCTTTTGGGTAAGCTCGTCAATCGTACGCCGTTGAGTGCGTCGGGATAGGCGGCGCAAATAGGCCTGGCGGTGTTTTTTAAAGGATTCAGGGTCACGTTCCCAATCCAAGGCTTCGAACGCCAAATTGAGCTCTACCGCACGCTCTTTGGTACCATTTTTGAGATCCGGATGATAGGCCCGTTGTAAGGCTCTATAACAGGCCTTTACCAGGCCGTATAAGGCCTCGTTGTCTAACTCTCTGACCATTTCCGGGGCGATGCCCAAGATCTCAAAAGGGTTTTTGGCCATGGACAAAAGTTTACCTGGAAAGACCCCGCT
>Ga0256832_1002161_pt1 | contig 13438 bp, 11 predicted proteins | sample 134614metaG_FD_190534 | JGI IMG/M metagenome (GOLD analysis project Ga0256832, IMG submission 190534) | Hydrothermal vent microbial communities from Lau Basin, Pacific Ocean - 134-614 | ecosystem: Environmental > Aquatic > Marine > Hydrothermal vents | place: Pacific Ocean: Lau Basin | collected... | reverse complement strand
ACGATCACGGTCAACCAGCTCATCTGAACCCGCAGCCGACCGCCCCCGGCCCGCATGGCCGGGGGCGGTATCCCGTTGCCCGTCTTCAGGCCTTCCGTCGCCCCAGCGCCACCGCGAGGGCCAGCAGCGCAAAACCCGCCAGGTTCACCTCGAAGAGCGGCCAGAAGAGGCCCACGCCCGCGGCGGCCAGCAGCAGACGTTCGTACGGGCGTGCCGCGCGGAACATGTACCCCTCCAGCGCCGCGGCGAAGGCCCAGAGCCCCAGGAGGCCCCGCACCAGGTCGAAAACGATCTCGCCGGGCGAGCCCGTGAACATGATGCCGGGAGCGTAGACCATGAGGAGCGGAATCAGGTAGAGGCCCTTGGCGAACTTCCACGCCTGCACCCCCGCGCGCATCGCGTCGGTTCCTGCGAGTCCGGAGGCGGCGTAGGCCGCCAGCGCCACCGGCGGGGTCACGTTCGAGTCCTGGCTGTACCAGAAGACGATCAGGTGGGCGATGATCAGCGCCACCCCCAGGTCCTGCAATGCCGGGCCGGCCAGCACGACGAGCACGATGTACGACGCCGTGACCGGCAGGCCCATCCCCAGCACCAGGCTGGCGATCGCCACGAGGAGCAGCGCCAGCAGCAGGTGGCCGCCCGAGGCCGAAACGACGAGGTGGCTAAACTTGAGGCCCACCCCGGTCAGGCCCACGACCCCGACGACGATCCCCGCGGCGGCGGTGGCCACGGAAACCGGAATGGCTGCGTTGGCCCCGGCGATCAGGCCCTCGAGCAACCGTGGAAGGTTGAGCGGGCTGTAGGGGCTGAGGCTGCTCGCGAAGACCATCCCCACCACCAGGTAGAACTGCCAGAGCGCGAAGCCGTGGCTGGGCTGGAATCCGATGTAGAGCAGGTAGCCCATGGCGGCGAGGTGCAGCGCCAGGTGCGCCGAGCGGCCCCCGGCGCTCCCCGGCCGCGGCCGCAGGTTGCTGGCCAGGACGATGGCCAGGACGCCGATGAAGCCCACCTTCATCGCGCTCACGCCCTTGAAGAGGTAGTAGACGAGGATGAAGAGCGGAATCAGGTAGTGCCAGCCCTCGACCAGCACCTTGCGCACCGGCGGCAGCTCGCTGGCCGGGAGGCCCCGCATGCCGCGCTTGGCCGCGATCAGGTCGACGAAGAGGTAGACGGTGAGGAAGTAGAGGATCGCGGGGACGATCGAGAGCTTGACGACGGTCAGGTACGGCGTCTGGGTGTACTCGGCGATCAGGAAGGCTCCCGCCCCCATGATCGGCGGCATGATCTGCCCGCCGGTGCTGGCCGCCGCCTCCACGCCCGCGGCCTCTTCGGGCTTGTAACCCAGCTTCTTCATGAGGGGGATGGTGAAGGCGCCGGTGGTGACCACGTTGGCGATGGCCGAACCCGACAAGGACCCCATGAAGGCGCTGGCCACCACGCTGGCCTTCGCCGGCCCTCCGCGGCTCTTGCCGGCGAGGGCGTAGGCCAGGTCGATGAAGAACTTACCCGCGCCGGTCGCTTCGAGGAGCGAGCCGAAGAGGATGAAGATGAAAACGAAGGTCGCGGCCACCCCCAGGGGCACGCCGAAGATGCCCTCGGTGGTCAGGTAGAGCTGCCCCACCAGGCGCTCGGTGCCGTAGCCCTTGTGCGCCAGCACGCCGGGCATGTGCGGGCCGTAGTAGGCGTAGGCGATGAAAAGGGCGGCGATGATCGTCATGGGCCAGCCGATGGCGCGGCGGGTGGCCTCGAGCACCAGCACGATGGCCACGATGCCCAGGTAGACGTCGCTCGGCTCCCACCAGCCGAAGCGGTCGATGATGGCGTCGTAGTTGAAGTAGAGGTAGCCGCCGATCGCGAGGCTGGCCGCGACGAGCACACCGTCCACCAGCCAGCGCAGCGCCGGGGGCCAGCGCCGGCTCACCGGGGTGGAGAGAAAGAGCAGCACCAGGATGAAGGTCAGGTGGATCGAGCGCTGGAAGATCGCGGTCATGGGCGCGTAGCCCGCCGTGTAGATCTGAAAGGCGACGAGCAGCAACGCCACGACCGCCAGGAGGGCGCCCAGCACGTTCCTGCGGTTTTCCGGTTCACTCACAGCGCACACCTCGCAACGTGTAGACCCGGGGCAGGGTCAGCACCTCGAAGACCGCCCGCTTGTGCGGGGCGAGGCGGGAGAGGTCGCAGCGCGCGCCGGCCACCACCACCGTGTGGTGGATCTCGGGGCTGCCGATGCGCAGGGCCATGCCCTCGGCGCGCTCGTGGATGTCGACGATGGCCACGGCGTGGTCGGCCTCGGCCACGGTGCGGCCGCGGCCGCGGATCTCGCCCAGCCCCGCGGCGAACCAGGGGTTGTGGGTCTCCTCGAGCCAGAGCTCGCCGCCTTCGACCCGGAAGACCTCGCGCACGGGGATGGCCGACACCGAGTGCACCCAGTCGAGCTCCACCACGGTCCCCTCCCCTACCGGGAAGAAGAGCGGCCCGACCCCCTCGATGCCGACCTGGAGCACCGTGACCGGCCAGGCCAGCCAGAGGAACAACGACAGGGCCCCCAAGGCGGCGAGCGCGGAGGGGGCCCTTTTCATCGTCGATCGGTTACTTGGCGGGCTTGAGCTGATCGGGCACGGTCAGGCCGATTTCCTCGTAGTACTTGATCGCGCCGGGGTGCAGCGGGATCAGGGTGGCCTTCAGCACGTACTCGGGGCTGATCGTCTTGCCCGCGGGGTGGATCTGGCCCAGTTCGTCCACGTGCTCGAAGAGCGCCTTGGTGAGCTGGTAGACGAGCTCGGTGTCCTCGTCAGCGTTCACGAAGAGAACGTTGGGGGTGCCCACGGTCAGGCAGTCGTAGTCGACGCCCTTGTAGGTGCCGGCGGGGATGGTGAACGGCTTGTAGTAGGGGTTCTCCGCCGAAACCTTGGCCTGCTCCTCGGGGGTCATGCAGATGAGGACCATCTGGCGGGTGGTAGCGAGGTCCACCAGCGAACCGGGGCCGAGGCCCACGGACCAGGAGCCGACGTCGATGGTGCCGTCCTTGAGGGCCGACACCTGCTCGGCGAAGGAGAGGCGGAACTCCTTGAAGTCCTTGCCGGGCTTGAAGCCGAGGGTTTCGAGGACGGCCCGGGTCATCACCGCGGTGCCCGAACCGGGGGCGCCGGTGGAAACGCGCTTGCCCTTGATGTCGGCGATCTTCTTGATGCCGGTCTCGGCCACGGTCACGAACTGCCAGGCGTTGGGGTACATGGCCCCGATGGCGAGGATGGGCTGGGGCTTACCCTTGAACTTGCCCTCGCCCTTGTAGGCCTGCACCACCACGCCGCTGGTGCCCAGCGCCGCCTGGGCCTCCCCGCCCGCCACCAGGCGGACGTTCTCGACCGAGGCGCCGGTCACCTCGGCGCTGGCCTCGACGCCCTGGACGTAGTCGGTCCAGATCTGCGCGATGCCGCCGCCCAGGGGGTAGTAAACGCCACCGGTACCGCCGGTGGCGAGCGAGATGCGCTTGACCTGACCGAAGGCCAGGCCTACGGCTAGCAACAGGGCCAGTACAACGAGTCCACGCGTGAGCTTCATATACACCTCCCGAGTATCCTGTCCGCCTACATCGTACGTATCTTTATGCGGCTTGTCAAAGCCCCGGCGGGCGGCGTTCGGCGGACGCCGTTCCCTTGTCAGGCGCGGGGGCTCTCCGTATGCTTGGGGCTAGGAAGCGAGGTTCGCGATGCTCGACTACTACCAGGTCATGGAGTTGTTCAGCCCCGAAGAGCGGCAAGTTCAAGCAGCCGCCCGCAAGTTTCTGGACGCCGAGGTCATGCCCCACATCCGCGACTGGTGGGAGCAGGGGACGTTTCCGCGCCACCTGATCCGCGCCTTCGGCGAGATGGGCTTCCTGGGCTCGAACCTACCCGAGGAGTACGGCGCCGCGGGGGTGTCGAACAACGCCTACGGGCTGATCATGTACGAGCTCGAGCGCGTCGACTCGGGCCTGCGCAGCTTCGCCAGCGTCCAGGGCGCCCTGGTGATGTACCCCATCTACGCCTACGGCTCCGAGGAGCAGAAGCGGGAGTACCTGCCCAAGCTGGCCGCGGGCGAGATCGTGGGGGCCTTCGGCCTCACCGAGCCCGACGGCGGCTCCGACCCCGGCGGCAACATGAAGACCAAGGCCGTGAAGGACGGCGACCACTACGTCTTAAGCGGCACCAAGATGTGGATCACCAACGGCTCCATCGCCCAGATCGCCATCGTCTGGGCCAAGGACGAGGAGGGCAGGATCCTGGGCTTCATCGTGCCCACCGACACCCCGGGCTTCTCGGCGCCGGAGATCCACCACAAGATGAGCCTGCGCGCCAGCGTGACCAGCGAGCTGGTGCTCGAGGACGTGCGCGTCCACAAAGACCAGCTGCTTCCGGGGTCGGGCAGCCTGCGGGCGCCGCTCTCCTGCCTCACCCAGGCCCGCTACGGCATCGCCTGGGGGGCGCTGGGCGCGCTCGAGGCCGTCTACACCGAGGCGCTCGAGTTCGCGAAGAGCCGCATCACCTTCGGCCGCCCCATCGCCGCCCGCCAGCTGATCCAGGACAAGCTGGTCTACATGCTGAGCGAGCACACCAAAGGGCTGCTCCTCGCCTGGAAGCTGGGCAAGATGAAGGACGCGGGCACCCTCAAGCACACCCACGTCTCCCTGGCCAAGCGCAACAACGTCCGTGTCGCCCTCAAGAGCGCGCGTCTGGCGCGCGAGATCCTGGGCGCGAACGGGATCACCGTCGAGTACCACGCCATCCGCCACATGCTCAACCTGGAGACCGTGGACACCTACGAGGGCACCCACGACATCCACACCCTGATTCTGGGGCGCGACATCACCGGCGAGAACGCCCTCACCTGAGCCCAACCCGAAAAGGGCGCGGAGCACGCTCCGCGCCCTTGCCTTTTTCGTGCGGCCTAGCGGACCAGGGCGTTCGCCGCCGTGAAGAGGCCGAAGCCCAGCCCCGGCAGCACGCCCAGCAGCACGACGAGCAGCGTCGCCAGCGCGATCCCCACCGGCGTGGAGCCGGAAAGGACGATCTTCTCGACCTTCGCAGCCTTCGCAAACAGCGCCGCTCCCAGCAGCTTGAGGTAGTAGTAGGCGGCGATCACCGCGGCGAAGAGCGCCAGGGCCACGAGCAGGTACTGCCCGCCGCGCGCCGCTTCGAGGAAGACCAGGTACTTGCCCCAGAAGCCCACGAGGGGCGGCAGGCCCGCCAGCGAGAAGAGGGCGACGGTCCAGCCCAGGCCGAGCAGCGGCGAGCGGCTCCAAAGCCCCGCCAGCTCCCCGAGCCGCACGCCCTTGCCCTCGTCGAGCTGCGTCAGCACCGCGAAGGCGAGCCCGGTCGAAAGCGCGTAGGCGAGCAGGTAGTAGCCCATCGCCGGCGCCGGGTTGGGGCCGAAGAGGGCGATGGCGATGTAGCCCGCGTGGGCCACCGAGGAGTAGGCGAGCATCCGCTTGGCCTCGCCCTGCACCATCGCGGTGAGGTTGCCCCAGAAGACGGTGAGCAGCACCAGCGCCGCCAGCGCGTAGAAGACGGGACCTTCGAGCCCCACCGCGGCCAGCACCCGGGCGAAGGCGGCGAAGGCCGCCGCCTTGACCGCGGTCGCCATGAAGAGGGTGACCGGCGAAGGGCTGCCCTGGTAGACGTCCGGCGTCCACCAGTGGAAGGGGACGAGCGCGGTCTTGAAGGCCAGGCCCGCGAGCAGCAGCATGACCGCGGCGGCGTAGACCGGCCCCGAGCCCCCGGCGCCCAGCACGAAGCCGCCGGTGGCACCGAAGTAGAGGGCGATGCCGTAGAGGAAGACGGCCGCGGCCACCGCCCCCAGCAGGAAGTACTTGAGGCTGGCCTCGTAGCTCGTCGCGTCGCGGCGGCTCGCCGCCAGCGCGTAGAGCGGGATCGAGAGCAGCTCGAGCCCCACCACGATCACGCCCAGGTGGGCGGTGCTGGCCATCACGTGGCCGCCCAGCACCGCAAAGGCCACGAGCGCGTAGTACTCGAACGGGGGCCAGCCCTTCCGCTGGAAGTAGTCGCAGTCGGCGAGCAGCGCCAGCAGACCGCCCGTGATCATCACCAGGGTGAACCCCTGGGCGAAGGGGTCGAGGACGTAGAGCCCGCCGTAGGCGGAAAAAGGCTCGCCCCAGCGCAGCGCGAGGCTGACGAGCGCGGCCACCAGGCCCAGCAGGGCGAAGACCTTGGCCGTACGCGCGGGGGCGAAGAAGCCCACGAAGGTGGCCGCGAGGGCCGTCAGGAAGAGGATCCAGAGCGTGGTCACCGTCCACCTCCGAGCAGGGCGGCCAGCGCCTCGGCCGCGGGCTGGAGCGCCTGGGTGAAGAGCTTGGGGTAGACGCCCATGAAGACGATCACCAGCGTGGCCAGCGTGCCCCACTGCCACTCGAAGGCGTCCAGGTCGTCCGCGGGCTTGTCGGGAGCGCTGTGGAAGATCTGCTGGTAGGCGCCCAGCGCGTACGCCGCCGCGGCGATGACGGCCAGGAAGCCGACGAAGGTCCAGACGGGACTGGCCTGCCAGGCACCCAGCAGGTTCATGAACTCGCCCGGGAAGCCCGAGAGCCCCGGGAGGCCCACCATGGCCAGCACCAGGATCAGCCCCAGCGCCGCCAGCGCCGGCGCCGACTTGGCCAGGCCCGAGGTGGGCCTGAGGTCAAGGGTGCCGAAGCGGCGGTGCAGGCTGCCGGCGAAGAGGAAGAGCGCCCCGGTGTAGACCGCGGAGGCCGCCAGCAGGAAGATCGCCCCCAGCGCCCCCTCCGGGGTGCCGCTGAAGAGGCCCAGCGCCCCCACGCCCATATGCGAGAGCGCGCCGTAGGCCAAAAGCCGCTTCCAGTCGGTCTGGGCGTAGGCGGTCCAGGCCGCCCCCAGCGCCGTCAGCGCCGCCAGCGCCAGCAGCCAGGGCTGGAAGGCGGCGAAGGCCTCGGGGAAGAGCGGCAGCGCCCAGCGGAAGAACCCGAAGAGGCCCACCTTGTAGAGCGTGCCCATCACGTCGGCCAGCCCCGAGGGGTGGTTCTCGGCGTGGAAGTCGGGCAGCCAGACGTGCAGCGGGAAGAGCGGCGTCTTGACCATGAAGGCGATCAGGAAGGCCGCGAAGGCCCACGTTCCGGCGGCGCCCGCGAGCGGATGGGCCAGCAGGTCGGCCTGCAGGAAGCTGGGCGCGCCGCCCAGGTAGCGCACGGCCAGGATGCCCGCGAGCATCAGCAGGCTGCCCACCAGGGTGAAGATCGCGAACTTGACCAGCGCCCGCACCCGCCCGCTGCCGCCGAAGAGGCCGAGCATGAGCAGGCTGGGAATCAGGGTCGCTTCGAAGAAGACGTAGAAGAGCACCAGGTCGCGCGCGGCCAGGATGCCCAGCAGCCCCGACTCCATGAGCAGGGCCAGCCCCACCATCGCCGGCGGCACGTCGTGGGCCGCCAGCAGGGCGATGAAGGTCGTGATCACGACCGCGAGCATCAGCACCGCGCCCACGCCGTCCCAGGCCACGGCGTAGTAGACGCCGGCCTCGGCCAGCAGCGGCACCTGGTAGGCCCCGCTCGAGCCGTCCAGGAAGGCGCCGAAGCTCACCAGGCCCAGCACCAGCGCGGCCGCCGCCCCAAGGAGCCCCAGCCCCCGGGCCTGGCCCGGCCGCAGCAGCACCAGCAGGCCGAAGACCAGCGGGAGGAAGATCAGCACGTGAATCATCGCAGCACCCCCCAGACCAGCACGGCCACCAGGCCGAGCACCATGAGCGCGCCGTAGGCGCGCACGTAGCCCGTCTGCACCTTGGAGAGGAGGCCGCCCAGCCACGAGCCCGCCCCGGCGGCGGCGATGTAGACGGTGTCGAGGAAGCCGTCAAAGAGCGCGAGCACCAGGGCCAGCTCCTTGAGCGGGTTCACGATCAGGACGTTGTACACCCGGTCCACGTAGAAGGCGTTGGACGACCAGGTCTGGAAGGTGAGGTACCACCCCGGCAGCGCCCGGCGGGTGAAGGCCAGGTAGCCGAGGTAGAGACCCACCAGCGCGACCACGGCCGAGAGCGCGATCAGCCCCCACTCGAGGCTGAGCGCCATGTGGTGCTTCTCGACGTGGGCCAGCGCCGGGGCCAGGTAGGGTTCCACCAGGTTCCAAAGCGGCTCGGGGAGGGCCAGGAAACCCGCGAAGACCGCGCCCAGCGCCAGCACGTCGTTGGGCACGGTCATCACCGGCGGAGCCTCGTGGGGGTGGCCGCTGCCCTTGTACTCGCCCAGGAAGACGAGCACGTACCAGCGCATCGCGTAGACCGCGGTCAGGAAGGCCACGGCCAGGCCGGCCAGGTAGAAGCCCGTGCCCCCGAAGGGGTAGGTGAGCGTCGAGGTGATGATCGCGTCCTTGGACCAGAACCCGGCGAGCAGCGGGAAGCCGGCGAGCGAGAGCGCGCCTGCGAGGCCGTGCAGGTGGGTGCGCGGCAGGTACTTCCTGAGGCCGCCCATCTTGCGCACGTCCTGCTCGCCCCCAAGGGCGTGGATGACCGAACCCGAGGCCATGAAGAGCAGGGCCTTGTAGAAGGCGTGGGTCATCACGTGGAAGAGCGCGATCCAGTACGCCCCCACCCCCACGGCCAGGAACATGTAGCCCAGCTGGCTGATCGTCGAGTAGGCGACGATCTTCTTGATGTCCCACTGCCCCAGGGCGCTGAGCGCCCCGTAGGCCGCGGTGACGAGCCCGATGACGGCGATGAAGTAGGAGACGTCCTGCAGGTTGGCGTAGAGGAAGGAGCTGCGGGCGATCAGGTAGACGCCGGCGGTGACCATCGTGGCCGCGTGGATCAGGGCGCTGACCGGGGTGGGGCCCGCCATGGCGTCGGGCAACCAGACCATCAGCGGCACCTGGGCGCTCTTGCCCACCGCGCCCACGAAGAGCAGCAGGCCCGCGGTGCCGAGGGCCAGCGGCAGCACCGTGCTGGACTCGATGGCCTCGCGCAGCTCGGCGATCGAGAGGGTGCCGAAGAGGCTGTAGAGCAGCGCCATGCCCAGCAGGAAGCCCAGGTCGCCGATGCGGTTGGTGATGAAGGCCTTGCGGGCGCTGTCGGCGTTCTTCTTCTCGGTGTACCAGAAGCCGATCAGCAGGAAGCTGGCCAGACCCACGCCCTCCCAGCCGATGAACATCACCGGGTAGCTGCCGGCGAGGACGAGGGTCATCATCATGGCGATGAAGAAGTTGAGGTAGGCGAAGAAGCGGCTGAAGCCGGCGTCGCCGTGCATGTAGCCGATGGCGTAGACGTGGATCAGGAAGCCGATGCCCGTGACCACCAGCCCCATGTAGCCCGAAAGCGGGTCGAGGACGAGGCTGAAGGGGATGCCGGGCAGCCAGTCCTTGACCGCCCACTCGGCGCCGCCGGTCAGCACCCCGTAGAGCACCAGCAGGAAGCTGAGCCCCGTCAGGGCCGAGGCGATCACGCCCGGCGCGGGCTCGCGCAGGTGCTTGCCGAAGAGCCCCAGGAAGACGAAGCCCAGGAGCGGCAGGAGAAGGATGAGTAGGAGCAGCATGGTCACCCCCTAAGCTCCGCGAGGTCGTCCACCGAGGTGGAGCTGCGGGCGCGGAAGACCGCGACGATGATGCCGAGACCCACGGCCACCTCGGCGGCGGCGAGCGCGATGACCACCAGCGCCATCACCTGCCCGTCGAGGTTGCCCGAATTGCGGGCGAAGGCCACGAAGGCCAGGTTGGCGGCGTTGAGCATCAGCTCGATGGACATGAAGATGAGGATCGCCGTACGCCGCGCCAGCACGCCGTAGAGGCCGATGGCGAAGAGCAGGGCGGAAAGCAGCAGGTAGTAGCTCACCGGTCCACCTCCCCGAGTTCCCGCTCCCGCTCGAGCACCTGGGGCTTCTTGCGCGCCCCCCGCACCCCCGGCTGCACCAGCACCACCGCAGCCACGGTGGCCGCGAAGAGCAGCACCGCGATGAGCAGGACGACGTAGAGCCAGGGCCCGTAGAGCAGCCGCCCCAGCGGCCCCGGCAGCCCCCCGGCCAGCTTGATCTCGGCGAGCGGGTGGACCGGCCCCACGCCCGAGAAGGCGTAGGCCAGGGCCAGGAAGAAGACGGCGGCGAGCGCCGCGGCGAGCGGCCGCATCCAGGGCATGCGGCCCGTGCCCACGTCGGCCTTGGCGTCGAAGAGCAGCATGATCACGAAGAGGAAGAGGACCATCACCGCGCCGGCGTAGACGATGATCTGGATCCAGCCGAGGAACTGGGCCTCGAGCGCGAAGTAGACGGTGGCCAGCACCAGGAAGTTGCCCACCAGCGCCAACCCCGCGTGCACCGCGTTCTTGAGGGTGACCGCCGCAAGCGCGCTGGCGACCAGCAGCACCCCGGCGATCAGGTCGAAGGCGCTCACTCGTACTTCACCCCCTCCAGCTCGGGCCGTACGTAGGGGACCTCGAAGCCCAGCTTCAGGGGCTTGCCGGTTACCTGGGCCTCGCGCCGCTGCGGCTTGGACCCCACGGTGTCGACGAGCAGGTCCTCCTTGCCGTAGACGAAGTCGGAGTAGACGTAGTCGGCCAGCTCGAACTCGTTGCCCAGCACGATCGCCCCGGTAGGGCAGGCCTCCTCGCAGAGGCCGCAGAAGATGCAGCGCAGCATGTTGATCTCGTAAACCTTGGCGTAGCGCTCCCCCGCCGAAACCGGGTGCTCGGGGTCGTTCTCCGCGGGCTCCACGTAGATGGCGTAAGCGGGGCAGGCCGCCGCGCAAAGGCTGCAGCCGATGCACTTCTCCAGGCCGTCCGGGTGCCGGGTGAGCACGTGCCGGCCGTGGAACCGCGGCTTCAGGGGCACCGGTGCGCTCGGGTAGGGAATGGTCACCGGCTTGGAGAACAGGTGCTTGAGGGTGATCCCCATCGCCTTGGCCAATGCGAACACGCTCATACGGCTCCTCCTTTGCTGGCCACCCAGTAGGCCGTCGCCAGGAACCAGGCGAGCGCCACCGGGAAGAGCACCCCCCAGGCGAAGCGAATCATCACGTCGTACCGGGTGCGGAACCAGCTGGCCCAGATCCACATCACCAGGAAGATGAAGACCAGCCACTTGACGAACAACCACAGGATCGGGACCTCCGGCAGGCCGAAGGGGGCGTGCCATCCCCCCAGGAACAGCGTCGGGATCAGGGCCGAGGCCGTGATCCAGTGCAGCAGTTCGGCCATGTAGAAGGCCACGAACTTCATGCTGTTGTACTCGGTGGAGAAGCCGCCCACCAGCTCCTGCTCGGCCTCGACGAAGTCGAAGGGGGTGCGCCCCATCTCGGCCAGCGCGGCGATGAAGTAGACGATGAAGGCGGGGAACTGCCAGACGATCAGCCAACCGTACTGACCCTGCCAGTCCACGATGTCGCGCAGGCTGAGCGAGCCCACGACGAGCACCGGGCCCAAGAGCGCGACGCCCAGCGCGAGCTCGTAGCCCACCAGCCCCGCCGCCGAGCGCATGCCGCCCATCAGGCTGTACTTCGACCCGGAAGCCCAGCCGGAGAGGAAGATGCCGTAGACGGCCAGCTCGGCGACCGCGAAGATGTAGAGGATGCCGACGTCCAGGTCGGCGACCCAGGGGTCGAGGCCGAAAAGGCTGCCTTCGGGTCCCAGCGGGATCACCGCGAAGGCGGCGAGCGCGAAGGTGAAGGAGATGACCGGCGCCAGCCAGTAGACGAAGCGGTCGGCCTTGGCCACCGAGATGTCTTCTTTGAAGATGGCCTTGACCGCGTCGGCGATCGGCTGCAGCAGGCCCAGCGGCCCGACCCGGTTGGGACCGAGGCGGACCTGGAAGCGGGCCAGCCCCCGGCGCATGCCCCAGGTGAGGTAGGCGAAGGCGAAGAGCAGGAGCAGGATCAGGACCAGGCCCTTGATCGCGGCGATCAGGTAGATCATGAGGTTTCACCTCCCTGGGGAACCAGGGCCCGGAAGGGAAGCCGGGCCGCCGGCATGCCCGCCGGCAGGAAGAACCAGCCCTTGGGCAGTTCGGGATCGAAGACGAGGCGCGCCCTGAGGGCGCCCTGGGGGGTCTCCACCTCGAGCGTCGCCCCCTCGTCGAGCCCCTCGGCCAGGGCGGTTTCGGGGTGCGCGGCCAGCTCGAGCGCGCCCAGCGCCCGCTGCACCGTCGTCCCCAGGCGGTGGCGCGCCTTCCACATGCTGGGCCGCAGGTAGAGGTTGCCCTCCATCGGCGCCGGGCGCGGCGCCAGGCTGACGCGCGGGCGCCAGAGGGTGCCGTAGGGCTCGAGCTTGTCCAGGTCGATCCGGTAGCGCTCGTGGAAGCGCCGGCGCGCCTGGCGCACGAAGCGCACCGGCGCCTGCACCCCCAGCGCGTCGGCGAAGAGGCCCAGCGCCTGCGTCAGCCCCTCGGCCTCACCGGCGTCGACGTGGGCGGGTTCGAGGCCCACGAGCCGGCTCTCGACGTTGAGCAGGGTGCCGCGCTTCTCGTACGGCGTCCGGGCCGGCAGCACCACGTCGGCGTAGCGCCGGACCACCTCGCTCATGCGCGCGGCGTGGAAGACGCGGAACTCGGTCATGTCGAGCAGCTTCTGCGGCGGCGCCTCGGCGGCGATGAAGGCCGCGCGCGGCCCCTCGCGGTCGCCCGTGGGCCAGACGCCCATGGCCTCGAGCCCGCGGGCGTTGGCCGCCGGGGTCATGGCGAAGACGCCGGCGCCCTGCGACTTGGCGATCTTCTCGGCCAGCTTCGCGGCCTCGGGGTCCATGAGCACCTCGGCGCCCAGGAAGAGGACCCGCTTCTCCGCGGCCAGCCAGCGCTCGGCGGCGCGCTTCACCGCCGCCGGGTCCACGCCCGCCACCTCGGTGGGCTCGCGCCCCGCCAGCGCCGCGTCGAAGGCGGCGAGGAAGGCGACGGCGTGACCGGGCTCGAAGACCCCCTTGGCCTCGGCCCACGCCATGACCCGCGTGGGGTGCGGGGCGAAGGCGCCCAGGAGCCGGGGGTCGGGCGGGGTGTGCTCGCGGATCGAAAGGTCGGCGATCGGGGTGCCGTGGTTGAAACGCGGCGGCATCGGAACCCCGCGCAGCCGCTTGTGGATCCAGACGTGCGCGATGGGCAGCTCCTCGGTGGGGTCGCCCACCACGAGCAGGTAGTCGGCCTCGAGCACGCTCGCGAAGGGCACCGCCGGGAAGTTCGAGGCCGGCACCGCGGTGCGCCCCTCGAAGTCGAGGAAGCCGCTCTCCAGCTGCTTGGCGAGCTCGGACGCGGCCAGCCCCTCCTCGATCGTGGCGTCGCCGGGAAGCACGAGGCCCACGCGCTTCCGCTCGACGCCCTCGAGCCCCTGGCGCATGGCGGCGAGCGCCTCTTCCCAGGTCGCGGGCTCGAGCGAGCCGCCCTTGCGCACCAGCGGCTGGGTGACGCGGTCCATGTCGGCCCACTCGTGGCCGAAGCGCGCCGCGTCGGAGATCCAGATGTCGTTGAGCTCGGGGTTCT